>JAESFO010000066.1_pt1 | contig 164004 bp, 158 predicted proteins | sample 9269421 | NCBI WGS metagenome assembly JAESFO01 (sample SAMN14502839, study PRJNA617101) | algae metagenome | isolation source: Nostoc desertorum CM1-VF14 and co-occurring heterotrophs from rocky... | place: USA: Clark Mountains, San Bernardino, California | collected 2000-06-05 | reverse complement strand
TCGCGCCTACCAGATTTTCCCTCTGAAGAAGACCAGTCTTCAGGTTCTCGGGGAAATCTCAAGGAAGAACTCTCTTCCTTCCTGCATTGCCTTCCGCTGCAGCAGACAAAGACCATGGCCAGATTGTTGTGCTACCTTGGCCGCTCTGTCATTCTTTCTTGAATTTCTTGATAAGCGATCTGATGAATACGCGATCGATGCCCGTCGATCGGGCCGAGAGCGAGCGCCGTCTGGCCGCATTGCTCAGGCAGGCTCCCGTCGAATTCGCGCGCGCGGTCTATGGCATCAACGACCATGCGAGCGGCCGCACCGACACCATGGCCGCCCGCGAGATAGCAAAGGCCCTTCGCCAGGGTGTGGCGGTGACGCAGGAACGCGCCGAACAGCGCGCCCGCGCCTACCTGCCGACCGCCGGCCACGAGCATTGCCCGCGCTGCTGGGTGGTCTACGGCCACAAGAATCCGCTGCGCTTCCGGCTGGCCAGCGAGGAACGTCCCGAGACCGCCGCCTGCAACGCATGCGGCGCCGAATACGCGACCACCCTCGATTGAGTCGCGCCGCGGACGGTCAGGGTAAACCTTGTCGCGATGCAGCAAAACCGCTACCTAGAATCATTCGATTGCATGGACTTCCATGTAGAGGAGTGCGCAGTGCAGAGCAAGAAGTCCGGGGTCAAGCCGGTGCAACGTGTCATCAAGAAATACCCCAACCGAAGGCTCTACGACACCGAGACGTCCACCTACATCACCCTCACGGAGGTGAAGCAGCTGGTCATACAGAATGCCCAGTTCGTGGTGCGCGACGCCAAGTCGGGCGACGACCTCACGCGCAGCATCCTGCTGCAGATCATTCTCGAAGAAGAAGCCGGCGGCGCGCCGATGTTCACCGAGCAGGTGCTGGCCAACATCATCCGTTTCTATGGCCAGGCGATGCAGGGCTACATGGGCCCATATCTCGAGAAGAACATCCAGGCCATGACCGAGGTCCAGGCGCAGCTCGCCGAAAAGGCCGAAGGCCTGACCCCCGAAATGTGGTCGCGCTTCATGACCATGCAGTCGCCGATGCTGCAGGGCCTCATGGGCAACTACGTCGAGCAGTCGAAGAACGTCTTCCTGCAGATGCAGGAACAGATGCAGAAGAACACCGAGCAGGTGCTGGGCGCCTTCGGCATCAAACGCCCCTGAATCCCGGCGCCGGCCGATAGCTGGGACAATAGGGGCAATATGAGCGAAGTTGCCTCCCACGAACGAACTGCCACGACAGCCGCCCCCAAGGTCGGCTTCGTGAGCCTTGGCTGCCCCAAGGCCCTGACCGACTCCGAACTGATCCTGACCCGGCTGAGCGCCGAGGGCTACCAGACCGCCAAGAGCTTCGAGGGCGCCGACCTGGTGATCGTCAATACCTGCGGCTTCATCGACGACGCGGTCAGGGAGAGCCTGGACACCATCGGCGAGGCGCTGGCCGAGAACGGCCGCGTGATCGTCACCGGCTGCCTCGGCGCGAAGACGGGCGAGCAGGGCGGCAACCTGGTGCGGCAGATGCATCCCAGCGTGCTCGCCGTGACGGGGCCGCATGCCACACAAGAGGTGATGGACGCCGTCCATGCCAACCTGCCGAAGCCGCACGATCCCTTCATCGACCTGGTGCCCAACAGCTTCGGCGTCGCTGGACTCAAGCTCACGCCGCGGCACTATGCCTACCTGAAGATCAGCGAGGGCTGCAACCACCGCTGCACTTTCTGCATCATCCCGTCGATGCGCGGCGACCTGGTGTCGCGCCCCGTGGGCGACGTGCTCGGCGAAGCGAAGGCGCTGTTCGAGGGCGGCGTGAAGGAACTGCTGGTGATCAGCCAGGACACCTCGGCCTACGGTGTCGACGTCAAGTACCGCACGGGTTTCTGGGACGGCAAGCCGGTCAAGACGCGCATGCTCGAACTGGTGCGCACGCTCGGCGAAATCGCCGAGCCGTACGGCGCCTGGGTGCGGCTGCACTATGTCTACCCGTACCCGAGCGTCGACGAAGTCATTCCGTTGATGGCGAGCGGGCAGGTGCTGCCGTACCTCGACGTGCCGCTGCAGCACAGCCATCCCGACGTGCTGAAGCGCATGAAACGGCCCGCGAGCGGTGAGAAGAACCTCGAGCGCATCGCGCGCTGGCGCGAAGTCTGCCCCGAGCTGGTGATCCGCAGCACCTTCATCGCGGGCTTTCCGGGCGAGACCGAGCAGGAGTTCGAACACCTGCTCGATTTCATCCGCGAGGCGCAGATCGACCGGGCCGGCTGCTTTGCCTACAGCCCGGTGGAGGGCGCCACCGCGAACGACATCCCCGGCATGCTGCCGGCCGAAGAGCGCGAGGCGCGCCGCGCGCGCTTCATGGAAGTGGCCGAAGCGGTGTCGATCGCCAAGCTGCGCCAGCGCGTGGGCGCCACCATGCAGGTGCTCGTGGACTCGGCGCCCGGCATGGGCCGCAAGGGCGGTGTCGGGCGCACCTACGCGGACGCGCCGGAGATCGACGGCACGGTGCGGCTGCTGCCGCCGGAGAAGATCAGCAAGACGCTCAAGGTCGGCGAGTTCACCCGGGCGCGCATCGTGGGCGCCGAGGGGCACGACCTGGTGGCGCTGCCGATCTGAGGCGGCTGCGCAGCCCCAAGAGAAAAGCCCGCGCGAGCGGGCTTTTCAATTTGGCGGGGATCAGGCTGCCAGGGCCGGGCAGGTGCTCAGTCCTCCGAGCGAGAGATGACCAGAAGGCTCATGAACAACGCGCCGAGGAACATGCCGATCAACAAAGTGAATGCTGCGATCACGATAGTTTCCGTTTGGTTTGATGCCTAGATTTTCGAAGCAAACGTAACCTTATGTGTGGTTTATGTGTTACTTTTTGACGCATATTTAGCTGAAAGTGTGACTTTCGCCACACCTTGGGCCATGTGCCTTCACGACGTGGCAGCCAACCAGGCCCACAGGCCGGCGCAAAGCGCGAGCCAGGCCGCTACCACCAGCACCGCGCCGGCGATGCTTCGCGGCCTGGCGCCGCGTTCCCGGATCCATTGCTCGGCCTGGGCCCAGCACGCATCGGCCACGTCAGGCGGAACGAGCCGGATGGCGAGCCAGATCAGGCCGGGCAGCAGCAGGGCGTCGTCGAGGTAGCCCAGAACAGGAATGAAGTCGGGGATGAGATCGATCGGGCTCAGCGCGTACGCGACGACGAAGGCAGCCAGCAGCTTGGCGAACCAGGGCGTGCCGGGATGGCGGCAGGCGAACCAGAGCGTGACGGCGTCGCGCTTGATTCGCGACGCCCATTGGCGGATGCTTGGGACGATGGACATAGTTGACAGTCGTCTACGCGTGTTAAGGTGCGTCTCGGCTTCAAGGCCAACACGCAGATCCGTTCGTGATCCCTGCCGCGGTTTGAACGCCGCACTCTTACCAGTCCATTTGTTCGAATCCGTGCCGTCGACAAGCGTTTCGCAGGATGACCCTTCCGAAGGGCGCGATGGGCTGCGCGAGTGCACAAGCCTGGCGTCGTTCGGCCCGCCATCGGCGCCGATCGGCATTCGTGAGGGAGACCATCCCTCGATCATGTTCCCAGGGCAAAGAAAAAACCCCTGCGAATCTAAGATTCACAGGGGTTTCAGCTTGGTAGGGGTGGTGCCCAGAAGAGGACTCGAACCTCCACGATGTTACTCGCTAGTACCTGAAACTAGTGCGTCTACCAATTCCGCCATCTGGGCCCACATAACTGCCGAAGCAGTTATGTTTTGAATTTCAGGAAAGAGAGAATCATATCAAAAATAATGGCCACTCCAGCGGTCTGCTGGATGAATTTGAAGGAACCGTTCAAGGGCATCGCGACGGACACGGTTTCGTGCAGCGCGACGACGGCGAAGCCGACATCTATCTGCCCCCGAACGAGATGCGCGCGGTGCTGCACAAGGACCGCGTCAAGGCACGCGTGGTGCGCCAGGACCGCCGCGGTCGCCCCGAGGGGCGCGTGGTCGAGATCGTCGAGCGTCCGGAGCAGCCGATCATCGGCCGCCTGCTGCACGAAGGCGGCGTCTGGCTCGTCGCGCCCGAGGACAAGCGCTACGGCCAGGACGTCCTGATCCCGAAGGGCGCGACCGGGCATGCCAAGGTCGGGCAGGTGGTGGTGGTCCAGCTCACCGAGCCGCCCGCCCTGTTCGGGCAGCCCGTGGGCCGCGTGAAGGAAGTGCTCGGCGAGATCGACGATCCCGGCATGGAGATCGAGATCGCGGTGCGCAAGTACGGCGTGCCGCACGAGTTCTCCGACGCCTGCCTGGCCGAAGCCAAGGCGCTACCCGAGAAGGTGCGGCCTGCGGACAAGAAGGGCCGTGTCGACCTGACCGACGTGCCGCTCGTCACGATCGACGGCGAGGATGCCCGCGACTTCGACGATGCGGTGTACTGCGAGCCCGCCAAGGTCGGCCGCGGCAAGGGCTGGCGGCTGCTCGTCGCCATTGCCGACGTCAGTGCCTATGTGCGCACCGGCTCGCCAATCGACATCGACGCCTACGACCGCGCGACCAGCGTGTACTTCCCGCGCCGCGTCATTCCGATGCTGCCGGAGAAGCTCTCGAACGGCCTCTGCTCGCTGAACCCCGAAGTCGAGCGCCTGTGCATGGTGTGCGACATGCTCGTGGCGGCGGACGGCGAGATCTACGCCTACCAGTTCTATCCGGCCGTGATGTTCAGCCATGCGCGCTTCACCTATACCGAGGTGGCCGCGATCCTCGGCAACACGCGCGGCCCCGAGGCGGCCAAGCGCAAGGACCGCGTGAAGGACCTGCTGAACCTGGCCGACGTCTACAAGGCCCTGCTGAAGCAGCGCAGCAAGCGCGGTGCGGTCGACTTCGAGACGACCGAGACGCAGATCATCTGCGACGACGCGGGCCGCATCGAGAAGATCGTGCCGCGCACGCGCAACGAGGCGCACCGGCTGATCGAGGAGGCCATGCTCGCGGCCAACGTGTGCAGCGCCGACTTCATCGCCGAGGGCAAGCACCCGGGCCTGTACCGCGTGCACGAAGGCCCCACGCCCGAGAAGAAGGAGATCCTGCGCGGCTACCTCAAGGCCATGGGTGTCGGGCTGAGCATCACCGACGATCCGAGGCCGGGCGAGTTCCAGGCGATCGCCGAAGCCACGAAGGACCGGCCCGACGCGCAGCAGATTCACACCATGCTGCTGCGCTCGATGCAGCAGGCCATCTACACGCCGTTCAACAGCGGCCACTTCGGCCTGGCCTACGAGGCCTACACGCACTTCACGAGCCCGATCCGTCGCTATCCCGACCTGCTCGTGCACCGGGTGATCAAGGCCATCCTCGGCAATGCGCGCTACCAGCTGCCGATGCTGCCGACGCCGGGCGAGGCCCATGCCAAGCTCGCCAAGCGGCTCGCGTCGCGCGTCAAGGCGCCCACGACCAAGCCGCAGAAGGCCGCGATCGCACCGACCAAGGAAGTGCTCGCGTGGGAGGCGGCGGGCCTGCACTGCAGCGCCAACGAGCGCCGTGCCGACGAGGCGAGCCGCGACGTCGAGGCCTGGCTCAAGTGCAAGTACATGCGCGAGCATCTCGGCGAGGAGTACGGCGGCGTGGTCACGGCGGCCACCACCTTCGGCATCTTCGTGACGCTCGATGCGATGTATGTCGAGGGGCTGGTGCACATCACCGAGCTCGGCGGCGAGTACTTCAAGTTCGACGAGATGCGCCAGGAACTGCGCGGCGAGCGCACCGGCATCCGCTACGCCATCGGCACCCGCGTGCGGGTGCAGGTGAGCCGCGTCGACCTCGACGGGCGCAAGATCGACTTCCGCCTCGTGCGCGAGGGCGAGGACCTCACGTCGCGCGCGATGAAGGACAAGGGTGTCGGCGCTGCTGGCGTGCCGGTGAAGGCGTCGTCCAAGCGCAGTTCGCGCCACAAGGCCGAAGCCGCGGCGGCCGAGCCGCGCAGCGAGCGCGGAGCCGTCTCGGCGGCGGCGCTGGAACCGCAGTCGGCGATGCAGGCGTTCAAGTCCGCGGTCAAGAAGGCCGCCAACAAGATGAAAGGGCGCAAGCCGCGCCGCGCCTGACGCTATAAACGGGCTACCTCACAGACAAGCTGAACAGGAGACACAGAGCATGAGCGTTGAGAACAACAAGGGCCGCATCGCGATCGTCACGGGCGCCGGCACCGGCATCGGCCGCGCGGCGGCGCTGGCGCTGCTGGGCGACGGCTGGAGCGTGGCGCTCGCGGGGCGCCGCCTCGAGCCGCTCGAGCAGGTGGCGGAGGAGTCGGGTGCAGGTGCGCGCGCCTTCGCGGTGCCGACCGACGTGGCCAATCCCGATTCGGTGCAGGCGCTGTTCGCCGCGACGGTGGAACGCTTCGGTCGCGTCGACCTGCTGTTCAACAACGCGGGCGTGGGCAACCCGCCCGGTGCCTTCGAGGACTGGACGCCCGAGCAGTGGCGCGGCGTGGTCGACATCAACCTGAGCGGGATGTTCTTCTGCATTCAGCAGGCGTTCCGCACCATGAAGGCGCAGACGCCGCGCGGTGGCCGCATCATCAACAACGGATCGATCTCGGCCACCGCGCCGCGGCCGAACTCGGCGGCCTACACGGCCACCAAGCACGCCGTCGAAGGCCTCACCAAGACCGCCTCGCTCGACGGTCGGAAGCACGACATCGCGGTCGGCCAGATCGACGTGGGCAACGCCATGACCGAACTGGCGGCGCGCATGGCCAAGGGCGTGCCGCAGGCCAACGGCGAACTCGCGATCGAGCCGCTGATGGACGTGAAGATCGTGGGGCAGTCGGTGCTCTACATGGCGAACCTGCCGCTGGAAGCCAACGTGCTGTTCCACACGGTCATGGCCACGAAGATGCCCTTCGTCGGGCGCGGCTAGACGCTCCCGCGCGCCAGTGCGCCTGCCGTCAAGGCGGGCGCGCCGGCGGGCCAGGTGTCCGCCACCTGGCCGTGGCGCCATACCGACGCGCAGGCCGCCTCGAAGGCCGGCCGGCCCGAAGCCAGCGCCGCACCGATCATTCCGGCAAGCACGTCGCCGGTACCCGCTGTGGCCAGGCGCGCATTGCCGGTCGGGTTGACGACCGGCACCGCGCCGTCTTCGGCGATCACCGTGCCGGAGCCCTTGAGAACCATCACCACGCCGAAGCGCGAAGCGAGCTCGCGCCCCGCCGCGAACCGGTCGCGCTGGACGTCGCCCACGCTGCATTCGAGCAGCCGCGCAGCTTCGAGCGGATGCGGGGTCAGCACTGTCGGATGGCCGCGTCGGCGCCGGTGGGACAGCTGCACTTGCAGGTTGCGGTCGGCCGCCAGCGCATTGAGCGCATCCGCGTCGAGCACCAGCGCGGCGGCGGTGGCCAGCACGCGCGGCAGCAGGTCGCGCACCGCGGTGCCGCCGCCGCAGCCGCACACGGCCGCCATCGCGGAAAGATCGAGAACGGCGGCCTCGCGCAGCATCAGTTCGGGCTGCAGCGCGGCGACGGGCGCGGCCTTCGCGTCGAGCAGTCCGAGATAGACGCGGCCGGCGCCCCCGTGCAGCGCTGCGGCAGCGGCCAGCAGCGCGGCGCCCGCCATGCCGGGCGCACCGCCGATCACCGCGACGTCGCCTTGGCTGCCCTTGTGCGAGGCATGCAGGCGCGGGTGGATGACAGGCGCACCCGCGAGCCGGGCCGCCGGTCGCTCGTCGGGGCTGCCACAGCCCAAGTCGTCGAACCAGATGCTGCCGCAGGCATCGCGGCCCTGTGCCGTGAAGAGACCGGGTTTGAGGGTCAGCAGGCTCAGGCAGTGGCGCGGCGATGCGGCGCTGTCCGCGGCCTGGCCGGCAGCGCGATGCAGCATCCCGGTGTCTGCGTCGAGGCCGGAGGGCACGTCGATGCTCAAGGTGGGCGCTGTTGCCGCATGCATGCGCTGCAGCCAATCGGCCATGCGGCCTTCGGGCGGGCGCGTCGATCCGATACCGAGCAGGGCGTCGATCGCGAGATCGTGCGCAGGCGGCGGCGCCACCGCGATGTCGACGCCGGCCTCGCGAGCGCGACGCAGCGACGCCTGGGCATCCGGCGGGAGCCGGGCTTCCTCGCCCTCGAAGGTGACGACCGGCGCGAAGCCGCGCTGGCGCAGCCGGGCTGCGGCCTCGAAGCCGTCGCCACCGTTGTTGCCCGGCCCGCAGGCGATCCAGATGGTGCGCGCATGCGGCGCGATCGCCGTGGCCAGCCGCGCGGCAGCCAGTCCGGCACGCTGCATCAGCGCGTGGGCGGGCAGCGCCTGGGCGGCCCGCTGTTCGATCCGGCGGGTCGACGCGCGGTCGAAGAGGTCTGCGACAGTGTCCGGCGTGATGCGCTGCATGGGCCGATTCTGCGCGACCTGCCGCGCGTTCAGGCGTGCAGGTGCAGCCGCTCGATCCCGAGCCCTTCGAGATCGACACCGACGTCGCGCCCGCCGATCAGGTCGGCCACCACGCGGGCGCTGCCGCACGAGAGGGCCCAGCCGCTCGAACCGTGCCCCAGGTTGAGCCACACCCCCGGGATGCCGCTCGCGCCGAGCACCGGCGGGCCATCGGGCAGCATCGGGCGCGCGCCTTTCCATTGCTGCACGCCCGACTGCAGCGTGGCGGCGCCCGGAAACCAGTCGTGCAGCACCTTGTAGAGCGTCTGCACCGCGGCGGGATTCATGCGGCCCAGCGTGCCGCCGATCTCGGCGCTGCCGGCCACGCGCACCCGCTGTCCGAGGCGCGAGATGGCGACCTTGTAGCGCTCGTCCATCACCGCGCTGCGCGGCGCATTGAGCGATTCGCGGATCGGCGCGCTGATGGAGTGGCCGTACACCGGCGCCAGCGGAATCCGCAGGCCGAGCGGGCGCAGCAGCGTGGCCGAGGCAAGGCCGGCGCAGACCACCACGGCATCGAAATGCAGTGGCGGCGAGCCGCTCGCGAGCGCGACGGATGTGGGCGCGGCGCGGCTCAGCGGTGCGATGTCGCAGTTGAAATGGAACTGGGCGCCGAGCGCTTCGGCCTCCCACTTGAGCAACAGCGCGAACTGCCGGCAGTTGGCCACCTCGTCGTCGGGCAGGTGGATGGCGCCGGCCAAAGCGGTGTCGGCGCTGAGCGCGGGCTCGATGCGGCGGGCTTCGTCGGCGTCGACTTCGCGGAACACGCTGCCGGCCGCGCGCAGCACCTCGAGGCCAGGCTGGACCAGCTTCTTCTCGCGCTTGGAGCGCAGCAGTACCAGGTAGCCGTCGCTGCGTTCGTAGCTCAGTTCGCGCGCCTCGGTCACCTCGTGCAGCCGTGTGCGGCTGTAGAACGCCAGGCGCTGCATGCGGGCGCGGTTGGCCAGATAGGTCTCGAGCTTGCAGGCCTTCTGCCAGCGCGCCATCCAGCCGAGGTCCCGGGTGCCGAGCGGCCAGCGCAGCTTGATGGCGCCGTGCGACGAAAGAAGCGAGCGCAACACCTTGGCGCGCATGCCCGGCGCGGCCCAAGGCGTGACGTAGCCCGGCGCAACCACGCCGGCATTCGCGAAGCTGGCTTCCTCGGCGGCGGCGCCGCGGCGCTCGAACACGGCCACTTCGTGGCCATCTGACGCCAGTTCCCAGGCAGTGGTGACGCCGATGATGCCGGCGCCCACGATCGCGATTTTCATTGAGTGATGGAATAAGAAGAGAGAGGGCGCGCGTTGCCCGACTGCGCGAGCCTACCGCGCCTGCAGCGCCTGTTCCGTCCGGAGGGCAATCGCCAGCACGGCGTCGTCGTGCATCGCCGCATGCCAGAGCATCAGGCCGGCCGGCAGTTCGCCCGCGGCGTGGCAGGGCAGCGATATCGCGCAGCCGTCGAGCATGTTGACGATCGACGGATTGCGCAGCAGCAGCGCATTGACGCGGAAGAACGCGTCGTCCCGCTCGGCGCCGGGCGCCACGCTCGCGATGCTCGGTGCCGTGATCGGCACCGTGGGCGACAGCACGGCGTCGAAGCCCGCCAGCGCCGCTTCGACGCGCGCAATCCAGTCGCGCCTCGCATTCACCAGGTCGATGTACTCGTGTGCCTTCATGCCGGCGCCCTTGAGGATGCGCTGGGCGACGCGCGGGTCGTAGCCGGCGCCGCTGCGCTCGAGCAGCAGGCGGTGCCAGGCATACGACTCGGCGGCCGAGAAACCGCCGGTGGCGTTGATGCCCTGCAGCTCCGCCAGTTCGGGCAGGCTGATTTCCTCGATGCGGGCGCCGGCGTCGCGCAGGAGGCGCAACGCAGCGTCGAAGGCGCGGGCCACCGTCGGCTCGACGTCGTCGAAGAACACGTTCTTCACCACCGCGAGCCGGTAGGCGCCCACGGGCGCGGCGCCGCGCGTGACCCGTCGCGCCGCGAGGATCTCGTGCGCGAGGACCGCGTCGCGCACCGAGCGCGTCATGGCGCAGACCGTGTCGAGCGTGGTCGACAGCGGCAGCGCGCCCTCGGCCGGAACGAGGCGCGCCGTGCTCTTGAACCCCACGATGCCGTTGAGCGCCGCGGGGATGCGGATCGAGCCGCCGGTGTCGGAGCCCAGGCCGATGAAGGCGGCGCCGGTGGCGACCGAGACCGCGGCGCCCGAGGACGATCCCCCGGGGATGCGGGGTGTGGCCGGATCGGCCGCATTGGCGGGCGTGCCGTGGTGAGGATTGACCCCCACGCCCGAGAACGCGAACTCGGTCATGTTGGTGCGGCCCGTGAGCACCCCGCCGGCGGCCCGCAGCCGCGCCACGGCCACCGAATCGGCCTTTGCCGCCGGTGCGTGCGCGAGCACCACCGAACCGGCCGGCGTGGGCTGTCCCTCGACGTCGAACAGGTCCTTCGCGGTAAAGGCGAGGCCCGCGAGGCGGCTCGCCGGGGCGGCGCCGGCGCCGGCGACGTCGCGGCGGGCCTCGTCGAACATGGTGCGGGTGAAGACGTGGCGGCAGGCCGGCGTGTCGGAGATGCCGATGGCGCGCTCCAGTTCGGTGCGTGCATCGGTGCCACCGGCCAGGATTTCGAGGCGGGTGGCGTGAAGATCGTTCATGGGTTGTGAAAGGACGTGGTCTGCGTTCCGAGGGGCGGCGGCAAGGTGGGCGTGCTATACTCTTTGGGTTTCGCTGATCGCGTGGCGGGCTTTTTTGCCAACTGTTGCCGCAGCAGCCAGACACATTCGCAAACCGGCCCATTCAAGGTGTTGCGGCTCCGCCCAAACAAAGGCTGGAGACGCAAAACGGGCTGGATTTTAGACCCAACCTTTGGAGTAATTTCAATGTCGACCACCATGCGCGAAATGCTGGAAGCCGGTGTCCACTTCGGTCACCAGACCCGCTTCTGGAACCCCAAGATGGCACCGTTCATCTTCGGCCATCGCAACAAGATTCACATCATCAACCTGGAAAAGTCGCTTCCGATGTTCCAGGACGCGATGAAGTACGCCAAGCAGCTCACCGCCAACCGCGGCACGATCCTGATGGTCGGCACCAAGCGCCAGGCCCGCGAGATCGTGGCTGCCGAAGCCCGCCGCGCCGGCGTGCCCTATGTCGACACCCGCTGGCTCGGCGGCATGCTGACCAACTTCAAGACCGTCAAGACCTCGATCAAGCGCCTGAAGGACATGAAGGCCCAGCAGGAAGCCGGTCTCGACAGCCTGAGCAAGAAGGAGCAACTCACCTTCTCGCGTGAAATCGAGAAGCTCGAGAAGGACATCGGCGGCATCCAGGACATGACCGCGCTGCCCGACGCCATCTTCGTGATCGATGTGGGCTTCCACAAGATCGCCGTGGCCGAAGCCAAGAAGCTCGGCATCCCGCTGATCGGCGTGGTCGACTCCAACCACTCGCCCGAAGGCATCGACTACGTGATCCCCGGCAACGACGACTCGTCGAAGGCTGTGGTGCTCTACGCCCGCGGCATTGCCGACGCGATCATCGAAGGTCGCAACAGCGCCACCGGTGACGTGGTCAAGGCCATCGCCGAAGGCAGCGACGAATTCGTTGAAGTCGAAGAGGGCGCCTCGGCCTGATCGAGGCCCGCGCGCGCCTGAAGAAGGGGCTTTGGTGCCCCTTTTTTTTAATCTGATTTTTTGGACACGGAGATAGAACAATGGCTGCAATCACCGCAAGCATGGTCGGCGAACTTCGCGCAAAGACCGATGCGCCCATGATGGAATGCAAGAAGGCCCTCACCGAAGCAGAGGGCAACATGGAAAAGGCCGAGGAGCTGCTGCGCATCAAGCTCGGCAACAAGGCCGGCAAGGCGTCGGGCCGCATCACGGCCGAAGGCGTGGTCACCGCATTCGTCGAGGGCGACAAGGGCGGCATGATCGAGATCAACTGCGAGACCGACTTCGTCACCAAGAACGACAGCTTCCTGGCCATGGCCAACGCCGCTGCCATGCTGGTCGCCAAGAACAATCCCGCCGACATCGCGGCACTGGGTGCGCTGGCCTACGAGCAGGACGGCTTCGGCCCCACGCTCGAAGACGTGCGCAAGGGCCTGATCGGCAAGATCGGCGAGAACATGAGCTTCCGCCGCTTCAAGCATTTCTCGGGCAACGGCAAGCTGGCGTCGTACCTGCACGGCACGCGCATCGGCGTGATGGTCGAGTTCGAAGGCGACGACAGCTCGGCCAAGGACGTGGCCATGCACATCGCTGCCATGAAGCCGGTCGCGATCTCGGCCGCCGACGTGCCGGCCGACCTGATCGAGAAAGAGCGTGCCGTGGCCGCAGGCAAGGCCGAGGAAGACCGCAAGACGGCCGAGGCCGAAGGCAAGAAGCCGCAGCCTGCCGACATCGTTGCGAAGCGCATCGAAGGCGGCGTGCAGAAGTACCTCAAGGAAGTCTCGCTGCACAACCAGGCTTTCGTGAAGAACGACAAGCAGACCGTCGAGCAGATGCTGAAGGCCGCCAACACCACGATCAAGGGCTTCACGCTCTACGTGGTCGGCGAAGGCATCGAAAAGAAGGTCGACGACTTCGCGGCCGAAGTGGCTGCCCAGGTCGCCGCCGCCAAAGCCGGCGCGTAAAACTGTTACGCCCTGAAGCGACGGCCTGCGCCTGTGCGCCGTCGCTTTTTCATCGCCCCGTTCTACACTCGTCCCGCCAATTCAACCCAAGGAAAATGCCCATGTCCGATGCCCGCCCAGCCCACAAGCGAATCTTGTTGAAGCTGTCGGGTGAGGCATTGATGGGGGACGATGCCTTTGGTATTAACCGTGCCACCATCGTGCGCATGGTCGAGGAGGTGGCCGAGGTCGTGAACATGGGCGTCGAGGTCGCGGTCGTGATCGGCGGCGGCAACATCTTCCGCGGTGTCGCGGGAGGCTCCGTGGGCATGGACCGTGCCACGGCCGACTACATGGGCATGCTGGCCACGGTGATGAACTCGCTGGCGCTGGCCGATGCCATGAACAAGCAGGGCCTGGTGGCGCGTGTGATGTCCGCCATCGCGATCGAGCAGGTGGTCGAGCCCTACGTCCGGCCCAAGGCGCTGCAGTACCTCGAAGAGGGCAAGGTCGTGGTCTTTGCCGCCGGAACGGGCAATCCGTTCTTCACGACCGACACAGCCGCTGCGCTGCGCGGGGCCGAGATCGGCGCCGAGCTGGTACTCAAGGCGACCAAGGTCGACGGCGTCTACAGCGCCGACCCCAAGACCCATCCGGACGCGACGCGTTATTCGACACTGACTTTCGACCAGGCGATCGCGCAAAATCTGGGCATCATGGACGCCACGGCCTTCGCGCTGTGCCGCGACCAGAAACTGCCGATCAAGGTGTTCTCGATCTTCAAGAACGGCGCGCTCAAGCGTGTCGTCATGGGCGAGGACGAGGGCACGCTGGTGCATGCCTGAGGAGTAAATTGAGATGACCACCCCGACCATTGCCGAAATCCGCAATGCGACCGACGCCAAGATGAACCAGTCGCTCGCCGCGTTCCAGAACAACCTCACGAAGATCCGTACCGGCCGCGCCAACCCGGCGCTGCTCGACTCGATCCATGTCGAGTACTACGGCTCGCAGGTGCCGTTGAGCCAGGTGGCCAACGTGTCGGTGCTCGACTCGCGCACGATCAGCGTCCAGCCCTGGGAAAAGGGCATGGGTGCCAAGATCGAGAAGGCGATCCGCGAAAGCGACCTGGGCCTGAACCCTGCATCGATGGGCGACCTGATCCGCGTGCCGCTGCCCGCCATGAGCGAGGAGCGCCGCCGCGAGATGACCAAGCTGGTCCGCAACGAAGGCGAAAGCGCCAAGATCGCGACGCGCAACCTGCGCCGCGACGCGAACGAATCGGTCAAGAAGCTGGTGAAGGAGAAACTCGCCTCCGAAGACGAGCAGAAGCGCGCCGAAGCCGAGATCCAGAAGGTCACCGACCGCCACATCGCGGAAATCGACCGCCTGGTCGCGGCCAAGGAAGCGGAGATCATGGCCGTTTGAGGCTGCGCATGGCTTCCCCCTCGCTGCAGATTCCTCACCACATTGCCATCGTCATGGATGGCAACGGCCGGTGGGCCACGCGGCGCTTCCTGCCCCGTGTGGCAGGCCACAAGCAGGGCGTCGAATCGCTGCGCCGCTGCGTGCGGGCCTGCGTCGACCGCGGCGTCGGCATTCTCACGGTGTTCGCGTTCTCGTCGGAGAACTGGAACCGGCCGCCCGAGGAGGTCTCGGGGCTGATGGAAATCATGGTCGGTGCGCTCGCGCGCGAGGTGCCCAAGCTCAGCCGCGACGGCGTGCGCCTGCATTTCGTCGGCGAACGCGCAGGCCTTTCCAGGAAGATGGTGCAGGGCCTGGTCGACGCCGAGGAAAGCACTGCGCAGAACACCAAGCTGATCCTCAACATCTGCTTCAACTATGGCGGCCGCTGGGACATCGCCCGCGCCGCCGCGCGCCTGGCGGAGCAGGGCGAGGCGCTGACCGAGGCCAACCTCGACCGCGCCATGGCGCTCGCTCACGTGCCCGACCCCGACTTGCTGATCCGCACCGGCGGCGAACAGCGGCTGTCGAACTTTTTGCTGTGGCAAAGCGCCTATGCCGAGTTGTTCTTCAGCAGCAAGCTTTGGCCCGAATTCGACGAGGCCGAGCTCGACGCAGGCATTGCCGCCTACCAGGTCCGCGAGCGCCGGTTCGGCAAGACCTCGGCGCAGGTCGCATCGGGCAGCCAGTCGCCGCAAGACCGCCAGTTGGCCTGAGCTCTCCGGCCGGCCCTCACCTCCCAGCCGAATGCTCAAACAACGCATCATCACGGCGGTCGTCCTGTTGGCGATCCTGTTGCCGGCGCTCTTCTATCCCTCGCACATCCCCTTTGCCTGCGTGATGCTGGTGCTGATCGGCGCGGCGGGCTGGGAATGGGGCCGCCTGAACGGCCATGGCCAGCGGTTGTCGGTGTTCCTCGGGTTGGAGGTCGTGGCGCTGTGCGCGCTGTCGTGGTGGCTCGGCCTGCTCGAACGCTCCCTGCTGCCGATCTGGCTCGCGGCCAGCGCCGCCTGGGTGCTCGGCGGCGCGGCGTTGCTGCGCGTCGCGGTGCCGGGCTGGCCCCGCATCCCGCGCGGCCTGCGGCTGGTGGGCGGCTTGCTCGCGCTCTGGGTGGCGTGGCTCGCGGCCGTGCAGGCGCGCATGGTCGGCATCAACTTCCTGCTGTCGATCCTGGTGCTGGTCTGGGTGGCGGACGTCTTCGCCTACTTTGCCGGCCGGGCGTTCGGCCTCAAATTCACACGCGGCAAGCTCGCGCCGGCGATCAGCCCGGGCAAGAGCTGGGAAGGCGTCTGGGGCGGCATGGTCGGGGTCGCGGTGCTGGCCTTCGCCTGGGTCTGGGCCGACCGGGCTGCGGGCGCGACGGTGGCCAGCCTCTACACCCGGCTGCATGAGCGCGGCTGGTGGCTGCTGCTGCTGGGCGTGGTGTTCCTGGCGGCGATGAGCGTCGTCGGCGACCTCGTCGAATCGCTCATCAAGCGCAGCGCCGGCGCCAAGGACAGCAGCAGCCTCTTGCCCGGGCACGGCGGCGTGCTCGACCGCGTGGATGCCCTCTTGCCGGCGCTTCCGATCGCGATGATGCTGGCTTCCCTGTGAACATGTCCAAACAACGGATCACGGTGCTGGGCTCGACCGGCTCGGTCGGCGTCAGCACGCTCGACGTCATGGCGCGCCATCCAGACCGTTTCGAGGTCTTCGCGCTTTCCGCATCGACCAAGGTCGATGAGATGCTGGCGCAGTGTGCGCGCTTCTCGCCGCGCTTTGCCGTGATGGCGAGCGCGCCGCATGCAGCGCTGCTGGCCGAGAAGATCGACCAGAACCGCCTGCCGACGCAGGTGCTGAGCGGTGCGGGCGCGATCGAGGAGATTGCGTCCCACGAGGAAGTCGATGCCGTGATGGCCGCGATCGTCGGTGCCGCGGGGCTGGGGCCGTGCCTCGCCGCGGCGCGGGCCGGCAAGCGGCTGTTGCTCGCCAACAAGGAAGCGCTGGTGGTCGGGGGCGAGCTGTTCATGCGCACCGTCCATGAAGGCGGCGCCACGCTGCTGCCGATCGACAGCGAGCATTCCGCCATCTTCCAGTCGCTGCCCGAAGATCCATCGACCTGGGCGCGCCGGATCGACAAGATCATCCTGACCGCCTCGGGCGGGCCTTTTCGCACCCGCGCGCCCGAGACCCTGGGCGCGGTCACGCCGGAGCAGGCGTGCGCCCATCCGAACTGGGTCATGGGCCGCAAGATCTCGGTCGACTCGGCCACCATGATGAACAAGGCGCTCGAAGTCATCGAGGCGCGCCACCTGTTCGGCGTCGAGCCCGAGCAGATCGAGGTCGTCATCCATCCGCAGAGCGTGGTGCATTCGATGGTGCAGTTCACCGACGCGTCGGTCATTGCCCAGCTTGGAACCCCCGACATGCGGGTGCCGATCGCGGTCGGTCTCGCCTGGCCCGAACGCATCGAGAGCGGGGCAGGGCGCCTCGACTTCCGGCAGATGACCGCGCTGAGCTTCGATGCACCCGACGCGGCGCTGTTTCCGGGGCTGGGCCTGGCCTGGCACGCGCTGCGCGCCGCGCCAGGGACCACGGCGGTGCTCAACGCTGCCAACGAGGTCGCTGTCGAGGCCTTCCTCGACCGGCGGCTGCGCTTCGACCGGATTCATGCAGTGAACATGGAAACTTTGGAGGCCATCGCCCCCTCCAAGCCGGCATCGCTGGCCGACCTGCTGGCGCTCGACGCCAGCGCCCGGGCGGCGGCCAATGCGGCGGCGCTTCGCTTCGCCGCCTGACCTCGCCCCCGCCGACCGACAAGGATCCGGATGCTCACTGTCATTGCTTTCGTGGTTGCGCTCGGCCTGCTCATTGCCGTGCACGAGTACGGCCACTACCGCGTCGCCGTGGCCTGCGGCGTGAAGGTGCTGCGGTTCTCGGTCGGCTTCGGCAAGACCCTTTTTCGCTGGCAGCCGAAGCGCCAGCATCCGGGGCAGGAGACCGAGTTCGTCATCGGTGCCTTCCCGTTCGGCGGCTACGTCAAGATGCTCGACGAGCGCGAGGGCCCGGTGCCGCCCGAGGAGCGCCACCGCGCCTTCAACACGCAGCCGCTGCGCTCCCGCGCGGCCATCGTGGCTGCCGGTCCGATCGCTAACCTGCTGCTTGCGATGGCGCTCTACACGGCCGTCAACTGGATTGGCGTGGACGAACCTGTCGCCAGGCTCGCCCGCCCCGTGGCCGCCTCGCTCGCCGAGGAAGCGGGACTGCGCGGCGGGGAACATGTCACGCGCGCCGGCTTCGACGGTGAACTGGAACCGGTCGACTCCTTCGAGGACCTGCGCTGGCGCATGACCCGCGGCGCGCTCGACAGCCGCGACCTGACACTCGAAATCGCCGGCGAGGCCGGCCGGCCCGCACGCGAAGTGGTGCTGCCCCTGAGCCGGATGGAGGCCAAGGATGCCGATCCGCAGATGTTCCGCAAGATCGGCGTTCTCGCGCCGCTGACCGTGCCCGAGATCGGGCAGGTCATGGAGGGCGCCGCGGCCGAACGCGCGGGCCTGCGCAGCGGCGACGTGGTGCGTGCCGTCGGGGACACCGCCATCGTCGACGGCCAGCAGTTGCGCGAGGTGATCCGAAGCTCGATCGACGGCGACCAGCCGCGTGCGCAGACCTGGCAGGTGCTGCGCGCGGGGCAGGTGCTCCGGCTCGAGGTGGCGCCCGAGGTGCGCGACGATGGCGATGCGAAGGTGGGGCGCATCGGCGCCTATGTGGGGGCGCCGCCCGAGATGGTCCTGGTGCGGCAGGGCCCGGTCGAAGGGCTCTGGCGCGGCGTGGTCCGCACCTGGGAGGTGTCGGCCCTCACGGTGCGCATGATGGGCAAGATGGTGATCGGCGAGGCCTCGCTCAAGAACCTCAGCGGACCCCTCACGATCGCCGACTATGCGGGTAAGTCCGCAAGCCTCGGGCTCACCCAGTACCTCGTGTTCCTGGCCCTGATCAGCGTGAGCCTGGGCGTGCTCAATCTCATGCCGCTGCCGGTCCTCGATGGAGGACACCTGATGTATTATCTTTGGGAGGGCCTGACCGGCAAGGGTGTCTCCGACGCCTGGATGGAACGGCTTCAGCGCGGCGGTGTCGCTTTGCTGCTGGTCATGATGTCGGTCGCACTCTTCAACGACGTCACGCGGCTCTTTGGTTAACTTTCTGCCGGTCTTTCCGCGCCGGCCCAATTCACAGATGAACAAAAACTTCAGTCGCTTTCGCCTGCGTAGCGTTGCCGCGGTGGTGGCCAGTGCGCTGGCGGCCACGGCAGCCTGGGCTGTCGAGCCCTTCACCGTGCGCGACATCCGCGTCGAAGGCCTGCAGCGCGTCGAGCCCGGCACGATCTTCGCATCGCTGCCGCTGCGCGTGGGCGATACCTACAGCGACGAACGCGGATCGGCCGCGATCCGCGCGCTGTTCGACCTGGGGTTGTTCAAGGACGTGCGCATCGACGTCAACGGCAACGTGCTGGTGGTGATCGTCGAGGAGCGGCCCACGATCGCCGACGTCGATTTCGTCGGCACCAAGGAATTCGACAAGGCCGCGCTGCAGAAGGCGCTGCGCGAGATCGGCCTGGCCGACGGCCGTCCCTTCGACAAGGCGTTGGCCGACCGCGCCGAGCAGGAGCTCAAGCGCCAGTACGTGAGCCGCAGCCTCTACAACGCGCAGGTCGTGACGACCGTCACGCCCATCGAGCGCAACCGCGTCAACCTGACCTTCACGGTCACCGAAGGCGAGTCGGCGCGCATCCGCGAAGTCCGCGTCGTGGGCAACAAGGCGTTCAGCGAGTCGACGCTGCTGAGCCTGTTCGACCAGGACAGCGGCGGCTTCATGAGCTGGTACACCAAGTCGAACCAGTATTCGCGCACCAAGCTCAACGCCGACCTCGAGACGCTGCGTTCCTACTACATCACGCGCGGCTACCTCGAGTTCCGCATCGATTCGACGCAGGTCGCGATCTCGCCGGATCGCCAGGACCTGACGGTCACGGTCAACATCACCGAAGGCGAGAAGTTCGTCGTGGCGGGCGTCAAGCTCGACGGCAACTATCTCGGCCGCGACGACGAGTTCAAGTCGCTCGTCACCATCAAGCCGGGCGAGCCCTACAACGGCGAAGAAGTCACGGCAACCACCAAGGCCTTCACCGACTACTTCGGCACCTTCGGCTATGCGTTCGCGCGGGTGCAGGCGCGCCCCGAGATCGACCGCGTCAACAACCGCGTGACGCTCACGCTGCAGGGCGAGCCTTCGCGGCGCGTCTATGTGCGCCGCGTGATCGTCGGCGGCAATGCCAAGACCCGCGACGAGGTCATCCGCCGCGAGTTCCGCCAGTTCGAGGCCTCGTGGTACGACGGCGACAAGATCAAGCTGTCGCGCGACCGCGTGGACCGCCTTGGCTTCTTCACTGAAGTCAACGTCGAGACGCAGGAAATCCCCGGCACGCCCGACCAGGTCGACCTGGTGGTCAACGTGGCCGAGAAGCCCACCGGCAGCCTGCAGCTGGGCGCCGGCTACTCGAGCGCGGAAAAGGTCGCGCTGACCTTCGGCATCTCGCAGGAGAACGTGTTCGGCTCGGGCAACTTCCTGGGCGTGCAGGTCAACACCAGCAAGTACAACCGCACGCTGTCGCTGACCACCACGGATCCGTACTTCACAAAGGACGGCATCTCGCGCACGGTGAGCGTCTACCACACCACGACGCGCCCGTACTCGACGACCATCGACGGCGACTACAAGCTCGTGAACCAGGGTGCTTCGATCCGCTTCGGCGTGCCGTTCAGCGAGGTCGACACGGTCTTCTTCGGCGTCGGCCTCGAGCGCTACGCCTTCGACCCGAACTCGACCACCTCGTTCTCGGGCCTGTTCACGCCCTCGTCCTACCTGCGCTACTTCCAGTGTTCGAAGGATGCGACCGGCTGGTTCGTGACCGAGTGCGACCAGAAGAGCGTCTGGGGCGTGCCGCTGACGATCGGCTGGGGCCGCGACAGCCGCGACAGCGCGCTGGTCCCGACCACCGGCCGCGTGCAGCGCGCCAACCTCGAGCTCGGCGTGGCGGGCGACATGAAGTACTTCAAGACGAACTACCAGTTCCAGCAGTTCTTCGCGATCAACAAGCAGTACACCTTCGCGATCAACGCAGACCTGGGCTACGCCAAGCCGCTCGGCGGCTCGGTCTATCCGATCTTCAAGAACTTCTATGCCGGCGGCCTCGGCTCGGTGCGCGGCTTCGAGCAGAACTCGCTCGGCCCGCGTGACGTGCCGCTGCCGTTCCAGACCGAAGGTGCTGCGCTCGGCGGCACCAAGAAGGCGGTGTTCAATGCCGAACTCAGCACGCCGTTCCCGGGTGCGGGCAACGACCGCACGCTGCGCCTCTACGGCTTCTTCGACGTCGGCAACGTGTTCGGCTCCCGTGCACCCGGCCTGAGCGACCTGCAGTACGACGCCCAGAAGAAGCTCCGCGCCTCGGTCGGCCTCGGCATCAGCTGGATTTCGCCGCTGGGCCCGCTGCGCCTGGCCTACGCTTTCCCCATCAAGTCCCAGAAGGAAGTGCTGGATCCGACCACCGGCTTCGTCGTGATCCCGAAGGATAGAATCCAGCGCTTGCAATTCCAGATCGGAACGTCTTTCTAAATGAAGCATTTGATTCGCGCCGCCGCCGGTGCGTTGTTGATCCCCGCTTTTGCGCTGGTTGCCGCGCCTGCCCAGGCGCAGGAGACCTTTCGCATCGGCTTCGTGAATCCGGACCGCGTGCTGCGCGAAGCCCAGCCGTCGAAGAATGCACAAGCCAAGCTCGAGGCCGAGTTCCTCAAGCGCGAAAAGGATCTCACGACGCAGGGTGAGGCACTGAAGAGCGCTTCCGAACGGTTCGAGCGCGAGGCGCCCACGCTGTCCGAAAGCCAGCGCACCGCGCGCCAGCGCGCGCTCGTCGACCAAGACCGCGACTTCCAGCGCCGTCGCCGCGAATTCCAGGAAGACCTCAACGCACGCAAGAACGAAGAGCTGCAGCAGGTCTACGAGCGCGCCAACCGCGTGGTCAAGCAGGTTGCCGAGGCCGAGAAGTACGACGCGATCCTGCAGGAAGCGATCTACATCAACCCGAAGCACGACATCACGGACAAGGTGATCAAGGCGCTGAACGCCACGACCACTTCTTCCGCGCCAGCGGGCGGCAAGTAACGCCGCAAACGGCGTGTCTTTGCAGCTCGGAGCCATCGTCAGCGCCCTGGGGGGTGAGCTTCACGGCGACCCGGCGCTGTCGATCGAACGGCTCGCGCCGCTCCAGAACGCCCAGCCGGACGCGCTCAGTTTCCTGAGCCATCCGAAATACCAGCAGGAACTCGCGGCCTCCGAGGCCGCCTGCGTCATCGTGGCGCCCGCCATGCGCGAGGCCGCAGCGGCGCGTGGCGCGTACATCGTCGCGGCCGATCCCTACCTCTATTTCGCACGGCTCACGCAGCTGTGGAAGGCGCGCCATGCGCGGCCCGAGGCCGATCGCATCCATCCTTCAGCAGTGGTCCATCCCGAGGCGGTGGTCGACGCCAGCGCGCGTATCGGCGCGCTGTGCGTGGTGGAGCGGGGCGCGCGCATCGGTGCGGGCACGGTGCTCAAGTCGCGCGTCACGGTCAGCGAGGACTGCGTGATCGGCGAACGCTGCCTGCTGCATCCGGGCGTGGTGATCGGGGCCGACGGCTTCGGCCTCGCGCCGCACGAAGGTGCATGGGTCAAGATCGAGCAACTGGGCGCGGTGCGCATCGGCAACGACGTCGAGATCGGCGCCAACACCTGCATCGACCGCGGTGCGCTCGACGACACGGTCATCGAAGACGGCGTCAAGCTCGACAACCTGATCCAGATCGGCCACAACGTGCGGGTCGGCAGGCACACGGCCATGGCCGGCTGCGTCGGCGTGGCGGGCAGTGCGACCATTGGCGCGCACTGCACCTTCGGCGGCGGCGCGATCGTGCTCGGCCACCTCACGGTGGCCGATGGCGTGCATGTGTCAGCCGCGACGGTGGTCACGCGCTCGATACGCAAGCCTGGCCAGTACACCGGCATGTTCCCCATCGACGACAATGCCAGCTGGGAAAAGAATGCTGCAACGCTGAAGCAGTTGCACGGCCTGCGCGAACGACTCAAGGCGCTGGAGAAGGCTCCCGAGAAAAAGTGAAGAGATGCAGGAACAGACAATCATGACGACGACGCTCGATATCCATCAAATCCTCAAGCTGCTGCCCCACCGCTACCCGTTCCTGCTGGTGGATCGCGTGCTGGACATGGAAAAGGGCAAGCGCATCACGGCGCTCAAGAACGTGACGATGAACGAGCCGTTCTTCAACGGCCACTTCCCTCATCGCCCGGTCATGCCTGGCGTGCTGATGCTCGAGGCCATGGCGCAGGCGGCCGCGCTGCTGTCGTTCCGCTCGCTCGACATCGTGCCCGACGACAACACGGTCTACTATTTCGCGGCCATCGACGGCGCGCGCTTCAAGCGCCCGGTGGAGCCCGGCGACCAGCTCACGCTCGAGGTCGAGATCGAGCGCATGAAGGCCGGCATCTCGAAGTTCAAGGGCCGTGCGCTGGTCGGCAGCGAACTGGCCTGCGAGGCTTCGCTGATGTGCGCGATGCGCCAGATCAACTGATCCCTGCGCAGCAACGAAAAGGCATGACGCAGGTCCATCCCACAGCGCTCGTCGACCCGAAGGCAGAACTCGACGCCTCCGTCTCAGTCGGGCCCTACACCCTCATCGGTCCGCACGTGCGCGTGGGTGCAGGCACGACCATCGGCGCGCACTGCGTGATCGAAGGCCGCACCACCATCGGCAGCGACAACCGGATCTTCCAGTTCTCCTCGCTCGGCGCGATACCGCAGGACAAGAAGTACGCCGGCGAGCCCACTGAACTGGTGATCGGCGACCGCAACGTGATCCGCGAGTTCTGCACCTTCAACCTCGGCGTGCCGGGGGCGGGGGGCGTCACGCGCGTGGGCAACGACAACTGGATCATGGCCTACACGCACATCGCGCACGACTGCCATGTCGACAACCACACCACGCTGGCCAACAACACCACGCTGGCCGGGCATGTGCACCTGGCCGACTGGGTCACGATCGGCGGGCTCACGGGCATCCACCAGTTCGTTTCGGTCGGTGCGCACGCGATGGTCGGCTTTGCCAGCGCAGTCTCGCAAGACGTGCCGCCCTTCATGCTGGTCGACGGCAATCCGCTCGCGGTGCGCGGCTTCAATGTGGTGGGCCTGCGGCGGCGCGACTTCTCCGCGGCGCGCATCGCGGCCGTCAAGCAGATGCACCGCCTGCTGTACCGCCAGGGCAAGACGCTCGAAGAGGCGCGCACCGGCATCGCCGCGCTGGCTGCCGAAACGCCCGAGGCGGCCGGCGACGTGGCGCTGATGGAGCGCTTCCTGGCCAGCTCGACGCGCGGCATCGCGCGTTGAGGCGCGCGGCACCATGAGCAACGACGGGCAGCGGCGTTTTGCGCTGGTTGCAGGCGAAGCCTCCGGGGACCTGCTGGCCGGCCTGCTGCTCGACGGCCTGCAGGCGCGCTGGCCCGCGCTCGAGACGGTGGGCATCGGCGGGCCGCGCATGCTCGCGCACGGCCTGCAGAGCTGGTGGCCGCAGGAGAAGCTCGCGGTGCGCGGCTACATCGAGGTGCTGCGCCACTATGCGGAGATCGCCGGCATCCGGCGCCAGCTCAAGGCGAGGCTGCTGCGCGAATGGCCCGAGCTCTTCATCGGTGTCGATGCGCCCGATTTCAATCTCGACCTCGAGGCCGGCCTGCGCAGCCGCGGCATGAAGACCGTGCATTTCGTCTGCCCCTCGATCTGGGCCTGGCGGGCCGACCGCATCGAGAAGATCCGTGCCGCGGCCGACCATGTGCTGTGCATCTTCCCGTTCGAGCCGGCGCTGCTGGAAGCGCAGGGCGTCGAGGGCAGCTATGTCGGGCATCCGCTCGCCAACGTGATCCCGATGGTGCCCGACCGCAGCGCGGCCCGTGCCGCACTCGGCCTTCCGCCCGATGCGCAGGTGGTGGCCCTTCTGCCCGGCAGCCGCCGTTCGGAGGTTCGCTACCTCGCGACGCGCTTCTTCGCTGCCGCCGCGCTGATGCTGAAGGCCAGGCCGGCACTGCGCTTCATCGCGCCGATCCTGCCGGGGCTGCGCGCCGAGGTCGATGGCCTGCTGCAGGCCAGCGGCGCGGCCGGGCGGGTGACGCTGCTCGACGGCCAGTCGCATGCCGCGCTGGCCGCCTGCGACGCGACCCTGATCGCGAGCGGCACCGCCACGCTCGAAGCGGCGCTGTTCAAGCGGCCGATGGTCATCGCGTACAACATGAATTCGCTGTCGTGGCGGCTGATGCAGCGCAAGCAGCTCCAGCCCTGGGTGGGCCTGCCCAACATCCTGTCGCGCGACTTCGTGGTGCCCGAACTGCTGCAGGAGGCCGCGACACCCGAGGCGCTGTCGCAGGCGACGCTGGAATGGCTCGATGCGCCCGAGAAGGTCGAGGCGCTGCAACACAAATTTTCAGCGCTGCACGTGCAACTGCAGCGCGATACGCCGACACTTTGCGCCGATGCGATCCAGAAAGTTCTTGAAGGCTGAGCAGGCGCCGCTCGCGTGGGACGCGCCGGGCCTGGTCGCTGGTGTCGACGAGGCGGGCCGCGGTCCGCTGGCGGGGCCGGTGGTTGCCGCGGCCGTCATCCTCGACGACCTGCGGCCGATCCGCGGCCTGGCCGATTCCAAGACACTCACCGCGCTGCAGCGCGAGCGCCTGCACGACCAGATCCTGGCGAAGGCGCTGTGCTGCTCGGTCGCGCAGGCCAGCGTCGAGGAGATCGACACCCACAACATCCTGCAGGCCACGATGCTCGCGATGCGCCGCGCGGTCGAGGGGCTGCGGCTCAAGCCTGCCAAGGTACTGGTCGACGGCAACCGCCTGCCGACGCTCGACGTGCTCGCCGAGGCCATCGTCAAGGGCGATGCCCGCGTGAAGGCGATCTCCGCTGCGTCGATCCTCGCCAAGGTGCACCGCGACCGGCTCTGCGCGCAGCTGGACCTCGAGTTTCCGCACTACGGCTTCGCGGGCCACAAGGGCTACGGCACGCCCGAGCACCTCGACGCGCTGCAGCGCCACGGCGCCTGCGTGCACCATCGCCGCTCGTTCAGTCCGGTGGCGGCCGCGCTGGCGCGCACCGCGGCCGCGGCGGGTTCGACCATGGCGTTCGAGGTCTCGCCGGGGCCGGCTGCAGCGCAGGTCGGCGCTGCCGAGGCCCAGCCCCCCGAACTGCGCACCGCGCTGTGACCTGCCCATGACCGACCCGACCGGCGCGACCCACATCAGCTCGCGCGACAACCCGCTGCTCAAGGATCTGCGCAAGCTCGCGCAGGACCCCGGCGCCTACCGCAAGCTCGGGCGCGTGTGGCTCGAAGGCGATCATCTCTGCCGGGCGGCGCTGGCGCGCGGCGTGCAGCCGGCCATCGCGGTGTTCTCAGCCTCGTTCTGGGCCACGTCGCCGGCCGAATGGGGCGGTACTGACGTCAAGAAAACAGTGGTGGTCGACGACGATCTGCTGCGCGCGGTGAGCGGGCTCGAATCACCCGCACCGATGGGCTTCGTGCTCGACCTGCCGGCCCGGCCCGAGTTGCTGCCCGACGCGGCGAGCGTCGTGCTCGACCGGCTCCAGGACGCCGGCAACGCCGGCTCGATCCTGCGCAGCGCCGCCGCCTTCGGCTTCAGCCAGGTGATCGCGCTCAAGGGCACAGCGGCCTTGTGGGCGCCGAAGGTGCTGCGCGCCGGCATGGGCGCCCATTTCGGCCTGCGCCTGATCGAAGGCGTGGCGCCGGAAGTGCTCGAGGCGTTGACCATCCCGATGGTGGCCACCAGCTCGCACCGCGGCGAATGGCTTCACCAGGCCCGGCTGCCGCATCCCTGCGCATGGCTCATGGGGCACGAAGGGCAGGGCGTCTCGCCCGCGCTCGAGGCCCGGGCGGCCCGGCACATCCGAATTGCCCAACCGGGCGGCGAGGAATCGCTCAATGTGGCCGCTGCCGCGGCGATCTGCCTGCACGCGAGCAGTGCCCTTCAAGCGGGCTAGGCCCTTAGTCCGGGCTACAATCGGGGGCTTACTCGCAAATCAGCGTCGCCCGGCCGCCTTCAACGCCATCTTCCCCTTAAGCAGCAGTCCGCAGGCAACGCGCCTGGGGCTCCGGGCGACCGTAACCATCCGGAGAACCCAGTGCTTTTGTCTCTCAAGGGAAGTTTCCCGCCCGCCATCCTGGCGCTCGCAGACGGCACGGTCTTTCTAGGCAATTCGATCGGAGCCGCCGGCTCCACGACCGGCGAGGTGGTGTTCAACACCGCCATGACCGGTTACCAGGAAATCCTCACCGACCCGAGCTACTGCCAGCAGATCGTGACGCTCACGTATCCGCACATCGGCAACTACGGCGTCAACGAGGAGGACATCGAAGCCGACAAGATCCATGCCGCGGGCCTGATCATCAAGGACCTGCCCCTCGTCGCGTCTAACTTCCGCAAGACGGCGACGCTGAGCGAGTACCTGGTGGCCGGCAAGACGGTCGCCATTGCCAACATCGACACCCGCAAATTGACGCGCCACCTGCGCACCCACGGCGCCCAGAACGGCTGCATCCTGGGCCTGGCTGAGGGCGAGGCGGTCACGCAGGCGCTGATCGACAAGGCGGTCGCGGCCGCCAAGGCTGCACCGAGCATGGCCGGCCTCGACCTGGCCAAGGTGGTGTCGGTCCAGCAGACCTACGAATGGACCGAAACCGAGTGGAAGCTCGCGAATGCGAACGGCAAGCCCGGCTACGGCGTGCAGATCACGCCGCGCTTCCACGTGGTGACCTTCGACTACGGGGTCAAGAAGAACATCCTGCGCATGATCGCCCAGCGCGGCGCACGCATCACGGTGGTGCCGGCGCGGACGCCCGCGGCCGACGTGCTCAAGCTCAAGCCCGACGGCATCTTCCTGGCCAACGGCCCCGGCGATCCGGAGCCCTGCGACTACGCCATCGAAGCCACCCGCGAACTGATCGAGACCGGCATTCCCACCTTCGGCATCTGCCTGGGCCACCAGATCATGGCGCTGGCCTCGGGCGCGAAGACCTTCAAGATGAAGTTCGGCCACCACGGCGCGAACCATCCGGTGAAAGACCTCGACAACGGGCGCGTGAGCATCACGAGCCAGAACCACGGTTTCGCGGTCGACGAGAAGTCGCTGCCAGCCAACCTGCGCGCCACCCACATCAGCCTGTTCGACAACACGCTGCAGGGCCTTGCGCGCACCGACAAGCCGGCGTTCTGCTTCCAGGGCCACCCCGAAGCCTCGCCCGGGCCGCACGACATCGGCTACCTGTTCGACCGCTTCACCGCGCTCATGGAGGAGCAGGCACGTGTCTGATGCGCCCGCGGTGCTCGACGTCACGGTGCTCGCGGCATTGCGCGAGGCCGAGAACAAGATCTACGTGCTGCGTGGCCTGAAGGTCATGCTGGCGCAAGATCTGGCCGAACTCTACGGCGTCGAAACCCGGGTGCTGTTGCAGGCGATGCGCCGCAACCTCGACCGCTTTCCTGCGGATTTTGCTTTTTCCCTTGAAAATCAAGACCTTGCGAGTTTGAGATCACAAATCGTGATCTCAAACAAGACCGACAAGCCGGGTTCGGGAGGTGCGCGCTACCGCAGCGTGGCCTTCACCGAGCAGGGCGTGGCGATGCTCTCGAGCGTGCTGCGCAGCGAACGCGCCGTGGCGGTCAACATCGAGATCATGCGCACCTTCGTCAAGCTGCGCAGCATGCTGTCGGAGCATGCCGACCTCAAGCGCAGGCTGACGGCGCTCGAGCAGAAATACGACCAGAACTTTCGCGATGTCTTCACCGCGATCCACCAACTGATGGATGAACCGAAGCCCGGCGCCTACAGCGGCCGCGGCATCGGATTCACCAAGGACAATTAAAGATGCCCAAGCGCTCAGACCTCCAATCCATTCTCATCATCGGCGCCGGCCCGATCATCATCGGCCAGGCCTGCGAGTTCGACTATTCCGGCGTGCAGGCCTGCAAGGCGCTGCGCGAGGAGGGCTACAAGGTCATCCTGATCAACAGCAACCCCGCGACGATCATGACCGACCCGGCCACGGCCGACGTCACCTACATCGAGCCGATCACCTGGCAGACGGTCGAGAAGATCATCGCCAAGGAGCGGCCCGACGCGATCCTGCCGACCATGGGCGGGCAGACCGCGCTCAACTGCGCGCTCGATCTCTGGCGCAACGGTGTGCTCGACAAGTACACGGGCGCGGCCACCAACAAGCCGGTGGAACTGATCGGCGCGACGCCCGAGGCCATCGACAAGGCCGAGGACCGCCTGAAGTTCAAGGACGCGATGACCAAGATCGGCCTCGGCTCGGCGCGCTCGGGCATCGCGCATTCGATGGAAGAGGCCTGGGCGGTGCAGAAGTCGGTGGGCTTCCCGACCGTGATCCGCCCGAGCTTCACGCTCGGTGGCACCGGCGGCGGCATCGCCTACAACCCCGAAGAGTTCGAGACCATCTGCAAGCGCGGCATCGAAGCCTCGCCCACGAACGAACTCCTGATCGAGGAATCGCTGCTCGGCTGGAAAGAGTACGAGATGGAGGTCGTGCGCGACAAGGCCGACAACTGCATCATCGTCTGCTCGATCGAGAACCTCGACCCGATGGGCGTGCACACCGGCGACTCGATCACCGTGGCGCCAGCCCAGACCCTGTCCGACAAGGAATACCAGATCCTGCGCAATGCCTCGCTCGCCGTGCTGCGCGAGATCGGCGTCGACACCGGCGGCTCGAACGTGCAGTTCTCGATCAACCCGAAGGACGGCCGCATGGTCGTGATCGAAATGAACCCGCGCGTCTCGCGCTCCTCGGCGCTGGCCTCCAAGGCCACGGGCTTCCCGATCGCCAAGGTCGCGGCCAAGCTGGCCGTGGGCTACACGCTCGACGAACTGCGCAACGAGATCACCGGCGGCGCCACGCCCGCGTCGTTCGAGCCCTCGATCGACTACGTGGTCACCAAGATCCCGCGTTTCGCGTTCGAGAAATTCCCGCAGGCCGACTCGCGCCTCACCACGCAGATGAAGTCGGTCGGCGAGGTGATGGCCATGGGCCGCACCTTCCAGGAGTCGTTCCAGAAGGCGCTGCGCGGCCTCGAAGTGGGCGTCGATGGCCTGAACGAGAAGACGCAGGACCGCGAGGTGCTCGAGAAGGAACTGGGCGAGCCGGGCCCCGAGCGCATCTGGTACGTGGGCGACGCGTTCGCGATGGGCCTCTCGGTCGACGAAGTCTTCGCACTGACCAAGATCGATCCGTGGTTCCTGGTGCAGATCGAGGAGATCGTGAAGATCGAGCTCGAACTCGAGACCAAGACGCTCGACGAGATCGACAAGGACACGCTGCTCGCGCTCAAGAAGAAGGGCTTCTCCGACCGTCGCCTCGCCCGGCAGCTCAAGACCAGCGACACGGCGATCCGCGAGAAGCGCCGCGCCCTGGGCGTGCGCCCGGTCTACAAGCGCGTGGACACCTGCGCGGCCGAGTTCGCCACCAACACGGCCTACATGTACTCGACCTATGAGGACGAGTGCGAGGCCGAGCCGACCGACAAGAAGAAGATCATGGTGCTCGGCGGCGGCCCCAACCGCATCGGCCAGGGCATCGAGTTCGACTACTGCTGCGTGCATGCCGCGCTCGCGATGCGCGAGGACGGCTACGAGACCATCATGGTCAACTGCAATCCGGAAACCGTGTCGACCGACTACGACACGAGCGACCGCCTGTATTTCGAGCCGCTCACGCTCGAGGACGTGCTCGAGATCGTCGACAAGGAAAAGCCCACCGGCGTGATCGTGCAGTACGGCGGCCAGACGCCGCTCAAGCTGGCGCTCGACCTCGAAGCCAACGGCGTGCCGATCATCGGCACCTCGCCCGACATGATCGACGCGGCCGAAGACCGCGAGCGCTTCCAGAAGCTGCTGCACGAGCTCGAGCTGCTGCAGCCGCCGAACGCGACCGCGCGCACCGAGGCCGAAGCGCTCGAGAAGGCCGCGCAACTGGGCTATCCGCTGGTGGTGCGCCCGAGCTACGTGCTGGGCGGCCGTGCGATGGAGATCGTGCACGAGCAGCGCGACCTCGAACGCTACATGCGCGAGGCGGTCAAGGTCAGCAACGATTCGCCGGTGCTGCTCGACCGCTTCCTGAACGATGCCGTCGAATGCGACGTCGACTGCCTGCGCGACGCCGAGGGCCAGACCCTGATCGGCGGCGTGATGGAGCACATCGAGCAGGCGGGCGTGCACTCGGGCGACTCGGCCTGTTCGCTGCCGCCCTACAGCCTCTCGGCCGAGACCGTGGCCGAACTCAAGCGCCAGAGCGCCGCGATGGCGGCCGCGCTGAACGTGGTCGGCCTGATGAACGTGCAGTTCGCGATCCAGCAGAAGGACGGCAAGGACGTCATCTACGTGCTCGAAGTGAACCCGCGTGCGTCGCGCACCGTGCCCTACGTGAGCAAGGCCACGGGCATCCAGCTCGCCAAGGTGGCGGCACGCTGCATGGCCGGGCAGTCGCTCGCGTCGCAAGGCGTCACGAAGGAAGTGACCCCGCCGTACTTCAGCGTCAAGGAAGCCGTGTTCCCGTTCGTCAAGTTCCCGGGCGTGGACACCATCCTCGGCCCCGAGATGAAGTCGACCGGCGAGGTCATGGGCGTGGGCAAGACCTTCGGCGAAGCCTTCGTGAAGTCGCAGCTCGGCGCCGGCACCCACCTGCCGAAGTCGGGCAAGGTCTTCATCTCGGTGAAGAACAATGACAAGGCGCGCGCGGTCGAGGTGGCGCGCGGCCTGGCCAAGCTCGGCTTCGAGCTGATCGCCACCAAGGGCACGGCCGCCGCCATCGCCGCCGCGGGCGTCGCCTGCGAAACGGTGAACAAGGTGACCGAGGGCCGCCCGCACATCGTGGACATGATCAAGAACAACGAGATCGCGCTGGTCATCAACACGGTCGAGGAGCGCCGCAACGCGATCAACGATTCGCGCCAGATCCGCACTTCGGCGCTGCTTGCGCGCGTGACCACGTTCACCACGATCTTCGGCGCCGAAGCGGCCGTCGAGGGGATGGGCTTCCTGGACGAGCTCGGCGTGATCTCGGTGCAGGAGATGCACGCGCAGCTCGCCGCGGCCTGAGCCACGCCATGGAAACGCAGCTCGTCGAGCTCGATCTCTCGGACTGGACCGCGGCCACGCCGAACGAGGCGTGGATCGCGGCGCTCGAAGCGGGCAAGGTGCTGTACTTTCCCCGCCTGGGCTTCGAGCTGCAGCCGACGGAGCGGGCGCTGCTCACGCCGAGCCTGCTGTCGCCTGGCGTGCGCAACATCAGCCTCGACGCCCAGGGCCAACTCAAGGGTGCCGCGGGTGACGAGGCGGCGCAGCGTGCCGCCGCAGCGATGGTGGGGCGCTTTCGCGCGCAGGCCACGCAGCTCATCCATGGGCTGCTGCCGCATTACGCGCCCGCGCTGCGCCTGGCACCCACGAGCTACCGGCCCGCGCAGGTCGAGACGCGTGTGCAGTCCTGGCGCGCCGACGACCGCCGGCTGCATGTGGATGCCTTCCCGTCGCGGCCCAATTACGGCGAGCGCATCCTGCGCGTGTTCACCAACGTCAATCCCGACGGCGCGCCCCGCGTGTGGCGCGTCGGCGAGCCGTTCGAGGACATCGCCAGGCGCTTCCTGCCGCGCGTGAAGCCCTATGTCCGGTGGCAGGCCAGGCTGCTGCAGGCGCTGCATGTGACCAAAACCTTCCGCAGCGAGTACGACCACCTGATGCTGCAGCTGCACGACGGCATGAAGTCGGACCTGGCCTACCAGGCGGATTCGCCGCAGGAAACCGCGAAGTTCCCGCCCGGCTCGGTCTGGGTCTGCTTCTCGGACCAGACCTCGCACGCGGTCATGGCGGGGCAATACATGCTCGAGCAGACCCTTCATCTGCCCGCCTCAAAGCAATACAATCCCGATTCGAGCCCGCTCGCCATCCTGAGCCGGCTGACCGGACGCCCTCTCGTTTGAGCGGCGCCCCCCATCGACCGCCGAACGGCAGCGTTCGGCGGTTTCGCTTTATGGAGAACCAGATATGTCGACCATCCCGATCACCAAGCGCGGCGCGGAGAAGCTGCGCGAAGAGCTGCGCAAGCTCAAGTCGCAAGACCGGCCCGCCATCATCGGCGCCATCGCCGAGGCGCGCGCCCAGGGCGACATCAGCGAAAACGCCGAATACGAAGCCGCCAAGGATCGCCAGGGCTTCATCGAGGGCCGCATCCTCGAGATCGAGGGCAAGCTGTCGGCCGCGCAGGTGATCGACCCGACCGAACTCGATGCCGGTGGCAAGGTCGTGTTCGGCTCGACCGTCGAGCTCGAGGAAGAAGAGAGCGGCGACGCCGTGACCTACCAGATCGTCGGCGAAGACGAAGCCGACCTGAAGCAGGGCCTGATCAATGTGTCGAGCCCGATCGCCCGCGCACTGATCGGCAAGGAGGAGGGCGACACGGCCGAGGTGCAGACGCCCGGCGGGCTCAAGCGCTACGAGATCGTGGCGGTGCGCTACCTCTGAGCGCACGCATGAAGGCGCGTCTTGCCCTGCTGCTGGCCGCCTTCTGGTGGGGCAGCCTCACCACCATCGGCTTTCTCGTGGTGCCGATGCTCTTTGCCAAGCTGGGCAACCCGGCCGTGGCCGGCAACTTCGCGGGCCAGCTGTTCGAGGCGCAGAGCTGGATCGCGATCGGCTGCGGGCTGCTGCTGCTCGTGCATTTCCGCACCCGGATGGACGATGGCATCGACGCGGCCTCGATGGCCGCGATCTTCCTGATCCTTGCGGCGCTGCTGCTGGCGCTGCTGCAGCAGTACGCCGTGGCGCCGCGCATCATGGCGCGCGAGAACCTCAAGCTGTGGCATGCCGTGGGAAGCGGCATGTACCTCGTGCAGTGGCTCTGCGCCGGGGCGCTGCTGTGGCGCATGAGCGCCCGTCCGGCCGCGGCCTGAGCCGCGGCGGCCGGCTCACTCCTTCCAGAACTTCGCGACCCAGGTCGCGGGCCGGATGTAGCGGAACGCCCGGTTGCGCCGGCCGGCCAATGCATCCGGCGGATTGCATTCGCCGTGGAACACCATGATCCGGGCACCTTGGGGCACGAACGGTTCTTCCCAGTAATTGGTTGGCCAGGTCGGAATGCCGTGGTACTTGAAGCTGGGGCACCAGGCCGTGGGCCAGTAGCCCAGCTTGCCCTGCCTGTGCAGCATGGCCGACAAATAGGTCTGCTCGTTGCGGTATTCGGCCTGGACCTGGTCCATGTTCTCGCGGAAATGCGCCAGCACGTCGGCATGGGCGCCGAGTTCGAAACGGTAGACCGACGAATTGCCCGTGATGCGCTGGCGCCGCCAGGGCCGCGCGTAGTCGTGGATGATCAGGAATTCGCCCGGCTGCTCGAAGAAGGCATCGAGGCTTCCCACGATGACCACGTCGAGGTCGAGGAAGAGGGCGGTGCCGCGCAGGCCGTGCAGGTCGCGCTCGAAGGTCGTGAGCTTCTTCCAGGCGCCGTCGCGCTGGCCCGGTGCCAGCTGCAGGTTGAGCGGCGGGATCGGCAGGCAGGCGACTTCGGGGCGCACGCCGGTGCCGTCGTCGGTGAGGCAGACGAACTTGAATTCGCCGCTGAGGTGGCGGCGCACCATCGCGTAGAGGCGGTTGACGTACTCGGGGCCGTATTTCGTGCCCCACTTCATGCAGAGGATGTGGCGCTCGGCGCCCTTCGCCGGCGCCAAGCTCAATCCGCCTGGTTGCGCTTCTTGGCCGACAACGGACGCTTCGCCTTGGCCCGCTTGATGGTGCCGCCGGGCGTGAGGCGCTGGTTGCCGAGCACCCGCAGGGTCTTGATCTCGGGGCGCTGGCCGCCGCGCTTGCTGTACTTGACGATCTTCACGTCACGCGGGCCGGGCATGCGGTCTTCGTCGACCACGCGCTCCTTCTCGGGCTTCGGGCGCCACAGCACCAGCAGCTTGCCGATGTGCTGGATCGGCGCGGCATCGAGGTCGTCGGCCAGCTCCTGCAGCATCGCGTCGCGCGCCAGGCGGTCGTCGGAGAACACGCGGATCTTGATGAGGCCGTGCGCCTTGAGCGCCGCATCGGCCTCTTTCTTCACGGCAGGGGTGAGCCCGTCTCCACCGACCATGACGATCGGATCCAGGTGGTGAGCTTCGGCGCGGTGCACCTTGCGCTCGGCAGGGGTAAGTTGAATGGCGGGCATCCCCGTATTATCGGTGCGTACACGATCGGACTCATGAGCACCAAAGCCAAAAGCAAAAAAGTCAACAAGGCGTGGCTGCACGACCATATCAACGACCCCTACGTGAAGCTCGCCACGCGGGAGGGCTACCGCGCGCGCGCGGCCTACAAGCTCAAGGAGATCGACGAAGCGCTCGGCCTCGTGAAGCCGGGGCAACTGGTGGTCGACCTCGGCTCCACACCCGGCGCCTGGAGCCAGTACCTGCGCCGCCGCATGTCGCCTGCGGGGGCCGCCGCGAGCGAGCTCAACGGCACCATCATCTCGCTCGACATCCTGCCGATGGAGCCGATTGAGGGCGTGACCTTCCTGCAGGGCGATTTCCGCGAGGCCGAGCTGTTGGCGCAGGTGCAGGCGGTGCTGGCAGGCCGCAAGGCCGACCTCGTGGTCTCCGACATGGCGCCCAACCTCTCGGGCATCCATTCGGCCGACGCGGCGCGCGTGGCGCACCTGATCGAGCTGGCCATCGACTTCGCCCAGCACCACCTGAAGCCCGAGGGGGCGCTGGTCGCCAAGCTGTTCCACGGCAGCGGCTACGACGAACTCGTGAAGCTGTTCAAGGCGAATTTCCGGACCGTCAAGCCGTTCAAGCCGAAGGCGTCGCGCGACAAATCTGCCGAAACCTTTCTGGTCGGCATGAGTCTCAAAGGGCAGGAAACGCTTTGATACCTTGAGGCTGCACGCCCGCTTGTGGGGCCCTGCGGGCAATTTCCGCCCGTCAACCCTTGCGGGGCTATGGCTGCTTTAGGGAAATGCCGCTTTTTCGCAGCTTGAAAAGCCTAAAATGGGGCGCAATTGCGTATCCGCAGCGCGTTCTTTCACTATCTTGTCACGCGCTTTTGACTGGAGCTTCGTTTGAACAATCAGTGGTTTTCCAAAGTTGCCGTCTGGCTCGTCATTGCCATGGTGTTGTTCACTGTGTTCAAGCAGTTCGACACCCGCGGCGGGGTCGGCTCGGGGACGGTGAGCTATTCGGAGTTCCTGGACCAGGTCCGGAACAACCAGATCAAGAGCGCCGTCATCCCTGAAGGCGCGGGCGGCGGCGAAATCGTCGCCGTCACCAACGACGACCGCAAGATCCGCACCGTCGCCACGGTGCTCGACCGCGGCCTGGTCGGCGACCTGATCGACCACAACGTCAAGTTCGACGTCAAGCCGCGCGAAGAAGGCTCGCTGCTCATGACACTGCTCGTGAGCTGGGGTCCGATGCTGCTCCTGATCGGCGTCTGGATCTACTTCATGCGCCAGATGCAGGGCGGCGGCAAGGGCGGGGCGTTCAGCTTCGGCAAGAGCAAGGCCCGCATGATGGACGAGAACAACAACACGGTCACCTTCGCCGACGTCGCAGGCTGCGACGAGGCCAAGGAAGAGGTCCGTGAAGTGGTCGACTTCCTCAAGGACCCGCAGCGCTTCCAGAAGCTCGGCGGCCGCATTCCGCGCGGCCTGCTGCTGGTCGGCCCCCCGGGCACCGGCAAGACCCTGCTGGCCAAGTCGATCGCCGGCGAAGCCAAGGTGCCGTTCTTCTCGATCTCGGGCTCCGACTTCGTCGAGATGTTCGTCGGCGTCGGCGCGGCCCGCGTGCGCGACATGTTCGAGAACGCCAAGAAGAACGCACCCTGCATCATCTTCATCGACGAAATCGATGCGGTGGGCCGCCAGCGCGGCGCCGGCCTCGGGGGCGGCAACGACGAACGCGAGCAGACGCTGAACCAGATGCTCGTCGAGATGGACGGCTTCGAGACCAACCTCGGCGTGATCGTGGTCGCGGCCACCAACCGCCCCGACATCCTCGACGCGGCACTGCTGCGCCCGGGCCGCTTCGACCGCCAGGTGTACGTCACGCTGCCCGACATCCGCGGCCGCGAGCAGATCCTCGGCGTGCACATGCGCAAGGTGCCGCTGGGCCAGGACGTGAACCCGAGCATCATTGCGCGCGGTACGCCCGGCATGTCGGGTGCCGACCTGGCCAACCTCTGCAACGAAGCCGCCCTCATGGCCGCGCGCCGCAATGCGCGCGTCGTCGAGATGCAGGACTTCGAGAAGGCCAAGGACAAGATCTTCATGGGCCCCGAGCGCAAGAGCATGGTCATGCCCGAGGAAGAGCGCCGCAACACGGCCTACCACGAGTCGGGCCATGCGCTCATCGGCAAGCTGCTGCCCAAGTGCGATCCGGTGCACAAGGTCACCATCATTCCGCGCGGCCGCGCCCTGGGCGTGACCATGAGCCTGCCGTCGCAGGACCGCTACAGCTACGACCGTGAGTACATGCTGAACCAGATCAGCATGCTCTTCGGTGGCCGCATCGCTGAGGAAGTGTTCATGCACCAGATGACCACCGGCGCGAGCAACGACTTTGAGCGCGCCACGTCGATCGCGCGCGACATGGTGACGCGCTACGGCATGTCCGATGCATTGGGCCCGATGGTCTACGCCGAGAACGAAGGCGAAGTCTTCCTCGGCCGTTCGGTGACCAAGACCACCAACATGAGCGAGCAGACCATGGAAAAGGTCGACTCCGAAGTGCGCCGCATCATCGACGAGCAGTACGCCCTTGCGCGCCGCCTGATCGAAGAGAACAGCGACAAGATGCACGCCATGGCCAAGGCGCTGCTCGAATGGGAGACCATCGACACCGAGCAGCTCGACGACATCATGGCAGGCCGGGCACCGCGCCCGCCCAAGGACTGGACGCCGCGCATTCCGCCTTCGGGCAGCGACGGCAGCGGCGGAACGCCAGCCGTCAATCCGGATCCCGCGCCGAGCGCCGCCTGAGGTGCATCCGGAATCCGACAACAACGGGGCCATGGGCCCCGTTTTCGATGCGGATGCAGAAGGCGCCGCATGCCGGTCATGACGTCCCCGGCAGCCTGGCAGACCAGCCGCTTCTCGATCGACCTCGCGCAGCCGCGCGTGATGGGCATCGTCAACGTCACGCCCGACTCCTTTTCCGATGGCGGCGCCCATGCCTCCACCGAGGCCGCGTTGCGGCACTGCGAGCAATTGCTGAAGGACGGGGCCGACATTCTCGACATCGGCGGTGAATCCACCCGCCCGGGCAGCCCCGCCGTGCCGCTCGAGGCCGAGCTGGCGCGCGTGCTGCCGGTCGTGCGCGAGGCAGTGCGGCTCGAGGTGCCGCTTTCCGTCGACACCTACAAGCCCGAGGTCATGCGCGCCGTGCTCGACCTGGGCGCCGACATCGTCAACGACGTCTGGGCGCTGCGGCAGCCGGGTGCGCGCGAGGCCGTCGCCGCACATCCCTCCTGCGGCATCTGCCTGATGCACATGCACCGCGATCCGCAGACGATGCAGGCCGCGCCCATGCAGGGTGAGGTCGTTCCCGAGGTGCTGTCGTTCTGGCAGGCGCAACTGGCGCTGCTGCGGGCGCTTGGTATCGCGCCGGCGCGGATCACGCTCGATCCCGGCATCGGCTTCGGCAAGACCGTGGCGCAGAACTTCGCGCTGCTGGCGCGGCAGCGCGAATTGCAGGCCGCGGGACATCCGCTGCTGCTGGGCTGGTCGCGCAAGTCGTCGATCGGTGCCGTCACCGGCATTCCTTCCGCGGTCGAGCGCCTCGTGCCCAGCGTGGCGGCGGCCTTGCTCGCGGTCGACCGCGGTGCGGCCGTCGTGCGCGTGCACGACGTGCGCGATACCGTGGCGGCGCTCGCCGTATGGCGGGCCATGCAAGCGCAGGCGCCAGCCCCGGCCGCCCGCTAGTTTTTTCTTTCAACGAATTCAACAACAAGAAGCGTTCCATGACCCGCAAATACTTCGGCACCGACGGCATCCGCGGCACGGTCGGCCAATCGCCCATCACCCCCGATTTCGTGCTGCGGCTCGCGCACGCCGTGGGCCGCGTGCTCAAGCAGACCGAAGCGCGCCCGACGGTGCTGATCGGCAAGGACACGCGCATCTCGGGCTACATGCTCGAGTCCGCGCTCGAGTCGGGCTTCAACTCGGCCGGCATCGACGTGGTGCTGCTCGGGCCGCTGCCCACGCCCGGGGTGGCCTATCTCACGCGTGCGCAGCGCGCGAGCCTCGGCGTGGTGATCAGCGCGAGCCACAACGCGTTTCCCGACAACGGCATCAAGTTCTTCAGCGCGCAGGGCACGAAGCTCGACGACGCCTGGGAGCTTGCGGTGGAAGCCGCGCTCGAAGAGGCGCCGACATGGGTCACCTCCGCCGAACTCGGCAAGGCGCGCCGCCTCGACGACGCGGCCGGACGCTACATCGAGTTCTGCAAGAGCACCTTCGCCACCGATCTCACGCTGCGCGAGATGAAGCTGGTGGTCGACGCAGCGCACGGCGCGGCCTACCAGGTGGCGCCGAACGTGTTCCATGAACTGGGTGCCGAGGTCACGAGCATCGGTTGTGCGCCCAACGGCCTGAACATCAACGATGGTTTTGGTGCCACGCATCCGGCGGCGCTGGTGGAGGCAGTGACCGCGCAAGGTGCCGACTACGGCATCGCGCTGGACGGCGACGCCGACCGCCTGCAACTGGTGGATGCCAGCGGGCGCCTGTTCAACGGCGACGAACTGCTGTATCTCATGGTGGCCGAGCGCATTGCGCGCGGCGACAAGCCCGCCGGTGTGGTTGGCACGCTGATGACCAACAAGGCGGTCGAGGTTGCGCTGCGCGGGCAAGGCATCGAGTTCGTGCGTGCCAAGGTGGGCGACCGCTATGTGCTCGAAGAGCTCGACAAGCGCGGCTGGCTGCTGGGTGGCGAAGGCTCGGGCCATCTGCTGGCGCTCGACCGCCACACCACGGGCGATGGCATCGTGAGCGCGCTGCAGGTGCTGCAGGCCTGCGTGCGCAGCGGCAAGACGGTGGCGCAGCTGCTGGCGGGCGTCACGCTGTTCCCGCAGACGCTGATCAACGTCCGCCTCGCGCCGGGGCAAGACTGGCAGAACAACGCGGCCTTGCGCAGCGAAACCGCACGCATCGAAGCCGAGCTCGGCGACGGCGGGCGTGTGCTGATCCGTGCGAGCGGCACCGAGCCGCTGGTGCGCGTGATGGTCGAGGCGCGCGATGCGAAGCAGGCCCAATCGTGCGCCGAGCGGCTCGCCGCCACGCTGCGGCCCGCGCAATGAGCAAGGGCCGGCGGCGCATTCAGCGCCGCCGGCCCTCACCCAGCCCTCTCCCGGCGGGAGAGGGGGCAATACCGAAAAGCTCAGAAACGCGTGACGGGCATCTCGGCGTCGGTCTTGCTCGGCGCGTACTTGCCGAGTTCCCACTTCGCGATCGCATTGCGGTGCACTTCGTCCGGACCGTCGGCAAAGCGCAGCGTGCGCGCGCCGGCATAGGCGTAGGCGAGCGGGAAGTCGTCGCACATGCCGCCGCCGCCGTGCACCTGCATGGCCCAGTCGATCACCTGGCAGGCCATGCTCGGCGCCACCACCTTGATCATCGCGATCTCGTTCTTCGCGACCTTGTTGCCGGCCACGTCCATGAGCCAAGCGGCCTTCAAGGTCAGCAGGCGGGCCATGTCGATCTTGCAGCGCGCTTCGGCGATGCGCTCCTGCGTCACGGTCTGCGAGGCGACGGTCTTGCCGAAGGCCACGCGCGAGGAGGCGCGCTTGCACATCAGCTCGAGCGCGCGTTCGGCCAGGCCGATCAGGCGCATGCAGTGGTGGATGCGTCCGGGGCCGAGACGCCCTTGTGCGATCTCGAAGCCGCGGCCTTCGCCCAGCAGGATGTTGTCGACGGGCACGCGCACGTTCTCGAAGTACATCTCGACGTGGCCGTGCGGTGCATCGTCATAGCCCATCACGTTGAGCGGACGAACGATGCGGATGCCCTTGGTGTCGGCCGGCACGATCACCATGCTCTGCTGCGAGTGGCGCGGCGCGTCGGGGTCGCTCTTGCCCATGGTGATGAAGACCGCGCAGCGCGGGTCGGCCGCGCCAGAGATCCACCACTTGTGGCCGTTGATCACGTACTCGTTGCCCTGGCGCTCGATGCGCGTCGAGATGTTGGTGGCGTCGCTGGAGGCGACTTCGGGCTCCGTCATCGCGAAGGCCGAGCGGATCTGGCCCTCGAGCAGCGGCTTGAGCCAGCGCGCCTTGATGGCGTCGGAGCCGTAGCGGGCAATCGTCTCCATGTTGCCGGTGTCGGGTGCCGAGCAGTTGAAGACCTCCGACGCCCATTGCACGCGCCCCATGAGCTCGGCCAGCGGTGCGTATTCCTGGTTGGTGAGACCCGCGCCTTCGTAGCCCGAGGCCGCGGCGCTGTCGACCGGCAGAAACAGGTTCCAGAGGCCCTGGGCCCTGGCTTTTTCCTTGAGCTTCTCAACCGTGTTGAGCGCCGTCCAGCGCTTGCCGGCCGCCGTGTTGGCGGCCAGTTCGGCCGAGTACTCCGCTTCGGCCGGAAAGATGTAGTCGTCCATGAACGCGCTGACGCGCTTCTGCAGTTCTTTGGTCTTGGCCGAGTATTCGAAGTCCATCGTTTGTCTCCTGGTGGGTGTGGGCGCTTGTCTATGCCTTTTGGGCAAACTGCCAGGCCATTTCGGCCATGGGGCGAGCGCCGCGCGCCGAGGCCACGGCTTGCTCGCTCGATGCGGTGCCGGCCTCGACCCGTTTGGCGATGCCTTGCAGGATCGCGGCCATGCGGAACAGGTTGTAGGCCAGGTAGAAGTTCCAGTCGGGCACGAGCGCCTCGGGCGTCGCGATGCGCGTGCGCTCGCAGTAGCGGCGGATGTACTCGCTTTCGGTGGGAATGCCGAGCGCGGCCACATCGACACCGCCGAGGCCGCGGCCGGTGGAAGGCGGCATGTGCCAGGACATGCAGTGGTAGCTGAAGTCGGCCAGCGGGTGGCCGAGCGTTGAAAGCTCCCAGTCGAGCACTGCGATGATCCGCGGCTCGGTGGGGTGGAACATCACGTTGTCGAGGCGGTAGTCGCCATGGACCACCGAGATCTTGCTTTCGTCGCGTGCGCTCGCCGGCATGTGCGTGGGCAGCCAGTCGATCAGCCGCTCCATCGCATCTATGGGCCGCGAGAGTTCGCCGGCCCCGTCGGCCGACGCCTTGTACTGCTTGCTCCAGCGGCCGATCTGGCGCTCGAAGTAGTTGCCGGGCTTGCCGTACCCACCGAGGCCACGGCTTGCGAAGTCGGCGGTGTGCAGCGCCGCGATCACGCGGTTCATCTCGTCGTAGTAGGCCGCGCGCTCGGCGTTGCTGAAGCCGGGCAGCGACTGGTCCCAGAGCACGCGCCCCTGCATGAATTCCATCACGTAGAAGGCGCGCCCGATGACGGCTTCGTCCTCGCACAGGCAGTACATGCGCGGCACGGGCACGTCGGTGCCGGCCAGGCCGCTCATCACCTTGAACTCGCGCTCCACCGCATGCGCCGAAGGCAGCAGCTTGGCGACAGGTCCGGGCTTGGCGCGCATGACATAGCTGCGCTTGGGCGTGACGAGCTTGTAGGTCGGGTTGGATTGCCCGCCCTTGAACATCTCGACCGTGAGCGGCCCCTCGAAGCCATCGAGGTGCTTCGCGAGCCAGGCCGCGAGGGTCTCGACGTTGAAGGCATGCTGCGCCGAGACCGCGCGGGTACCGATGAAATTGGAGAAGTCCTGGCTCATGTCAATGATCTGCTTCCGAGATGCGCATCAAGGCTGCGCGATCCAGCACCACGAGGCCGCCTGGCTCGATCCGGATCGTGCCCTCGCGCTCCATGGTCTTGAGTTCCTGGTTGACCCGCTGGCGCGAAGCGCCGAGCAGTTGTGCAAGCTCTTCCTGCGCCAGGTGCAGGCCGATGCGCGTCTGGCTGCCGTCGTCGAGATTCGGCACGCCGTAGCTGCGCACCAGATGGATGAGCTGCTTCGCGAGCCGTGCGCGCAAGGGCAGGGTGTTGAGGTCTTCCACCAGCCCGAACAGCGTGCGGATGCGGCGCGCCTGCAGCCGCATCAGCGCTTCGTACAGCTCGACGTGCGTCGCGAGGATCTTCTGGAAATCGGCACGCGCCACGCACAGCACCGTGCTGTCGCCATGCGCATAGGCGTCGTGCGTGCGCCGGTCCCCGTCGAACATCGCCACGTCGCCGAACCAGATGCCCGGCTCGACGTAGGTCAGCGTCACCTGCTTGCCCGACACCGCCGTCGAACTGACGCGCACCGCGCCCTTGGCGCAGGCGATCCAGTGATCGGGCGGGTCGCCGCGGGCGGCGATCAGGTCGCCGTCCTTGAAGCGTTTGACGAAAGCGCATCGGAGAATGTCGTGCCGTAGCGATGGCGAGAGAGAAGAAAACCAGCGACCACTGTTGATCGCTTCACGTTCTTCGATGGTAAGAATGGGGTCGTCCATGGTCTGTCCTGTCGGCGACTGAAAGGCGGGAAGGTGTCACGGGAGCGACGGCGCGCTATCCGTACTGCGGAGGCTTCTTCTCGAGGAAGGCGGCAATGCCGATGCCGGCATTCGGATGATGGAGGTTGCGCACGAAGTGGTCGCGCTCCTGCGAGAGCTGCGAATTGAAGCTGGCGCCCTGCGCTTCGGTGAGCAGTTCCTTGATGCTTGCGAGCGCATTCGGTGCGTGCGCATTGAGCCGCGCCGCCAGCGCCAGGGCGCCTGTTAGCGCCTGGCCGTTTTCGCTCAATTCATTGATGAGGCCCAGGGCATGCAGCCTCGGCGCAGCGATGCGTTCGCCGCACATCAGCCATTCGCTGGCGAGCTGGCGCGGCAGCGCTTGCGCCAGTTCCCAACTCAGGCCCGCCACGGGGGACAGCGCCACATTGCTGTACGACGATGCGAAGACCGCATCGCGCGCCGCCACGATGAAGTCGCAGGCCAGCGCCAGCGAAAAGCCCGCGCCCGCCGCCGCGCCCTCGACGGCCGCAATGATCGGCTTCGGAAACGCACGGATCGAATCGATCCAGTTGTGCAGGCCCTCGATGCTCTGGGCCTGCACCGACGGATCGCGCTGCCGGTTGTCGGCCAGCCGCTGCAGCGAGCCGCCGGCGCAGAACCAAGCGCCCTGACCCACGAGCACCACGCTGCGGACTTCGTCGCTGCTCTCTGCACCATTGAGGGCCTCGATGCCCGCGGCGTAGATCTCGGGAGCCAGCGCATTGCGCTGGGTCGGATTGGCGATGGTCAGCACCATGGTGCGTCCCTCGCTGGTGCTTTTCAGTTCGGCGGGCATGGCTGCGATGTTTTCTTGGATGTTCGATTCGGGCGGCTGATTACTCTTCTTCGTGCAGCAGGCTCAGGCCCAGCGCGCCGCGGCGGCGCAGCCATGGGCTTGGGCGATAGCGCGGATCGCCATAGACGGTCTGCAGGTTGAACAGCACTTCGAGCATGTTGGTCGGGCCGTGCAGGTTGCCCATGGCGAGGGGGCCACGCGGATAGCCGAGGCCGAGCTGGACCGCAGTCTCGAGATCGGCCGGCGAACACACGCGCTGCTGGCACATGTCGGCCGCGATGTTCACGATGGTGCCGACCACGCGCTGCGTCACGAAGCCGCCGCTGTCGCGAATCAGGCTGACGGCCTTGCCGTCGCGCGCAAAGAGCGCATGTGCTGCGTCGCGCATGTCGCGCCGTGTGGCGGGGTTGGTGGCAAGCACGCGGCGCTTGGTGGCCGCATCGTCGACCAGCATGTCGATGCCGATGGTGCGCGTGGCGTCCAGGCGTTCGACGGCGGCGATGGTGGTCACGTCGAAGCCGAGCGGCGCCACGAGGATCAGCGAGCCGGGCGCCGCCGTCGCGCCGCTGTCGATCTGCGCGCCCAGCGTGTTGACCAGCCGCAGCAGCTCGGCGCGGCGCGCGGCGCGCGGCGAAACCCAAACCGACGGTATGGCGGCCACGCTCGGGGGCGGCGGCTCGGCGGCCTGCTGCTGGGTTCCGTCGGGGTAGCGGTAGAAGCCTTCGCCGGTCTTGCGCCCGAGCACGCCGGCCGCGAGGCGCTGCGCGGTGATCACGCTGGGCCGGAAGCGCGGCTCCTCGTAGTACTGGTGGTAGATCGACTCCATCACCGGATGCGACACGTCGAGCGCGGTCAGGTCCATCAGCTCGAAGGGGCCGAGGCGGAAGCCCGCCTGGTCCTTGAGGATGCGGTCGACCGTGGCGAAGTCGGCCACGCCTTCCCCCACGATGCGCAGCGCCTCGGTGCCGTAGCCGCGGCCGGCATGGTTGACGATGAAGCCGGGCGTGTCCTGCGCCTGCACCGCGCTGTGGCCCATCTGCGCGGCATAGCCCGCGAGCTGCTTGCAGATGTCGGGAGAGGTCCGGAAGCCCGCCACGACCTCGACCACCTTCATCAGCGGCACGGGGTTGAAGAAGTGGAAGCCAGCCATCCGCTCGGGGTGTGCGAGGCCGGCGGCGATCGCCGTCACGGAGAGCGACGAGGTGTTGGTGGCGAGCGTGGCCGCGGGCGTGACGACCGCTTCGAGTTCGCGAAAGAGCTTGCGCTTGACCTCGAGGTCTTCGACCACCGCTTCGATCACGAGGTCGCAGCCCGCGAGCGCGGCGATCGAGTCGACCGCCTTGACGCGCGCGATCTGCGCGTCGCGCGTGGCCGCGTCGATCCGGCCCTTTTCGTGCAGCTTGTTCCATTGGGCCGCGAGCGCCTCACGGCCGCGCTCCGCGGCGCCTGCAAAACTGTCGAGCAGCAGCACCTCGCTGCCGGCCTGGGCCGCGATCTGGGCAATGCCCCGGCCCATGGCGCCGGCGCCGACGACGCCGATCCGGGTGTAGTTGACTGTCATTGGAGAAGGATTTTCACTGGTTGGAAGAGGCCCCGGTCCGCAGACCGCCGGCGCGGCACGCGGTGGTCGGGCCGACTTGCGATTTTGCCGCCATGGCCGCCATGGCCGCCACGGGCTCTGCGGGTTTGTCGCAGCAGGCGCGTCACGCCGGCCGGCCGCTGCGGTCGATGGCCACGCTCACGCCGATGGCCAGCAGGATCAGCGCCAGGCCGGCCCAGTTCATCCAGGCCGAGGCGTCGTTGGCCAGCAGCCATCCGCCGAGCGCAGTGCCCACGGCCTGGCCGGTGTAGATGCCCGAGCTGTTCAGCGCCACCGAGCCCGGTGCGAGCGCCGGCGCCAGGCTCACCAGCCGGGCCTGCTGCGCAGAATTGGTAGCGAAGCATCCGAGCCCCCACGGCACGATCACCGCGGCCAGCCAGGGCAGGGTGGGCGCCCAGGGCCAGAGGAACAGGCTCAGCGCGATCAGCGAGCTCGTCAGCAGCACCATGCGGCCCGCGCCCACGCGGTCGATGAAGCGGCTCACGACCATGTTGCCCAGCACGCCGAAGACGCCGAACAGGCCCCACACCAGACTCAACATGGTGGGGTCTGCGCCGAAGTCCCGCTTCAGCACCGGCCCGAAGTAGCTCGACAGGACGAACTGGCCGGCACCCTGCAGGGCGGTGACCGAAACGATGCCCATCAGCACCGGGCTGCGCAGCACGCGCGACCAGGCGGCTCTCGACAGGGCCGCGGGACGAATGCCTTGCGGCAGCGTGAGCCAGACCCAGGCCGCGCTCGCGACGCTCAGCACCGCGATGGCCACGAACGCCATGCGCCATCCGAGATGGCCGCCGATCAGCGCGCCGATCGGCAGCCCCAGCACCGAGGCCAGCGACCAGCCGAGGAAGACGAAGGTCACGGCGCGCCCGCGCTGCTCCGGCGGCACCAGCAGGCCGGCGCAGGCCGCAGCCTGCGGCGTGAAGATGGCCGGCGCGATCACGGTGAGCATGCGCACCGGCAGCAGGGCGCCGAAGCTGGGCATCGCGGCCGAAATGGCATGCCATGCGGCGTACCAGAGCAGCGAGAGCGTGAGCAGCTGGCGGCGGTCCCAGCCCGCCACCGCGGCCGCCAGCAGCGGCGCGCCGATGCACATCACGATGGCCGCGACCGTGATGAGTTGACCCGCCGTCGCGACGGAGATCGACAGCGATGCGCTGATCTCGTTGAGCGTGCCCGGCACCACCATCACGCCGGTGCCGATCACGAAATTGCCGGCCAGCAGCGCCCAGAGCGCACTCCGGGACGCCGAGCGCCTCACGGGGCCGCCTCCGGGCTCACCGGCGGACCTGCAAGGCGCCGGGATTCACGATGTTGGTGGGGTTGCCCTTGATGAAGCTCACGACGTTGTCGAACGCCTGGCCGAAATAGTTCTCGTAGCTTTCCTGCTCGACATAGCCGATGTGCGGCGTGCAGATGCAGTTCTCGAGGCGCAGCAACGCGTGGCCCTGCAGCGGCGGCTCGCTCTCGAACACGTCGATCGCCGCGAGGCCGGGGCGGCCGCGGTTCAACGCGGCGAGCAGCGCATCGGCCTCGACCAGTTCCGCGCGCGAGGTGTTGACGAAGAGGGCCGTCGGCTTCATGCGCGACAGATCCTCGAGCGTGACGAGGCCCACGGTCTCTTCGTTGAGCCGCAGGTGCACAGAGAGCACGTCGGCCGCGGCAAAGAACTCCTGGCGGTTCTGCGCCACCTGGAAGCCGTCGGAGCGTGCCTTGGCGCAACTCGCCTCGCGGCCCCAGATCACGACCTGCATGCCGAAGGCCTGGCCGTAGCGCGCCACCAACTGGCCGATGCGGCCATAGCCCCAGATGCAGAGCGTCTTGCCCTTGAGCACCGAGCCCAGGCCGAAGTTGGGCGGCATCGACGCCGACTTGAGGCCCGACTGCTGCCACGCGCCGTGCTTGAGGTTGCTGATGTACTGCGGCAGCCGGCGCATGGCCGCCATGATCAATGCCCAGGTCAGTTCGGCGGGCGCCTGCGGCGAGCCGGTGCCCTCCGCCACGGCCACGCCACGCTCGGTGCACGCCGCCACGTCGATATGGCCGCCGACGCGGCCGGTCTGGGAAATGAGCTTGAGCCTGGGCAGCTTCTCGATCAACTGGCGCGAGATGTGGGTGCGCTCCCGGATCAGCACGATCACGTCGGCGTCCTTCAGGCGCACCGAGAGCTGGCCGATGCCTTTCACGGTGTTGGTATAGACCTTGGCCGCATAGGCGTCGAGCTTGGCGGCGCAGTGCAGCTTGCGCACGGCGTCCTGGTAATCGTCGAGGATCACAATATTCATGGCATGCAATTGTGCCTCGCAGCACCGGCACGGCGCGCGCCTGAACGTTTGGATACCCAGCCCCGGGGAAAGTCACCGGGGCGTGCATGGCTCAGTGGAGCTGCGCGGACCTCGGCGCGGTGTGCACGGATTCCATGGCCTCGAGCGCGGCGAGCCGGTCGAGCTCGGCACAGACGTCGGCCATGCGGCCCGAAATCACCATGCGGTTGGCGCTGCGTTTTTCGCCCGGTTGATCGACCACGCGGATCACGCGCAGCGGCCGGGCCGGGGCCGCAACCGCGTTGGCTGCCGCCTGGCCGCAGGGCCGGGCCGTGCCGGCGGGGCGGCCGACGAGGCTGTGCGAGCCCGTGGAAGCCGCACGGGCACTGCGGCGGTGGACATTGCGCACAGGCAGCAGCCGGCTCGCCAGCGACTGCAGCGGCGTCCAAAGGTCAACGATAGCGAGTAGGGCGATTCCCATGTGAACTCCAAGAAGGTTTGAGGTTGAACACAGGCAGGATTGCTTTCGCCGGACGCAACAGGGTGATGGCGCCTTGTTGCGCCATACGCCCGCCACCTGTTGCGGCTGGATGGATGGAGGCTGTCGTCGGCAGCCGGACTGGCCGGCTACATCAGCATGGTGTTGCGGATCAGGCCCACGGCCAGGCCTTCGATCTCGAAGGGTTCGCCGGGCTGCACCACGATGGTCGGGTAGTCGGGGTTTTCGGCATGCAGTTCGATCACCTGCTTGTTGCGCTTGAGGCGCTTCACAGTGACTTCGTCGCCCAGGCGGGCCACCACGATCTGGCCGTTACGGGCTTCCTTGGTGGCCTGCACCGCGAGCAGGTCGCCGTCCATGATGCCGGCGTCGCGCATCGACATGCCGCGCACCTTGAGCAGGTAATCGGGTTGCTGCTGGAACAGCGTGTTCTCGACGTAGTAGGTCTGGTCGACATGTTCCTGCGCGAGGATCGGCGAACCGGCCGCCACGCGGCCGATGAGCGGCAGCGCGAGCTGTGCCATGCCGGGCAGCGAGAGCGAGAACTGCCCGCCTTCGCGGTGCCGGGTCTCGTTGAGCGATCGCAGCGCATCGCCCTTGAGGCGGATGCCGCGCGAGGTGCCGCTGACGAGCTCGATCACGCCCTTGCGGGCCAGCGCCTGCAAGTGCTCCTCGGCCGCATTGGCCGATTTGAAGCCGAGTTCATTGGCGATTTCGGCACGCGTGGGTGGCGCGCCGGTGCGGGCGATGGCGCTCTGGATCAGGTCCAGGATCTGCTGCTGGCGGGCTGTAAGCTTGACGGCGAACTGCATGGTGGTTCCTTGCGGCACTGGCTAGATATCCAGTACCTGTATTTTTAACCAGTTTTCAAGAGTTGGCAAGCATGGTGAATTCATCGGCGTCGGATCGGCGCATCGTGGTCCTGGGCACGGGTGGCACCATCGCGGGCCGTGCCGCCAGCGGTGGCGACAACATCGGCTACACCGCGGGGGAGGTCGGGGTGGCCGATCTGCTCGGCGGCATCGACGCCCCGGCGGGCTTTGCGCTTGCGGCGGAGCAGGTGGCGCAGCTCGACAGCAAGGACATGGACTTCGACGTCTGGCTGCGGCTGGCTGAACGCTGCGCCGCGTGGCTTGCCGAGCCCGATGTGGCGGGCATCGTGGTCACCCATGGCACCGACACCATCGAGGAAACGGCCTTCTTCCTTCAATCGGTGCTCGCGCCGGCCAAGCCGATCGTGCTGACCTGCGCCATGCGCCCGGCCAGTTCACTCTCGCCCGACGGGCCGCAGAACCTGCGCGATGCCATGGCGGTCGCGGTCACGCCGGGCGCGAGTGGAACGACGGTGGTCTGCGCCGGCACGGTGCACGGCGCGCTCGACGTCCAGAAGGTGCATACCTACCGTCTCGACGCGTTCTCGTCGGGCGATGCGGGCGCCGTGGGGTACGTGGAAGAGGGTCTGGTCCGGCGCGTCCGCGACTGGCCGGGGGCCCTGCACGGCGTTGATTGCGGAGGGCTCCAAGCGGTGGCCAAGGCGGTGGCCGCCGCGGGTTGGCCGCGGGTCGAGCTCGTGGTGAGCCATGCCGGCGCCAGCGGCGCGCTGATCGATCTCATGTGCCGGGAGCGTGCCGGCGGCGCCACCGATCCGGTCCGTGGGCTCGTGGTGGCGGCCACGGGCAACGGCACGCTGCACCATGCCCTCGAGGCGGCGGCCCGGCGCGCCCAGCAGGCGGGCATGGCGGTGCTGCGCGCCACGCGCTGCGCGAGCGGGCGCATTCTGCCGCGGCCGGACGACCGGCTGCGCGATGCCGGCGCGCTGACGCCGGTCAAGGCGCGCGTGGCGTTGATGCTCGAACTGTTGTTGGCGGGAGAGAAGGAAGGCGCCGCCTGAACGGCGGGGCCGGCGCGGCGATCAGCTGCTGAGGGCGGCCAGCGCGCGCTGGGTGATCTCGTCGACCGTGCCTACGCCCTTGATGGCGCGGTACTTGGGTGCATTGGCCGGATCGGCCTTGGCCCAGGCCGAGTAGTAGTCGACCAGCGGACGGGTCTGCTCGCTGTAGACCTCGAGGCGCTTGCGAACGGTTTCTTCCTCGTCGTCCTTGCGCTGGATCAGGTCTTCGCCCGTGACGTCGTCCTTGCCTTCGATCTTCGGCGGGTTGAACTTGACGTGGTAGGTGCGGCCCGATGCCGGGTGCGAGCGCCGGCCGCTCATGCGTTCGATGATGTCGCTGAACGGCACGTCGATCTCGAGCACATAGTCGAGCTTGACGCCGGCCGCCTTCATGGCGTCCGCCTGGGGGATCGTGCGCGGGAAGCCGTCGAATAGGAAACCGCCGGCGCAGTCGGGCTGGGCAATGCGTTCCTTCACCAGGTTGATGATCAGGTCGTCGCTCACGAGGCCGCCCGATTCCATGATCGACTTGGCCTGCTGCCCGAGCGGCGTGCCGGCCTTGACCGCTGCACGCAGCATGTCGCCGGTGGAAATCTGGGGAATGCCGTACTTCTGGCAGATGAAGGTGGCTTGCGTGCCTTTGCCCGCCCCGGGCGCGCCCAGCAAAATTAGTCTCATGGTGTCCTCGGACGGTTCTTTGATTTTGTGTCGCACCCCGTGCGGCCCAGGGGCCGCCCAAGGCGGAATTGCTTCGAGGATAGCATGCGAGGACAGGGGAAATTCCCGCTGCCGCCGCCTGCGGGCAGGCTTCAGCGCGCGCTCGCGAAGAGCGCGCGCACGCGTGCGAGGTCCTCGGGGGTGTCGACGCCGGGGCCCGGCGCGGCCTGGCTCACATGCACCGCGATGCGGTGGCCGTGCCAGAGCGCGCGCAGCTGCTCGAGCGCCTCGGTGGCCTCGATCGGCGCCGGCGGGAGCGACGGAAAACCGCGCACGAATGCCGCACGGTAGCCATAGATGCCGATATGCCGCAGCGGCGCGGGCGAAGGCAGCACGGCCGGCGCCGCGCCGCCCGACGAGCCGTCGCGCCACCAGGGAATCGGCGCCCGGCTGAAATAGAGCGCATGGCCTTCGGCGTCGACCACGGCCTTCACCACGTTGGGATTCATGAAGTCGGCCAGCGACGCGATGGCATGCACCGCGGTGCTCATCGCGGCGGTGGGATGGGCGGCCAGCGTGGCGGCCATCGCATCGATCAGCGCCGGCTCGATCAGCGGCTCGTCGCCCTGCACGTTGACCACGATGTCGCCGCCGTCGAGCCCGAGCTGTTCGCAGGCCTCGGCAAGCCGGTCGCTGCCGCTCGCATGGTCCTCGCGCGTGAGCACGGCCTCGACACCGTGCCGGCGGCAGGCGTCGACGATCGACGCATGGTCCGCCGCGACCACCACGCGGCTCGCGCCCGACTCGGCGGCGCGCAAGGCCACGCGGGCGACCATCGGCAGGCCGGCGATGTCGGCGAGCGGTTTGTTGGGCAGCCGCGTCGACGCGAGGCGGGCCGGCACCAGGACCGTGAAGCTCACAGCCCCAGCTCTTCGTCGGACAGCGTGCGTGCCTCGTTCTCGAGCAGCACGGGAATGCCGTCGCGCACCGGGTAGGCGAGGCGCGCGCTGCGCGAGCAGAGCTCCTGCTTCTCGGCGTTCCAGGTCAGCGGGCCCTTGGTGACGGGGCAGACGAGCAGTTCAAGCAGCTTGGTGTCCATCGAGCGATGATAGCTTTGCGTCGAGCGCGGCGAAGAAGGCGGCCGACGGCGCGAAGTCGAGCGGCACCGCGAGCGCACGCGGGTCGTGGTGCCACAGCTTGACGGCGTCCTTTTCGGTGCAGAGCAAGGGCTGCCCGGCAAGCGCGGGCGGTTCCCAATCGGCGAAATCGTGGTGGTCGGGCAGCGCGATGGTTCGCGACAGCACGAGTCCGCGCGCGCGCAGCATCTCGAAGAAAGCCTCGGGCCGCGCGATGGCCGCAAGCGCGACTGCGGGATGGCCGGCGAGCGCATCGAGCGGAATGCGCGCGCCGTCGTGCGCCACCGCTTCGGCCGCCAGTGCGCGGGTCGCGGTGTAGCCGCCCGCGAAGGCAGGCCGGGTGCCGCTGTGGAGTACGAAATCGCAGGCGCGCGGCCAGTGCTCGCGCAGCGGTCCGGCAGGAAGGCGCCAGCCGTTCCCGACGCCACGGTCGTCGAACACGCAGATCTCGATGTCGCGCGCCAGCGCCAGGTGCTGCAGCCCGTCGTCGCTCACGATGACCTGGGTCGCCGGGTGGCGCGCCAGCAGCGCCCGCGCAGCCTCGATGCGGCGCCGTGCCACGAAGACCGGCGCGCCGGTGGCGTGATGGATCAATGCCGGCTCGTCCCCCACCGCCTCGGGCGCGCTGTCGCCGAGCACCTCGCGGCAGTCGGCGGTGCTGCGGCCATGGCCGCGGGACACCACGCCCACGCGCAGGCCACGCTGCTGCAGATGCCGCACCACCGCCATCACCACTGGGGTCTTGCCGGCACCGCCCGCGATCACGTTGCCGACCACGATGACCGGCACGCCGGCGCGTTCGGTGCGAAGCCAGCCGAGCCGGTAGAGCGAACCGCGCAGGGCGAAGAGCGCCGCATAGAGCAGCGACAGTGGCCACAGCAGCCAGGCCAGCGGGCCGCGCCGAAGCCAGGCGCGTTGCAGCCGGGAGGCCGATGCGTTGCGCTCCTCGGCCTTCACTCGGCGGCCCTCAGTGCGACGTCGACTGGGCGGCAAAGGTGATCTGCGCCAGGCCGGCGCGGCGCGCGGCCTCCATCACCGTGATCACCGACTGATGCGGACTGCTCGCGTCGGCGCTGATGATGACGACGCTGTCCTTGCCGCCGGTCGCCGCCGCAGCGAGGGCCGCCGCCACGGCGTCGACGCCACGCTCCGTCATCGGGGTCTTGTTGATCGAATACCGGCCGTCGGCCGACACCGCGACGATCACTTCCTTCGGATAGTCGCGCTGGGCGTCGACGTCGGCCGTCGGCAGCCGCAGCTGCATTTCGGTGAACTTGCTGTAGGTGGTCGACAGCATCAGGAAGATCAGGATCACCAGCAGCACGTCGATGAACGGGATCAGGTTGATCTCCGGCTCGTCGCGCGCGCCGTGGCGAAACTGCATGCGGCCCGGGCGGCTCATTTGCGCAGGGCGCTCAGGTGGCGCGCGAAGCGTTCGCCCGACAGTTCGAGGTGCAGCAGGTATTCGTCGACGCGGGTGCGGAAGTAGCGCCAGAAGATCAGCGTCGGAATCGCCACGATCAGGCCGAACGCGGTGTTGTAGAGGGCGATCGATATGCCGTGCGCGAGCTGCGCAGGATTGCCCGAACCCACCGCGCCGCTGCCGGGCGACTGCGAGCCGAAGATCTCGATCATGCCGATGACGGTGCCCAGCAGGCCGAGCAGCGGTGCCGCCGATGCGATGGTGGCGAGCGCCGGCAGGTAGCGTTCGAGCCGGTGCGCCACGGCGCGGCCCGACGCTTCCATCGCGGCGCGCAGGTCTTCCTCGGAGCACAGCGGGTTGGCGTTGAGCGCCCGAAGGCCCGCAGCCAGCACCTGGCCGAGCATCGAGTTCTGTTCGAGCCGGGTGACCACGTCGGGCCCCGGCACGGCGCCGTGCGAGACGGTGATGGCTTCGTCGAGCAGCTTCGGCGGCAGCACCTTCTCGGTCTTGAGGTTCAGGAAGCGTTCAATCACCAGCGCGAGCGCAATGACGGAGCATGCAAGCAATGGCCAGATCGGCCAGCCCGCGGCAACAATGATGGAAAACAAGAAAATCCTCCGGCCCGTAGACTGCAAATGCGCGGCGATTATCCCCCGAGCGAAGGCCGCGCCACACGGCACGCGTCCTGTAAGCGAAGACGCACAGATTCTGTGGATAACTTTGTGATTAACCCATTGCGCAACGCGTCCGAACCCGCATGGGACGGGCCTCTCGTTAGATCGACTGAATTTTGAGCACTTCTTTTTCCAATGAAATCAAGGGCTTGCACGACAAACCGTGCTTTTGTTCCATGCCCGGTGCCATCTGCTGCGGCGCAGCGGCCGACTGTGGAAGAGTGGCAGCCCGCCGCTCGCGCGCTTCGTGAGCTGGCGTGAGCCGGGCGCGGCGCCGGGGCCGCGGATCTGGGCCGTCGGCGCGCTCTGCCGGGCGGCGGCCGATGCGCTCGATGCGCGCTTCAACCCGGTCGCGGTGCGCGGCGAGATCTCGGGCTTCTCGCGCGCATCGAGCGGCCACTGCTATTTCGCGCTCAAGGACGAAGCGGGCCAGCTGCGCTGCGCCATGTTCCGGCGCGCCGCAGGCCTGCTCGACTTCTCGCCGCGCGACGGCGACCAGGTCGAGGTGCGGGGCCGGCTGGCCGTCTACGAGCCGCGCGGCGACCTGCAACTCGTCGTCGAGAGCCTTCAACGGGCGGGGCAGGGCGCGCTGTTCGAGCAGTTCCTGCAGCGCAAGGGCCGGCTCGAAGCCGAAGGGCTCTTCGACACGGCCCGCAAGCGGGCGCTGCCGCTGATGCCGCGCTCGGTGGGCCTCGTGACCTCGCCCGGCGCCGCGGCGCTGCACGACGTGGTCACGGCACTGCGCCGCCGCGTGCCGCACATTCCGGTGGTCTTCGCCCCGGCGGCGGTGCAGGGCGCCGGCGCGCCGGCCGAGCTGGTGCGCGCACTGCAGTCGCTCTACGCCTTTGCGCCCGCCGTCGACGTGATCCTGCTGGTGCGCGGGGGCGGCTCGATCGAGGACCTCTGGGCCTTCAACGACGAGGCGCTGGCGCGCACCATCGTCCAGAGCCCGGTGCCGGTGGTCTGCGGCGTGGGGCATGAAACCGACTTCACCATCGCCGACTTCTGCGCCGATCTGCGCGCGCCCACGCCCACCGCGGCCGCGGAGCTCGTGAGTGCGCCGCAGGCCGTATGGCTCGGCGCGCTCGATCTGCTCGGCGAGCGCCTGGGCGATGCGCTCGACACGCGGCTCGATGCGTTGGGGCAGCGGCTGGACCAGGCCGCGGCACGCCTGGGACGGCCCTCGGGCATGGTCGCGCGCCACCAGCTGCGGCTCGCGCACCATTCACAGCGGCTGCGCTATGCGGCCATGTCCCGTATCGAGCGCCTCGGCCATGCGCCCCGAGCGATCACGGCGGATTTTCCGCTCAAGCTCTCGCGCGCCATGGTGCAGCGACGGGAACGCCTCGAGCGCGTCGCGGCGCGCCTTCGACTGCTCGATCCGGCGCTCGTGCTGCAGCGTGGCTATGCCCTGCTCAGCGACGCCGACGGCCGCACGGTCGTCAGCGCGAAGGCTCTCCATCCCGGCGACGCGGTGTCGGCACGGCTCGCCGACGGCACCGTCGACCTGACCGTCGCGCCCGGCCAGACGGGAACGCGTCCGACGCAGGGCCGGTGATTACTTCCTAGAATCGTCGATTCCCACAACCAACCACGAGAAAAAGACCATGGAACATGTGCTCCCACCGCTGCCTTACGCCCTCGACGCGCTGGCACCCGAATACTCGAAGGAAACCCTCGAGTACCACTACGGCAAGCACCACAACGCCTACGTGGTGAACCTCAACAACCTGCAGAAGGGCACCGAGTTCGAGTCGATGCCCCTCGAAGACATCGTCAAGAAGTCGAGCGGCGGCATCTACAACAATGCTGCGCAGATCTGGAACCACACCTTCTTCTGGAACTGCATGAAGCCCCAGGGCGGCGGCACGCCCACGGGCGCGCTGGCCAAGGCGATCGACGCCAAGTGGGGCAGCTACGACGCCTTCAAGGAAGCGTTCGTGAAGTCGGCCGTGGGCAACTTCGGCTCGGGCTGGACCTGGCTGGTGAAGAAGGCCGACGGCACGCTCGACATCGTGAACATGGGCGCCGCAGGCACGCCGCTGACCACGGGCGACACGCCGGTGCTCACCGTCGACGTCTGGGAGCACGCCTACTACATCGACTACCGCAACTTGCGCCCGAAGTTCGTCGAGACCTTCCTGGCGAAGCTGGTCAACTGGGACTTCGCGGCCAAGAACTTCGGCTGAAAAATACGGACTTCCGGACGCAGAGTTCGCAAAGATCTCGCAGAAGTCGCAAAAGAAGAAATCAAAAGAAATTGAGTTTTTTCTGCGACTTCTGCGTAACTTTTGACTTCCTTCTGCGTCCGGCTGTCCGCTCCTGTTCCCTCAGCGCCGGCCCGCAGCGAACAACTCGCCGCCGAGCTTGGCGCCCTTCTTGATGTTCTTCTTGGCGAACCAGCCCTGGTTCATTTCGAGCACGTAGCGCACTGGCTCTTCGGAGCAATGCGATTGCTCGGTCATCGGCTGCATGTCGACCAGATTGACGATGCGGCCGTCGTCGGCCACGAACGCCGCCGTCAACGGCAGCAGCGTGTTGCGCATCCAGAAGCACTGGGTGGCCGGCTGGTCGAACACGAAGATCATTCCCTCCGACTGCGGCATTTCCTTGCGGAACATCAGGCCGATCTCGCGCTGGCGCGGGGTCTGCGCCACCTGCGCGTCGATCTTGTAGAGCCCCACCGAGAGCTGCGTGCGCGCAAGGTCGGTCTGGGGCTGCTGTTGCTGCTGGGCCTGCGCGGTGCCGGCAAGGAACATGGCGGCAAGCAGGAGCAGGGCGGCAAAACGCTGGAACATCGAGGGCCTCTCTGGCGGGAACGGGGTCTGGGCAAGGCAACAAGAATGCCCGCCATGGCGGGCGTTGCCGGTGCGCTCGAAAGCTTACACCTTCTCCGAAGGCGAAAAAAAAGCGCCCCGTCGGAGCGCTTCCTGTTCGAAAAGGACGGATCCTTACTTGGGCGTGCTGCCCTGGGTCGACTTGCGCTTCACGCTGCCGTCCTTGTTGCGGCGGCGGTCGTCGCGCGTTGCAGCGCGCTTCTCGCCGGCGACCGCAGCCTTGTCGGCGCCAAAAGTGCCGCCTTCGGGCGTCTTGGCGATGTCGCCAGCCGGAGCCGCGACCTGGCCGGCGGGGCGGCTTTCCTTGGTGGCTTCGGCGCGGGCTTGCGGCTTGCTGCCGGTGGCGTTCCCCTGCTCGGGCGTGGTGCCGGTGGGGTTCTGGGCGTAGGCGCCAGCGGCGAACAGGCCTGCGATCATGACGGCGAGAATTTTGCTCATGGATGATTCCTCTATTCGAGAATGGTTGGAAACGCCTCCCGGCTGGCAGAAGGTCAGTCCCTAACGAGGCCGCGGTCTCGTGGGTTGACAGTGTCAGCGAACGGGTTGCGTCTAAAATGTAGCGTGATTCGTTCGCGCGCAGTACAGCGATTCACCGTCGCTGTCTGAATTCGCAGACAGTCTTCCGAATTACGTCACTCCCGGAGTCATTTCCCCTCATGTCCAGCTACCAGCACATCAAAGTCCCGGCCGAAGGCCAGAAGATCACGGTCAACGCCGACAACTCGCTCAATGTGCCTGACCAGCCGATCATTCCCTTCATCGAAGGCGACGGCACGGGCATGGACATCACCCCCGTGATGCTCAAGGTGGTGGACGCTGCCGTGGCCAAGGCTTATGGCGGCAAGAAGAAGATCCACTGGATGGAGGTGTTCGCCGGCGAGAAGTCGACCAAGGTCTACGGCCCCGACGTCTGGCTCCCCGAGGAAACGCTGCACGCCGTGCGCGACTACGTCGTCTCGATCAAGGGCCCGCTGACCACGCCCGTGGGCGGCGGCATCCGCTCGCTGAACGTTGCGCTGCGCCAGGAACTCGACCTGTACGTCTGCCTGCGTCCGATCCAGTACTTCGACGGCGTGCCCAGCCCGGTGCGCGAGCCGCACAAGACCAACATGGTCATCTTCCGTGAGAACTCGGAAGACATCTACGCCGGCATCGAGTTCGAAGCCGAGAGCGACAAGGCCAAGAAGCTCATCAAGTTCCTGCAGGACGAAATGGGCGTCAAGAAGATCCGCTTCCCCGGCACCTCCGGCATCGGCGTCAAGCCGGTCTCGAAGGAAGGCACCGAGCGCCTGGTGCGCAAGGCGCTGCAGTACGCGGTCGACAACGACAAGCCCAGCGTGACCCTGGTGCACAAGGGCAACATCATGAAGTTCACCGAAGGTGGCTTCCGTGACTGGGGCTACAACCTCGCGGCCAAGGAGTTCGGCGCCGAGCTGATCGACGGCGGCCCCTGGATGAAGTTCAAGAACCCCAAGACGGGCAAGGAAATCACCGTCAAGGACAGCATCGCCGACGCCTTCCTGCAGCAGATCCTGCTGCGTCCGGCCGAGTACAGCGTGATCGCCACGCTCAACCTCAACGGCGACTACGTGTCCGACGCGCTCGCCGCGCAGGTGGGCGGCATCGGCATTGCCCCGGGCGCGAACCTCAGCGACACCGTCGCGATGTTCGAAGCCACGCACGGCACCGCACCCAAGTACGCCGGCAAGGACTACGTGAACCCGGGTTCGGAAATCCTCTCGGCCGAGATGATGCTGCGCCACATGGGCTGGACCGAAGCCGCCGACCTGATCATCAGCTCGATGGAGAAGTCGATCGCCAGCAAGAAGGTCACCTACGACTTCGCACGCCTGATGGACGGCGCCACCCAGGTGAGCTGCTCCGGTTTTGGCCAGGTGATGATCGACAATATGTAATCTCGCGCACAGCGCGTTTCGCAGTGCCTTCGGGCACCCGGAAAAGGAACCCTCAGGATCGCCCGGTCTTGGGGGTTTTTTGCTGTTGGCAGGATGCGAAATGCACCCTTGATTTGTCGAATACTCGCCACCAACTCTTCTTGCGCCGGCACGGTGCTTGCACGCTCTATAGAATCTTTTTTATGGCAACGAGAATTCCCAAGACACCGACCACACCGCCGGCGCAGAAACCGGCCGGGGACGACGGAGACTCGGTCGTCCTGGAGCGGCGGCCGCAAAAAACAGCACCACCCCAGATGTACCAGGTGGTCATGCTGAACGACGACTACACGCCGATGGAATTCGTGATCGTCGTGCTGCAGGAATACTTCAACAAGGATCGCGAGACCGCGACCCAGATCATGCTCAAGATCCATCTCGATGGCCGCGGCGTTTGTGGGGTCTATTCCCGCGACATGGCGGCCACCAAGGTCAATCAGGTGATGGAAGCCGCGCACCAGGCCGGGCATCCGCTCCAATGCGTGAGCGAGCCCGTTGCGTGAACCAGTTGAATTGCGCCGGCTCCAACCCATCTGAGAACATATTTACAGCAAGGCAAAAGGAAATCACATGATTGCCCAGGAACTGGAAGTCAGCTTGCACATGGCCTTCGTCGAGGCCAGGCAGCAGCGCCACGAGTTCATCACCGTGGAGCATCTGTTGCTCGCTTTGCTGGACAACCCGAGCGCCGCAGAGGTCCTGCGCGCCTGCTCGGCCAACGTCGACGACCTGCGCGCGTCGCTCACCAACTTCATCAAGGACAACACGCCCCAGGTGGCGGGTACCGACGACGTCGACACCCAGCCCACGCTGGGTTTCCAGCGCGTGATCCAGCGCGCCATCATGCATGTGCAGTCCACCGGCAACGGCAAGAAGGAAGTCACCGGCGCGAACGTGCTGGTCGCGATCTTCGGTGAGAAGGACTCGCATGCGGTGTACTACCTCCACCAGCAGGGCGTGACGCGCCTGGACGTGGTGAACTTCATCGCCCACGGCATCAAGAAGAGCGATCCGCCCGAGGCCGTCAAGGGCAGCGGCGATGCGCCCTCGAGCGAAGGCGAGGAGGGCGGCGGCGAAAAGAACGAGAAGGCTTCGCCGCTCGAGCAGTTCACGCAGAACCTCAACCAGATGGCCAAGGACGGCAAGATCGATCCGCTGATCGGCCGCGAGTATGAGGTCGAGCGCGTGATCCAGATCCTCTGCCGCCGGCGCAAGAACAACCCGCTGCTGGTGGGCGAGGCCGGCGTGGGCAAGACCGCGATCGCCGAAGGCCTCGCGTGGCGCATCACGCAGGGCGACGTGCCCGAGATCCTCGCCGAGTCGAACGTGTTTTCGCTCGACATGGGCGCACTGCTCGCGGGCACCAAGTACCGCGGCGATTTCGAGCAGCGCCTGAAGGGTGTGCTCAAGTCGCTCAAGGACAAGCCCAACGCGATCCTGTTCATCGACGAGATCCACACGCTGATCGGCGCGGGCGCGGCCTCGGGCGGCACGCTCGATGCATCGAACCTGCTGAAGCCGGCGCTCTCGAGCGGCCAGCTCAAGTGCATCGGTGCCACCACCTTCACCGAATACCGCGGCATCTTCGAAAAAGACGCGGCCCTGTCGCGCCGGTTCCAGAAGGTCGACGTGGTCGAGCCGACGGTGCAGGAAACCGTCGACATCCTGAAAGGCCTCAAGTCGCGCTTCGAAGAGCACCATGGTGTGCGGTATGCGGTCGCGGCGCTGCAGGCTGCGGCGGAACTGAGCGCCAAGTACATCAACGACCGCCACCTGCCCGACAAGGCCATCGACGTGATCGACGAGGCCGGTGCCGCGCAGCGCATCCTGCCGCCGAGCAAGCGCAAGAAGACCATCAGCAAGACCGAGGTCGAGGACATCGTCGCGAAGATCGCGCGCATTCCCCCGGCCAACGTCAGCAACGACGATCGCAGCAAGCTGCAGACCATCGAGCGCGACCTCAAGAGCGTGGTGTTCGGCCAGGACAAGGCACTCGAAGTGCTCGCCTCGGCGGTCAAGATGGCGCGCTCGGGCCTGGGCAAGGGCGACAAGCCGATCGGTTCGTTCCTGTTCTCGGGTCCCACGGGCGTCGGCAAGACCGAAGCGGCCAAGCAGCTCGCCTACATCATGGGCATCGAGCTGATCCGCTTCGACATGTCGGAGTACATGGAGCGCCATGCCGTGAGCCGCCTGATCGGCGCGCCCCCGGGCTATGTCGGCTTCGACCAGGGCGGCCTCTTGACCGAGGCCGTCACGAAGAAGCCGCATGCGGTGCTGCTGCTCGACGAAATCGAGAAGGCGCATCCCGACATCTTCAACGTGCTGCTGCAGGTCATGGACCATGGCACGCTGACGGACAACAACGGGCGCAAGGCCGACTTCCGCAACGTCATCATCGTGATGACGACGAACGCGGGTGCCGAGACCATGAACAAGGCGAGCATCGGCTTCACGAACGCGCGGCAGGCCGGCGACGAGATGGGCGACATCAAGCGCCTGTTCACGCCCGAATTCCGCAACCGTCTCGATGCCATCGTCAACTTCAAGGCACTCGACGAGCAGATCATCCTGCGCGTGGTCGACAAGTTCCTGCTGCAGCTCGAGACGCAACTGGCCGAGAAGAAGGTCGAGGTCACCTTCTCCGACAAGCTGCGCAAGCATCTTGCGAAGAAGGGCTTCGATCCGCTGATGGGTGCACGCCCGATGCAGCGCCTGATCCAGGACACGATCCGTCGTGCGCTGGCCGACGAGCTGCTGTTCGGCCGCCTGACCGACGGTGGTCGCCTCGAAGTCGATCTCGACGAGAAGGACGACGTGCTGCTCGAGATCCAGCCGCTGCCGAAGAAGGAAGGCAAGTCGAAGCCCGAGCCCGAGGAAGCCGCCGCAGGCTGACAAGCCTCCGGCCCCGAGGCCGAGCTGGAACCACGTCAAAGGCCGGTAGCATTCGCTGCCGGCCTTTTTTCTCGGCCATCCGAAAACCGACCACGCCCACCTTGATCCTCCCCGAGCTCAGCCACGAATGGAAAACCGGCCTCTCCCTGGCCTGGAGCGGCTACATCGCCGTGCTTTCGGTCTGGATCGTGATGCAGAAGCGCGCGCCGGTCTCCACGATGAGCTGGATCCTGTCGCTCGCGCTGCTGCCGTTCGCGGGGTTCCTGGTTTATTACTTCCTCGGGCCGCAGCGCCTGCGCAAGCAGCGCCAGAAGCGGCTGCACAGCCGTGCCAGCGCGCACGTCCAGGCCGATCTCGCACGCGTGCGCGACGCGGCCCAGAAGGCGCCGCCGGCATTGCAGCAGATGGCGCGGCTCGGCACGGCGGCCTGCGGCCTGCCTGTCTCTAGCGCCACCGCCGTCGACCTGCTCTCCGGGGGCGCGCGCACTTTCGACGCGATCTTCGACGCCGTGCGCGCGGCACGCGATCACATCCATCTCGAGTACTACATCTTCGAGCCCGACCGGATCGGCACCGCGCTGCGCGACCTGCTTGTCGAGCGCGCGCGCGAGGGCGTGGCCGTCCGGCTGCTGCTCGATGCGCTCGGCTCCAAGCGCATCGGGCGACGCTTCATGGCGCCGATGGTGGCGGCGGGGATCGAGATCGCGCTGTTCCACGACACCCGTATCGGCCGCCGCCTGCGGCCGGTGACCAACTACCGCACCCACCGCAAGATCGTGGTGTGCGACGGCCGCGTCGGCTTCACGGGCGGCGTCAACATCACCGACGAGGAAGACAAGCGGACCCGGCCCGACGCCTACCACGACGTGCACCTGCGCGTCGAGGGCAGTGCGGTGCGCTGGCTCCAGACCACCTTCCTCGAAGACTGGGCCTACGCCACCGGCGAGAGCCTGCGCCACCTCGACGGCCAGCTCGACGCCATGCTGCCGCAGGTGAAGGCCGGCGACATCGCGGTGCAGATCGTGACGAGCGGCCCCGACAATGCGCTCGAGGCCATCCACCGCATGCATGTGGCGGCGATCCATTCGGCCACCGAGCGCGCCTGGCTCACCACGCCGTACTTCGTGCCCGGCGAGCCCGCGATGATGGCCCTCACGAGCGCGGCGCTGCGCGGCGTCGACGTGCGCCTGCTGGTGCCGCGGCGCAGCGATTCGGCCGTCGTGAGCGCGGCCGCGCGCTCGTACTTCGACGAGCTGATCGCCGCGGGCGTGAAGGTCTGGGAGTACAAGGCGCGCATGCTCCATTCCAAGACGCTGGTGGTCGACGATGATTGCGCGATGATCGGTACCGCGAATTTCGACAACCGCAGCTTCCGGCTCAACTTCGAGGTCATGGCCGTGGTCTACGGCCCTGCGCTGGCCCGCCCGCTGGCGGCGCAGTTCGAAACCGACCTGCACAGCGCCAGCGCGGTGCGCGCCAACCGGCCGCAGACATTCTGGCGCCGGTTCGGCGATGCCGTGGCACGCCTGTTTTCACCCCTGCTCTGAATGAACCACACTTTTCTCTGGCACGACTACGAAACCTTCGGTGCCGTCCCGCGCCGCGACCGCCCCTCGCAGTTCGCCGCCATCCGCACCGACGCCGAGCTCAACGAGATCGGCGAGCCGCTGATGATCTATTGCAAGCCGGCGCCCGACTACCTGCCGAGCCCCGAGGCCTGCCTGATCACCGGCATCACGCCGCAGTTGTGCCTCGAGCGCGGCATGCCCGAGCATGCGTTCGCGGCGCAGGTCGAGCAGGTGTTCTCGCAGCCCGGCACCATCGGCGTGGGCTACAACACGATCCGCTTCGACGACGAGGTCACGCGCTTCCTGTTCTGGCGCAACCTCATCGATCCCTATGCGCGCGAATGGCAGAACGACTGCGGTCGCTGGGACCTGCTCGACGTCGTGCGCCTGACCTATGCGCTCCGGCCCGACGGCATCGAATGGCCGCTGAAGGAAGACGGCAAGCCAAGCTTCAAGCTCGAAGATCTCGCGCGCGCCAACGGCCTGCTGCATGAATCGGCGCACGATGCGCTGTCCGACGTGCGCGCCACCATCGCGCTGGCACGCCTGATCCGCGAGCGCCAGCCGCGGCTGTTCGACTTCGCGCTCGGCCTGCGCAAGAAGGAGCGCGTGGCCGCCGAGCTCGGCCTGCCGGCCATGCGCGAGACGGCCAAGCCCTTTCTCCACGTGTCGGGCATGTTCCCGGCCGAGCGCGGCTGCCTTGGCGTGCTGTGGCCGCTCGCGAGCCATCCCACCAACAAGAACGAGCTCATCGCCTGGGACCTGGCCCACGATCCCAGCGAACTGCGCGACCTCGACGTCGAGACCCTGCGCCTGCGCCTGTTCACGCGCACCGCCGAGCTGCCCGATGGCGTGGTGCGGCTGCCGGTGAAGGGCATCCACCTGAACAAGTCGCCGATGGTGGTCGGCAACCTGCGCACGCTGGTGCCCGCCATGGCCGAGCGCTGGGGGATCGATCTCGATACCGCCATGCGCCACGCCGCCATCGCGCGCGACCTGCCCGACATGAGCGCGATCTGGTCGCAGGTGTATGCGCGCGCGCAGGCGGCTGCGCCCGACGTGGACGAGGATCTCTACGGCGGCTTCGTCGGCAACGCCGACCGGCGCCGCCTGAACCAGCTGCGCGCGCTCTCGCCCGAAGAGCTCGCCAAGGACCGCACCGGCTTCGACGATGGGCGGCTCGAGGAGATCCTGTTCCGCTACCGCGCGCGCAACTGGCCCGAGTTGCTGAGCGAGGCGGAGGCCGAGCGCTGGGAGGCGTTGCGTGCGGCACGGCTCTTCAAGGGCGAGGGCGGCGCGCGCACCATCGAGGCGCTGTTCGCCGAGGTCGACGCGCTGTCCGAAACCGCAGACGAGCGCGGCGAGGAAATTCTCGGCGCGCTCTACGAATACGCCGAGGCGATCGCGCCCGAAGCCTGAAAGAGCGCCGCCCGCATGACCACCGACGCCGCCGCGCTCGCCGACTTCGCGGGCCGCCACCGCCGGCTCTTCGTGCTCACCGGCGCAGGCTGCAGCACCGAGTCCGGCATTCCCGACTACCGCGACGCCAGGGGCGAGTGGAAGCGGCCGGCGCCCGTCACCTACCAGGCCTTCATGGGCGACGAGGCCACGCGCCGCCGCTACTGGGCGCGCAGCCTGGTCGGCTGGCCGACGATGGCCGGCGCGCGTCCGGGCGCGGCCCATCGCGCACTGGCGCAGCTCGAGGCGGCCGGCCGCGTCGGCCTGCTGCTCACGCAGAACGTCGACGGGCTGCATGCGGCGGCCGGCAGCCGCGGCGCGATCGACCTGCACGGGCGCATCGACACGGTGCGCTGCATGGGCTGCGAACGCCGATCGCCGCGTGCCGCGCTCCAGGCCGTGCTGCGCGAGCGCAACCCGCGCTTTGCCGCGCTCGAGGCGCGCGCAGCGCCCGACGGCGATGCCGACCTCGAAGACCAGGACTTCGCCCGCTTCGAGGTGCCGGCTTGCGCCCACTGCGGCGGACTGCTCAAGCCCGACGTGGTGTTCTTCGGCGAAAGCGTGCCCAGGGAGCGCGTGGCCGCGGCGTTCGCTGCGCTCGAAGCGGCCGATGCCGTGCTCGTGGCCGGTTCGTCGCTGATGGTGTATTCGGGCTTCCGCTTCGTGCAGGCGGCCGCTGCCGCGGGCAAGCCGGTGGCGGCGGTGAACCTCGGGCGCACGCGGGCCGACGAACTGCTGTCGCTCAAGGTCGAGCAGCCGGTCGGCGAGGCGCTGGCCGGGCTCGCTCGGCAGCTCGCACCCGAAACCTGAGCGTCGGCGTCAGCCGCTGCGCTGCGGCGTCATCCAGCTGGTCGAAGGGCCGCGCCCGTCGACATGCAGCCGGGCCGTCGCCGCGGGCGTCTCGGCCAGCAGCCGTCCACGGCGGAACACCTTGAGCCGTGCGGCGCGAAGCCGGATCGCCTCGATGGGATCGCGCGCCTGCAGCAGCACGAAGCTCGCATCGCAGCCGGGTGCGAGGCCGTAGCCATCGAGGTGCATCACGCGCGCGGCATTCGTGGTCACGGCCTCGAAGCATTGGCGGATGCCGGCCTGGCTGGTCATCTGCGCCACATGCAGCCCCATGTGCGCCACCTCGAGCATGTCGCCCGAGCCCATGCCGTACCAGGGGTCCATCACGCAGTCGTGGCCGAAAGCGACGTTCACCCCGGCGGCCATCAGTTCGGGCACGCGCGTCATGCCGCGGCGCTTCGGATAGCTGTCGTGGCGGCCCTGCAGCGTGATGTTGATGAGCGGGTTCGACACCACGGCCACGCCGCTTTCCGCGATGAGCGGCATCAGCTTGCTCGCGTAGTAGTTGTCCATCGAATGCATCGACGTGCAGTGCGAGCCCGTGACGCGGCCCTGCAAGCCGAGGCGGAAGGTCTCGGCGGCCAGCGTCTCGATGTGGCGCGAGAGCGGGTCGTCCGATTCGTCGCAATGCATGTCGACCAGCTTGCCGCGCTCGGCCGCGAGCTCGCACAGCAGCTTCACGCTGGCGGCGCCGTCGGCCATGGTGCGCTCGAAATGCGGAATGCCGCCGACCACGTCCACGCCCTTGTCGAGCGCGCGCCGCAGGTTGTCGACACCGCCCGGCGAGCGCAGCACGCCGTCCTGCGGGAAAGCCACCAGCTGCAGGTCGAGGTACGGCGCCACGCGGCGCTGCACCTCGAGCAAGGCATCCACGGCCAGCAGGCTCGGGTCGCTGGTGTCGACATGGGTCCGGATCGCGAGCAGCCCCTTCGCCACGGCCCAGTCGCAATACGCGAGTGCGCGCTCGATCAGCGCGTCGGCCGTGAGCAGCGGCTTGAGCTCGCCCCAGAGCGCGATGCCCTCGAGCAGCGTGCCGCTCTGGTTGACGCGCGGCAGCCCGTAGCTCAGCGTCGCGTCCATGTGGAAGTGCGGATCGACGAAATGCGGCGCCAGGAGCAGCCCCCCGGCGTCGAGCTTTTCGTGGGCCGGGGCGTCCAGGCCTTCGCTCACTTCGGTGATGCGGCCGGCCTGCACCGCGACCGACATGCCGGTGCGGCCGTCCGGAAGGGTGGCGTGGGTGATGAGGAGATCGAGCATCGTGGAACGAATTTTTTGGCTGGCCGTGGAGCTTCAGCGCTCGCCCTTGCGGTGGGGCTTCATGAGCGCCTGCGGATAGCTGGCCTTGCGCGCGACCAGCACCAGCGCCAGGATCGACAGCAGGTACGGCAGCATCAGGTAGACCTGGTAGGGCAGCACGGCATCGCCCGATTGTTGCAGCCGCAGCTGCAGCGCGTCGAAGAACGCGAACAGCAGCGCACCGAGCAGGGCCTTGCCGGGCCGCCAGGAGGCGAACACCACGAGCGCGACGCAGATCCATCCGCGCCCGTTGACCATGTTGAAGAAAAACGCGTTGAAGGCCGACAGCGTGAGGAACGAGCCCGCCACGCCCATCAGCGCCGAGCCCGCGACGATGGCGCCGGTCCGCGTGGCCGCGACCGACACGCCCTGGCTTTCGGCCGCCTGCGGGTTCTCGCCCACCATGCGCAGCGCCAGGCCGAGCGGCGTGCGGTACAGCAGCCAGCCCACCGCCGGCACCAGCAGCAGCGCGAGCAGCGTCAGCGCCGTCTGCGCATTCAGCACCGGCACCGGCAGCCAGTCCATCGGCGCGAACGGCGTGATCGTGGGCGGTGTGTTGACCTTGGGAAAGCTCACACGGTAGCCGAAGTAGCTCAGCGCCGTGGCCAGCAGCGTGATGCCGAGGCCCGAGACATGCTGCGACAGCGCCAGCCCCACGGTGAGGAACGCATGCAGCAGCCCGAACACCATGCCCGCGACCGCCGCCACGCCTACGCCGGCCCAGAGCGGGGCACCCGCATACACCGCGAGCCAGCCGCTGAAGGCGCCCGCGACCATGATCCCCTCGATGCCGAGGTTGAGCACGCCCGCGCGCTCGCACAGCAGCACGCCCAGCGTGCCGAGGATGAGCGGCGTGGCGATGCGCAGCACCGCGACCCAGAACGAGGCGTTGGCCAGGATGTCGAGGAGGTCCGTCATCGCGTCGTCCTCCGCACCCGGTACTGCGTGAGCAGCGTGGCCACCAGCACCGCGATCAGCGAGGCGGCGACGATCACGTCGGCGATGTAGGTCGGCACGCCCACCGCGCGGCTCATGGTGTCCGCCCCCACCAGCACGCCCGCGACGAACACGCCCGCGGCGATCACGCCGAGCGGATGCAGGCCCGCGAGCATCGCGATCACGATGCCGGTGTAGCCGTAGCCTGGCGACATGTCGAGCGTGACGTAGCTCGTGCGTCCTGCCACCTCGATGGCGCCCGCCAGGCCGGCCAGCGCCCCCGAGAGCAGCGCCACCATCACCACCGTGCGCGTGACCGGCACGCCCGCGAACGCGGCCGCGCGCGCATTGGCGCCCACGGCACGGATGTCGAAGCCGAGCACCGTGTGCTTGAAGATCACCCACACGATGACCGCAAGCGACGCGGCCCAGACCAGGCCCGTGTGCACGCGCGTCTGCGCGATCAGCTTGCCGAGCTCGAGATCAGGATTCAGCGAAACGCTCTGCGGCCAGCCCATCGCGGCGGGGTCCTTCATCGGCCCATCGAGCAGCGCCGAGACGCCGAGCAGCACGATGAAGTTGATCAGCAATGTGGTCACCACCTCGTCGACCCCCAGCCTGTTCTTCATGAGCGCAGGACCGAGCAGCAGCAGGGCGCCCGCCGCCGCGGCGGCCAGCATCATCAGCGGAAACAGCAGCCACGGCGGCAGCGCGAAGCCCGTGCCGCCGTGCATGCCGCCCACCGCCACGGCGGCCAGCGCGCCGGCGAACAACTGGCCTTCGGCGCCGATGTTGAAGAGCCGGGCCTTGAACGCCACCGTCGCCGCCAGGCCCGTGAGGATCAGCGGGATGGCGCGCGTGAGCGTCTCGCTCCAGGCGAACACCGAGCCGAAGCCGCCTTCGAGCAGCAGCGCGTAGGTGCGGCCCACCGGCGCACCGGCCCAGCGAACCAGCAGCGCGCTCACCGCCATCGTGAAAAGGACGGCGCCGATCGGCGCGAGCACCAGCGCGGCGCGCGAGCTTTCGTGGCGTCGCTCGAGCCGCATCATGCTGCCTCCCCTTGGGGCTGGGGCACCGCCGCGCCGGCCATCGCCAAGCCGATGGCCTCGCGCGTCCATGCCGCTGCCGGCCGGGCGTCGCCAAGGCGGCCGCCGTGCATCACCGCCACGCGGTCGCCGAGCGCCAGCACTTCGTCGAGGTCGTCCGAGATCACCAGCACCGCGGCGCCGGCGTCGCGCGCGGCGATGAGCTGCTGCTGCACATAGGCCACGGCGCCGATGTCGAGACCCCAGGTCGGCTGGTGCGCGACGATCAGGCGCGGCGCGTGCTTTCCGCTGCCCGCGTCCTCCGCGCTGCCGGGCGGAAGCAGCGCACGGCCCAAAATCAGTTTCTGCATGTTGCCGCCGGAGAGGGAACGCGCCGGCGACATCAGGCCTGCGCCACGCACGTCGAACGCCTTCTCGATGCGCCGCGCATGCAGCCGCGCGGCCGCCCGCCGCACGAACATTGCGCCGCGCGAGAAGGCGGGGCTGCGCAGCCGCTCGGCCACGGCGTTCTCCCACACCGGCAGGTCGCCGATCACGCCGACCGCGTGCCGGTCTTCGGGAATGCGCGCGACGCCGCGCTGCACCAGCCTGGCGGGCGAGGGCGGCAGCGCCCGGCCCATCAGTTGCACGGTGCCGGCGGCGGCGCGGCGGGTGCCACAGAGCAGTTCGGCCAGCGCCACCTGGCCGTTGCCTGAAACGCCGGCAATGGCGGTGATCTCGCCGGCACGCAGCGTGAGCGACACCTCGCGCAGCCGGTCGTGGGCGCCATGCGGCTCGGCCGCAGTGCTCACATGGTCGAGCACGCAGACCGCGTCGCCCACCGCGCGCGGCGGCCGGCGCTTGGGCGCCTCGACCGCATGCCCGACCATCCACAGCGCCAGTTGCGACTGTGTGGCGTCGCCCGTGCGGGCCTCCGCCACGAGCTTTCCGCCGCGCAGCACCGCCACGCGGTGCGACACCCGCAGCACCTCGCCGAGCTTGTGGCTGATGAAGATCACCGACAGGCCCTCGGCGACCATCTGCGCGAGCGTGGCGAACAGCGCCTCGCTCTCCTGCGGCGTGAGCACCGCCGTGGGCTCGTCGAGGATCAGGATGCGCGCGCCGCGGTACAGCGCCTTGAGGATCTCCACGCGCTGCCGCTCGCCGACCGACAGGCTGCCGATCCTGGCGTCGGGCTGCACCGGCAGGCCGAAGCGCTGCGCCACCTGCAGCAGCCGTTCGCGCGCTGCGGCGCGGCGCGCGAGCGGGCGCCACAGCGGCTCGGTGCCGAGCATCACGTTGTCGAGCACGCTCAGGTTGTCGGCCAGCGTGAAGTGCTGGTGCACCATGCCCACGCCCGCCGCCAGCGCGGCTTTCGGGTTGCCCGGCGGCAACTGCGCGCCGAAGACCTCGATGCGGCCTTCGTCGGCGACGTAGTGGCCGAACAGGATCGACATCAAGGTCGACTTGCCCGCGCCGTTCTCGCCGAGCAGGGCCAGAACCTCGCCCGCGCGCAATTCGAGGGAGATGGCATCGTTGGCCACCAGGCTGCCGAAGCGCTTGGTGATGCCCTGCAGGCGCAGTACCGTGGCGCCGCTCACTTCCACGCCGCCAGGAACGCCAGCATGACCTTGGCCGAGTTGTCGGCCGCGATGTTCATGAAGGTGCCCATTTCGTTCTCGCCGTCGCCGCCGCCGGCAAGGTCGCTGAGCGAGCGGAACGCGATGAACGGCACGCCGTTGCTGTACGCCACCATGCCGACCGCGGCGGTCTCCATGTCGAGCACGTTGGCCTGGAAGGTGCGATGCGTGTATTCGCGGAACGCCTTGTTGTCCATGAAGGCCTGGCCCGATACGCCGTTGCCGCCGACCACCAGCTGCGGCTTGCGCGACAGGCATCGGCCCGCGCTGCTGCAGTGCGCCAAGTCGACGCCGCGGATGCCGCGCGCCACTTCGAGCATCTTCGGATCGGCCTCGAACCAGAACTTGCGATGCACCTGCGGCATGGCCGTCGAGCGCACTTCGACCGGCCGCGGATGCAGCATGCCGAAGTTCGGCAGCGTGGCATCGGTGATGAAGGGCGGCGTGGTGTATTTGCCCGGCGCGGTCTCGCGTGCCATCAGCACCTCGAGGTATTGCCCCCACTGCGCCGGCACCGTGACGTCGCCCACGTGCAGTTGCGGGTTCACGCCCCCCGCGATGCCGCTGAACACGATGCCCGTGACGCGAAAGCGGTCGAGCGCGAGCTGCGTGTTCATGGTCGCGTTGGTCATGCTGATGCCCGACAGGAACAGCACCACCGGCTTGCCGGCGAGCGTGCCGGTGGTGAACTGCACGCCGTTCAGGCTGTGCCGGGCTGCGCCCTCGACGCGCGGCAGCAGCAGCTTGAGCTCGGGCTCGAAGGCCGAGATCACCGCGATGCGCGGCGTGTCGTCGAGCCGGGCCCCGCTGGCCGCGCCGCGCGTGTCGACGCTGGCACAGCCGCCCAGGCCCAGGGCCAGCACGCCGGCGGCGAGAATCACGCGCCAGCGCCGGGTCGTCAACGCCTTCATTTGGCGGTCGACTTGGGCTGGCTGTCGTCCACCTTCACCGTGAACTTGCCGGCCAGGATGTCGGCCTGCTTCGCCTTGACCTTGGCGACGATGTCGGCCGGCACCTTCTTCTCGAAGGTGCCGAGCGGCGCGAGCTCGGAGCCCTTGTGCTTCATCTGCGAATAGACGCCGTAGTCCTCGGCCGCGAATTTTCCTTCCTTCACGAGCTTGATCGCGCGGTCGGCCGACGGCTCGAAGTTCCACAGCGCCGAAGCCACCACCGTGTCGGGGTACTGCGCCTGCGTGTCAATCACGTTGCCGATCGCGAGCTTGCCCTTTTCCTTGGCGGCGTCCGAGACGCCGAAGCGCTCGGCGTACATGATGTCGGCGCCCTTGTCGATCATGGCGAAGGCGGCTTCCTTGGCCTTGGGCGGATCGAACCAGCTGTTGATGAAGCTCACGCTGAACTCGACCTTCGGATTCGTCTCCTTCGCGCCGGCCATGAAGGCATTCATGAGCCGGTTCACCTCGGGGATCGGAAAGCCGCCGACCATGCCGATGCGGTTCGTCTTGGTCATGCCGCCCGCCACTATGCCGCTCAGGTAGGCCGGCTCCTGGATGTAGTTGTCGAACACGCTGAAGTTGGGTGCCTGCGGCTTCAGCGACGAGCCCATCAGGAAGGCGACCTTCGGGAAGTCTTTGGCGACCTTGCGGGCCGCGGCCTCCACGCCGAAGACCTCGCCGAGGATCAGCTGGTTGCCCCCGGTGGCGTACTCGCGCAGCACGCGCTCGTAGTCGGCGTTGCTGACGTTCTCGGTGGCCTTGTACTCGATCTCGCCTCGCGCCTCGGCGGCCTTCAGCGCCTTGTGGATGCGGCCCACCCATTGCTGCTCGAACGGCACGGTGTACACCGCGGCGACCTTGAGCTTGGCTTGCGCGAGCGCAAGGCCAGGCGCTGCGGCCGCGAATGCGGCGGCGGCGAGGGCGGCGGAACGGATGATGATCTGGCGGCGTGCTGTCACGGGTCTTCTCCTCGGTCTTGAAAGAAACATGCGCTGCAAGCGGCGTGCCCGTTTCAACGGAACACGCCGATCGGCCGGCTTGGTAAGCCGCTTCTACTTCGTTCCGAAAATGCGGTCGCCGGCGTCGCCGAGGCCCGGCAGGATGTAGCCGTGGCTGTCGAGCTCGCGGTCGATCGCGGCGGTATAGATCGGCACGTCAGGGTGCGCCTTCTGCATCGTGGCGACGCCTTCGGGACAGGTCAGCAGGCAGACGAACTTGATCGACTTCGGATTGAGCTCCTTCAGGCGCTCGACCGCGGCCACGGCCGAGTTGCCGGTCGCGAGCATCGGGTCGACCACGATCACGTCGCGGTTCTCCATCTCGCCGGGCATCTTGAAGTAGTACTCGACCGCGGTCAGCGTCTTCGGGTCGCGGTACAGGCCGATGTGGCCGACGCGTGCGCCCGGCACCACCGTGAGCATGCCGTCGAGGATGCCGGTGCCCGCGCGCAGGATCGACACCAGCACCAGCTTCTTGCCGTCGATCACCTTCGCCTGCATCGTCTCGAGCGGGGTCTCGACCTCGATGTCCTGCATCGGCATGTCGCGCGTGACCTCGTAGGCCATGAGCATGCTGATCTCGTTCAGGAGCCGGCGAAAGCTGTTGGTGGACGCGTCCTTGCGGCGCATGAGCGTGAGCTTGTGCTGGACAAGGGGGTGGTCGAGGAGATGGACGTTGCGCATGAGATCTTTTCGCCGTTTGCAGAAGTTAACCCCCGAGTCTAAAAGACAGTGCCGTCGCTTTCGATCAGAAGCGGCGGCGCGCCGTCGCGCAGCCGCTGCGCCAGCGCACGCCCCGCGGCCCAGGTGCCGCCTTCGAGCACGCAGGCGAGCGGCAGTTCTTCTTCGGTGCGGTCGAGCACCTTGCGCACGCGCGGCGCCAGCTCGTCGAGCAGCGCCACGGTCAGCGCGCGCCATTCGACGACGAATTCGTCGCTCGCCTTCCAGCGCCGCGCCAGGAAGGCCGGGTCCTTCGGCACGATCACGCCGCTGTCGATCAGGAGGCCGCCGTTGCGGTATTCGGGCAAGGCCGTGAGGGCGCCGACCTGGCGCACCTTCACGCCCGCCCACTCGAAGGGCTCGAGCAGCGAATAGGTGAGCCATTGCGAGAGCTTGTGGAACGGCATCCATCCGTTGGTGAGCCCCGGGCCTGCCACTGCGCTGTGGCGCCAGCAGTCGCCGAGCGCGAGCGCCGGGTCGCTGGCGCCGATGCCGCCCAGCACGTCGCTGCCGTTGGCGGCGATGCTGTCGACGGCATTGGCCGCGGGCCAGATGCGCGAGAGCGAATCGAGCAGCAGCGTGAGGATCTCGTGCGCCGTGACCTCGGCAGTCGGCGGCGCGGCCGGGCCGAAGGGGCCGACCAGCGTGTCGAACAGGTTGCCGGGCCGGCCTTCGTCGCCGAAGTACTCGGGCTGCTCGGCCATCGCTTCGCCGAGCCGGCGCAGCAGCGTGGCCCGCCCGCCGAGCCCGACCAGCGGATTGACCTCGCTGACCTGGAACGCCGCGCCGAGCCGGTCGGTGACCAGCGCGCGCAGGCCCGCGGCGTCGACTTGCAGCGGATGCCCGTCGCGCGACGAGAACATGCCGCTCGTGAAGGCGTGGAAGCTCGCGATGCCGAGGCCTTCGGAGCGCGTGAAGCGCTCGCCGGTGGCCGGCTCGGTGTAATGCCAGTCGGGGCCGGCGCCGGCGTCGAGCAGCACGCTCACGAGCACCAGGTCGATGTGGGCCCGGGCGCGCTGGCGCGCATCGGCATCGCCGAGCATCTCGTTGAGCCGCGCGAGGCGGTCCACGCCGCCAGCCTCGAAATGCCGCCAGCGGCTGTGGTAGGGGATGCTGTCCCACGGATAGCGCTCGCGCGTGACCTCGGCCACGCTGCGCGCCGCATCCTCGAGCGCCGCGTCGTCGCCGACGCGGAACCACGCTGATTCGCCGCGGCGCGCGCGTGCCAGCAGGGCGGCCGCGCGGCGCCGTATTTCAGTGGTGCTGCGCAGCAGGCGGGCCGCACCTTCGGGGTTGCTGGTGTCGACCTTGAACTCGATCGCCGGGTCGACGTCGCCGGCGGCGCCGGGGGCAAGGCTGCCCGAGCCGTCGACGGGAAGTTGATGGGTGCTGCTTTCGTGCTTGCGGTCGTTCATTCGGACAATCCCCGGCCCTTGGCCTTCTTGAGTTCCTCTGCGTCGGGCACCGGGCCCGGCGTGAAATAGCCGGCCGCCATCTTGGCGTCCATCTCGACGCGCGCGTCGGCCGGGATCAGCGCGTCGGGAATGTTCACCCGCTCGCCGATCTTGATGCCCGAGCCCGTGATGGCGTCGAACTTCATGTTGCTCATCGAGACCAGCCGGTGGATCTTGCGGATGCCGAGCCAGTGGAAGACGTCGGGCATCAGCTCCTGGAAGCGCATGTCCTGCACGCCGGCCACGCATTCGGTGCGCGCGAAGTACTGGTCGGCCGTGTCGCCGCCGAGCTGCCGCTTGCGCGCGTTGTAGACCAGGAACTTGGTCACTTCGCCGAGCGCGCGGCCTTCCTTGCGCGAGTAGGCGATCAGGCCGACGCCGCCGCGCTGCGCGCCCTGGATGCATTCCTCGATCGCGTGCGTGAGGTAGGGGCGGCAGGTGCAGATGTCGGAGCCGAACACGTCGGAGCCGTTGCATTCGTCATGGATGCGCGCGGTGAGCTCGACCTCGGGATTGGCCAGGTCGCGCGGGTTGCCGAAGATATAGAGCGTCTGCCCGCCGATGGGCGGCAGGAACACCTCGAGGTCGGACCGCGTGACGAGCTCCGGGTACATGCCGCCCGTTTCCTCGAACAGCGTGCGGCGCAGGTCGGTCTCGGAGCAGCCGAAGCGCCGCGCCACCTCGGGCAGGTACCACACCGGCTCGATCGCGGCCTTGGTGACCAGCGCGGCGCCGCCCGCGGTGAGGAACTTGCCGTCGGCCTGGAGGCGGCCCGATTGCAGCGCCTCGATCACCTCGGGCAGGATCACGTGCGCCTTGGTGATCGCGATGGTCGGGCGGATGTCGTAGCCCGCGGCCAGCTCGGTGGAGAACGCATCGGCCACCAGCGCACCCCAGGGGTCGAGCGAGACGATGCGCCCGGGCTCGCTCCACTGCGGATAGGGGCCGATCACGTCGGTCGGCGAAGTGTTGGTCAGGTCGGCCTTGTGTTCGCGCTTGAGGGCGCCCGCCGCCACCGCCAACGCGCGGTAGACGCTGTAGGAGCCGCTGTGCGTGCCGATCACGTTGCGGTGCGCCCGCTTGGTCGTGGTGCCGACCACCGGTCCGCGCTCGGTCGCGGTGGCGGCGCCCCAGCGGATCGGCAGCGCGCCGAAGCCGCCCGCATGCGAGGTCAGCCGGATATGGCCGGCCGATGGCGAGGCGGGGATCGGGGCAAGGGGAGAGAGAGGCGAGACGGGAAGTGCCGGCGTCGCGGGGACTGTGGCAGAGGTCGCTGTGCTGTCTGCTGGCATTGGAGGCCCTCAAAAAATGCAATGTACCGATCCGTCGCGCGACTGGCAAGCCGGCCGCGCGTTGACATTTTTTGGAGGCCTCGGTGCCGCGGTCAGGCCGGCGACGAGCGCAGGCCGTAGGCCTTGCCGTCGACGAACAGGTACTCGGCGCGCAGCACCGGATCGCCTTTCTCGCCCGTGAACGTGAAGCCGATCACCTCCACCGGGGTGCCCGGCTTGATCTCCTCGACGCCCCAGGCCGCGAGGCGCGTGAGCGGCGCGAGCTCGACCAGCCACTTGCGGTCGCGCCGGGTCGGCAGCTGGGCCTTGGCGAGCAGCGCCGACCCATCGACCGCGGCACTCTGGCGCGGCAGCGTGCGCTGCTTCAGATCGGCCGGCAGGGTCGGGCTCTCGGGCCGCTCGATCTCGAGCTCGCCGTGCGGATTGCGCCACACGACCCGGGTCGCGCGCCCCGCGAGGTAGAGCGGCCGGTCCTGGTCGAAACTGCTCCAGCCGTGATGGGCCCAGGCCGGCAGCGCGAGCGCCAGCGAACCGGCGGTAAACATTCGTCGATGAATCATTTCTCGGTCTCCTTGCTCAGACATAGGCGATCCAGCGCCCGCAGATGATGACAGCGAGCCAAAACCCCAGCGACAGCAGGCATTGCGCCCGGCCCCTGGCACCATCCGCCGCCAGACCGCCGCGAAGGTGGAACCAGAGCGCATTGGCACCGGCCAGTCCGATCAGCAGGAGCTTGATGCGAAAGGCGGTGTTCGACAGCAGCTCGCCGGGCTGGGTGGCAAACATCGTGAGCCCGGTGGCCGCGCAGAGCAGGAAGCCCGCCAGCGCCGGAACGAGGGTGATGCGCGCGAGCTGCGGCATCGGCAGGCCGCGGCCGAGCCCGAGCACCCGCAGTTCGAAGACCATGAGGCCGCCGAACAGCAGCGCGATGCCCACGATGTGCACCGCTTCGAGGGCGGGATAGGCCCAGGGATGGGACGCGAGTCCGGCGAACAACGGCATGAAGCGCTCCTTCGACGGGGTGGCGGCGAGCTTAGCCGACGGGCGCCGAGCGTGCCGGCCGGGCAGGGCACAATCAGCAACATCTTTTTTCGAGCGGCTGTAACTGGCCGGTCCGACGGCACGAAACACAAATGGACAGCGGAATGCGAATGAGGGAGGCCGAGACGGCGCTGCGAAGCCTGTTTCTGCGCGGCCTCGACGGAGACGCGGCAGCCTATCGCGAATTCCTGCAGAAGCTGAGCGCGCATTTGCGCGCGTTCTTGGCCAGGCGGCTTTTCGGCTGGCCCGATGAAGTGGAAGATCTCGTTCAGGAATGCCTGCTCGCCATGCACAACCAGCGCCATACCTACCAGAGCGACCAGCCGTTGACGGCCTGGGTGCACGCCATCGCGCGCTACAAGATGATCGACCTGCTGCGCGCCAAGTCGGTGCGCGAGGCGCTGCATGATCCGCTCGACGACGAGCTCGAGGTGTTCGCCGCCTCGGCCACCGAGGCCAGCGACGCCCGCCGCGACCTCCATGGGCTGCTGCAGACGCTGCCCGAGCGCCAGCGCCTGCCGATCGTGCATGTGAAGATCGAAGGGCTGTCGGTGGCCGAGACGGCCGGGCTGACCGGCATGTCCGAATCGGCCGTGAAAGTGGGCATCCATCGCGGGCTGAAGGCGCTCGCCGCCAGGATCAGGAGCAAGACACCATGAAGACCGACGATCTCGTTGCCATGCTGGCCTCGGGACCCACCGCCGTCCCGCGCCGCGCCGCAGCGCGGCGCATCGAGTTGGCGCTGCTCGCGGGCTTGCCGCTGTCGGCCGCCATCGTGCTGTTCGGCTATGGCGTGCGGCCCGACCTGCTGCAGGCGATGTTCTGGCCGATGTTCTGGATGAAGCTGCTGTTCCCGCTGTGCATCGCGGTGGCGGCCTTCGTGGTGGCGCAGCGCGTCGCCCGCCCCGGCGTGCGGGTGCGCGGCGCCTGGCTCGGCATCGCGCTGCCGGTGCTCGCGCTCTGGGTGCTGGCGGCCATCAGCTGGTTTGCCGCGCCCGCCGGCGAGCGCATGCCGCTGCTCATGGGCGAGACATGGCAGATGTGCCTGGTCAGCATCGGGGCCATCGCGCTGCCGCTCTTCGTGGCGGCGCTGGCGGCCATGAAGAGCCTCGCGCCCACACGGCCGGCGCTGGCCGGCGCAGCGGTCGGCGGACTCGCCGGCGGCGCGGGCGCCGCGCTCTATGCGCTGCACTGCACCGAACTGACGGCGCCGTTCCTCGCGGTCTGGTACGTTGCCGGCATCGCGCTGCCGGTGGTGGTCGGCGCCCTGATCGGGCCGCGGCTGCTGCGCTGGTGAGACGAGGGCCGGCCGCGCCGGCCCTGCACAAACCCGCCTACCGGCGCTTCTTGGCGCCGAAGATCCCGCCCAGCACGCCGCGCAGGATCTCCCTGCCGACGGTGGTGCCCATGGTCCGGACCGCGGACTTGGCCATCGTCTGCACAAGGCCGTCGCGCTTGCCGCCGCGTGGCCCGGTGCTGCCGAACAGCAGGTCGTTGAGCATGCCGCCCGTGCCCGAAGCCTGTTCCTCGGCGGCCTTGCCGGCAGCGGCCGCATCGGGTGCGCTTTCGGCGCGGCCCTTGAGCTTTTCATAGGCCGATTCGCGGTCCACCGCCTTCTCGTAGGTGCCGGCCACGAGCGAATTGGCGATCACCGCCTGGCGCTCGGCCGGCGTGACCGGGCCGATCTGGCTGCCCGGCGGCACCACGTACACACGCTCCGTCACGCTCGGGCGCCCCTTCGCATCGAGGAAGCTCACCAGTGCCTCGCCCACGGCGAGCTCGGTGATCGCGGTCTCGATGTCGAGGCCCGGCTTCTGGCGCATGGTGGAGGCGGTGGCCTTCACCGCCTTCTGGTCGCGCGGGGTGAAGGCGCGCAGCGCATGCTGCACCCGGTTGCCGAGCTGGGCCAGCACCGAATCGGGAATGTCGAGCGGGTTCTGGGTCACGAAATACACGCCCACGCCCTTCGAGCGCACCAGCCTCACCACGAGCTCGATGCGCTCCACCAGCGCCTTGGGCGCCTCGTTGAAGAGCAGGTGCGCCTCGTCGAAGAAGAAGGCCAGCTTCGGCTTCTCGGGGTCGCCGATCTCGGGCAACTGCTCGAACAGCTCCGACAGCATCCAGAGCAGGAAGGTCGCATAGAGCCGCGGCGAATTCATGAGCTTGTCGGCGGCCAGGATGTTGACCACTCCCTTGCCGCCCACCGTCTGCATGAAGTCCGCGATGTTGAGCATCGGCTCGCCGAAGAACTTGTCGCCGCCCTGGGTCTCGATCTGCAGCAGCCCGCGCTGTATCGCACCCACGCTGGCGGTGCTGATGTTGCCGTATTCGGTGGTGAACTGGCTCGCGTTCTCGCCCACGTGCTGCAGCATGGCGCGCAGGTCTTTCAGGTCGAGCAGCAGCAGGCCGTTGTCGTCGGCGATCTTGAAGACCAGATTCAGCACGCCGGCCTGGGTCTCGTTGAGATCGAGCATGCGGCCGAGCAGCAGCGGGCCCATGTCGGAGATGGTGGCGCGTACCGGATGGCCCTGCTCGCCGAAGACGTCCCACAGCGCGACGGGGCAGGCGCCGGGCTCGGGCAGCGCGATGCCGCGCTCGGCCAGCGTGGCCGCCATCTTCTCGCCGATGCTGCCTTTCTGGCTCATGCCGGTCAGGTCGCCCTTGACGTCGGCCATGAACACCGGCACGCCGATGCCCGAGAGCTTTTCGGCGATGGTCTGCAAGGTCACGGTCTTGCCGGTGCCGGTGGCGCCGGTGATCAGGCCATGGCGATTGGCGAGGTTGGGCAGCAGGGCGCACTCGACGGTGTCGTGGCGTGCGATCAGGAGGGGGTCGGCCATGAAAAGAGGCTCCGGGTCGTGGCGAAGCGGGCAGTTTAGGGCCACGGGCGCCTGGGCCAGCCTCCTATAATCCACGGCCCCCGAGGCAGTAACCGAAAACGTTCAGGAGGTTCTCTTTGTCATCGACTGCTCAGCCCCCCATTCCCGCCGCCGGCGATTCGCCTGAACAGTCGCCGATCGAGAAAGAGTTGGCCGTCCTGCTCGTGAACGCGCTCAACCTCGAGGTTGCGCCCGAAGACATCGTGCCGACCGACCCGCTGTATGGCGAAGGCCTGGGCCTCGACTCGATCGACATCCTCGAGGTCGCGCTCGAGGTGTCGCGGCGCTACGGATTCCAGTTGCGCTCGGACGACGAGCGCAACCAGCAGATCTTCCAGTCGCTGCGAACGCTCGCGACCCACGTCGCCCAGCACCGCAGCGCTTCCTGATCCATGTCTCGATGGCGACTGGCGCTCCTGCTGCTCGCGGGGGTGGCGTATGCCGGCCTCTCGCACTGGATGATGCTGTTCCACGCCACTGAGCCGTGGGCCGTGCTGGTGCTGCTGGGCCCGCTCTGGCTCGCCGCGATGGGTTTCGCCGCCAGCAAGTTCGGCCGCTGGGGCTTTGCCGGCGCGCTGCTGCTCGGCGCGGCGGGGTTCGCGCTGGTCTTCATGGGTGAAGCGGGCGATCCCAACCGGCTCTACGTGTTCCAGCATGTCGCGATCAACGGCCTGCTGTGCGGCTGGTTCGGCGCTTCGCTGCGCGGGCCCGGGCTGCCGCTGATCTCGCAGTTCGCGCAGCGCGTGCATCCGCTCAAGGGCCAGATGCTGGCCTACACCACGCAGCTCACGCGCGTCTGGACGGCGTACTTCGCGCTGGTGGTCGCGTCTTCGGTCGTGGTCTATCTCACGCTGCCTTTCTCGGCCTGGTCGCTGCTCGCGAACGTGCTCACGCCGCTGTCGGTGACGCTGCTCTTCGTCGGCGAGCACCTGCTGCGCTACCGGCTGCACCCCGAATTCGAGCGCACGCGGCTGATCGATGCGGTGCGCGCCTTCCAGGGCAGCTCGATCGGCGAGCGCAGCGGGCATCGCTGAACGCGGAGGCGCCTCTTGACTGCCGACCCCCGCCTGCTGCCCCTCGTGGCCGACCGCGACCTCGATGCCCCGCTGGCGTGGCGCGCCGGCGTGCCCGTGAGCACGCGCCAGTTCCTGGCCGACGTGGCGCGCTTCGCGCCGGTGCTGCCCGGCCAGGGGCCCGCCGTGAACCTTTGCGTCGACCGCTACGCGTTCGCAGTGAGCCTTGCGGCCGCGCTGGTGCGTGGCCATGCCAGCCTGCTGCCGCCCGATGCGCGGCCCGACACGCTCGAGCGCCTGCGCGGCGCCGCGGTGCCGGGCCTGTTCGCGCTGACGGACGATGCCGCGCAGGCCACGCCCGGCATGCCGCGCGTGCTGATCGAAGACCGCTCCAGCGCGGAGGGCGGCGAAGCCCTCGCGATCCCTGCGATCGACGCCAAGATGCATGCGGTGAGCCTGCTGACTTCCGGCTCCACGGGTGCGCCGCAGCCGCATGCCAAGCGTTGGGAAACCCTGGTCGGCGACGTGGCCGTGGCGGTCGAGCGGCTCGCGAGCCTGCTCGGGCGGCCGTCGCTCGCCGGCCTCACGCTGGTGGCGACGGTGCCGGTGCAGCACAGCTACGGGCTCGAGTCGTCGGTGCTGCTGGCGCTGCTGGGCGGCGCCGCGTTCGACAGCGGACGCCCGTTCTTCCCGGCCGACGTGGCGCGCACCCTGGCCTCGGTGCCGCGGCCGCGCGCGCTCGTCACCACGCCGTTCCACCTGAAGACGCTGCTGCTGTCGGGCATCGAGCTGCCGCCGGTGGACCTGATCCTCTCGGCCACCGCGCCGCTCTCGCCGCAACTCGCGGCCCAGGCCGAGCAGATGCTCGGCGGCGTGCTGATCGAGATCTACGGCAGCACCGAGTCGGGCCAGGTCGCCACGCGCCGCACCACGCAGAGCGAAGTCTGGGAGAACCTCGGGCAGATCGAGGTGCATGCCGAGCCGGGGGAGGGCGACGCGCCCGAGCGCTTCATCTTCAGCGGCGACTTCCTGCCCGAGCCGACGCCGATGGCCGACGTGCTCGAGCTGATCGATGCACGCCGCTATCGCCTGCTGGGCCGCGCCAACGATTTGATCCACGTGGCGGGCCGGCGCAGCTCGCTCGCCCATCTCAACTACCACCTCAACAGCATCCCGGGCGTCGAGGACGGCGCCTTCTGGCTGCCCGACGAGGTCGCCGACGGCGTGGTCCGGCCCGTGGCCTTCGTGGTGGCGCCGACGCTGTCGGCCGGCGAGATCATCGCCGCGCTGCGGCAGCGGCTCGAGGCGGTGTTCGTGCCGCGCCGGGTGGTGCAGGTCAAGGGCTTCCCGCGCGAAGGCACCGGCAAGCTCACGGCGCGGGCGCTGCGCGAGTTCGCCCTCGCGCAGCTCGCCGGCGGCGACACGCCGGTACAGATGGCGCACCAGGTGCCGGTCGACCATCCTGTCTTCGCGGGGCATTTCCCGGGCCAGCCGCTGCTGCCCGGCGCCCTGATCCTGGCCGAGGTGATGGAGGCCGTGCAACGCGTGCCGGCGCTGGCCGAGCGGCTCGGCAGCCATCCCGTTCTGGTGGCCGCCAAGTTCCTCGCGCCGGTGCGTCCGGGCAGCCTGCTGTCGATCGACCTGCAGCCCGAGGCCGGCGCCGCGCGCGGCGTGCGCTTCGACGTGCGCTGCAGCGGCGTGGTGGCCGTCACCGGCCGCTGGGCCGCGGCGCCGGGACCGGCCTGATGAAGCACACCGGCGAAGAGACGCACGCCGTGGATGCGGCGGCGCAGGCCGGTCAGCGCGGCGACTGGGCGCATGCGCCCGAGCGCAGCAACATGCTGGCGCTGCGCTTCATCTGCTTCATGGCGCTGGTGTTCGGGCGCCGCATCACGCGGCTGCTGCTGGCGCCGATCAGCCTCTATTTCCTGCTGTTCGCGCCGACGCCGCGCCGGCACATCAAGCGCTACCTGTTCCGGGCCATCGGTCCGCGCGCGGGGTGGCTCGACGGCTACCGCCTGCTGCACGCCTTCGCTTCCACGGTGCTCGACCGCGTCTATTTCCTGCGCGGGCGGATGGACCTGTTCGACGTGCGGGTCGAGGGCAGCGCGCCGCTCGAAGCCGAGGTGCTCGCGGGCCGCGGCGCCTTCCTGCTCGGCGCCCACTTCGGCAGCTTCGAGGCGCTGGGCGCCTGCAAGCAGCACAGCGCGCACCGGCAGAAGCTCGGGCTCGCGATGCTGATGTACCCCGACAACGCGCAGCGCATCACGGCCATCCTCAACGCCATCAGCCTGCCCGAGCTGCGGCCGCACGTGATCGCGCTCGGACGGCCGCACTCGATGCTCGCGCTGCGCGACTGGCTCGACGGCGGCGGCCTGGGCGGCATGCTGGCCGACCGCACGCTGCCGGGCAGCGAGGAGCAGCCCGCGCAGCAGCGCGGCAAGCAGATCGTGCTGCCGTTCCTCGGCCATCCCGCCAGCTTCGACGACGGGCCGTTCCGCCTGGCGGCGCTGCTGCGGCGCAAGGTGTTCTTCATGGCCGGCATCTACGGCGGCGGCGCGCGCTACGATGTCCGCTTCGATCCGCTGGCCGACTTCAGCGAGCGCATCGCCGATCCCGCCGAGCGGGAACGCCGCATCCACGCGGCCGTCCAAGCCTATGCGGCGCGCCTCGAGGCGCTGTGCCGCGCCCATCCGTACAACTGGTTCAACTTCCATGATTTCTGGCTCGAAGACTCGCATTGACCGGCTCGCCAGGAGCCTGCTGCTGGCACTGGCCTGCTGCGCCGCGCCGGCCTGGGCCTTCGACCTGCCCGAACTGATGGGGCTGCTGTCGAAGCAGAAGAGCGGCGAGGCGCGCTTCACCGAGCAACGCTTCGTGCACGGCCTCGAGGGCCCGCTCAATGCACGCGGCACGCTGAGCTTCGAGGCGCCCGACAAGCTGGTGCGCCGCACGCTGTCGCCGCGCGTGGAGACCATGGCCGTCGAAGGCAACACGCTGACGCTGTCGCGCGGCGGCCGCAACCGCGTGCTCACGCTCGACAGCATGCCCGAGCTGCTCGGCCTCGTGGAGGCGATGCGCGGCACGCTGACGGGCGACGGCGCCACGCTGCAGCGCTACTTTCGCAGCACAGTCGGCGGCTCGGCCGCCAACTGGACGCTCGACCTCACGCCACTCGACAGCCGGCTTGCGTCGCAGATGCGCAGCATCCGCATGACCGGGCGCGCGAGCGAGGTGCTGGGCCTCGAGATGGAATTCGTCGGCGGCGACCGCTCGGTGATGAACATCTCGCCCGAGCGCCCGGGCACTGCGCCCCCCGCGCCGGCCGGCGCTGCCGGGCGCACCACGCCGTGACCGCTGCCGGGACGCCGGCGGGGCCGCCGAGCCGGCAGCGCCGCGCGCTGGTGCTGCTGGTGTGGCTTGTGGTCGTGCTCGCGGGCGCGCTGCAGATCGCGCGCACCACGTTCAGCGCCGACCTCTCGGCCTTCCTGCCCCAAAGCCCCGATGCGCGGCAGCAGGTGCTCATCGAGCAGCTGCAGAGCGGCGTCGCCTCGCGCACGCTGATGCTCGGCATCGAGGGCGGCGCCAGCGCCGAACAGCGCGCCGCCGTGTCGCGCGCGGTGGCCGGCGCGATGCGCGAGAGCCGGCTCTTCGACCTGGTGCAGAACGGCGATACCGGCGACTGGACCGAGTCCGGCAACTGGGTCTTCACGCACCGCTACCAGCTGTCGCCCGGCGTGCGGCCGGAGCAGTTCACCGTCGAGGGCCTGCGCGACGCGATCAACGAAACCCTCTCGACGCTCGGCACCCCGGCCGGCAACGCGATCAAGCCCTTGCTCGACCGCGACCCGACCGGCGAGACGCAGCGCATCGCCATGGAACTGGTGCCGGCCAGCGCACCGCGCAGCGAGAGCGGCGTCTGGATGTCGCGCACCGCGCCGCGCGCACTGCTGATCGCCACCACGCATGCGGCCGGCAGCGACCTCGACGCTCAGGCCGTGGCCATCGCCCGGGTGCAGGCGGCCTTCGACGCGGCCACGCGCGACATGGGGGAGGCGAAGCCGACGCTGCTCCTGAGCGGGCCGCCGGTGTTCTCGGTGCTGAGCCGAGACAAGATCAAGACCGAGGCAGTGCACCTCGCGATCATCGGCGGCATCGTCATGGGCATCCTGCTGCTGCTGGCCTTCGCATCGCCGCGCGCGCTGGTCATCGCGTTCCTGCCGGTCGCCACGGGCGTGGTGGTGGGCACGGCCGCGGTGAGCCTGGTGTTCGGCTCGGTCCACGGCATGACGCTGGGCTTCGGCAGCACGCTGATCGGCGAGACCGTCGACTACGCCATCTACTACCTGATCCAGGCGCGCGGCGCGGCCGTGGCGGGCACCGGCTGGGCGCACTGGCGCGCCGTGCACTGGCCCACGGTGCGGCTCGGCCTGCTCACCTCGGTGTGCGGCTTCGCGGCGCTGGTGTTCTCGGGCTTTCCGGGGCTCGCGCAGCTCGGCGTGTTCTCGATCGCGGGGCTCGTGGCGGCGGCGCTCGCCACCCGCCATGCGCTGCCGGTGCTCGCGCCCGACGGCGCCAGCGGCATGGGCATGCGCAAGTACATGGCACTGGCGGCGGGCAAGCTCGTGCGCGGCCTGCCGCGGCTGCGCTGGGTGCTGCTAGGGCTCGGCGTGGCGGCGTTCGCGCTCGTCGTCTGGCAGGGCGGCCATCTCTGGCGCGCCGATCTCGGCGCGATGAGCCCCGTGCCCAAGTCGGCCCAGCAACTCGACGAGATGCTGCGCGCCGACATCGGCACGGGCGACGGCGGCACGCTGGTCGTGGTCCATGGCGCCTACGAGGAAGCGGCGCTGCGCAACACCGAGGCCGCGGCTGCACGGCTCGAGGCGCTGGTCGACAAGGGTGAGCTCGCCGGCTTCGAGACGGTGACGCGCGTGCTGCCGAGCGTGGCCACGCAAGCCGCGCGCCTGGCCAGCATCCCCGATGCCGAAACCCTGCGCGCTCGGCTTGCCGAGGCCACCGAGGGCTCGCCGCTGCCGGCGTCGCGGCTCGGACCGTTCCTGGCCGAGATCGAAGCGGCGCGCCAGCTCGCGCCGGTGCGGCGCGCCGACTTGGCGGGCGGTCCGCTGGGCTGGGCCGTCAACACGCTCATGTACGAACGCCCCGGCGGCGGATGGTCGACGCTGGTGGTGCTGCACCCCGGCCCGCGCTTCGACGCCGCGCGGCTCGAGCAGGCCCTGGCCGATGCGCCCCAGGTCCAGGTGGTCGACGTCGGCCGCGAACTGGCCGGGCTCTACAAGCGCTACCTGCACGAAGCCTTCGTGCAGGTGCTGCTCGGCGCGCTCGCGGTGGTGGTGCTGCTCGGCATCTACCTGCGCTCGTGGCAGCGCCTGGTCGCGGTCTGCCAGCCGCTGGTCTTTGCCGTGGTGCTGGTGCTGGGCGGCATGGCCGTGCTGCAGGTGCCGCTCGGCATCCTGCACCTGGTGGGCCTGCTGCTGATCGTGGCGGTCGGTTCGAACTACGCGCTGTTCTTCGACCAGCTGCGCGTGGCGGGACGCGCCGACGAGGACACGCTGGCCTCGCTGATGCTCGCCAACGTGACGACGGTGGTGTCGTTCGGGCTGATCGCGATCTCGGACATTCCGGCGCTGTCGTCGATCGGACGCGTGGTGGCGCCCGGCGCCTTGCTCGCGCTGCTGCTCTCGGCCGCGTTCGCGCGCCGGCTTGCCTCGCCGCCATCGGCGTCATCCGTGCCGGGCTGATGGGAGAATCGCGCCCGATGTCTGCCGCCAACGTCGCCGCCGCCGCTGAATCCTGGCCCCTGCCGCTGTCCATCCGTGCCAGCGCCGCGCTGCACGTGGCGGCCATCGGCACCGGCGCGCTGGTGCCCGGCGCCTTGCCCTGGGCCCTCGGCGCCATCGTGCTGAACCATGCGCTGATCACCGGTGCCGGGCTCACGCCGCGCAGCAGCCTGCTCGGACCGAACGTGACGCGCCTGCCCGAAGCGGCCGGCCTGCGGCGCGAGGTGGCGATCACGATCGACGACGGGCCCGACCCCGACGTCACGCCGAAGGTGCTCGACCTGCTGGACGCCCATGGCCAGCGCGCCACCTTCTTCTGCATTGCCGAGCGCGTGCGCGCGCATCCGGCGCTCGCGCGCGAGATCGTCGCGCGCGGCCACAGCGTGCAGAACCACACGGCGCGGCACCGTCACAATTTTTCGTTCCTGGGCCCGCGCGGCTTCGCAGCCGAGATCTCGCGCGCGCAGGAGATTCTTTTCGAGGCCACCGGCGAGCGCCCGACCTGTTTTCGCGCGCCGGCCGGCCTGCGCAATCCGTTCCTCGCGCCCGTGCTGCACCGCCTCGGCCTCTCGCTCGTGAGCTGGACCCGCCGCGGTTTCGACACGCGCGAGGGCGACCCGGCCAAGGTGATGGCACGCCTGGTGCGCAAGCTGCAAGCGCGCGACATCCTGCTGCTGCACGACGGCAATGCCGCACGCACCGCTTCGGGGAATCCTGTGTTGTTGGAGGTACTGCCTTTGCTGCTCGAACGCCTGCGCGCCGATGGACTGCGCGCCGTGACCCTGCCGGAAGGGCTCCAGCCATGAGCGCCGCGCCGGGCCGCCCCAAGCAAGCTCGCTCCCGCTTGGCGGGAAGGCGCGCAGCGCCAAGGGTGCACCAATGAGCGCGGTGTTGCCTTCTTCCTCGTCCATCTCGACCGACGCCGCCTGGCGCGAACTACACGAGGCCGCCACCGTCCCCTACAAGAAGGGCGGCAGCTTCGCCTGGCACTTCGCGCGCGGCAAGCTCGGGCGCGATCCGGTGTTCCGCGGCCTGCTCGAGCGTGGGCTCATCGGACCGGCGCACCGCCGCGTGGTCGACATCGGCTGCGGCCAGGGCCTGTTCGCGAGCCTGTTGTCGTCGATGAGCCGCATGCAGGCAGCAGGGCGCTGGCCCGTGGCATGGAAGCCCACGCCCGCGGCGGCCGACTACACCGGCATCGAACTCATGCCGAAGGACGTGGCGCGCGCCGAGGCCTCGATCGGACATCTGCAGCCCGCGCCGCGCCTGCTCTGCGCCGACATGTGCTCGGCGCCGCTGCCCGACTGCGACCTGGTGGTGATCCTCGACGTGCTGCACTATGTCGACATCGAGGCGCAAAACGATGTGCTGCAGCGCGTGCGCGATGCGCTGCGCAACGGCGGCAGCCCCGAGGCCCGGCTGCTGCTGCGCGTGGGCGATGCATCGAGCAAGCGCGGCTTCGCGATCAGCCAGTGGGTCGACCGCACCGTCACGCGCATCCGCGGCCACAAGGTCTCGCCGACCTGGGGCCGGCCGCTGGCCGACTGGGTGGCGGTGCTTCAGCGGCTCGGCTTTCGCGTGCAGAGCATTCCCATGAGCGAGGGCACGCCGTTTGCCAACGTGCTGTTGGTGGCCGACCTGGAGGCTGCGGCATGACGTTGGCGCCGCCCACGCTCGACCGCGCCGGCATTGCCGCGCGCATTCCGCACAGCGGCAGCATGTGCCTGCTCGACCGGCTCGAGCGCTGGGACGCCGAGTCGATCCACTGCAGCACGCGTTCGCACGCACTGCCCGACAACCCGCTGCGCACCGCGGGCGGCCTGCTCGCGCCGAACGCCATCGAATATGCCGCGCAGGCCATGGCCTTGCACGGCGGCTTGCTCGCGGCAGAGGGCAGCACGCCGTCGGCCGGCTTCCTTGCGAGCGCGCGCCAGGTGCGCTTCGCGGCGGCGCGGCTCGACGGCGTGGCCGGCGCGCTGCAGGTGCACGCGCGGCGGCTGTCGGGCGATGCGAACCAGGTGCTTTATGAATTCACGGTCAAGGACGAGGGCGGTGCCGCGCTCGCCGAAGGCCGCGCGGTGGTGGTGCTGAACACGCCGCTCGCCCCAACCGGAACCGACACCCCATGAGCCTCGAAGGAAAACGCGCGCTGATCACCGGCGCCAGCGGCGCGCTCGGCGCCGCCATGGCCGAACGCTTCGCGCGCGACGGCGCCACGGTGCTGCTGCATGCGAACTCGCGCCCCGAAGCGGTCGAGCAGCTCGCGGCATCCATCGCAGCGGCCGGTGGCAAGGCCGAGTGCCATGTGTTCGACCTGCGCAGCGACGAGGCCTCGGCGGCCGCGTGCGCACGCATCCTCGCGGCGGGCCCGGTCCAGGTGCTGGTCAACAACGCGGGCGTGCATGACGACGCGGTGCTGCCCGGCATGCGCGCGGACCAGTGGCACAAGGTCATCGATGTCTCGCTCAACGGCTTTTTCAGGGTGACGCAGCCCTTGCTGCTGCCGATGATGCGCACACGCTGGGGCCGCATCCTCAACATCTCCTCGATCGCCGCGCTCACGGGCAACCGCGGCCAGGTCAACTACGCCGCCGCCAAGGGGGCGCTCAACAGCGCGACCAAGGCGCTGTCGCTCGAAGTGGCGTCGCGCGGCGTGACGGTCAACGCGATCGCGCCCGGCATCATCGCCTCGCCGATGGCCGATTCGGTGTTCGATCCCGAGATGGTGAAGCAGATGGTGCCGATGAAGCGCGCCGGCACGCCGCAGGAAGTGGCGGCGCTCGCGGCCTTCCTCGCGAGCGACGAGGCGGCCTACATCACGGGCCAGGTGATCTCGGTCAACGGCGGGATGATCTGAGGCAAAGCGCTAAGGCTGAAACGGTGGCTTGCCCAGCAGCTTGCGAAGCAGCAGCCCCGGCAGCCGCAGCACGAACTCGACCATCAGCCGCGTGTGCATCCACGTCAGCAGCAGGTTGTCGCGCCCGTAGCGGAAATGCGAGACGCCGCCTTCCTCGGCGCTCAGGTACTTGACGGGCGCGTCGATGTTCACTGGCTTGACGCCGCGCCAGGCCAGGCGCACGACGGCCTCGGTGTCGAAGTCGAAGCGCCGCATCCACGGCTGGCGCGTCATCACGGCGATCAGGTCGGCCACCGGGTAGACGCGAAAGCCGTAGAGCGAATCGCCCACGCCCGCGAACAGCGTCTCGAGCTGCGTCCAACCGTTGGACACGCGCCGCCCGCGCACGCGCAGCAGCGGCGCCGAAGCGTCGAACACCGGCCGTCCGAGCACCATGGTCTCGGGCCGCGCCTGCGAGGCGGCCATGAAGGCGGGGATCAGGTCGGCCGGATGCTGGCCATCGGAATCCATCGTGAGCGCGTGCGTGAAGCCGGCCTCGCGCGCGGCCTGCAGCCCATGCAGCACGGCTGCGCCCTTGCCCTGGTTCTCTGGCAACTGCCACACGCGCAGGCCTGGGTCTTGCGCGGCCATCTGCTGCAGCCGCTCGCCGGTGCCGTCGGTGCTGCCGTCTACCACCACCCAGACCGGGCTCCACTGTGCACGGGCCGCCTGGACGGTCGAGAAAAGGCGTTCGCCCGTGTTGTAGCTGGGAATCAGGACAAGGTGGGTGCGCGAGGCGTCTGGCATGCGGGGGACGCGTCGGGGGCGCGCTGTTCCATGTGTTGGCGAAAGTACTGCTCGAGTTCCGATTGCAGCGCGTCGCTGTTCTGCGTGGGTGCGAAGCGCTGCCCCAGGCGCAGCGTGAAGACGATCGGGAAGGGCGGCAGGCGCCAGATCGGCCAGCCCTTGCTCAGGTAGGGCGTGTCGGTGTCGATGAAAACGGTCTGGATCGGTGCCTGCGCGAGCTTGGCGATCAGTGTCACGCCGGAGCGGAACGGGTTGAGCGGCGGCGTCACCGTGCGCGTGCCCTCGGGAAAGATCACCAGCTGGCCGCCGTTGCGCAGGTCGGCCACCGCGAGCCGCACCATGGCGCGCGCCGAACCGTTGCTGATGTAGCGCGCGAGCCGCGCGCCGGCGCCGAGGAAGATGTTGCGCAGCAGGTCGGCCTTCATGATGCAGGCGCTGCGCGGCAGCCGCGCCACCAGCAGCAGCGCGTCGAGCATGGTCGGGTGGTTGGCGACGAAGATCACGCCGGGCTCGTCGCGCATCGGGTCGAGGCAGCGCGCGTCGATGCGCATCATGCCGGTGGCCGAGGCCACGCCCCAGAACATGCGGTAGGCAAAGGCGATGGTCGCGCGGCCGAGCGTGCGCGCGGGCGCCTCGGGCATCACCGGATAAAGCAGCATCGCGACCAGGTTCCAGGCCAGCGAGATCGACCCCAGGAAGAACAGCAGCGCATAGAGCATCAACGCGAGTGGAACGGCCGTGAGAATGCGCAAGACGCGGTTCATCGCCATGGTGGGTGTCGCCGGTCCCGATCTGGGTTGCGCCGTGTCAGGCCTGCAGCCGACCCGGGGCCACCGCGTGCGCCTCGATCTCCACCAGCAGGTCGCTGCGGCAGATGTCCGCCTCGAGGTAGACCGCATGCCGAACCATCGGCGCGTCGGGGCCGAGTGCCTGCTCGATCTCGTCCTGCACTGCTGGCACGTCGGCCGGATGGCGTACATAGACCACGCAGTCGAGCATCGAAAGCGAGAACGCCGCACGCGCCGGGCCGTTGGCGGCTGCGATGACGGCCTCGAGGTTGCGCAGCGTCTCGCGCGTCTGCTCGCGCACGTCGCCGTGGTGCACGGTCTCGTGGCCCACGATGCTCGCGGTGCCCGAGATGAAGAGCGCCACGTCGCCCAGGCCGATCTCGGCCAGCGCGGCGCGCGAGAAGGTGGGCGAGCGCGGGCCGTAGGTTTCGGGGTAGCGGTAGGCAGAGACCTGGCGCGGGTTCTCGACCGGCAGCGGCGCGGTCTGTCCCGCCAGGAAGCGGATCGACAGCGCGCCCTGGTGGATGCCGAGCGCGCACGCGGCCGGGGCGCCCTCGAAGGCGGCGCGGCCCGCTTCGAGGAAGGCCTCCTGGCGCCCGAGGTTGAACTGCCGGTAGCGTTCGAGACCGCCGCCGTCGGCGTTGATCTGCGGCAGGTAGTTCCAGATGCGCAGCAGGTGCGGCGTGCCGGCCTGCGCGAGGGTCTTGAACAGGTCGCGATAGGCCCGGTGCGCGAGCTCGGCCAGGCCCTGCTGCTCGGTGGCCTCGTCGAGGTCGATGGCGCCGAGCAGCCATTCGCCGTCGCTGCGCCAGCGCGCGATGCCGGTGGTGCCCGATTCGACCGGGCGCGCACCGCCCACGTGCCAGACGTCGGCCATCGCGCCATGCTCGGAGAGCACGCGGGCGTTCACGGTCGGCATCCAGGCCACGCCGTGCGGCGTGCCGTAGCCGAGCGCGGCGAAGGGGGCGCTGCCGCGGGTGGCGAGCGCCAGGCTGTCGGGCAGCGAAAGGCGCTCGACGCGCAGCGCAGAGATGGGCTTCTGTTGCTGCATGCTCAGTCCGCCTTTCCGTCGCCGGCGCCGCCGGGCTTGCGTGCCGTGTATTCGGAGAACACGCCCAGGCTCGCATGGCGGCGCACTTCGGTGAAGCCGGCCGCGCGCAGGGCCTCGAGCACGCGCTCGGGCGGAATGCAGGCCTCGATGGTGTCCCAGTAGTAGCGCCAGAGCTCCGAGGTGTTGCGGCGGCGGCCGACCACGCGCGCGATCAGCGGCACCACCGCGCGCATGTAGCCCTTGAGCAGGGCGGTCGCGATGCGGCCGCGCGGCTTGGTGATCTCGAGCACCACGACCCGGCCGCCGGGGCGCAGCACGCGGTGGAACTCGGTGAAGGCGGCCGCCACGTCGCTGATGTGGCGCATCGCGTAGCCCATGCTCACGAAGTCGCAGCTCGCGTCGGGCCGGGGCAGGGCTTCGGCCACGCCCGGGATCAGTTCCACGCCCGGCAGGTCGACCTGTTCCATCATGCCCGCGCTCGGGTCGACGCCGACCAGCTTCCCGGTGGGGCCGATGATCCGCAGCGCCTCGCGGGCCACCAGTCCGGTGCCGATGCCGACGTCGAGCACTTCCGCGCCCGGCGCGAGCCCGGCCTGCAACAGCGCGGCGCGCCGGTACGACGGGCCGGTGCCGAAGGCGAGCACGCTTTCGATGCGGTCGTAGTCGGCGGCGGTGCTGTCGAAGATGCGCCGCAGGAAAGCCTGGTGCTCTGCCTCGTTCTTGTAGTACAGCGGCAACGGGGTGTGCGGCGGCAGGATGGTCGGATTCCCGGGCCCGACGGAAGGCGATGGCGTCATCGAGGGATTATCACCAAAAGACATGGCCGCTTTTTGGCACCCGCGCGCCGGCCGTTGTGTTCGGCGGACAGTAAACTCGCAACCTGCTCTGTAAACACAAAGATTGCGAGATAGGAAGCCATGGCCGGACACAGCAAATGGGCGAACATTCAGCACCGCAAGGGCCGCCAGGACGAGAAGCGCGGCAAGCTCTGGACCCGCGCCATTCGCGAGATCATGGTGGCCGCGCGCGCCGGCGGCGGTGACCTCAGCGCCAACCCGCGGCTGCGGCTCGCGGTCGAGAAGGCCAAGGCCGTCAACCTGCCGGCCGACACCGTCAAGCGCAACATCGACAAGGCCACGGGCAACCTCGAAGGCGTGAACTACGAGGAAATTCGTTACGAGGGGTACGGCATCGGCGGCGCGGCGATCATCGTCGACACCATGACGGACAACCGCGTTCGCACAGTGGCCGAGGTGCGACATGCCTTCGCCAAGCACGGCGGCAACATGGGCACCGAAGGCTCGGTGGCCTTCCAGTTCAAGCATTGCGGCCAGATCATCTTCGCGCCGGGCACCGACGAGGACAAGGTCATGGAAGTGGCGCTCGAGGCCGGCGCGGAAGACGTGGTCACCGACGACGACGGCGCCATCGAGGTGCTCACCGCGGTGGGCGACTTCGAAGCCGTCAAGGCCGCGCTCGAGGCCGCGGGCCTGGCGCCCGAGGTGGCCGAGGTCACCATGCGCGCCGAGAACACGGTCGACGTCACCGGCGAGGACGCCGCCCGCATGCAGAAGCTGCTCGACGTGCTCGAAGACCTGGACGATGTCCAGGAGGTCTATCACAACGCAGCGCTTTCCGAATGACAGACACACAACAACAAAGAACGAAGGCGCGCGCATGAAGGTACTGGTCATCGGGGGAGGGGGCCGCGAGCACGCGCTCGCATGGCGGCTGGCGCAGTCCACCCGCGTGAGCCGCATCTACGTGGCGCCGGGCAACGGCGGAACCGCCAGCGACACGCGCTACGACTGCATCGACATCACCGAGCCCGCCGCGCTGCGCGAGTGGGCCATCAAGGAAAAGATCGCGCTCACCGTGGTCGGCCCCGAGGCGCCGCTCGCGGCCGGCGTGGTCGACGAATTCCGCGCCCACGGCCTGCGCATCTTCGGCCCCACGCAGGCGGCTGCGCAGCTCGAGAGCTCGAAGGCCTTCTCCAAGGCCTTCATGAAGCGCCACAAGATTCCCACGGCCGAGTACGAGGCCTTCACCGACGCCGCGGCGGCGCATGCCTACATCGACGCCAAGGGCGCGCCGATCGTCGTCAAGGCCGACGGCCTCGCGGCCGGCAAGGGCGTGGTGGTGGCCATGACGGCCGAGGAAGCGCACGAGGCGGTCGACTTCATGCTGGTCGACAACAAGTTCGGGGTGTCGCACAACGAAGGCGGCGCGCGCGTCGTGATCGAGGAATTCCTGCAGGGCGAGGAAGCCAGCTTCATCGTGCTGTGCGACGGCAAGAACGTGACCGCGCTCGCCACCAGCCAGGACCACAAGCGCCTGCTCGACAACGACGAAGGCCCCAACACCGGCGGCATGGGCGCCTATTCGCCCGCGCCCGTGGTCACGGCCGAAGTGCATGCACGCGCGATGCGCGAGATCATCTTGCCGACCATCCGCGGCATGGAAATGGACGGCATTCCCTACACGGGCTTTCTCTATGCCGGCCTGATGATCGACGCGGCCGGCCAGCCGAAGACGCTCGAGTTCAACTGCCGCATGGGCGACCCCGAGACGCAGCCGATCATGATGCGGCTCAAGTCCGACCTGTTCGAGGTGTTCTGGCATGCCACCGACGGCACGCTCGACCAGGTCGAGCTGCAATGGGACCGCCGCGTGGCGCTCGGCGTGGTGATGGCCGCACACGGCTATCCGCTGTCGCCGCGCAAGGGCGACCGCATCACCGGCATCCCGGCCGAAGCGGCCGACGCCGTGGTGTTCCACGCCGGCACCGCATTGAAGGACGGCGAGCTCAAGACCAGCGGCGGCCGCGTGCTGTGCGTGACCGTGCTGGCCGACAGCGTCAAGCAGGCGCAGCAGCGCGTGTACGAAGTCGCCGCGCGCATCAACTTCGACGGCGCGCAGTACCGCCGCGACATCGGCCACCGCGCGGTCCAGCCGCGCAACCAGCCGCAGGCCTGATGCAGCAGACGGACCCGGCAGCAGTCGGCGACTACCTGCGCAAGCTGCAGCAGGAGATCGTCGCGGCGGTCGAGGCCGCCGATGGTGGCAGCTGCACGCGCGACGCCTGGCAGAAGGCCCCCGGCGAAGCACTGCAGGGCAGCGGCCTGACCTGCATCCTCGAGGGCGGTGAGCTGTTCGAGCGCGCCGGCTGCGGCTTCTCGCAAGTGCGCGGCCCGAAGCTGCCGCCATCGGCCACGCAGAACCGACCCGAGCTCGCAGGCGCGCCGTTCGAGGCCATGGGCGTGTCGCTGGTGTTCCATCCGCGCAATCCGTACGTGCCGATCGTGCACATGAACGTGCGCATGCTGGCCGCGCTGCCCGAGGGCAGCGAGCCCGTGTGCTGGTTTGGCGGCGGCATGGACCTGACGCCCTGCTACGGCTTCGAGCAAGATGCCGTGCATTTCCACACCGCCTGCCGCGATGCGCTCGCCGCCTTCGGCGACGACAAGTACCCGCGCTTCAAGGCTTGGTGCGACGAGTATTTCTTTCTCAAGCACCGCAACGAGCAGCGCGGCGTCGGCGGCATCTTCTTCGACGATTTTTCCGAGGGCGGCTTCGAGAACGGCTTCGCGCTGCTGCGCGCCGTCGGCAACGCCTTCCTGCCGGCCTACCTGCCGATCGTGGCGCGCCGCCGCGCCATGCCCTGGGGCGAACGCGAGCGCGCGTTCCAGCTCTACCGGCGCGGCCGCTACGTCGAGTTCAACCTGGTGTGGGACCGCGGCACGCACTTCGGCCTGCAGTCGGGCGGGCGCACCGAGTCGATCCTGCTGTCGATGCCGCCGCTGGCGAGCTGGGCCTACCGCCAGCAGCCCGAGCCGGGCAGCCCCGAGGCGGCGCTGTACAGCGACTTCATCGTGCGGCGCGACTGGCTGTGAGCGCACGCGCCACAACGACAGGCACGGCGCCGCGCATCGGCGTCTTCGGCGGCGCCTTCGATCCGCCGCACAACGCCCATGTGGCGCTGGCCGAGGCCGCGCTCGCGCAGCTCGGCCTGGCCGAACTGCACATCATTCCGACGGGGCAGGCCTGGCACAAGACGCGCGCGCTGACACCGGCGCAAGACCGCCTCGCGATGGCGCAACTGGCCTTCTCGGGGTTGAAGGGCACCGTGGTGGTCGACAGCCGCGAAGTGCTGCGCGACGGCCCCACCTACACGCTCGACACCCTGCATGAGTTGCAACAGGAGCAACCCGGCGCGCAGCTGGTGCTGATCATGGGCGCCGACCAGGCCCATGCGCTGCCGACCTGGCACGGCTGGCAGGCTATACTCGGCATTGCTATTGTTTCTGTAGCGTATCGCGCATTGTCGGCGGGCACCACCGCCCGTTTCGACCCGAAGATGCTGCCAGGCCTGCCGGCCGGTGCGCGCTTCGAGGCGCTCGAATTGCCCGCCATGGACACCAGTGCCACCGACATCCGGCGGCGAGCCGCGCTCGGCGAGGACATTTCCTCGCTGGTTCCGCCCGCCGTTGCACGCTATATTGACCAACACCACCTCTACCGCTCTGCCTGATGACCACTGAAGCCGCCGCCAAGAAAGACACCCAGAAACTCCAGCGGGCCATCATCGATGGACTCGAAGACGTCAAGGCGCAGGACATCCAGGTTTTCGACACGGAGCATCTCTCGCCGCTCTTCGAGCGCGTGATCGTGGCGTCGGGCACCTCCAACCGCCAGACCAAGGCGCTGGCCGCGAGCGTTCGCGATGCGGTGCGCGAGGCCGGCTTCCCCAAGCCGCGCATCGAGGGCGAGGACAACGGCGAATGGATCATCGTGGACTGCGGTGCCGCGGTCGCGCACATCATGCAGCCGGCGATCCGCCAGTACTACCACCTCGAAGAGATCTGGGGCGACAAGCCGGTGCGCGCCAAGCTCGGCGGCACCAAGCCCACGGCCGCCAAGGCGTCGGCACCGGATGCCGACGAGAAGAAGCCCGCCGCCAAGCAGCCGAGCCTGCGCCGCACGAGCGCGGCCAAGACCGCCATTCGCGCCGCCGAGCAGGAAGCCAAGGCCGAGAAGGCCGCCCGGGCCCCCGCCAAGAAAACGGCCGCACGCAAGGCGCCCGCCAAGAAGACCGGCACCACCAGCGCGCGCGTGCCGGTCAAGGTGGTCGGCAAGCCGGCCGCCAAGAAGACCGCGGCCAAGACGACCGCCGCCCGGAAGGCGCCTGCCAAGAAGGCGCCAGCGCGCCGCGCATGAAGCTGCTGGTGGTCGCCGTCGGGCAGCGCATGCCCGACTGGGCGCAGACCGCCTGGGACGACTACGCCAAGCGCTTCCCGCCTGAACTCAAGCTCGAACTGCGGGCCGTCAAGACCGAACCGCGCGGCTCGAAGACGCTCGAGACGCTGTACGCGGCCGAGCGCGAGCGCATCGAGGGCGCGATCGCCCGCGGCATGCGCATCGTCGTGCTCGACGAGCGCGGCACCGCACTCACCACCAAGGCGCTGGCCGCACGGCTTACTGCCTGGCAGGGCGAGGGCGACGACGTGGCGCTCGTCATCGGCGGCCCCGACGGGCTCGACCCTGCCTTCAAGGCGGCGGCGCACGAACGCATCCGCCTGTCCGACCTGACACTGCCGCACGCCATGGCGCGCGTGCTGCTCGTCGAGCAGCTCTACCGTGCCTGGTCGGTCAACGCGGGCCACCCCTACCACCGGGAATGACCGACGTTGGCTGCTGAATTCATCTATCTCGCATCGCAAAGCCCGCGCCGGGCGCAATTGCTCGGGCAATTGGGCGTGCGCCACGAACTGCTCCTGGCCGAGCCCGGCGAGGATGCGGAATCGCTCGAGGCGGTGCTGCCCGGCGAATCGCCGACGGCCTACGTGCAGCGCGTGACCGCGCTGAAGCTCGATGCGGCGGTCGCGCGGCAGAAGCACCGCGGGCTGGCCGGCGCGCCCGTGCTCTGCGCCGACACCACGGTGGCCCTCGGTCGCCGCATCCTCGGCAAGCCCGAGGACGTGCGCGATGCCGAACGCATGCTCGTGCTGCTCTCAGGCACCACCCATCGCGTGCTCACCGCCGTCGCGTTGCAGCACGGCCGCCGGCGCCATGCGGCGCTCAGCGTGTCGCGCGTGCGCTTCGCGGCCATGAGCGGGGCGCAAATCGCACGCTATGCCGCAGGCGGCGAGCCGCTCGGCAAGGCCGGCGCCTATGCGATCCAGGGCGCGGCGGCCGCCTTCGTCGAGCACATCAGCGGGTCCTATTCGGGCATCATGGGACTCCCCATGTTCGAGACCGCGCAGCTGCTGCGGCGCGCCGGTTTCATCGTTTGAAGACCTCATGCAAGACATCCTGATCAACTGGTCCCCGCAGGAGACCCGCGTGGCCGTGGTCGAGCACGGCGCGGTGCAGGAGCTGCACGTCGAGCGCACGCTCGAGCGCGGCCTCGTCGGCAACATCTACCTCGGCAAGGTCTCGCGCGTGCTGCCGGGCATGCAGTCGGCCTTCATCGACGTGGGCCTCGAGCGCACGGCCTTCCTGCACGTGGCCGACATCGTGGCGCCGTTCACGCCGGGCTCGCGGCCGAGCGCACCCGCGCCCGATCGCGACCACCGCAACGGCGCACCGATGGTGCCGATCGAGAAGCAGGTGTTCGAAGGCCAGTCGCTCTTGGTGCAGGTCATCAAGGACCCGATCGGCACCAAGGGCGCGCGGCTGTCGACGCAGATCAGCATCGCAGGAAGGTTGCTGGTCTTCTTGCCGCAGGACAACCACATCGGCGTGTCGCAGAAGATCCCCGCCGACCAGCGCGAGTCGCTGCGCACGCGCATGCTCGCACTGATCGAGGCGGCCGCGGCGGCCGACAGCGGCGGCGTGGTGCCCGCCAACACCGGCGGCTTCATCCTGCGCACCAATGGCGAAGACGCGTCCGACGCCGAACTGGCCGAGGACATCGCGTACCTGCGAAAGACCTGGACGCGCATTCGCGAAGCCTCGGGCAAGACGCCGCCGATGTCGCTGCTGCACCAGGACCTGAGCCTGCTGCAGCGCGTGCTGCGCGACATGACGAGCGAGGACACCCAGACCATCCGCATCGATTCGCGCGAGCAGTTCGAGGTGCTGCTGAAGTTCGGCCTCGAATACATGCCGCAGGCGGCCGGCAAGCTGCAGCACTACAGGGGCGAGCGGCCGATCTTCGACCTGTATTCGGTGGACGAGGAGATCGCCAAGGCACTGGGCCGCCGTGTCGACCTCAAGTCCGGCGGCTACCTCGTGGTGGACCAGACCGAGGCGCTCACCACGGTCGACGTGAACACCGGCGGTTTTGTCGGCGCGCGCAACTTCGACGACACGATCTTCAAGACCAACCTCGAGGCCGCACAGGCCATCGCACGGCAGCTGCGGCTGCGCAACCTGGGCGGCATCGTCATCGTCGACTTCATCGACATGGCGCGCGACGACCATCGCGAGCAGGTGCTGGCCGAGTTCCGCAAGCAACTCGCGCGCGACCGTGTCAAGACCACGGCCGGCGGCTTCTCGCAGCTCGGGCTGGTCGAGATGACGCGCAAGCGCACGCGCGAATCGCTGGCCCACATGCTCTGCGAGCCGTGCGCGGCCTGCGGCGGGCAGGGCATCGTGAAGACCGCGCGCAGCGTGGCCTACGACGCGATGCGCGAGATCCTGCGCGAGGCGCGGCAGTTCACGCCGCGCGAGTTCCGCATCGTGGCCTCGCCGCAGGTGATCGAGCTGTTCCTCGACGAGGAAAGCCAGCATCTGGCCGGGCTCAGCGACTTTATCGGCAAGCCGATCTCGCTGCAGTCGGAGCCGGCCATCGGGCAGGGGCAGTACGACATCGTGCTGCTTTGAAAGCCTGAAAGCGGACTTCCGGACGCAGAGGACGCGAAGGTTTCGCAGAGGGCGCGGAAGGGGTACCTGAAGGAAGGGTGGTGCGCGGGCTCTGGCGGCAACTGATGCGGGCGTCTGGCTCGGGCGTCAGAGGGTTGGGGCCTGGCCTGCCGGGGTGGTGCGCAGGGCCGTGCTCTGCAAGCGGGCGTAGAGGCCGTCGAGCGCCATGAGCTGGGCGTGGCTCCCTTGCTCGACCACGCGGCCCTGTTCCATCACGACGATGCGGTCGGCATGCTGGATGGTCGAGAGGCGGTGCGCGACGATCAGCGTGGTGCGGTTCTGCATCAGGCGCTGTAGGGCGTCCTGCACCAGCCGTTCCGATTCGGTGTCGAGTGCCGAAGTCGCCTCGTCGAGCAGCAGGATCGGCGCGTCCTTGTAGAGCGCGCGCGCAATCGCCAGGCGCTGGCGCTGGCCGCCCGAGAGCTGGGTCGCGTTGTGGCCCAGCACCGTGTCGATGCCCTGCGGCAGTCCTTCGACGTGGCTCGCCAGGTTGGCGGCCGCCACGCATTGTTCGACGCGCGCGCGGTCGATTTCCCCGTCGGCGCCGAGCGCCACGTTGGCGGCCAGCGTGTCGTTGAGCATCACGACGTCCTGGCTCACCATCGCGAACTGCGCGCGCAAGCTGCCGAGCGCCCAGTCGGCGATGTCGTGGCCGTCGAGCAGCACCTGCCCGCCGCTCGGCAGCACGAAGCGCGGCAGCAGGTTCATCAACGTGGTCTTGCCCGAACCCGAAGGCCCCACGAAGGCCACGCTCTGGCCCGGCTCGATCGACAGGCTCACGCCATCGAGCGCGCGGCGTTCGTCGTCGCTGCGGTAGCTCACGCGCGCGTCCCTGAGCTCGATGCGGCCCTGGGCGCGGTCCATCGCGAAGCGGCCCTGCGGCTCGGTCGGCACCTCGTCGACAAGCGCCAGTCCGCGCTCGAGCGCCGCCAGGCCGCGCGTGATGGGGCCGGCCACTTCGGCCAGCCGCCGGATCGGCGCGATCAGCATCAGCATGGCCGTGATGTAGGCAACGAAGCCACCGACCGTGAAGCCCTGCTCGCCGCTCTGCCAGAGCGCGATCATCACGACCACCGACAGCGCCAGCGCGGCCATCATCTGCGTCAGCGGCGTGGTCGCGGCCTGCGCGATGGTCGACTTGACGGCGAGGCGGTTGAGCCGCTGGCTCAGTTGTTCGAAGCGCCGGGCCTGCGCTGCCTCTGCGCCATGCAGGCGCACCATGCGGTGGGCGAGCACGTTCTCCTCGACCACGTAGGCCAGCGCGTCGGTGGCCTGCTGGCCTTGCTGCGTGAGCTTGTAGAGCCGCTTCGAGAACACCTTCATGATCCACGAGATGCTCGGCACCAGGAAGGCCACGATCAGCGTGAGCTTCCAGTTGAGATAGACCAGGTAGCCCAGCAGCGCCACCAGCGTGAAGCCGTCGCGCGACAGCCCGAGCAGCGCCTGCACCAGCAGCAGCGCGCCGGTCTGCACCTCGTAGACCACCGTGTTCGACAGCGTGCTGGCCGACTGGCGCGCGAACAGCGCGAGCTCGGCGCCGAGCAGCCGCTCGAACAGCACGCGGCGCAGGCGCTGCATGCCTTCGTTGGCGATGCGCGAGAGCGCGTACTGCGAAATGAACTGCGCGATGCCGCGCACCGCGAACAGCAGCAGCACCGCGGCGGGCACGAACCACAGCGGCATCTGGCCCTTGGTGAAGCCGCGGTCGAGCAGCGGCTTGAGCAGCGCGGCCATCAGCGGCTCGGTCAGCGCCGCGAGCAGGGCGCCGATCAGGCCCAGCGCCCACCATTGGCGCGAGCCGCCGAACCAGGTCATGAGACGCGCCAGCCGTCGGGTCAGGGGAGGGCGTGCGGGGGTCTCGCTGCCGGGGGATGCTTGCATGGCGGCGGATTCTACGGGCCGCCTGTCGGCGCACCGGACGGCTGCCTTGTAGGACCGCATCGCCCGATACACGTTTTGTGACGGCAGGGCCAAGGCAGTGTGTAACATGTGGGGCGTTGCACCGGGGAGAACTTTCTTACCCCGAAACATCTCCGAACCGCATGAACAAGCCGTTGCCCGCTCCCATCCCAACTCCTTCTTCATCGCTCTTTGCGCGCCGCTCGCTGATCGCGGCCCTGGCCGCGACGCCCGTGCTTCCCGCGCTCGCCCAGTTCCGGGTCGAAGTCTCGGGCGTCGGGCTCACACAGCTCCCGATCGCGCTCGTTCCCTTCAAAGGCCAGGATGCCTCGCCGCAGAAGATCTCCGAGATCGTGCAGGCCGACCTGGAACGCAGCGGCCAGTTCCGCGGCGTCGATGCCTCGGGCCAGGCGCTCGACGAAGCCTCGCGCCCCGATCTGTCGCTGTGGCGCCAGCGCACCGCCGATTCGCTCGTCGTGGGCAGCGTGTCCCGGCTCGGCGACGGCCGCTACGACGTTCGCTTCCGTCTCTGGGACGTGGTGCGCGGACAAGACCTCGGCGGCCAGAGCTACACCGTGCCGCAAGGTGACCTGCGGCTCGCCTCCCACCGCATCGCCGACTACGTCTACGAGAAGCTCACGGGCGACAAGGGCATCTTCTCCACCCGCATCACCTACGTCACCAAGGGCGGCAGCCGCTATTCGCTCTGGGTGGCCGATGCCGACGGCGAGAACGCGCAGGCCGCGCTGGCCAGTCCCGAGCCGATCATCTCGCCGGTCTGGTCCTCCAACGGGGGGCAGCTCGCGTACGTGTCGTTCGAATCGCGCAAGCCCGTGGTCTACGTCCACAACGTGGCGAGCGGCCAGCGCCGCCTGCTCGCGAACTTCCGCGGCTCCAACAGTGCGCCGGCCTGGGCGCCCGATGGCAACTCGCTGGCCGTCACGCTCAGCCGCGACGGCGGCTCGCAGCTCTACACCATTCCCGCGGGCGGCGGCGAGCCGCGCCGGCTCACGCAGAGCGCCAGCATCGACACCGAGCCGGTCTACTCGGCCGATGGCGGCACGATCTACTTCGTGAGCGACCGCGGCGGTGCGCCGCAGATCTACCGGATGAGCGCCAGCGGCGGTGCGCCCAGCCGCGTCACCTTCAGCGGAACCTACAACATTTCTCCGTCCGTCAGCGGCGATGGCCGGTGGTTGGCCTACATCTCGCGGGTCGGCGGTGCGTTCAAACTCCACGTGATGGAACTGGCGACCGGCAATGTCACAGCCATCACCGACACTTCCGCAGACGAGAGCCCGAGCTTTGCCCCCAACAGCAAGCTCATCGTCTACGCAACCAACCTGCAAGGCCGTGAGGCGCTCATGACGACGACGCTCGACGGAAAGATCAAGGCACGGCTGGCGGGACGGGCGGGAGACATAAGAGAACCGGACTGGGGTCCGTTTCAAAAGCAATGACCAAGAGTTTTTTTGAGGAGTTCCCAATGTTGAAACGTACGATTTATTCGCTTGCGATCGTGGCCCTGATTGCCGGTTGCTCGTCGGGCACCAAGCTCAACGACACGCCCGTGACCGACCGCTCCGGCACCGCCGGCAGCGCCGGCCAGCAAGGCAGTGCGAGCGCAGTCGCGCCTGTCACCATCGATCCCAATGCGAACACAGCGCAAGGTCCGATGGGTGTCGAGCGGATCGTGTATTTCGACTACGACAGCTACACCGTCAAGCCCGAGTTCCAATCGGTGATCGACGGCCACGCACGCTTCCTGCGTGCCAACAGCCAGCGCCGCATCTCGATCGAAGGCCACACCGACGACCGCGGCGGCCGCGAGTACAACCTCGCACTCGGCCAGAAGCGTTCCGAAGCCGTTCGCCGCGCGCTCACGCTGCTGGGCGTGAACGACTCGCAGATCGAAGCCGTGAGCTTCGGCAAGGAAAAGCCGGCAGTGCAGGGCTCGGGCGAAGAAGCCTGGGCGCAGAACCGCCGCGCTGAAATCCGCTACACCCGGTGATGCAGCATTCCTTGTGGCGTAGTGCGGCCCTCGCGGCCGCCTTGCTCTGCGCATCGGCAGGGTCGCAGGCCGCCTTGTTCGAGGATGACGAGGCGCGCCGCGCCATCCTCGACCTGCGCCAGCGCGTCGAAGCCATGCGCCAGCAGACCGACCAGCGCCTTGCCGACGAGAACGGCCAGCTGCGGCGCAGCCTGCTCGACCTGCAGACCCAGATCGAACAGATGCGCGGCGACCTGGCACGGATGACCGGCCAGAACGAACAACTCCAGCGCACCCTCAGCGAAATGCAGGCGCGCCAGACCGCCATCGACGACCGGCTCAAGCAGACCGAGCCGACCAAGGTGTCTGTCGATGGCCGCGAGTTCAATGCCGACCCGCGCGAGAAGGCCGACTTCGACGCCGCGCTCGGCATCTTCCGCGCCGGCCAGTTCGCGCAGGCGCAAACCGCCTTCGCCGAATTCGTCAAGCGCTATCCGCAAAGCGGCTACAACGCCTCGGCGCTGTTCTGGCTCGGCAACGCGCAGTACGCCACCCGCAACTACACCGAGGCCATCGCGAACTTCCGTTCCATGCTCTCGCTCGCGCCCGACCACGCCAAGGCGCCCGAGGCCGTGTTGTCGATCGCCAACTGCCAGATCGAACTCAAGGACACGCGCGCCGCACGGCGCACGCTGGAAGACCTGACCAAGGCCTATCCGCAGTCCGAAGCCGCACAGGCCGGCCGAGAGCGTCTCTCGCGCCTGCGCTGAGCCGCGGCCGTGGATGTCGTCACCGACACCGCAGCGGCGCCTGACTTCGCGCGCCGCTTCGGCGGGCTCGAGCGGCTCTACGGTACCGGCGGCGCCGGACGCATCCGCAACGCCCACGTGCTCGTCGCCGGCATCGGCGGCGTCGGCTCGTGGGCCGTCGAGGCACTCGCGCGCAGCGGGGTGGGACGGCTGACTCTGATCGATCTCGACCATGTGTCGGAGTCGAACATCAACCGCCAGATCCATGCGCTCGAAGCCACCGTGGGCCAAGCCAAGGTCGAGGCCATGCGCGATCGCATCGCGCAGATCAACCCCGAATGCCGCGTGCTCGCGCTCGATGAATTCGTCGAGCCGGACAACTGGCAGGCACTGCTCGATGCCGCGCAGGCGGCCAACGGGCCCGCGACCGCCGTCATCGACGCTTGCGACCAGGTGAAGGCCAAGCTCGCGATGGCGGCGTGGGCGCGTGCCGTGCGCACGGCCACGTTCGTCACCGTCGGTGCGGCGGGCGGCAAGCGGCAGGCGCACAAGGTCGACGTCGACGATCTTTCGCTCGTCACGCACGACCCGCTGCTCGCGCAGTTGCGCCAGCGCCTTCGCAAGTTGCACGGCGCCCCGCGCGAGGGCCGCAAGATCGGCGTCACCTGCGTCTTCAGCCGCGAGAGCGTCGCGCCGCCCGATGCGTCTTGCGCCATCGAGGGCGACGGCTCGCTCAACTGCCACGGCTATGGTTCGGTGGTCAGCGTGACCGCGACCTTCGGCCAGTGCGCGGCAGGTTGGGTGCTCGACGAAATAGCGAGCAACAGCGCGCTATAATCTTTGGCTTTGCCGGATCTTGTCCGGCAAGCGCAAAAAAGAAGAAGTGAAGAGTGGTTCCGGGACGTTAGCTCAGTTGGTAGAGCAGCGGACTTTTAATCCGTTGGTCACTGGTTCGAATCCAGTACGTCCTACCAGACCCACTCCAAGGTCGCCAATTGCAGCATGCAGTTGGCGATTTTTTTTGGGGCTTGCGGGAACCAACTGGGCGACCCTCGTGCGTCGAGCCGTTCGACGCCCTCTCAATCCTCGTCTTCCCACTTCCCCACCACTGTCCCCAGCACCGTGAACGGCGCCCGGATCGGTTCGTGCCGGGGATTCAGCGGCAGCAGCCACCGCCGGCCGTCTTCGTTCTTGAACGACTTGAAGGTGATCTCGCCGGTCTCGTCGAGTCGGGCGACGATACGATCGCCGTCCTCGGGCGTCGTCAACCGGGTGTCGACGAAGACGATCGATCCCGCGGGATAGCTCTTGAGGTGCCCGCTCGTCGCCGTCATGCTGTCGCCGCGCACGCGCAGCGCAAAGGTGTGGCCGGGGCTGTGGTACGCGATGCAAGGCAACCAGCGCTCGACTGGCACGCCCGTGCGCGCGGCGTCGGTCCACGTCGCGACGTCGGCCCAGGCGATGAGCGGCACGGTGTCCGGCGTGCCGGGTTCGAAGGCCGGGCCGGCGGGCGGTGTGCGCATGATCCTGTACGGTGCCGGCGGCTCTTGGGCAGCGTCGCGCGCGGGGGGCGGCGGCACTTCATCCCAGGGTGCCGGGCCGTCGCCGGTGTCGAGCCAGTTCGGGTCGACACGGTAAGCGCGTGCCAGGGCCAGCAGGCCCATCGAGCGGCCGGTGTCGCCGCGCTCGATCTTGGAGATGTTGGATTGCTTGACGCCTGACGCCGCCTCGGCCTGCTTCTGCGTCATCTTTGCAAACTTGCGTGCAGCCTTGGCGCGAGCGGCAATAGTCTCCATGCGGGCGATTTAATCCCACGTGAATATTCGATTCGGCCACTAGAATAGTTTCAGGGGAGTAAAAGAAGCCATGAAACCACCAAGTCCGTTGGCGGCACAGGGGGCGCTTTGGCTCGACCGCTTGCTGTGCACCCTCGTCGCATTGCTGGCCGCCGCGTCGCTCGGCTACGGGCTGCGCAGCGGCCTCGACGGCTTGGCGGGCATGGCGTTGTCGGCGCTGGTGGCGGCCGGCTGGGCCGCGAAGGTGCTGTTCGGCTCGCCGGCGCTCAGGCGGGCGCAAGCGGTGCGGGCGGCGCTAGCGCGAGCGTCGTGCGCACACGAACACAGTCCTTGATGTGCTGCTCGCCGAGCGCGCGCAGGGCGGCGTAGCCCAGCGCTGCCGACACCATCTGGCCCGCGATCGGCACGTACTTGGTGGCCTGCTTGGCGGTGAGCTTGACGCCGGCGTGCCGCGCGAGCCTGATCAGCAGGTCGCGCGTGACGAGCCGCCCCACCAGCAGCGCGCCCACGGTGGTGGCCGCTTTCTGGATGCGCTCGCGCTGGTGCGGCGCGAGCTTTTCGACCTGCGTGGCCGAGAGCCCGAATTCGGCGCTGATCTGCGGCACCAGCCGTGAGAGCAAAGCGGCGTCGGCGGCCCAGTCGACACCGGGCAGCGGCACGGCGCTCGCTGCGGCGGCCATCAGCGCCTTGCGCCCGATCAGGCGGCGGCTGCGCTGGATGGCGGCAATCAGGGCCTCGTCACCCTGGGCCAAGTCGATCGAAGAAGGCATGCGGCAAATCTCCCCTTTTGTCCGCAATTTTCACCCAGTCGTCAGGCTGCCGCCAGCGCCTCGAGCTGGTCCGACAGCGCCAGCCAGCGCTCTTCGAGCCCGGCGATCTCGTCGTTGAGTGCCTTGAGCCGCTTGCCGGCTTCAGCGATCTCGGCCGGCGGCAGCGGCTCGGCGAGCCGCGCCTCGAGCGTGCTGCGCTCGGTGCCGGCAGCGGCAAGGCGCTCATCGACCTGCGCCAGTTCGCGCTTGAGCGGCCGCGCCTGGTCGTTGCGCTGCTGGCGGTCCTGGGCGTCCTGCTTGCGTTGCTGTCCAGCCGCGGGCGCCGCGGCCGCGGGCGGAGGCGCTGCTGCCGCCGCAGCAGCACTGACCGCTGCCTCGCGCACCGCCAGCTTGGCTTCTTCGCGCAGGCGCTTGGCCTCGTCGAGCAGGTAGCGCTGGTAGTCGTCGAGATCGCCGTCGAAATCGCCGACCACGCCGCGGCCCACGAGCCAGAACTCGTCGCAGACCGAACGCAGCAGCGCACGGTCGTGGCTCACGAGCATCAGCGTGCCTTCGAACTCGTTGAGTGCGACGGCGAGCGCCTCGCGCGTGGCGAGGTCGAGGTGGTTGGTGGGCTCGTCGAGCAGCAGCAGGTTGGGGCGCTGCCAGACCATCATGGCCAGCACGAGCCGCGCCTTCTCGCCGCCGCTCATGGTGCCCACGGGCTGCTTGACCATGTCGCCGCTGAAGTTGAAGCTGCCGAGGAAGCCGCGCAGCGCCTGCTCGCCGGTCGCTTCCTTGACGCTGCTGCCGAGGTCGCGCGCCAACCGCACCATGTGTTCGAGCGGATTGCTCTCGGGGTGCAGCACGTCGAGCTCCTGCTGCGCGAAGTAGCCGATGTTGAGGCCCTTGCCCTCGGTGACCTGGCCCGCGAGCGCGCCCATTTCGCGCGCGATCGTTTTCACCAGCGTCGACTTGCCCTGGCCGTTGGCCCCCAGGATGCCGATGCGCTGCCCCGCTAGCACCGAGCGGCTGACGCCGCGCAGGATGGTCCTGGGTTCGGCGCCTTCGATCTGGTAGCCGAAGCTCGCATTGCTGATCGAAAGCATCGGGTTGGGAATGTGGCCCGGCTCCTTGAACTCGAAGGTGAAGTCGGCCTCGGCCAGCAGCGGCGCGACCTTTTCCATGCGCTCCAGCGCCTTGACCCGGCTCTGCGCCTGCTTGGCCTTGCTGGCCTTGGCCTTGAAGCGGTCGATGAACTTCTGCAGGTGCGCGATCTTTTCCTGCTGCTTGGAGAAGGCGACCTGCTGCTGCTCCATCTGCAGCGCGCGCATTTCCTCGAACTTGCTGTAGTTGCCGCCGTAGCGCGTGAGCTGCGCGTTGGCGATGTGCAGCGTGACGTCGGTCACGGCATCGAGGAACTCGCGGTCGTGGCTGATGACGATCATGGTGCCGGCGTACTTCTGCAGCCAGGCTTCGAGCCAGACCAGCGCGTCGAGGTCCAGGTGGTTGGTGGGTTCGTCGAGCAGCAGCAGGTCGCTCGGGCACATCAGCGCGCGGGCGAGCTGCAGGCGCATGCGCCAGCCGCCCGAGAAGCTGTTGACGGGCTGGTCAAGCTCATGCGGCTTGAAGCCCAGGCCGAGGATCAGCGCCTGCGCGCGCGGCACGGCGTCGTGCTCGCCGGCGTCGGCCAGGTGGGTGTAGGCGTGGGCCAGCTCCATGCCGATGTCGGCATCGTCGGGGCTGGCCTCGTAGGCGGCCTCGGTGGCGGCCAGCGCCTGCCGCAGTTCGACCAGTTGCGTGTCGCCGCCGACCACGAAGTCGGTGGCCGACTCGTCGGTTTCGGGCATGTTCTGCGCCACCTGGGCCAGGCGCCAGTGCCTGGGCACCGAGAAGTCGCCGCCGTCCTCGTGCAGCGTGCCGTTGAGCAGCGCGAAGAGGGTGGACTTGCCGGCGCCGTTGCGCCCCACCAGGCCGACCTTCTCGCCGGGGTTGAGGGTGACGGTGGCGCCGTCGAGCAGAACCTTGGCGCTGCGGCGAAGAATGACGTTCTTGAGAGTGATCATGGAATAGGGAGCCTTGGCCGGGATTATCCCGGGTGGGCTTTGGGAGGGGCGCCAATGCGGGTACAGAACGCAGAGGTCGCGAAGGTTTCGCAGAAGTCGCAGAAGAAAACCAAAAAGATGTCTTCTGCGACTTCTGCGCCGTTTTGTCTTACTTCTGCGTTCGGCTGTCCGATTGCAACAGCGCTTCCCGCGTGACCAGCAGCACCTGGTCCTCGCCCGCGGACGTTTCGAGCCAGACCACCTCGAGCCGCGGGAAGGCGGCTTCGAAGTGCTCGCGCTCGTTGCCGATCTCGAGCACCAGCACGCCGCGCTCGTTCAGCCGCGAAGGCGCGTCGGCCAGCAGCCGGCGCACGAAGTCCATGCCGTCGGTGCCGCCGGCGAGCGCGAGCTCGGGCTCGGCGCGGTATTCGGCGGGCAGGACGGCCATGCTCGCGCTGTTCACATAGGGCGGGTTGCACAGCACCAGGTCGTAGGGGCCGGGCAGGTTCGCAAGGCCGTCGGATTCGACCAGCCGGACGCGGTCGTCGAGCTGGTGGCGCGTTACGTTGATCGCGGCCACCTCGAGCGCGTCGCGCGAGATGTCGGCAGCGTCCACCGTGACTTCGGGGTAGGTCAGGGCCGCGATCACCGCGAGGCTGCCGTTGCCGGTGCACAGGTCGAGCACGCGCTGGGTGTGTTCGCCCAGCCAGTAGTCGATGCTGCCGTCGGCGATCAGCTCGGCAATGAAGCTGCGCGGCACGATGGCGCGCTCGTCGACGTAGAACGCGAGGCCCTGCAGCCAGGCTTCCTTCGTGAGATAGGCGGCGGGCTTGCGCGTGGCGATGCGCTCGTCGAGCAGGGCCGCCACCTTGGCGGCGTCGGCCGGCGAAACGGCGCGTTCGGCCACCGCGTCGATGTCGTCGAGCGGCAGCTTCAAGCGCCAGAGCACAAGCCAGGCCGCTTCGTCGAACGCGTTGGCGGTGCCATGGCCGAAGGCCACGCCGGCTTCTTCGAGCCGCCTGGCGCCAGCCTCGATGAGCGCGATGACGGTGCGGACTGGTGCAGCGCTCATGGTGCCTGCGACGCTTCGAGCCGCTCCAGGGTGCGCTTGTAGATGTTCTTGAGCGTCTCGATCCCGGCCACCTCGATGTGCTCGTCGATCTTGTGGATGCTCGCGTTGACGGGGCCGAGCTCGATCACCTGCTTGCAGATCTTGGCGATGAAGCGTGCATCGCTGGTGCCGCCGCTGGTCGAGAGCTCGGTCGTGATGCCGGTTTCGTCGGCGATCGCAGCCTGCACGGCCGTGACGAGTTCGCCCGGCGGCGTCAGGAAGGGCAGGCCGCCGACGGTCCAGGTGAGCGTGCAGTCGACCCCATGCGCGTCGAGCACCGCCTGCACCCGCTGCTGCAGCGATTCGGGCGTCGATTCGGTCGAGAAGCGGAAGTTGAAATCGATCACCGCGCTGCCCGGGATCACGTTGCTCGCGCCGGTGCCCGCATGGAAGTTGCTGATCTGCCAGCTCGTGGGCTGGAAGTAGTCGTTGCCGGCGTCCCAGCCGCCCGCGGCGTTGATGGCCACGAGCTCGGCCAGCGCAGGCGCGACCGCATGCACCGGGTTCTTCGCGAGGTGCGGATAGGCGATGTGGCCCTGCACGCCGTTCACGGTGAGCCTGCCGCTCATGGTGCCGCGGCGGCCGTTCTTGATCATGTCGCCGCAGCGCTCGACGGCCGTGGGCTCGCCGACGATGCAGTAGTCGATGGTTTCGCCGCGCGCGGCCAGCGCATTGCAGACGACGACGGTGCCGTCGAGCGCGGGGCCTTCCTCGTCGCTCGTGAGCAGCAGCGCGAGCGCGAGCGTCGGCTCGGGCGTGGCCTGCAAAAATTCTTCGATGGCCACCACGAAGGCGGCGACCGAGGTCTTCATGTCGCAGGCGCCGCGGCCGTAGAGCCTGCCGCCGCGGTGCGTGGGCGTGAACGGGTGGCTTGTCCACTGGTCGAGCGGGCCGGTCGGCACCACGTCGGTGTGGCCTGCAAAGACGAGCGTTTTGGTTTTGGCCGACGCACCGGCGGGGCGGCGCACCGCCCAGAGGTTGGTCACGCGGAAGTCGGCCGGGCCGCTCTCGATGGTCTCGAGCGTGAAGCCCAGCGCGGCCAGCCGCTCGCCGACGATCCGTTGGCAGCCCGCATCGTCGGGCGTGACGGAAGGGCGCGAGATGAGTTGTTCGGCAAGCTGGAGCGTTCGGGACATGGCGCTGGAAGAGGAAGGGCAATCTTTTTCAGGAACACCGCGGAACCGGCTTTGCCGGGCCGCTGGTGTTGCCCCCGGCGAGGGGGGTGGCGGAGCGACACGCAGTGCGCGCAGCCTGGGGGAGAGTCAAAATTTGACGTCGAGCGTGATGTCGGTGAACGTGGGTTCCTCGACCTGGTCCATGAGGCTGCGCTCGTCGGCCTGCGCCTTGGGCGCGGCGCGGTTCTGCAGCCGCCACATCAGGTTGGTGGGAGAGTCGGCATGGGCCAGGCCTTCCTCGCGCGTGATGCGGTTTTCGGTGACGAGGCGCGCGATGTCTTCCTCGAAGGTCTGCGAACCCTCGGCCATCGACTGCTCCATGGCCTCCTTGACGCCCGAGAAGTCGCCCTTCTCGATGAGCTCGGCCACCAGCGCGGTGTTGAGCATGACCTCGAGCGCGGGCACGCGGCCGCCCGTGGGCGTGCGCAGCAGGCGCTGCGACACCACGGCGCGCAGCGCGCCGCCGAGATCGCCGAGCAGCGTGGGCCGCACTTCCACCGGGTAGAAGCTCAGGATGCGGTTCAGCGCGCGGTAGCTGTTGTTGGCATGCAGCGTGGCCACGCAGAGGTGGCCCGACTGGGCATAGGCGATGGCGGCCGTCATGGTGTCGCGGTCGCGGATCTCGCCGATCTGGATCACGTCGGGCGCCTGGCGCAGCGCGTTCTTGAGCGCGACTTGCAGCGACTCGGTGTCGCTGCCCACGTCGCGCTGGTTCACCACCGACTTCTTGTTGGTGTAGGTGAACTCGATCGGCTCTTCGACCGTGAGGATGTGGCCGGTCGCGTGCTCGTTGCGGTAGTCGAGCATCGAAGCCAGCGTGGTCGTCTTGCCCGCGCCGGTGGCACCCACCATCAGGATCAGCCCGCGCTTTTCCATGATGAGCGTCTTCAGCACGTCGGGCAGGTTCAGGTCGGCAAAGCTCGGGATCGTCGATGCGATGTGCCGCACCACCACGGCATAGCTGCCGCGCTGGCGCATGGCGCTGATGCGGTAGTTGCCGGTACCCTCGAGCATCACCGCCATGTTGAGCTCGCCGGTGCGCTCGAGCTCCTGGATGCGGGCCTCGGGCACCACTTCGGCCAGCAGCGCGAGCGGCGCGGCGGCCGGCAGCACCTGCGCGTTGATCGGCACGCAGCTGCCGTTGATGCGGATCAGGACCGGGGAGTGCGCCGAAAGGTAGATGTCGGACGCCTTGCGCTCGGCCATCAGACGAAGGATCCGTTCCATCATGTTCATCGGGCGCTCTCCTCGGGGGCGGGTCGGTCTGGCGAAAGAAGAAAGATCAGTCGCGCAGCAGGTCGTTGAGCGATGTGGTCGAACGCGTCTTGGCGTCGACCTTTTTCATGATGATGGCGGCGTAGGTGTTGTACTTGCCGCCCGGCTTCGGCAGCGTGCCGGCCACCACGACCGAGCCCGCGGGCACGCGGCCGTAGATCACGGTGTCGGTGGCGCGGTCGTAGATCGGCGTGCTCTGGCCGATGAAGACGCCCATCGACAGCACCGAGTTCTCTTCGACCACCACGCCCTCGACCACTTCGGAGCGCGCGCCGATGAAGCAGTTGTCCTCGATGATGGTCGGGCCGGCCTGCAGCGGCTCGAGCACGCCGCCGATGCCGACGCCGCCCGACAGGTGCACGTTGGCGCCGATCTGCGCGCACGAACCCACGGTGGCCCAGGTGTCGACCATGGTGCCTTCGCCCACGTAGGCGCCGATGTTCACGTACGAGGGCATCAGGATCGCGCCCTTGGCGATGTAGCTGCCGCGGCGCGCCACGGCCGGCGGCACCACGCGCACGCCCGATTCCTTGAGCTCGGCGGCCGACAGGTGCGAGAACTTGGTCGGCACCTTGTCGAAGAAGCCGAGCGAGCCGGCCTGCATCTGCTCGTTGTCCTTGAGGCGGAACGACAGCAGCACCGCCTTCTTGATCCACTGGTGCACGGTCCACTGGCCGACGGCTTCGCGCGTGGCCACGCGCAGCTTGCCGTTGTTGAGTTCGGCGATCACGTGCTCGACGGCCTCGCGCACTTCGGCCGGTGCGGCGCTGGGCGAAAGGTTGGCGCGGTCTTCCCACGCGGCGTCGATGGTTTGTTGCAGTTGCTGGGTCATGAGAAGGTCTCGTTGAAAAAAGGGAAATGCCGATAAGGAAGGCGCTCAGCGCGCCGGCGCGCCGGCCTGCACGAAGCGCACGATGCGCTCGGCGGCTTCCACGCATTCGGCCGTTTCGGCCACCAGGGCCATGCGGATGCGGCCGCGGCCGGGGTTGGCGCCGCCGGGTCCCTGGGTGGTGTCGCGCGCCAGATAACTCCCCGGCAGAACGGTCACATTGTATTGAGCGTAGAGCGCGCGGGCGAAGCCTTCGTCGTCGCTGGCCCAGGCCTCGGGCACGCCGGCCCAGAGATAGAAGCTGGCGTCGGGCAGGCGCACGTCGAGCACCTGCGCGAGCAGCGGCGTGACGGCCTCGAACTTAGCGCGGTACTTGGCGCGGTTCTCGACCACATGGGCCTCGTCGCCCCAGGCCGCGATGCTGGCCGCGGCCACCGCGCCGCTCATGGCGCTGCCGTGGTAGGTGCGGTAGAGCTGGAAGGCCTGGATGATGGCCGCGTCGCCAGCCACGAAGCCGCTGCGCAGCCCCGGCACGTTGCTGCGCTTGGACAGCGAGGTGAGCGCGATCAGGTTCTTGAAGTCGCTGCGGCCGAGCCTGGCCGCCGCCTCCAGGCCGCCGAGCGGGGGCTCGTCGCGGAAGTAGATCTCGCTGTAGCACTCGTCGGCCGCGATCACGAAGCCGTGGCGGTCCGAGAGCGCGAACAGCTTCTGCCATTCGTCCAGCGGCATCACCGCGCCGGTCGGGTTGCCGGGCGAGCAGACGAAGACCAACTGCGTGCGCGTCCAGATGTCCTCGGGCACGCTGTCCCAGTCGACTGCGAAATTGCGCGCCGGCACGCTTGGCACGTAGTACGGCTCGGCGCCCGACAGCAGCGCCGCGCCTTCGTAGATCTGATAGAACGGATTCGGCGACACCACCACCGGCGCTGGCGATCGGCGCACGTCCACCACGGTCTGCGCGAGCGAGAACAGCGCCTCGCGCGAGCCGTTGACCGGCAGCACCTGGGTGGCCGGATCGAGCTTCAAGCCGTAGCGGCGCTCGAGCCAGCCCGTGAAGGCGGCGCGCAGTTTGGGGCTGCCGGCCGTGGCGGGATAGGCCGCGAGGGCGTCCATGCCGGCGGCCAGGGCCTCCTTGATGAAGGCCGGCGTGGCGTGCTTCGGTTCGCCGATGCCCAGGCTGATGGGCGCGAAGGCGGCATCGGGCGCGACGCCCTCGAACAGGCGCCGCAGCCGCTCGAACGGGTAGGGCTGGAGCTTGGAGAGCAGGGGATTCATGGGGTGCGATTATCGGCGACGGTCGCCGCCCGCCCGGTCTCGCTCAAGTGCCGCTGCGGCGGTAGAACGCGAGCGACCCGGCCAGCGCCAGCAGCATCGCGCCGCAGGTGCGGTCGATCCAGCGCGCGGCGGCAGCCGTGAGCAGCCGCATGGCGCGCGCGCCGACGAAGGCGTAGACCAGCATCACGGCCGCATCGAGCGCGGCGAACAGCACCGCGATCAGCGCGTACTGCATGCCCTGCGCGGCGGAGGGATCGATGAACTGCGGCAGCAGCGCCGAGCAGAACAGGTAGCCCTTGGGGTTGGTGACGGCCACCAGGAACGACTTGAGGAACACCTTGCGGCCCTCGCCGGGCACCGCGGCCGGCAGCGCGCCGTCCGGCGCACGCGGCGCATCGAAACTGCCGCCCCTGGAGCGCAGCATCCGCACCCCGAGCCAGGCCAGGTAGGCCGCCCCGACCCACTTGAGCATCGAGAACCAGAACTCCGACGCCGCGAGCAGCGCGCCGAGGCCGAGCGCCACCGCGCCGACCAGCACGAAGTCGGACAGCACCGCGCCGAGCATGCCCGGCAGCGCTCCGCGCACGCCGCGGCGCGAGCCGTTGCTGAGCGCCAGCAGCACGGTGGGGCCGGGCGTGGCGATCGCGGCCAGCGCGACGATCGAGAACAGCAGGGCGGTGGCGAGCGTCATGGCGGTGGCCTTCGTTCGGGTGGGTTCAGATCTTCTTGACCAGCACCTGGCTCTTGCGGTCCCAGTTGTACTTGCGCTTGCGCGCCTCGGGCAGCCAGTCGGGGTTAACCTGCTGGAAGCCGCGCTTGAGGAACCAGTGCATGGTGCGCGTGGTGAGCACGAAGATGCTGTCGAGGCCCATGGCCTTGGCGCGGTGCTCGATGCGCTTGAGGATGCGTTCGCCGTCGCCTTGCGACTGCGACTGCGGCGACACCGTGAGCGCCGCCATCTCGGCAGTGCGCGCTTCGGGGTAGGGGTAAAGCGCCGCGCAGCCGAAGATCACGCCGTCGTGCTCGATGACCGTGTAGTGGCCGACGTCGCGCTCGATCTCGGTGCGGTCGCGCTTGACCAGCGTGCCGTCGCGCTCGAACGGCTCGATCAGCTGCAGGATGCCGCCGATGTCGTCCACCGTGGCCTCGCGCAGGCTTTCGAGCTTCTCGTCGATCACCATGGTGCCGACGCCGTCGTGCACGTAGATCTCGAGCAGCAGCGAGCCGTCGAGCGCGAAGGGCAGGATGTGGTTGCGCTCCACGCCGGCCTTGCAGGCTTTCACGCAGTGCTGCAGATAGAAGGCCGTGTCCGTGGGCTTTTGCGGCGGCGGCAGCGCGGCCAGCAGCCGCTCGGCGGCGGCCAGCGGCAGCTCGGTGTCGATCGGGTTGTCCTCGCTCTCGGGCAGTTCGCTGTCGATGCGGATGCCCGGGATCTCGGTCAGGAAGATCAGCTTGTCGGCCTGGATGGAGATGGCCACGCTGGTCGCGACGTCTTCCATCGTGAGGTTGAAGGCCTCGCCCGTGGGCGAGAAGCCGAACGGCGAGATCAGCACCATCGCGCCGAAGTCGAGCGTGCGGCGGATGCCCGCGGCATCGACCTTGCGCACCAGGCCTGAATGCTTGAAATCCACGCCGTCGACCACGCCGATCGGCCGGGCCGTGATGAAGTTGCCCGAGATCACGCGCACCGTCGAGCCCGCCATCGGCGTGTTCGGCAGGCCCTGGCTGAAAGCCGCCTCGATCTCGTAGCGCAACTGGCCCGCAGCCTCCTGCGCCGAGTCGAGCGCCACCTCGTCGGTGATGCGGATGCCGTGCGAATAGCGCGCCTCGTGCCCCTTGGCCGCGAGCTGCTCGTTGACCTGCGGCCGGAAGCCGTGCACCAGCACGACCTTGACGCCCATGCTCTGGATCAGCGCCAGGTCCTGGGCGATGTTCTGCAGCTTGCCCGCCGCGATCGCCTCGCCCGCCAGCGCGACCACGAAAGTCTTACCGCGGTGCGTGTGGATGTAGGGCGCGACCGAGCGGAACCAGGGCACGAAGGTGAAGTTGAAGACGGTGGACATGGGGCGTGATTGTGCCGCCACCGATAATCACGGGTTCGCTGTTTTTCGATATCCCTTGACGACCACCACGCCTTCGCCCTCCCTTCGCATCGACTTTCCCGAATCGCTGCCGGTCTCGGCGCGGCGCGACGAGATCATGGCCGCCATCCAGGCGCACCAGGTGGTGATCGTCTGCGGCGAAACCGGCTCGGGCAAGACCACCCAGCTGCCGAAGATCGCGCTGGCGCTCGGCCGCGGCAAGCTCAATGCGCCGCCCGGCAAGGGGCGCCTGATCGGCCATACGCAGCCGCGGCGCATTGCGGCGAGTTCCGTTGCCAAGCGCATCGCCGAAGAGCTGAAGACACCGCTCGGCGACGTCGTCGGCTTCAAGGTGCGCTTCCAGGACCGGCTCTCGCGCGACGCCTCGGTCAAGCTCATGACCGACGGCATCCTGCTGGCCGAGACGCAGACCGATCCGCTGCTCAAGGCCTACGACACGCTGATCATCGACGAGGCCCATGAGCGCTCGCTGAACATCGACTTCCTGCTCGGCTACCTGCGCGAGATCCTGCCGCGCCGGCCGGACCTGAAGGTGATCGTGACCTCGGCGACCATCGACGCCGAGCGCTTCGCGAACCACTTCGCTTCCGCCAAGGGACCGGCGCCAACGGTGTTCGTTTCCGGCCGCACCTTTCCGGTCGAGCAGCGCTACCGCCCGTTCGAGGAATCGCGCGAGCACGACCTGAACGACGCGATCGCCGACGGCGTCGACGAACTCTGGCGCGACCCGCACAACGCGGGCGACATCCTGGTCTTCCTGCCGGGCGAGCGCGAGATCCGCGAGGCGGCCGACCACCTGCGCCGGCATCTCGCGCACCAGCCGCTCTACCGCAACGCCGAGGTGCTGCCGCTGTTCGCGCGGCTGTCGGGTCCCGAGCAGGACCGCATCTTCGACGGCCACACCGGCCGCCGCATCGTGCTCGCCACCAACGTGGCCGAGACCTCGCTCACCGTGCCGGGCATCCGCTATGTGATCGACACCGGCACCGCGCGCGTCAAGCGCTACAGCTTCCGCAGCAAGGTCGAGCAGTTGCTGGTCGAGCCGATCAGCCAGGCGGCGGCCAACCAGCGCGCGGGCCGCTGCGGCCGGGTGGCGAACGGCATCTGCATCCGGCTCTACGACGAGAAGGATTTCGAGGGCCGCCCGCGCTTCACCGACCCCGAGATCCTGCGCTCGTCCCTTGCGGGCGTGATCCTGCGCATGAAGTCGCTGCGGCTCGGCGACGTGGCGCGTTTCCCGTTCCTGGAGGCGCCGTCGCCGCGCGCCATCGCCGACGGCTACCAGCTGCTCAACGAGCTCGGTGCGGTGGACGATGCGAACGAGCTCAGTCCCACCGGCGTCGAGCTGGCCCGGCTGCCGCTCGACCCGCGCGTGGGCCGCATGATCCTCGAAGCGCGCACGCGCGGCGCGCTCGAGGAGGTGCTGGTGATCGCCTCGGCGCTCAGCGTGCAGGACGTTCGCGACCGGCCGATGGACGCGCAGCAGCAGGCCGACCAGGCGCATGCAAAGTTCGACGACGAGAAGAGCGAGTTCAGCGGCTACCTGCGGCTGTGGAAATGGATCGCCGATGCGCGCGGTGGGCATGGTGACACCCATAAACTGAGCAACCGTCAGTACGAGCAACTGCTGCGCCAGAACTTCATCAACATCCGGCGCGTGCGCGAATGGCGTGACATCCATTCGCAGCTGCTGACGGTGGTGACCGAGCACAAGTGGCGCATCAACAAAGAGCCGGCCGGCTACGAAGCGCTGCACATGTCGATGCTCGCGGGCCTGCTCGGCAACGTCGGCTGGAAGCTCGAGGACGACGAGGCCTACCTCGGCGCGCGCGGCATCAAGTTCTACAAGCATCCGGGCGCGCACTTGAAGAAGAAGCCCGGCCGCTGGATCGTCGCGGCCGAGCTGGTCGAGACCACGCGGCTCTTTGGCCGCGGCATCGCCAACATCGAACCGCAGTGGCTCGAAGAGGTGGCCGGCCACCTGCTGAAGAAGCAGTTGCTCGACCCGCACTGGGAGAAGAAGGGCGCACAGGTGTCGGCGCTCGAACGCGCAACGCTCTATGGGCTGGTGGTGTACAGCGGGCGCCGCGTCGACTTCACGCGCGTCGATCCGGTGGCGGCGCGCGAGATCTTCATCCGCGAAGCGCTGGTCGGCGGGCAATGGGAGAGCAAGTTTCCGTTCCTCACAGCGAACCGCAAGCTGGTGCGCGAGGTCGAGGGGCTGGAGCACAAGTCGCGCCGCCAGGACGTGCTAGTGGACGACGAACTGATCTTCGCGTTCTACGACGCGCAGCTGCCGGCCGACGTGGCGAGCGGCATCACCTTCGAGAACTGGTACCGGCAGGCGTCCCGCGAACAGCCGCGCCTCCTCTTCCTGACGCGCGACGAGCTGATGCGCCACCAGGCGGCCGGCATCACCACGCAATCGTTCCCGCCCACGCTGCGGCTCGGCGGCGTGGATTGCGCGGCCACCTACCTGCACGAACCGGGCGATCCGAAGGACGGCCTCACCGTCAGCGTGCCGCTGTTCGTGCTCAACCAGGTGAGCGAGGAGCGCTGCGAGTGGCTCGTCACGGGCATGCTCAAGGACAAGATCCAGGCGCTGCTCAAGAGCCTGCCGCAGCGCCCGCGTTCGCGGCTGGTGCCGCTGCCCGACACGGCGGCGCGGCTGGCCGCCGAACTGTCGGCGCCCGAGGTCTTCGGCACCGGTTCGCTCACCGACGCACTGCTCAAGCGCGTGCGCGACGCCACGAGCCTCGACGTGAAGCGCGCCGACTTCAAGCTCGACATGCTGGCGCCACACCTTTTCATGAACCTGCGCATCGTCGACGAGCATGGCCGCCAGCTGGGCATGGGGCGCAACCTCGGTGCGCTCAAGGCCGAGCTCGGCGCGCAGGCGCGCGGCGCGTTCCAGGCGCTCGCGGGGCTCAATGTGAAGGCTTCGTCCTCACCCGCACACCCGCCGGCGGCCGGCGGCGCTGGCGATGCACCGGCAAAGGGCAAGGCGGCGCCGGCGCCTGCCACGCCCAGCCTGCCCGCGGGCCAGCGCTACACCAGCTGGAGCTTCGGCGAACTGCCCGAGCTCATGGAAGTACGGCGCGGCGCGCAGTCGCTGATCGGCTTCCCGGCGCTGCGCGACGAAGGCGACGCGGTCACGATCGAAGTGTTCGACGAGCCCGCCGTGGCCGCGGCGAAGCACCGCGCGGGCCTGCGGCGCCTGTTCGCGCTGCAGTTGAAGGACGCGCTCAAGTACCTCGAGAAGAACATCCCCGACCTGCAGAAGATGGCGGTGGCCTACATGCCGCTAGGTACTTCGGAAGAGCTGCGCACGCAGATCATCGACGTGGCGATCGACCGCGCCTTCCTGCAGGAGCCGCTGCCGACCGACGAGGCCGCGTTCAAGCGCCGCCTGGAGGAAGGGCGGGGCCGGCTCACGCTGATCGCGAACGAGGTGGCGCGGCTGGCCGGCGGCATCCTGACCGAATACGCCGCCGCCGTGCGCAAGATCAAGGACACCAAGCTCCAGCCCGACTCCGTGCAGGACGCGGCGCAGCAGTTGCAGCGGCTGGTCGGCAAGCGCTTCATCGCCGAGGCGCCGTGGAGCCAGTTGCAGCATTTCCCGCGCTACCTGAAGGCGATCGTGCTGCGGCTCGACAAGCTGCGCGGTGACCCGGCGCGCGACGCCGCGAAGCTGGCCGAACTGCGGCCGCAGGAGCAGCGTTACTGGCGGCTGGTGGCGGAGCGCAAAGGCGTGGTCGATGACCGCATGCTCGAATTCCGCTGGCTGCTCGAGGAGCTTCGCGTGAGCTTCTTCGCGCAGGAACTGCGCACGCCGCAGCCGGTGAGCGTCAAGCGGCTCGACAAGGCCTGGGCCCAGCTGCAGGCCTGAGCTACGCGGGAAAAGCGCGGCCAAGAAAAAGCCCGCGGCATGCCGCGGGCTTTTCGGGTGGGCGCGATACCCATGGCCGCTATATGCGTCCCATGAGCACCAGGATCACGACGATCAGCACGACAAGGCCCAGGCCGCCGCTGGGCCAGTAGCCCCAGCTCCGGCTGTAGCCCCAGCTCGGCAGCGCGCCGATCAGAAGCAGTATCAGGATGATCAGCAGAATGAACGAGAGGGACATGCGTTTCTCCTGGCGTTGTTTTGATGCGCTCGATGCTGGGTGCGCCGCCTCGCGAAAAACGCCGGATAGCCGCTTCTTCGGTGGTCAGGACTGTCCTACCGCCGTCGCCGGGGAAGCGGCTGCTCAGAGCTTCGCGAGCCGGTCGAGCGCCGCGAGCAGCGTCTCGTCCTTCTTCGCGAAGCAGAAGCGCACCACGCGCTGGTCGAAGCCGTCGCCGTAGAACGCAGACAACGGGATCGCCGCGACGCCGATCTCGCGCGTGAGCCAGAGGCAGAACTCGGCCTCCGACAGGTCGCTCACTGCCGAAATGTCGACGCACTGGAAGTAGCTGCCTTCGCTCGGCAGCAGCTTGAAGCGCGTCTTCTCGGCCAGGCCCGCCGCGAACAGGTCGCGCTTGCGCTGGTAGAACGCGGGCAGCTCGAGGTAGGGCGCCGGTGCGCCCATGTACTGCGCGAGCGCATGCTGCATCGGCGTGTTGACGGTGAACACATTGAACTGGTGCACCTTGCGGAATTCGGCCATCAGCGACGCGGGCGCGGCGACGTAGCCGATCTTCCAGCCGGTGACGTGGTAGGTCTTGCCGAAGCTGCTCACGATGAAGCTGCGCGCCGCGAGGCCCGGAAAGCGGGCCACGCTCTCATGCTGCGCGCCGTCGAACACCATGTGCTCGTAGACCTCGTCGGCAATCACCAGCACCTCGGTGGGCGCCAGCAGTTCCTCGAGTCGGCGCATCTCGGCCGCGGTCCAGACGGTGGCGCTCGGGTTGTGCGGCGTGTTGACGATGATGGCGCGCGTGCGCGGCGTCAGCGCGGCCGCGATGCGGTCGAAGTCGGGGCGGAAGGTGCCGGGCGTGAGCGGCACGCGCACCACGCGCCCACCCGCGAGCTCGATGTTCGGCACGTAGCTGTCGTAGCACGGCTCGAGCACGATCACTTCGTCGTCGGCACGCACCACCGCGAGGATGGCGGTGATGATGGCCTGGGTTGCACCGGCCGTGACCGTGATCTCGTCGGTGGCGCTGTAGCTGCGGCCGTAGAGCGCCGAGATCTTGTCGGCGATGGCCTGCCGCAGTGCCGGGATGCCGGGCATCGGCGGGTACTGGTTGTGTCCCGCGGCCATCGCGGCCGTGACGTCTTCGAGCAGCTTCGGGTCGCAGTGGAAATCGGGGAAGCCCTGGCCCAGGTTGACCGCGTTCTTCTCGGCCGCGAGCGCGGACATCACGGTGAAGATGGTGGTGCCCACGGCGGGCAGCTTGGTGGCGATCTGGGGCGTGCGGGGGGACGAATGAACAGTACTCATGGTGATCGTGGGGTCGGATGTTCTGCTGCTTCGGCGCTCTTTCGTGAAACACCGCGAACCGGCTTTGCCGGGCCGCTGGTGTTGTCCCCGAAAGGGGGTTGGCGAAGCGACACGAAGTGCGCGAAGACTGGGGGTGATCCTATAACTCGTAGTCCTGCTGGTGGCCGCTCAGGGCCTTCGCGATCAGGTTGCGGTCGAGGCGGTCGGACAGCAGCTCGGCGAACTTGAACACGAAGTTGCGCAGGTAGGCGCTGCGCTTGAAGGCCACGCGCGCGATGTTCTGGCCGAACACGTGGCCCATCGGGCGCACGACGAGGTCGGCGTTCGATTCGTCGCGCACCGCCATCTCGGCCACGATGCCCACGCCGAGGCCCAGGCGCACATAGGTCTTGATCACGTCGGAGTCGATCGCCTCGAGCGCGATGCGCGGCGTGAGCTTCTTCTGCGCAAAGGCATGGTCGATGCGCGTGCGCCCGGTGAACGACGGGTGGTAGGTGATGATCGGCTCGAGCGCCAGGTCCTCGAGCGAGATGCGCTCCCGGTCGGCAAGCGGATGGTCCTTCGGCAGCACCAGCACGTGCTGCCATTCGTAGCAGGGCAGGGTCACGAGGTCGGCATAGTCGGCGAGCGACTCGGTCGCGATGCCGACCTCGGCGATCTCGTCGATCACCATGCGCGCCACCTGGTCCGGCGAGCCCTGGTGCAGGCTCACGTTCACCTTGGGATACGCCTCGCGCAGCTTCGCCACCGGCACGGGGAGCACGTAGCGCGCCTGCGTGTGGGTGGTCGCGATCGACAGCGTGCCGCTGTCCTGGGCGCTGAACTGCTCGCCGATGCGCCGCAGGTTGCCGACCTCGCGCATGATCAGCTCGATGCTCGCAATGACGTGCTGGCCCGGTTCGGTGATGCGCTTCAGCCGCTTGCCATGGCGCGCGAAGATCTCGACGCCGAGTTCTTCTTCCAGCTCGATGATGGCCTTGGAGACGCCGGGCTGCGAGGTGTGGAGCGCTTTCGCCGCCTCCGTCAGGTTCAGGTTGCGCCGCACGGCCTCCTGAACAAACTTGAACTGGTGCAGATTCATATCAAATTCCGTCTTATTGCGGAATTCATTATGCCTTTGAAGTCTATTGAAATTTCACGAACATCAAGGTTTGTGTGCAATTCGGGCCAGCAAGTCGATCAGTTCTGGCTCTTCCCCGACCGTACGTGCGAGCTCGACCTCCACGGCGGGCCAGGCTTGGCGCAGCGCCTCCACCTGCAATGGCAAGTCCTCGCGCGCATGTTTGCCCATGCCGAGGAATAGCGGAACGATCCGCAGCGCCGTGGCGCCGCTGGCGACCAGTGCGGCGGCGGCGGTCGGCAGGTCGGGCGCGGCGAGCTCCATGTAGGCGCAGGCCACGCGCGCTTGCGGATCGAGCGCGGTCAGGCGTGCAGCCACCGCTTCGATCGGTGCGCGCCAGCGCGCGTCGCGCGAGCCGTGGGCCAGCAGCACGATGCCTCTTGCGTCTGCAGCGGCGGCCACCGTCGCTACCTTCGAAGCACCAGCCAGCTGAAGGCCGCGAGCGACATGACCGTATAGATGAGCCCCGGCGCCGCCGCCGTGAGCATGGGCGACCAGTTGCTCAGGTTGCCGAGATAGCCGAACACGTTGTTGAGCAGGAAGAAGCTGATGCCGATCATCACGCCGCCGAACACGTAGGTGGTGATGCCGGCCTGGCGGAAGTGCAGGTAGGCGAAGGGCAGCGCGAGCACCACCATCACCAGGCAAGAGAGCGGATAGAAGACCTTGCGCCAGAACTGGATCTCGTAGCGCTGCGCGGTCTGGCCATTGGCGTCGAGGTGGCGGATGTAGTCGAACAGGTCGATGGTGCCCATGCGGTCGGGCCGCAGCAGCGCCACCGACACCATCTCGGCCGTCAGCGTGGTCGGCCAGTCGAGCTGCGGCACCTTGGTGGTCACGATGCGCGCCTTGTCGGCGCTGTTGCGGGTGTCGTAGTCCTGGGTTTCGACGTCGGTCAGCGTCCAGTGCTCTTCGTGGATGCGTGCCGAGCCGGCGACGAGCTGGCGGCGCACATAGCCGTTCTCGTCGAACTCGAAGATGCGCGCGTTCTTGAGCGCCCCGTCGCGCGCGATCGAGAGCACGTTCACCGCATACGAGACGTTCTCGCGCTTCTCCTTGAGCCAGGCGCCGGTGTTGCCGACGAACGAATAGGTGCCCTGGTAGCGCGACTTGAGCAGCTGGCCGGTGCGTTCGGAGGCCGGTGCGATGTAGTCGCCGATGGCGAAGGTCAGCACCACGAAGCCCAGGCCCAGCAGCAGCAGCGTGCGCAGCGCGCGCCAGGGGCCGAGCCCGCTGGTGCGCAGGATGGTGTATTCCGAACTCTGCGCGAGCCGCGCCATCACGAAGATGCAGCCGATCAGCACGGTGATCGGGAGCAGCTCGTAGAGATGGCTCGGGATCAGCAGCGTCACGTAGATCAGCGCCTGCGCGGGGCCGTAGGCCAGGCTCTCGGGACGGCCGATCGACTGCAGCTCGTCGACGAAGTCGAAGAAGAAGAAGAGGCTCAGGAAGCCGAGCGTCACGAAAGCCACGGCTTTCAGGACCTCGACGTAGATCAGGCGGCGAATGGTTTTCACGGGGACGGATCGGTTTGGGAGGACGGCAGGCCGCCGGCCATCACGCGCTCGGTCCTGCGGCGCCGGCCCCAGTTGTTGTTGCGCAACGCGAGCCACAGGAGCGCCACCACCATGACGCCGCCGTGCAGCAGCAGCATGAACGAGCCCATGCCGAAGCGGCCGGTGCTGATCCAGCTCTGGCCGAGGTTGAGCATGTTGTAGTAGACGACGAAGGCGAACAGCGCGAACAGCAGGTTGCCGCTGCGCCCGACGCGCGGATTGACGCTCGAGACCGTGAGCGCGAGCAGCACGAAATTGATCGCCGCGAGCAGCATGCCCAGGCGCCAGGCGAGCTCGCCCTGGCTCACGTCGCCCGGCTCGCGCAGCAGCTGCAGCGTGGGCTTGGCGCGCACCGGCGTGCTGTCGGTCGCGAAATCGCTGCTGCCGCCGGCGCGCGTGCCGTAGGTCTCGAATTCGCTGATCTTGAGGCCCGAGGTGGGCAGCAGCGGCCGCTCGAGGCGCTGGCCGTTGCTCAGCATCAGGTAGCGGTTGTTGCCGATGTCCTCGATGCGGCCGCTGCGCGCCGAGGTGGTGATCTGCAGGCCGCGCTCGATGGCCCAGATGAACACGTTGGTGGCCGTGGCGTTGTCGGGCGTGTCCTTGTCGATGAAGAACACCCGCATGCGGCCCGACGATTCACGGAATTCGCCCGGCGACACGCGCTCGATGTCGCTGCGGCGCTCGTACTGGGCGCGCATGCCGATGGTCTGCGAATTGGCCCAGGGCCAGCCGACCAGCGCCATGACGGCGATCAGCAGCAGCACCGGCCAGGCGAAGCGGAACAGCGGCTGGACGAAATCCGCCAGGCCGCGGCCGCTGGAGAACCAGATCACCATCTCGCTGTCGCGGTACATGCGGGAAAGCGTGCCGACGATGGCGACGAACAGACTCAGGCTCAGGATGGTCGGCATGTAGCCGAGCACCGTGTAGGCCATCACGAGGAACACTTCGGAGGGGTTCACGCTGCCCTTGGAGGCGAGGCCGAGCGTGCGGATCAGCATCATGGTCATCACGATGGTGACCAGGACCACGAGGGTCGCTCCGAAGCTGCGCGACAGCTCCTTGCGTAGGGAAGAATGGAATAACATCGTTCGAGGAAAAAAAGGATTATGGACTTTCAGCTCAAGACCCTCACCGTCGCGCGCGCCGCGGCCGAAAAATCCGACGTCCTGATCGTGCTGGTCGGCAGTGCGCCGCTCACCACGCGGGATCCGCTCTCCGCGCTGATCGCGAGCGCCCGCAAGGCCGGCGACCTGCCCGACAAGCCCGGCAAGCTGCTCGCGCTCTACCACCCGGACGAGGTGGCGGCCTCGCGCGTGGTGCTCGCGGCGGTCGGCGACGGCACGCCCGCGTCGGTGCGCAGCGCGGTGATTGCGGCAATCAAGGCGGCCAAGGCCTCGGCGACCAAACGGGTGGTGATGGTGTTCGCCCAGGAGGCCGATGGGGCCGCCGTCGCAAGCGCGGTCGCGGCCGCCGCCGATGCCAGCTACGTCTACACCACCACCCGCTCCAAGGCCTCGAACGGCGAGGGCGGGCGCAGCATCCGCACCCTGGTGCTCGGCGTGGCCGATGCGGCGGCGGTGACGCCGGCTTTCGACGAAGCCCGCGCCACCGTGTCGGGCATCGAGCTGGCCAAGGAATGGGGCAACCGGCCCGGCAACCACTGCACGCCCACGCTCCTCGGCGAGGCCGCCAAGGAACTCGGCCGGCTGCCGCGCATGAAGGTCGAGGTGCTCGGCCCCAAGGAAGTCCAGAAGCTGGGCATGGGCTCGTTCGCCGCGGTGGCCCAGGGCTCGGCCGAGCCGCTGCGTTTCATCGTGCTGCGCTACCAGGGCGGCCCGAAGGACCAGGCGCCCGTGGTGCTGGTCGGCAAGGGGATCACCTTCGACACGGGCGGGGTCTCGCTCAAGCCGGCGGCCGAAATGGACGAAATGAAGTTCGACATGTGCGGCGCCGCCAGCGTGCTCGGCACGTTCCGGGCGCTCGGCGAGATCCAGCCGGCCATCAACGTGGTGGGCCTGGTGCCGGCGTGCGAGAACATGAACGACGGCCGCGCGCTCAAGCCCGGCGACGTGGTCACGAGCATGAGCGGGCAGACCATCGAGGTGCTCAACACCGACGCTGAAGGGCGCCTGGTGCTGTGCGATGCGCTGACCTACGCCAAGCGCTTTGCGCCGGCCGCCGTGATCGACATCGCCACGCTCACCGGCGCCTGCGTGGTTGCGCTCGGCGGTGTACGCAGCGGACTGTTCACGAGCGACGAAACACTCGCCACCGCGCTGCAGGCGGCCGGCGAAGCATCGCAGGACCGCTGCTGGCGCCTGCCGCTCGACGACGACTATGCCGAAGGCCTGAAGACCAACTTCGCCGACGTGGCCAATGTGGCGGGACGCGCGGGCGGTGCCATCACCGCGGCCAAGTTCCTGCAGCGCTTCGCGGGCGACTTCGCCTGGGCGCACCTCGACATCGCGGGCACCGCCTGGAAGAGCGGGGCGGCCAAGGGCGCGACCGGCCGGCCGGTGGGCCTGCTGGTTTCGTACCTGATGGAGCGCGCGCGCAGCAGCACCGCCGCGGCCACGCCCAAGGCGGCCGGCAAGAAGGGCGGCGCCGCTGCACGCAAGGCACGGTCGGCGCAGTGACGGAGATCGGCTTCCACTTCAACACGCCGGACAAGGCCAACTACGCCTGCCGGCTGGTCCGCAAGGCCGTCAATGCGCGCGGGCTGCGGGTGATCGTGGTGGGCGAGCCGCCGATGCTCGAGGCGATCGATGCGGCGCTGTGGCAGCTCTCGCCTTCGGACTTCATCGCGCATTGCCGCGCCGATGCCCCGCCGCAGATGCTGAGCCGCTCGCCGGTCGTGCTCTGCGCCGAAGGCGCGGACGCCGCCGCGCTGCCGCACCGCGAAATGCTCGTGAACCTCGGTCCTGCCGTGCCGGCGGGCTTCGAGCGCTTCGAGCGGCTCATCGACATCGTGAGCAGCGAGCCCGATGACCGGCAGATCGGCCGCGCGCGGTGGCGCCACTATGCCGACCGCGGCTATCCGATCCAGCCGCACGATTTCGCAAGGAGCGCTTCCTGATGGCCAGCACGCTGCGCACGCCGCCCCGGTTCGTTCCCACGCTGACCACCGTGCTCGACCTGCCGGCCGCGCCCGCTGTGGAGGCACCCAGGCCCGCCGAGGCGGCGCCGCCCGTCGACCCGGCGCAGGCGGTCGCGCTGCCGCCCGCGGCCCAGCGTGCGGAGGCCGACATCGTGCGCCTGGAGGAACAGCTTCTGCACCGCGTGCTGCAGCGCGTCGACCTCTCGCTCGAGGAGCGGCTGAGCGACACCGTGGCCGCCGCGGTGCAGCAGCAGCTCGACGCCATGGTGCCGCGTCTGCGCGAAGAAATCGAGGCCGTGCTGCGCGCGCTGGTGATCGAGGCCATGGCCGCCGAACTCTCGGAAAACCCAGGGTCTACGCCAACTTAATGCCTGTAAAGCTTCAGCTAAACTGCGCGCCAGGTCGGAAGGCGTGAGGGTGCCGCTGGTCTGCGGCGCGAAACTTGCGAGGTCTGCGCGCCCGGATCACACGACCGGTTTCTTGGTTTCATATCTATCCATGTTCTGGAGGTTCTCATGCAATTGAAATGGACTGCGGTCGCACTGGCTGCCATCACGCTCGTGGCTTGCGGCAAGAAGGAAGAAGCGGCTGCACCGGCGGCTTCGGCGCCCACGGCTGCGGCCCCGGCACCTGCAGCCCCTCCGGCTGACGCGCTGGTCGTGAAGATCGGCCATGTGGCGCCGACCAGCGGCCCGATCGCCCACCTCGGCAAGGACAACGAGTTCGGCGCCCGGATGGCCATCGAGGACCTGAACGCGAAGAACCTGAAGATCGGCGAGAAGACGGTCAAGTTCGAACTCGTCGCCGAAGACGACGCCGGCGATCCCAAGCAGGGCACCGCCGTGGCGCAGAAGCTCGTCGACGAGAAGGTCAACGGCGTGGTCGGCCACCTGAACTCCGGCACCACCATTCCCGCTTCCAAGCTCTACAGCGACGCGGGCATTCCCCAGATCTCGCCGTCGGCGACGAACCCCAAGTACACCCGCCAGGGCTTCAAGACCACGTTCCGCGTGGTGGCCGACGACACGCAACTCGGCGGCACGCTGGGCAAGTACGCGGTCGAGACGCTCAAGGGCAAGAACATCGCCGTGATCGACGACCGCACCGCCTACGGCCAGGGCGTCGCCGAAGAATTCGAGAAGGCCGCCAAGGCTGCCGGCGCCACCATCGTGGGCCACGAGTTCACCACCGACAAGTCGACCGACTTCAACGCCATCCTGACCAAGCTCAAGGCCGCCAAGCCCGACGTGCTGTTCTTTGGCGGCATGGACGCCGTCGGCGGCCCGATGCTCAAGCAGGTCAAGCAGCTCGGCCTGAACGTCAAGTTCATGGGCGGCGACGGCCTGTGCACCGGCGAACTGCCGAAGCTCGCTGGCGATGCCATCGGCGAAGACATGGTGGTGTGCGCCGAGGCCGGCGGTGTGGACGGCGACTTCAAGCAGCCGCTCGAAGACTTCAAGGCCAAGTTCAAGACCAAGAACGGCGTCGACGTGCAGATCTATGCACCGTACGTCTACGACGCGGTCAACGTGCTCGCCGAAGCCATGGTCAAGGCCGGCTCGGCCGATCCCGCCAAGTACCTGCCCGAAGTGGGCAAGGTCGAGTACAAGGGCGTGACCGGCCCGATCGCCTTCGACGAGAAGGGCGACATCAAGAACGGCGCGCTCACGCTGTTCACGTACAAGGGTGGCGTGCGCACGCAGATCGCCGTGGTGCGCTGATTGCACCCCTCCGGCGCGCAGCAGCGATGCGCGCCACGAAGAAAAGGGCCCCCGGGGCCCTTTTCTTTTTGCAGCGGCTGCCGCCGCACCGGGCTCAGGCCAGCGTGGCCAGGCCCGAAGGGCGGTCGGTGTTGCAGTAGTCGATGAAGGCGTCGAGGTCGCGCGACTTGTCGAAGACGGCGTCGGCGCCCAGGGCCTCGCAGCGCGCGCGGATGTCGGCCGTCACGTAGTTGCTGAGCACCACCACGCGCTGGCCCGGGCCGCGGACCGTGCAGCCCGCGAGCACGCCGAGCCCGGAGCCTTCCTTCAGGAACAGATCGACGATGAGCAACTGCCAGTCTTCGGGATGCGCGGCAAGCCAGGCGAGCGCATCGGATTCGGTTTCGGCGAAGCCGACGACCTGGCCGTCGACCAGATCTTCGAGGGCCGGGACCAGGTTGTCCCTGATGGTCTTGTTGTCCTCGACGAGGAACGTGATGAGGGCCATGCCGTGGTTTCGCCTTGAGAACCAATAGCGTAACGTGCCAGATGAGTTGACTGCGTAGGAGAAGGGAGACGGAGAGTTCCGTTCGGTCGAGAAGTAGGTCCGCGGCGTCGTTCAGTCTGCGGCACCGGACCGGATCTGGGCCTTGAGCTCCTCGGCCTCCGCCTGGCTCTCGTCGCGCTGGGCCGTGATCTCGAGGCGCTTCTCGATCTCCTCGCTCAGCGCCGCGTTCACCTCGGCCAGTGTTTCGGCCGACCGGGCGAGCTTTTCTTCGAGCTGGCTGGTGTGCTCGATGGCCTGGGCCACTTCACCCACCTGCACTTCGTCGGGCAGCTCCTGCTCGAGCACCGTGTTCACGACCGCCAGGTTGTCGGACGCCCGCTGGACATCGGCCGCCACCGCTTCCGTCTTCTCCAGTGTCCGTTCGAGCGAGGTGTCGTCACGCGACGAAGTTGTTTTTTTTCCGGTCATCCGGGCTCCTTTGCACACGTGAAAGTAATGTTTTTACATTATCCGGTCAATGCATCCAGCTGGAAGCCAGGCGAAGCAGCAAAAGAAAAACGGGGCGCAAGGCCCCGTATTCATGACTTCCCTGGCGGAGCAGGCGGGATTCGAACCCGCGGAGGGCTATTAACCCTCACACGCTTTCCAGGCGTGCGACTTAAACCGCTCATCCACCGCTCCTGAGCCCACGATTGTAGCAGTCGGCCAGCGACCGATCAGGCCGGGTTCGACGGCTTGCCGGCCTGGATCATGCGCATCGCCGAGGCGATCAGCGCGGAAGTCTCGGTCATGTTGCTGGGCACGATCAGCGTGGTCTTGGAATCCGCCGCGACCTTGCTGAACGCATCGACCGCGCGCTCGGCCACCTTGAGCTGCACCGCCTGGTCGCCGGCGGGCTGGCGGATGGCGGCGGCCACGCGCTCGATGGCGTCGGCCGTGGCCGCAGCCACCGCGGTGATGGCCGCGGCCTCGCCCTGCGCGTTGTTGATCTGGGCCTGCTTTTCGCCCTCGGAACGGGCGATGAAAGCCTCACGCTCACCGGTGGCGATGTTGATCTGCTCCTGGCGACGGCCTTCCGAGGCCGCGATCAGTGCGCGCTTCTCGCGCTCGGCCGTGATCTGGCGCTGCATCGCGTGCAGGATTTCCTTGGGCGGTGTCAGGTCCTTGATCTCGTAGCGCAGCACCTTCACGCCCCAGTTGAGCGCCGCCTCGTCGATGGCGGCCACCACTTGGGCGTTGATCACGTCGCGCTCCTCGAAGGTCTTGTCGAGCTCGAGCTTGCCGATCACGCTGCGCAGCGAGGTCTGCGCCAGTTGTGTGACGGCCACGATGTAGTTCGACGAGCCGTAGCTCGCGCGCATCGGGTCGGTGACCTGGAAGTAGAGGATGCCGTCGACCTGCAGTTGCGTGTTGTCGCGCGTGATGCAGATCTGGCTCGGCACGTCGAGCGGAATCTCCTTCAGGCTGTGCTTGTAGGCGACCCGGTCGATGAACGGGATCAGGAAGTTGGGGCCGGGCGTCATGGTGCCGTGGTACTTGCCGAGGCGCTCGCGCACCCAGGCGTTCTGCTGCGGCACGAACTTGACCGACTGGCTGATGAAGATGATCGCGATGACCAGGATGATGATGGGGACCGAAAATTCCATGCTGCTTTTCTCCTCGGGGGTGTGTCAGATCTTGTCGACGACAAGACGGCTGCCGATGACTTCGACCACGCGGTGCTCGCCGGTGGTGGGGGCGCGCCCGGCGCGCTGGACCACGGTCCACTGGGCCCCGCGGTAGCGCACGGTCGCGGTGCCGTCGGGGTTCCAGGTGTCGACGTGAAGGGTCTCGCCGATGTCCAGGTTGATGTCGCGGTTGGCCTCGGTGGGCGGTTCGGCCGGCCGCCGGCGCCGCACGGCATACCAGACGAGCACTGCGCCCACGCCGACCACGGCCGCCACGATGAGCTGGGCCATGAGGCCCGCGCCCAGGTGCGCCGCAATGGCCGCCGCCGCAAAGCCGGCCGCGAGCAGCAGCAGGTAGACGGTGCCCGAAATCAGCTCGAGCACGATCGCGGTTCCCGCTATCAGCCACCAGATGGTGGAGTTCGCCATATCTCTTCCTTCTCTCCTCGGTGTTGGATGCACGCTATTCTGGGTCAAAAGCCGACGGAAGCCGTCATCCGAATTCCGTACACTTCGCGCCTCATTGCCTGTCCGGAGCCCTGCTCATGAAATTCCGCTTCCCCATCGTCATCATCGACGAGGACTTCCGCTCCGAAAACACATCGGGCCTCGGCATCCGCGCGCTCGCGCAGGCCATCGAGACCGAAGGCTTCGAGGTGCTCGGCGTCACCAGCTACGGCGACCTGAGCCAGTTCGCCCAGCAGCAAAGCCGCGCCAGCGCCTTCATCCTGTCGATCGACGACGAGGAGTTCTCCGTCGGTCCCGACCTCGACCCGGCCGTGCTGAGCCTGCGCAACTTCATCGGCGAGGTGCGGCGCAAGAACGCCGATGTGCCGATCTACATTTACGGCGAAACCAAGACGTCGCGCCATATCCCGAACGACATCTTGCGCGAGCTGCACGGCTTCATCCACATGTTCGAGGACACGCCGGAGTTCGTGGCGCGCCACATCATCCGCGAGACCAAGAGCTATCTCGAGGGCGTGCAGCCGCCGTTCTTCAAGGCGCTGATCGACTATGCGGAAGACGGCTCGTATTCGTGGCACTGTCCCGGCCATTCGGGCGGCGTGGCGTTCCTCAAGAGCCCGGTCGGCCAGATGTTCCACCAGTTCTTCGGCGAGAACATGCTGCGCGCAGACGTCTGCAACGCCGTGGAAGAGCTCGGGCAGCTGCTCGACCACACCGGGCCGGTCGCGGCCAGCGAGCGCAATGCGGCGCGCATCTTCAATGCCGACCATTGCTTCTTCGTGACCAACGGCACCAGCACCAGCAACAAGATGGTGTGGCACCACACGGTGGCGCCCGACGACGTGGTGGTGGTCGACCGCAACTGCCACAAGTCGATCCTGCACGCGATCATCATGACGGGCGCGATCCCCGTCTTCATGAAGCCCACGCGCAACCACTTCGGCATCATCGGCCCGATCCCGAAGAGCGAGTTCGAGCAGAGCGCCATCAAGGCCAAGATCAAGGCCAATCCGCTGCTGGCCGACGTGGACCCGAACAAGGTCAAGCCGCGCGTCATGACGCTCACGCAGTCGACCTACGACGGCGTGATCTACAACACCGAGACCATCAAGAACATGCTCGATGGCTACGTCGACACGCTGCATTTCGACGAGGCCTGGCTGCCGCATGCGGCCTTTCATCCGTTCTATGGCGCCTACCACGCGATGGGCAAGCGGCGCGTACGGCCCAAGGAGTCGCTCGTGTTCGCCACCCAGTCGACGCACAAGCTGCTGGCCGGCATCAGCCAGGCCAGCCATGTGCTGGTGCAGGACTCGCAGAACCGCGCACTCGACCGCGACCTCTTCAACGAGGCCTACCTAATGCACTCGTCCACGAGCCCGCAGTACGCGATCATCGCGAGCTGCGACGTGGCCGCAGCGATGATGGAGCCGCCCGGCGGCACGGCGCTGGTGGAAGAAAGCATCCTCGAGGCGCTCGATTTCCGCCGCGCGATGCGCAAGGTGGAAGAGGAATTCGGCAAGGACGAATGGTGGTTCAAGGTCTGGGGCCCCGAGAAGCTGGTCGAGGAGGGCATCGGCCGCGCCGAAGACTGGATCATGCAGGGCGAGAAGAACGGTAAACCGACGAAGAAGAAGTCGCCGCGCAACTGGCACGGCTTCGGGGAGCTGGCCGACGGCTTCAACATGCTCGACCCGATCAAGTCGACCATCGTGACGCCCGGCCTCGATCTGGAAGGCAGCTTCGCGGAAACCGGCATTCCCGCGAGCGTGGTGACCAAGTTCCTCGCCGAGCACGGTGTGATCGTCGAGAAGACCGGCCTCTACAGCTTCTTCATCATGTTCACGATCGGCATCACCAAAGGGCGCTGGAACACGCTGCTCACGGCGCTGCAGCAGTTCAAGGACGACTACGCGCGCAACCAGCCGATGTGGCGCATCCTGCCCGAGTTCTGCCAGCAGCACCCGGGCTACGAGCGGCTGGGCCTGCGCGACCTGTGCCAGCACATCCACCAGCTCTATGCGCGCTACGACGTGGCACGGCTCACCACCGAGATGTACCTGAGCGACCTGACGCCGGCGATGAAGCCCAGCGACGCGTTCGCCCACATCGCCCACCGCAAGACCGAACGCGTGGAGATCGACGAGCTCGAAGGCCGCATCACCACGAGCCTGATCACGCCGTATCCGCCGGGCATCCCGCTGCTGATCCCGGGCGAGGTGTTCAACAAGAAGATCGTCGACTACCTGAAGTTCTCGCGCGAGTTCAACCTGCAGTGCCCGGGCTTCGAGACCGACATCCACGGCCTGGTGGCGCGCATCGACGAGAGCGGCAAGAAGCGCTATTACGCGGACTGCGTGGCGCTGCCGAAGTAGGCGGCCAGGGCCGGCGTGCCTCAGGAGGGCGCGCCAGCTCGAACGCGCATGAAGCGCGCGAAGCGCGGCAGCCCGCTCGCATGGGTGCCGTTGTAGCGGTAGGTGACCCAGGTGCCGAGGGCGGGCGGATGCTCGCGCTGGGCGTCGGTCAGGCCGCTGCCGAGCCTGAAGCGCCTGCCGTCGGGCGTCTCGACCAGCAGCGCGCCGAGCCGCCCGGCATGCCGGCCCTTGCCGCCGATGTGCCCGACCACGCGCGCCTCGGCGTCCTCGTAGCTCTTGACCTTCAGCAGGTCGTTGTTCCGCTCGGCGCGGTAGAGCGAACTGCCCCGGTGCAGCATGAGGCCTTCGCCGCCCATCTTCTCGGTCTTGGCGAGCAGTGCCTGGAGCGCGGCATGGGTGGTGGCGCGCTCCTGCGGCACGAGCACCACCCAGGGCGCGCCGGTGATCGGCAGCAACTGGCGCAGCGCTGCGAGGCGAGCGGTGAAGTCGCCGCCATGGGTCGGCAGGTCGAACACCATGAAGCGCATCTCGCGCCAGGCCACGTCATTGGGGGTCTGACTGCGCACGGTCGAGGCCGCGCGCTCGAACTGCCCGCGGCCGGCCCAGAGTTCGCCGTCCAGCGGCACCCTTGGCAGCGGCGCGGTGAACCAGGCCGGCGCCATGACGGCTTCGCCGCCGCGGGTCCAGAGCCGCTGGCCATCCCAGAAGCCGCGCAGGCCGTCGTATTTCTCGCTCACCCAGTAATCGTCGAGCGACATGCCCGGCCGGTAGACCCCCGCAAGCATCAACCGCGGCGCGCCGTCGTTCGCAGCCGCCGCGGTGCGCGCCGCGAGCGCGCCGATGCCGGCGAGCAGCAGCGCGCGTCGAGTGAGGGGGAGGTGGGGCCCCATGGCGGCGATCCGGCCTGGCAGGAAGAAGGACCGGCTTATTCCGCCATGCCCGGGACCACCCGGCTGAAGCCGCCGTCCACGTAGGTGATCTCTGCGGTGACGCCGCTGGACAGATCGCTCAGCAGGAAGGCGGCCACGTTGCCGACCTCTTCGATGGTCACGTTGCGGCGGATCGGCGAAGCGTCGGCGACGGCCGAGAGGATCTTGCCGAAATCCTTGATGCCGCTCGCGGCCAGCGTCTTGATCGGGCCGGCGCTGATGCCGTTGGCGCGCATGTCCTTCGGGCCGATCGCCGCCGCGGTGTAGCGCACCGACGCTTCGAGCGAAGCCTTGGCGAGGCCCATGGTGTTGTAGTTGGGCAGCGCGCGCTCGGCGCCCAGGTAGGTCAGCGTGAGAAGGGCCGACTTTGGATTGAGATAGGGCAGGGCCGCCTTGGCCATGGCCGGGAAGCTGTAGGCGCTGATGTCGTGCGCGATGCGGAAGCCCTCGCGCGAGAGGCCGTCGAGGAAGTCGCCCGCGATGGCCTCGCGCGGTGCAAAGCCGATGCTGTGCACGAAGCCGTCGAAGGTGGGCCAGGTCTCGGCCAGGTCCGCGAACAGCTTGTCGATCTGCGCGTCATCGCCCACGTCGCAGTCGAAGATCAGCTTCGAGCCGAAATCGGCCGCAAACTCGGTGATGCGGTCCTTGAAGCGTTCGCCCACATAGCTGAACGCCAGTTCGGCGCCCTGCGCGTGGCACGCCTTGGCGATGCCGTAGGCGATGGAGCGGTTGCTCAGCACGCCGGTGATCAACAGTTTTTTGCCGGAAAGAAAGCCCATGGATCTGCCTCTTGAAAATCTTGGGCAGAATTCTCGCATGCGAGGTTGGCTGTTTTTTTTCTTGGCGCTCTCGGCGGCCCCCTCCTGGGCTGCCCATGCCTACGCGCAATTCGGCGACATCAAGTACCCGCCGGGTTTCACCCATTTCGGCTACGTGAACCCCGGCGCCCCGAAAGGCGGCGAGTTCAGGCTCGTGCCGCCGACGCGGCCGACCAACTTCGACAAGTTCAATCCGTTCACGCTCAAGGGCACGGCGCCTTCGGGCATCGGGCCGATGATGTTCGAGAGCCTGATGACCGGCAATTCGGAGGAGCCGACCACGGTCTACGGCCTTTTGGCCGAGGACGTGGAAGTGGCCCCCGACCGGCTGTCGGCCACCTTCAGGCTCCATCCGAAGGCCCGCTTCAACGACGGCTCGCCGGTGCTCGCGGCCGACGTGGTCCATTCGTTCGTGACGCTCACCGGGCCGCTCGCCTCGCCGCAGTTCAAGACGATCTATGCCGAGGTGCGCAAGGCCACGGCGCTCGGCGAGCGCCGCGTGCGCTTCGACTTCGCGAGCCCGAACCGCGAGTTGCCGCTGGTGGTGGGCGGCATGCCGGTCTTCAGCCGCGCGTGGGGCGCGGGCAAGCCCTTCGACCAGGTCGTGACCGAGGTGCCGATCGCATCCGGCCCCTACCGCCCCGCGAGCGACCGCCTCGGCCGCGACATCACCTATGTGCGCCGCACCGACTACTGGGGCGCCGAGCTGCCGGTGCGCAAGGGCTTCTTCAACTTCGACCGGATCGTCTACAAGGTCTACCTCGACGAGACCGCGCGCTTCGAGGGGCTCAAGGCCGGCGAGTTCGACTTCATGCGCGAGTTCACCTCACGCAACTGGGCGCGCCAGTACAAGGGCAAGCAGTTCGACAGCGGCGAGATCGTCAAGCGCGCTTTCGAGAACCAGAACCCCGGCGATTTCCAGGGCTACATCTTCAACACCCGCCGCGACAAGTTCAAGGACGTGCGCGTGCGCGAGGCGATCGGCCTCGCGATGGATTTCGAATGGCTCAACCGGCAGCTGTTCTACGGCCTCTACAAGCGGGTGCACGGCTACTTCCCGAACAGCGAGTTCCATGCCGAGGGCTTGCCCAAGCCCGACGAACTGGCGTTGATGGAACCGCTGCGCGCCAGGCTCCGGCCCGAGGTGTTCGGGCCTGCTGCCGTGCCGGCGAGCACCGAGCCGCCGGGCAGCCTGCGCGGCAACCTGCGGCGGGCGAGGGCGCTGCTGGCCGAGGCCGGCTGGACCTACCGCGACGGCGCGCTGCGCAACGAGAAAAACGAAGCCTTCGCGATCGAGTTCCTCAACGACCAGCCTTCGCTGATCCGCGTTGCCACGCCGTTGCAGGCTTCGCTGAGGAAGCTCGGCATCGCGCTGAGCTTTCGCACCGTCGATTTCTCGCTCGCGCAGCAGCGCATGGACAACCACGACTTCGACATGACGACACGGCGCATTCCGGGCAGCAGCGCGCCGGGCGGCGAGCTGTTCGAGCTGTTCGGCTCGAAGGCGGCCGAAACCAACGGCTCGGCCAATGCATGGGGCATCGCCGACCCGGCGGTCGACGCGATCATCGGCAAGGTGGTCGCGGCCACCACGCGCGGTGAGCTCGCCACCGCCATGCGCGTGCTCGACCGTGTGCTGTCGCACGGCCACTATTCGATCCCGATGTATTACGGCAGCGACTTCCTGATCGGCTACCGGCCCGCCGGCGTGGTGCTGCCGCCGACCATCCCGCCGTACTACGATGCGGGCGACTGGGCCCTTTCGACGTGGTGGGCCTCGCCCGCCAACAAGTGAACAGAGACGCATCTCCCCCGGAATGGCCAGCTACATCCTCAAACGCCTGCTGCTGATGATCCCGACGCTGCTGGGCGTGCTGCTCATCACGTTCACGGTGATCCAGTTCGTGCCGGGCGGGCCGGTCGAGCAGATGGTGGCGCAGCTGCAGGGCCGCGACTCGGGCGGCGAGCGCGCGGCGGCTGCCGGCGCCGGCTACCGCGGCCGCCAGGGGCTCGACCCGCAGCGCATCGAGGAGATCAAGAAGCTCTACGGCTTCGACAAGCCCGCGCACGAGCGCTTCTGGCAGATGCTCAAGTCGTTCGCACGCCTCGACCTCGGCGAGAGCTTCTACCAGCGCAAGGCGGTCTGGGAACTCGTCAAGGAAAAGCTGCCGGTGTCGATCAGCCTGGGGCTTTGGACCTTCTTCATCAGCTACCTGATCGCGGTGCCGCTCGGCGTGGCGAAGGCGGTGCGCGCCGGCTCGCGCTTCGATTTCGTCACCACGCTGATCGTGCTGATCGGCTATGCGATCCCGGGCTTCGTGCTCGGGGTGGCGCTGCTCGTCATTTTTGGCGGACAGCTGCAGTGGTTTCCGCTGCGCGGGCTGACCTCGCCCAACTGGGAAACGCTGGGCTGGGGCGCGAAGATCGCCGACTACCTCTGGCACATCGCGCTGCCGGTGACGGCGATGGTGCTCGGCAGTTTTGCCGTGACGGCCATGCTCACGAAGAACTCCTTCCTCGAGGAAATCCGCAAGCAGTACGTGCTGACCGCGCGCGCCAAGGGGCTGGCCGAGCGCCAGGTGCTCTGGAAGCACATCTTCCGCAATGCGCTGATCCCGATCATCACGGGCTTTCCGGCCGCCTTCATCGGCGCGTTCTTCACCGGCTCGCTGCTGATCGAGACGCTGTTCTCACTCGACGGCCTCGGCCTGCTGAGCTACGAGAGCGTGATCCGGCGCGACTATCCGGTGGTGCTCGGCACGCTGTTCCTGTTCACGGTGATCGGGCTCGCGACCAAGCTCATTTCAGACCTCTGCTACGTCTGGGTCGACCCGAGGGTGAAATTTGACTGAAATGACCCACCCCCGTCCCACGCGCACTTCGTGTCGCTCGACTCCCCCCTCAAGGGGGCAACACCAGCGGCCCGGCGGAGCCGGTTCCGCGGTGTTCCTGGCCTTCGCCGCGCCGGTACCTCGCGGCGCTGACGACAGGGTGGGAAGCTAAGCGATGGCCCCCTCTGAGCTTCGTTCCAGCGCTCCGCACTCACTGAGCCCGGGACGCCGCGCCTGGCGCCGTTTCCGCCGCAATCCGCTGGGCTTCTGGAGCCTGGTGGCGTTCACGATATTGGTGGTGCTGAGCCTGTTCGCCGAACTCTTGTCGACCGACAAGCCGCTGGTCGTGCGCTACGAGGGCCAGACCTACTTCCCGGTGCTGCGCGACTACCCCGAGAAGACCTTCGGCGGCGACTTCGAGACGCCGGCCGACTACCTCGACCCGTTCATCCGCGAGCGCATCACCTCGGGGGGCAACTGGGCCGTGTACGCGCCCAACCCTTACGGGCCGCAGACGCTCAACTATTTCGCCAAGCTGCCGAATCCTGCCGCGCCTTCGCGCGAGAACCTGTTCGGCACCGACGACCGCGGCCGCGACCTGCTGGCACAGCTGATCTACGGCTTTCGGGTCAGCGTGCTGTTCGCGCTGGCGCTCACCGCCATCGGCGTGCTGCTGGGCATCGGGACCGGGGCGGTCCAGGGCTTCTTCGGCGGCAAGACCGACCTGGTCTTTCAGCGCTTCATCGAGATCTGGGGCTCGATGCCCGAGCTGTATCTGCTGATCATCTTCAGCGCAATCTTCTCGCCGAGCGTGGCGCTGCTCTTGATTCTGCTGAGCCTGTTCGGCTGGATGGGGCTGTCGGACTACGTGCGCGCGGAGTTCCTGCGCAACCGGCAGATGGACTACGTGCGCGCGGCGCGTGCGCTCGGCGTGAGCAACCTGCAGATCATGTGGCGCCACATCCTGCCGAACAGCATGGTGCCGGTCGTCACGTTCCTGCCGTTCCGAATGAGCGCGGCGATCCTCGCGCTGACCTCGCTCGACTTCCTCGGGCTCGGGGTGCCGCCGGGCACGCCTTCGCTCGGCGAACTGCTGAGCCAGGGCAAGGCCAACATCGACGCCTGGTGGATCTCGCTGTCGACCTTCGGCGTGCTCGTGCTCACGCTGATGCTGCTGACCTTCATGGGCGATGCGCTGCGCGATGCGCTCGATCCGCGCAAGGCCGAAAAATGAGCGACATGTCCCATCCGCATTCAGCGCTCGTCGACGTGAAGGGCCTGCGCGTCGCGTTCGGCGGCAAGGAGGTGGTGCACGGCATCGACTTCCACATCGCGCCGGGCGAAAAGCTGGCGCTGGTCGGTGAGTCGGGGTCGGGCAAGACCGTCACGGCGCTGTCGCTGCTGCGGCTGGTGCAGAACGCCGAGCTGGCCGGGACGGCCACGCTGTTCGATGCGGCGCCGTCGCCGAATGGGCGCGACCTGCTGTCGATACCCGAACGCGAACTGCGCGCCATCCGCGGCAAGGAGATCGCGATGATCTTCCAGGAGCCGATGACCGCGCTCAACGCGCTCTACACCGTGGGCGACCAGATCGCCGAAGTGCTCGAGCTGCACGAGGGGCTGCCCGCGCGCGCGGCGCAGGAGGCCGCCGTGCAGCTTCTTGCCGACACCGGCATCCCGGAACCCGAGCGGCGGGCGAGGGCGTTTCCGCACCAGCTCTCGGGCGGGCAGCGGCAGCGCGCCATGATCGCCATGGCGCTGGCCTGCAAGCCGCGGCTGCTGCTGGCCGACGAGCCCACCACGGCGCTGGACGTCACAGTGCGCGCGCAGATCCTCGAGCTGCTGGCCGACCTGCAGCGCCGCCACGGCATGGCCGTGCTGCTGATCACGCACGACCTGAACCTGGTGCGCCGCTTCGCCGACCGGGTGGCGGTGATGGAAAGCGGCCACATCGTCGAGCATGGCGCGGTGGCCACCGTGTTCGAAGCGCCGCAACATGCCTACACCCGCAAGCTGATCGACAGCCATCCCGAGCGCGACGTCTCGCCGGTGCCTGCCGCGACCGAAGCGCAGCCGCTGCTCGAGGCCACGGGGCTGCGCGTGGCCTATCCGATCCCGCGACCGGGCTTCGCGGGCTGGTTCCGCAAGGGCGAGTTCGTCGCCGTGCACGGGGCGGATTTCCGCATCGCGCCGGGCGAGACGCTCGGCGTGGTCGGCGAATCGGGCTCGGGCAAGTCGACGCTCGCGCTGGCGGCGCTCGGGCTGCTGAAATACCGCGGCGCGCTCGCGGTCGACGGCAAGGCCTGGGCCGGCGGCCGGGCGTCCGACCTGGCGCTGCGCCGGCTGATGCAGGTGGTGTTCCAGGATCCGTTCTCCTCGCTCTCGCCGCGCATGACGGTGGAACAGATCGTGGGCGAGGGCCTGCGCGTGCATGCGCCCGAACTCGGCCGGCCGCAGCGGCGCGAACGCGCGCTGGCGGCGTTGGCCGACGTCGGGCTCGACGAAGCGCAGTTTCCGGCGCTGCTCGACCGCTATCCGCACGAATTCTCGGGCGGTCAGCGCCAGCGCCTGGCGATCGCGCGCGCGCTGATCGTCGCGCCGCGCCTGCTGGTGCTCGACGAGCCCACCAGCGCGCTCGACGTCACGATCCAGAAGCAGGTGCTCGGGCTGCTCCAGCGGCTGCAGCGGGAGCGCGGGCTCAGCTACCTGCTCATCACGCACGACGTGGAGGTGATCCGGGCCATGGCGCACCAGGTCATCGTGATGAAGGACGGCGCGATCCTCGAAACCGGGCCGGTAGAGCGCGTGCTCGATGCACCGCAGCACCCCTACACGCAGCGGCTGGTGGCCGCCGCCTTGCTCGAATAGAAAAGAGAAATTCGAAAGATGTCGCAGATCGGACAAGGACGGCGCGGCGCGTGGCGGGCGGCGCTGGCCTGCATGGTGACGCTCGCGGTGGCCATGGGCCTCGGGCGCTTCGCTTTCACGCCCATGCTGCCGATCATGCTGCACGAGGGAAAGCTCTCGCTCGGCGGCGGCGGGGTGCTGGCTTCTCTCAATTACCTCGGTTACTTCCTGGGTGCAGTCAGTTGCGCAGCGATCGCCGTTCCGGCGCGCCGCATGGTGCGCGGCGGCTTGGTCGCGACGGCGCTGCTGCTGGTCGGCATGGGGGTGCTGCACAGCTTCATCGGCTGGGGCGTGCTGCGCACCGCGGCCGGGGTGATGAGCGCCTGGGTCTTCGTCTTCGCTTCGGGCTGGGGCCTGCGCCGGCTGGCCGAAACGAACGCGCCGACGCTGGCCGGCGTGATCTACACCGGTCCGGGCATCGGCATTGCCGTGACCGGCCTGCTCGGCGGGGCGCTCGGGCGCTGGGGTTCCGAGGCCGGATGGATCGGCCTGGGCCTGCTGGCGGCGGCGCTGGTGGCGCTGATCTGGCGCGTCTTCGACGACGGCGAGGCGCCCGCCACCGGCGGCTCGGCGACCGCGGCGGCGGCACCGGCCTTCGCCGCGCCGGCCTCGGCGCGCGGCGACGCCGCCTGGCTCGTAGCGCTCTACGGCCTCGCGGGCTTCGGCTACATCATCACGGCGACCTTCCTGCCGGTCATCGCACGCCAGGCGCTGCCGGGCTCGGCCTGGCCCGACCTGTTCTGGCCGCTGTTCGGTTTCGCGATCATTCCGGGCGCGCTGATCGGCGCGCGGGCGCCCCAGCATTGGGACAACCGGCTGCTGCTCGCGGCGGGGTATGCACTGCAGGCGCTCGGCGTGGTGCTGTCGGTGGCCTGGCCGACGATCGGCGGATTCGCGCTCGGCAGCCTGCTGCTCGGCATGCCGTTCACCGCGATCACGCTTTTCGCCCTGCGCGAAGCGCGCCGCCTGCGCGGCAATGCGGCGGCCGGATTGATCGGCTACGCCACGGCCTCGTACGGTGTCGGCCAGATCGTCGGGCCGCTGTTCGCGGCGCCGCTGGCCCAGCGGACCGGTACGTTCGAGCTGCCGCTCCTGGTCGCCGCGGCGGCGCTGGCGCTCGGCGCGGTGCTGTTCGCGCGGGTCTGGGCCAAATCCCGGCGCAGGGAGGCGTTTTGAAGCGCGCCAGCCCCTTCATTTGTCACCGGAATAGCATATAATTCGAGGCTCACGACCAAACGGGCGGGTACCAACCGCCCGTTTTTTTTGGTCTGTCCGAATTCAATGCGTGGCACCCGTGGCGGGCGGGTGACGCGCATATACGTTTTTATTCAAGGCATTTTCGAACACGTGGCATTGCAGCAGACAGTGGAACAAACCGTTGCCGGACTCGGCTACGACCTGGTCGAGATCGAGCGCTCGGCCGGGGGATTGCTGCGCGTGACGATTGATTTGCCCTGGACGGCCCCCACCTCCGAAGCTGTGGCTGCCGGCGTGCCCGAGCCCTTCGTGACGGTGGAAGACTGCGAAAAAGTCACGCGCCAGTTGCAGTTTGCGCTCGAAGTCGATGGTGTCGAATACAAGCGGCTCGAGGTGTCCTCGCCGGGTATTGACCGGCCGCTGCGCAATGCGCAGGATTTCGAGCGTTTCGTGGGCGAGGTGATCGACATCACGCTGAAGGCGCCGATGGGTGCGGCGGCTGCCGGGCAGGTGTCTGCCAACCGCAAGAAATTCCGCGGCACGCTGGAGCGTGTCGAGACGGCCGAAGGCGCCGCGGGCTGGCAGATCGTCTGGAGCGATGCGCCCGAGCCCAAGCCAGGACAAAAAGTGAGCAAGAAGCGCGCGCCTGCGCCGCTGCACGCGCTGGGCTTCTCGCTGGACGAGCTGCGCGATGCGCGGCTCGCGCCCATTGTGGATTTCAAGGGCCGCAGGGCCAAGGCCCGGCAGGGTTCGACGGATATTGACGACGGAACGAATGTTCCGGACTGACTGAAGGAGTGTGGTGGCATGAATCGCGAAATGTTGATGTTGGTGGATGCGATCTCGCGCGAGAAGAACGTCGAACGCGACGTGGTCTTCGGCGCGGTCGAGTCCGCGCTGGCGCAGGCCACCAAGAAGCTCCACCAGGGCGACGTGGACATCCGCGTCGCGGTCGACCGTGAAAGCGGCGACTACGAAACCTTCCGCCGCTGGCACGTCGTGCCGGACGAGGCCGGCCTGCAGCTGCCCGACCAGGAGATCCTGCTGTTCGAGGCGCGCGAGGAAATGCCCGACATCGAGGTCGACGAATACATCGAGGAGGCGGTCGAGTCGGTGCCGATCGGCCGCATCGGTGCGATGGCCGCCAAGCAGGTCATCCTGCAGAAGATCCGCGACGCCGAGCGCGAGATGCTGCTCAACGACTTCATGTCGCGCGGCGACAAGATCTTCGTGGGCACCGTCAAGCGCCTCGACAAGGGCGACATCATCGTAGAGGCCGGCCGCGTCGAAGGGCGCCTGCGCCGCAGCGAGATGATCGCCAAGGAGAACCTGCGCAACGGCGACCGCGTGCGCGCCATGATCATGGAGGTTGACCTCACGCTTCGTGGCGCGCCCATCATCCTGTCGCGCTCGGCGCCCGAGTTCATGATCGAGCTGTTCCGCCAGGAAGTGCCCGAGATCGAGCAGGGCCTGCTCGAGATCAAGAGCTGTGCCCGCGATCCCGGTTCGCGCGCCAAGATCGCCGTGCTCTCGCACGACAAGCGGGTCGACCCGATCGGCACCTGCGTCGGCGTGCGCGGCACCCGCGTCAATGCCGTGACCAACGAGCTCGCCGGCGAGCGCGTGGACATCGTGCTGTGGAGCGAGGATCCGGCCCAGTTCGTGATCGGTGCGCTGGCCCCGGCCAACGTGTCGTCGATCGTGGTCGACGAGGAGAAGCACGCCATGGACGTGGTGGTCGACGAGGAGAACCTCGCGATCGCGATCGGCCGCGGCGGCCAGAACGTGCGCCTCGCTTCCGAGCTCACGGGCTGGAAGATCAACATCATGGACGCCAACGAGTCGGCCCAGAAGCAGGCGAGCGAAACCGATGCGAGCCGCAAGCTCTTCATGGAAAAGCTCGACGTCGACGAGGAAATCGCCGACATCCTGATTTCCGAGGGCTTCACCAGCCTCGAGGAAGTGGCCTATGTGCCGATCTCCGAAATGCTGGAGATCGAGGCGTTCGATGAAGATACGATCAACGAACTCCGTTCGCGCGCCAAGGATGCGCTGCTGACGATGGAAATCGCCAAGGAAGAGGGCGTCGAGACCGTCTCGCAGAATCTGCGCGACCTCGAAGGCCTGGACCCCGAGCTGATTCCCAAGCTGGCCGAGGCGGGTGTGCACACCCGTGACGACCTGGCCGACCTCGCGGTCGATGAACTCACCGAGATCACCGGCCACAGCGCCGATGACGCCAAAGCCCTCATCTTGAAAGCCCGCGAACACTGGTTCGCCGGCCAAGAGTGACGGTCATGGAGGCACGAAACCAATATGTCCAGTACCACTGTCGCCGAGTTCGCGCACGAACTCAAGAAGACTCCCGAAACCCTGCTTGACCAGCTCAAGAGCGCAGGCGTGCCCAAGGCGGCCGCCACCGACGCGCTCACCGAGGCTGACAAGCAGCGCCTGCTCGGCCACCTGAAGGCCGCCCACGGCACCGTCGAACCCGAGCGCAAGAAGATCACGCTGACCAAGAAGTCGACCAGCGAGATCAAGCAGGCCGACGCCATGGGCCGCGCGCGCACCATCCAGGTCGAGGTGCGCAAGAAGCGCACCTTCATCCAGCGCGATGACGGCCCCGCGGCCGCCCCCGAGGCGCCGCCGGTTGCCGAGACGCCCGCCGAGGCACCCGCCGCACCCCGCATCGACGAGGCCGAACTGGCCCGCCGCGAGGAAGAAGCGCGCCGCCAGGCCGAGCTGATCCGCCGCCAGGAAGAAGAGCTGGCCGAGAAGCGCCGCCTGCGCGAAGAATCCGAAGCCCGTGCACGCGAACAGGCCGAGAAGGCCGAGCGCGCCGAACAGGCCGAACAGGAAGCCGCGCGCGCCGCCGCCGAGAAGAAGGCCGCCGATGCGGCCGCCTCGCCGGCGAAGGAAGCGGCCAAGCCCGCGCCCGCGCCGGCCGCAGCCGCCGCCGAGCAGCAGGCCGCCGACGACAAGGCGGCAGCGCAGGCCGCCGCGAACCAGGCCAAGGAAGACGCGAAGGCCAAGGCCGCCGCCGAATCGCAGGCCCGTGCCGACGAAGAGGCCGCGCGCGCCCGCGACCTCGACGAACGCCGCCGCAAGGCCCTCGCCGAGGCCGAGGCCATCCGCGCGATGATGAATGCGCCGGCCCGCGTGCTGGTGCCACACAAGGCGCCCGAAAAGCCGCAGCCCGAAAAGTCGGCGGTCAAGGGCACGCTGCACAAGCCGGCTGCGCCCGCGGCGCGCCCGGGTGCGCCTGCCGCACCGGGCGCTGCAGCCGGCGCCGGCAAGGAAGTCAAGTCGGCCAAGCTCTCGTCGAGCTGGGCGGGCGACCCCGCCGCCAAGAAGAAGGAAATCAAGACCCGCGGCGATGCGAGCGGCGGCGTCGGCCGCGGCAACTGGCGCGGCGGCCCGCGCGGGCGCCGCGGCGGCAACGACCGCGGAGGCCATGAAGAGCATGTGCAGGCCGCACCGGTCGAGGCGCGCGTGCTCGAAGTGCACGTGCCCGAGACCATCACCGTGGCCGAGCTCGCGCACAAGATGGCCGTCAAGGCGCAGGAAGTCATCAAGCAGCTCATGAAGCTGGGCCAGATGGCGACCATCAATCAGTCGCTCGACCAGGACACCGCGATGATCCTGGTGGAGGAAATGGGCCACAACGCGGTGATTGCCGCGCTGGACGACCCCGAAGCCTTCACCGACGAGGACGTGTCGGCGCAGCTGGCCGAAGCCCTGCCGCGCGCCCCGGTCGTGACCGTCATGGGCCACGTCGACCACGGCAAGACCTCGCTGCTGGACTACATCCGGCGCTCGAAGGTCGCCGCGGGCGAAGCCGGCGGCATCACGCAGCACATCGGCGCCTACCACGTCGAGACCGAACGCGGCATGGTGTCGTTCCTCGACACCCCGGGCCACGAGGCCTTCACGGCCATGCGTGCCCGCGGTGCGCAGGCCACCGACATCGTCATCCTCGTGGTGGCGGCGGACGACGGCGTCATGCCCCAGACCAAGGAAGCCGTCAAGCACGCGAAGGCGGCGGGCGTGCCGATCGTGGTCGCGATCAACAAGATCGACAAGCCCGATGCAAGCCCCGACCGCGTGAAGCAGGAACTGGTGGCCGAAGAGGTCGTGCCCGAAGAGTACGGCGGCGACGTGCCGTTCGTGCCGGTGTCGGCCAAGACCGGCCAGGGCATCGACGAACTGCTCGAGCAGGTGCTGCTGCAGGCCGAAGTGCTGGAACTCAAGGCGCCGGTCGATGCCGCCGCCAAGGGCCTGGTGGTCGAAGCCCAGCTCGACAAGGGCCGCGGCCCGGTCGCCACCGTGCTGGTGCAGTCCGGCACGCTCAAGACCGGCGACGTGGTGCTGGCGGGCTCGACCTATGGCCGCGTGCGCGCCATGCTCGACGAGGACGGCAAGACGATCAAGACCGCGGGTCCTTCGATCCCGGTCGAGATCCAGGGCCTGACCGAAGTGCCGCAGGCGGGCGACGAGTTCATGGTGATGAGCGACGAGCGCCGTGCGCGCGAGATCGCCACCTACCGTGCCGGCAAGTTCCGCAACACCAAGCTGGCGAAGGCCCAGGCCGCGAACCTGCAGAACATGTTCACCGACCTTTCGGCCGGTGAAGTGCAGACGCTGCGCATCATCATCAAGGCCGACGTGCAGGGCTCGCAGGAAGCGCTGGCCCAGTCGCTGCTCAAGCTGGCGACCGACGAGGTCAAGGTGCAGATCGTGTACGCCGGCGTCGGCGGCATCAGCGAAAGCGACATCAACCTCGCGATCGCCTCGAAGGCGGTGGTGATCGGCTTCAACGTGCGTGCCGATGCCGGCGCGCGCAAGCTGGCCGAAGGCAACGGCGTGCAACTGAACTACTACAGCATCATTTACGACGCTGTGGACGAGATCAAGGTCGCGATGTCGGGCATGCTGGCACCGGAGCGCCGCGAGGAAGTCATCGGCTCGGCCGAGATCCGTACGGTGTTCGTGGCCTCGAAGATCGGCACGGTCGCGGGTTCGTACATCACCTCGGGTTCGGTCAACCGCGGCGCGCACTTCCGCCTGCTGCGCGACAACGTGGTGATCTACACGGGCGAGATCGATTCGCTCAAGCGCATGAAGGACGACGTGCGCGAAGTCCGAGAAGGCTTCGAGTGCGGTATCAAGCTCAAGAACTACAACGACATCAAAGAGGGCGATCAGCTCGAATTCTTTGAAATCAAGGAGATTGCACGGACGTTGTAATTCGGACTTCCGGACGCAGAGGGCGCAGAGATTTCGCAGAATTCGCAAAAGGGAAACTTCAAGTTTTCTTCTTGCTCCTTCTGCGCTCTCTGCGAAACCTCGGCGTCCTCTGCGTCCTGAACCCGCTCCCGCATTCCTGACCCCATGCCCAAAAGAAAAACCGCTGCCCCCAACCGCGCCTTCAAGGTCGCCGATCAGATCCAGCGCGATCTGACGGAGCTGATCGCGCGCGAGTTGAAGGACCCGCGCGTGGGCATGGTCACGATCCAGGCGGTCGAGGTCACGCCCGACTATGCGCACGCGAAGATCTACTTCAGCATGCTCACGGGCGACGTGGCCGAGACCACCGAAGCGCTGAACCAGGCCGCGGGCTTCCTGCGCAATGGCCTGTTCAAGCGCCTCCACATCCACACCGTGCCCACGCTGCACTTCCTGTTCGACCGCACCACCGAGCGTGCGGCCGACATGAATGCGCTGATTGCGCAGGCCGTCGCTTCGCGTTCGAAAGACGACTGACGATGAACGCGCCACGCACACGGGTGCAGCGGCGCCCTGTGCATGGGGTGTTGCTGCTCGACAAACCGCTGGGGCTCTCCAGCAACCAGGCCTTGCAGAAGGCCAAGTGGTTGCTGCGCGCCGAAAAAGCGGGCCATACCGGCACGCTCGATCCGCTCGCCACCGGCGTGCTGCCGCTGTGCTTCGGCGCGGCCACCAAGTTCAGCCAGCTGCACCTCGATGCGGACAAGACCTACGTGGCCACTGCGCGGCTCGGCGTGAAAACGGCGACCGGCGATGCCGAAGGCGAGGTGATCGCCGAACGACCGGTGCAGGTCTCGCCCGACGACCTCGCGCGCGTCCAGGCGCAGTTCACCGGGCCGATCCGCCAGGTGCCGCCGATGCACAGCGCGCTCAAAAAGGATGGCAAGGCCCTTTATGAATATGCCCGCGAGGGTGTCGAGGTCGAGCGCGCAGCGCGCGACGTCGTCATCCATTCGCTCGCCATCGAGCGCACCGGCGATGCCGAACTGCGCATCGTCGCGCGGGTGAGCAAGGGCACCTACATCCGCACGCTCGGCGAAGACATCGGCGAGGCGCTCGGCTGCGGCGCCCACCTGAGCGCGCTGCGGCGCACCGCGACGGGCAGCTTCGGCGAGGCGCAGTGCGTCACGCTCGAGGCCCTTGAGGCCATGGACGAAGACGAGCGCCTCGCGCAGCTCCAGGCCGCCGAGGCGCTGGTGGACGGCCACAGCCGCGTCACGCTCGGCACGGAAGATGCAGCACGCTTTCTGTCGGGCCTGCGGCGCCGCGGCGACTGGGGCGATGCCGATGCGGTGGCGGTGTTCGGCACCGACCCACCGGCCTTCCTGGGCACCGCCCATGTGAAAGCCGGCGAATTGATCCCGGGGCGCTTGCTGAACCCCATCGAAATCCAGCAAATTCTTTTGAACGCACAACAGACCGAAGCGACACCATGAGTACCAACAAGCAAATCCGCAATATCGCCATCATTGCCCACGTGGACCATGGCAAGACCACGATGGTCGACCAGCTGCTGCGCCAGTCGGGCACCTTCGCCGAGCACGAGAAGGTCGTCGACACCGTGATGGACAACAACGCGATCGAGAAGGAACGCGGCATCACGATCCTGGCCAAGAACTGCGCCGTGACCTGGGAAGGCACGCACATCAACATCGTCGACACCCCGGGCCACGCGGACTTCGGCGGCGAGGTCGAGCGTGCGCTCAGCATGGTCGACGGCGTGGTGCTGCTGATCGATGCCCAGGAAGGCCCGATGCCGCAGACCCGCTTCGTGACCAAGAAGGCGCTGGCGCTCGGCCTGAAGCCGATCCTGGTCGTCAACAAGGTCGACAAGCCCGGCGCCAACCCCGACAAGGTGGTCAACGCCGCCTTCGACCTGTTCGACAAGCTCGGCGCGACCGACGAACAGCTTGACTTCCCGGTGGTGTACGCCTCGGGCATCAACGGCTGGTCGTCGCTCGAGGAGGGCGCGCCCGGCGAGCAGTGGGGCCCGGACATGTCGGCACTGTTCAACACCATCCTGAAGCACGTGCCGTCGCAAAAGGGTGACCCCGATGCGCCGCTGCAGCTGCAGATCTCGGCGCTCGACTTCTCGACCTTCGTCGGACGCATCGGCGTGGGCCGCATCAGCCAGGGCACGCTCAAGCCCATGATGGACGTGCTGGTGATGGAAGGCCCGGACGGCAAGTCGGTCAAGGGCCGCGTCAATCAGGTGCTGACCTTCCAGGGCCTCGACCGCGTGCAGTCGACCGAAGCCGGCCCGGGCGAGATCGTGCTGATCAACGGCATTGCCGACATCGGTATCGGCGTGACCGTGACCGACCCCGCCAACCCGACGCCGCTGCCGATGCTCAAGGTCGACGAGCCGACGCTGACGATGAACTTCTGCGTCAACACCAGCCCGCTGGCCGGCCGTGAAGGCAAGTTCGTCACCAGCCGCCAGATCTGGGACCGCCTGCAGAAGGAGCTGCAGCACAACGTGGCGCTGCGCGTGAACGAGACCGACGAAGAAGGCATCTTCGAGGTGATGGGCCGCGGTGAACTGCACCTGACCATCCTGCTGGAGAACATGCGCCGCGAAGGCTACGAAATGGCCGTGTCGAAGCCGCGCGTGGTGTTCCGCACCATCGACGGCGAGAAGCACGAGCCGATCGAGCTGGTCACGGCCGACATCGAGGAGCAGCACCAGGGCGGCGTGATGCAGGCGCTCGGCGAGCGCAAGGGCGAGCTCGTCAACATGGAACCGGACGGCCGCGGCCGCGTGCGCCTGGAGTACCGCATTCCGGCGCGGGGCCTGATCGGCTTCACCAACGAGTTCCTGAACCTGACGCGCGGCTCGGGCCTCATCAGCAACATCTTCGACAGCTACGAGCCGCACAAGGGCGACATCGGCGGGCGCAAGAACGGCGTGCTGATTTCGATGGACGACGGTGAGATCTTCACCTACGCGCTCGGCAAGCTCGACGACCGCGGCCGCATGTTCGTGAAGGCCAACGATCCGGTGTACGAAGGCATGATCGTGGGCATCCACAGCCGCGACAACGACCTGGTGGTGAACGCCACCCGCACCAAGCAGCTGACCAACTTCCGTGTCTCGGGCAAGGAAGACGCGATCAAGATCACGCCGCCGATCGACCTCACGCTCGAATACGGCGTGGAGTTCATCGAGGACGACGAGCTGGTCGAGATCACGCCCAAGAGCGTTCGTCTGCGCAAGCGCTTCCTGAAGGAGCACGAACGCAAGCGTGCCGGCCGCGAAACGGCGAGCTGAGCACGCGAATCGGGCTGCGATGCGCCTGACGCACGGCAGGGCGGTGTGGCTGATGGTCGCGGTGACCCTGATGTGGGGCACGGCGGGCGTCGTCACGCGCCACCTGGCCGAGGCGCGCAGTTTCGAGGTCACGTTCTGGCGCAGCTTCTTCACGATGCTCGCGCTGCTCGTGATCCTGCCGCTCTGGCGCGGCCCGGCGGTGTTCTCGCAGATCCGCCACGGCGGGCGGGCGCTCTGGATCTCGGGCGCCTGCTGGACCGTGATGTTCACTGCGTTCATGGTGGCGCTCACGCTCACCTCGACGGCCCGGGTGCTCGTCACGATGTCGCTGGGGCCTCTGCTCACGGCGCTGGCGGCGCGGCTCTTCATCGGGCACCGGCTGCCGCTGCGGACCTGGGTGGCCATCGTCGTCGGCGGCCTGGGCATCGCCTGGATGTACGGCGCCCAGATGACCGGCAGCGGGGGCGCGCTGCCCCGCATGCTGGTGGCGCTGTGCGTGCCGCTCGCGGGCGCGACGAACTGGACCGTGGTGCAGCATGCCAACGCCAAGGGCCAGAACATCGACCTGGTGCCCGCCGTGCTGATCGGCGCGGCACTGAGCACGCTGCTCACGCTGCCGTTGTCGCTGCCTTTTCAGGCGACGGCGCGCGACCTGGGCCTGCTGGCCTTCCTGGGGGTGTTCCAGCTCGCGATCCCGTGCGTGCTGTCGGTGCTGTGCGCACGCGTGCTCAAGGCCCCGGAAGTGGCGCTACTGGCGTTGCTCGAAGTGATCTTCGGCATTGCACTGGCATGGCTCGGCGCGGGTGAGCAGCCTGCGCCCAGCGTGCTGACGGGCGGCGCGCTGGTGATCGGCGCACTGGTGTTCAACGAGCTGCTGGCGCTGCGCGCGCGCCGTACGCTGCTGCCCGACAAGGTGCTGCCCGGCGCGCACTGAACGCTTCGGGCGCGGGCGTAAAAAAGCCCCGGCAAATGCCGAGGCTCTTTCGATCAAGGACCGGGCAGCCGCCGCTCAGGGGCGTGCGACCTTCCAGGCGCCGTTCATCACGCCGTCGCCAGTTTTGTCGCCGGGCTTGCTGTCCTTCACCCAGTAGTAGAGCGGCCAGCCCTTGTAGGCCCACTGCTTCTTGCCGTCCTGGCGCGTGATGATGGTGTAGCCGCCCATGGGCTTGGCCGTGTCGGCCACCGGCAGCGGCGGCCAGTTGGCGGCGCACTGGGCATTGCATGCGGACGTGCCCGCGCCGGCGGTGTCGCGCGCGAAGGTGTAGAGCGTCATGCCGTTCGGCCCGACCAGCACGCCGTCGGCCGTACGGGTGGGCGTGTCGGGTGCGCTGGCGGTCTGGTTCGACATGCTGCCGCAGCCGGCGAGCAGTGCCGCCGCGAGGATCGAGGCGCTGAGCAATTTCATGCAATTTCTCCTTCAGTTGAAAAATCGCGCCGACAGCAGGGCAGGTCGGGCGACCCGGCAGTGTATGCCGGGCGCAAGGCAAACCCGGTAGGCCGGGGGCGCGAGTTGCTTCAGCGGTTGCGGCTCTTCATTGCGCGCTCGACCTCGCGCTTGCCTTCGCGGTCCTTGATGGTGTCACGCTTGTCGTGCTCGGCCTTGCCCTTGGCCAGCGCGATCTCGCACTTGACCTTGCCGGCCTTCCAGTGGAGGTTGAGCGGCACCAGCGTGTAGCCCTTCTGCTCGACCTTGCCGACCAGGCGCTTGATCTCTTCCTTGTGCAGCAGCAGTTTCTTGGTGCGGACCGAGTCGGGGTTGACATGGGTCGACGCGCTCTTGAGCGGATTGATCTGCAGCCCGACCACGAACAGTTCGCCGTCGCGGATCACCACGTAGCCGTCGGTCAACTGGACCTTGCCTTCGCGCAGCGACTTGACCTCCCAGCCTTCGAGCACCATGCCGGCCTCGAAGCGCTCTTCGAAGAAATAGTTGTACGCGGCCTTCTTGTTGTCGGCGATGCGGGAGGAGGTAGTGTCTTTTTTCTTGGTGGCCATCGTTGTCAGTTGGGGGCGCATGGCGCCCGGACAACCGCCCGGCATGCACAGGGCGTCGATTCTATGAAAACCGGCCGCCGGGCTCAGCGATGGCGCAACAGCGTGCGGTGCGGCGACTCGCCGAAGCGGCGCGCGTAGTCTTGCGCAAAGCGGCCGAGGTGGCCGAAGCCGTAGGCCAGCGCGACCGAGGTGACGGTGGCGTCGTGCGCGGGGGCCGAGAGGCTTCGGTGTACCGCGAGCAGGCGCCGTTCGCGCAGGTAGGCCATGGGTGTCTGGCCGGCGTGCTGGCGGAACGCCAGTTGCAGGCTGCGCACGCACAGCCCGCTGGCCGAGGCGATCTCGTCGACCGTGAGGGCGTCCGTCAGGTGGGCCTCGATGTAGTCGCGCGCACGGCGCAGCGCGCGCGGTGCGACGTCGCCATGTCCGGCGCGCAGCCGCTCGCTCTGGTTGTGCGGCAACTGGCCCAGCAGCGTGTGGATCAATGCCGATTCGGCCTGGGCCAGGAAAGGCGTGGTCAGCGTCGTGCGGCCGCAGGAGAGCTCTTGCGCAAGGAAATCGACCAGGTGCTTCACGCTCGCGCCCGCGCCCTCGTCGAGCGCGATCGCGGGCTCGAACTCCAGCGGCCGGTCGCCGGCGGGCTCGCCGCACAGCGAGGCCCAGTGCCGCTGCACCACCGCGGTGGCGATCTTCACGATCAGGTGCGGCGTGTCGTCGCCCCAGCACATGCGCAGCGGCTTGCTCGGCGACGCGAGCGAGGCCCGGTGCACGTCGGACGTGAACGACCGGCCTGCCCAGTCGATCCGGGCGCTGCCCCGCAGCGGGATCTGCAGCAAATAGAAGTCGCCGAGGCAGCCGGGGTCGATGTCGACCTCGGCGCCGTATTGCACGTAGTTCAGCGAGATCTCACCCAGCGGCGCCACATGGTGCCGCGCATCGAAGCGCGCAGCGCCGTGCCCCAGGTGCAGCCGATGCGGACAGAAGATGCGCGCCACTTCGTCGCGGGCCTCGTCGAGGTCGGGCGTGGCGATGACGGCGTAGCGCCCGAGCGGGAGCTTGGCCGATGGCGCGACAGCGTTGAGCATGCGGAGCAGCGTCGAAAAGCGAATAAATGCGTTTTGCGGACAGCGCGCTGCGCAATCCGGATTGGGCAGCGAATTCTTCAAATCTAAAGTACCTGCAGCCGATTGACAACCGCACCAACCAGGAGAAAGTGCATGAGCGACAAGGACTTGCAGGACAGGACGGTGCTCGTCACCGGCGGCGCGACCCTGATCGGCGCGGGCGTTGCGCGCTGCCTGCGCGATGCCGGTGCAAGGGTGGTGCTGGCCGACATCGATGCGGCGCGCGGCGAAGCGGTGGCGCGCGAAGTCGGTGCGGAATTCGTCCTCACCGACATCACGGACGACGCCGCGGTGCAGGCCTGCGTGGCGCAGGCGGCGGACGCCGAGGGCCGCGTCCACGCCCTCGTCAACCTGGCCTGCAGCTACCTCGACAACGGCCTCGCTTCGCCGCGCGCGGAATGGCAGGCCGCGCTCGACGTGAACGTGGTCTCGGCCGCGATGATGGCGCGCGCCGTGCTGCCTTTCATGCAGGCGGCGGGCGGCGGCGCCATCGTCAACTTCACGTCGATCTCTTCGGGCGTGGCGCAGACCGGGCGATGGCTCTATCCGGTCAGCAAGGCCGCGCTGGTGCAGCTCACGCGCAACATGGCGCTCGACCTGGCGCCGATGAACGTGCGCGTCAACTCGGTGTCGCCGGGCTGGACCTGGTCGGCCGTGATGGACCAGCTCAGCGGCGGCAACCGCGCCAAGACCGATGCAGTGGCCAAGCCTTTCCACATGCTCGGCCGCGTGGGCGATCCGGTCGAGGTCGGCCATGTCGTCGCCTTCTTGTGCTCGGCCAGGGCCTCGTTCGTCACCGGCGCCGACTGGGCGGTGGACGGCGGCTACTCGGCCATGGGACCGGAGCAGGGCGAACCGGCCATTCCCAAGCTCGCGGCCTGAAGCGCTGCCGGCGGATCAGTTTCTCCCACCCGTTCCTTCACCCACCCACGAGGCTTTCCCATGAGCAACATTGCATCGCAGCGCGCCACGCCGCGCCGTTTCATGATCGTCGGCGCCGGGCAATCGGGCCTGCAGCTGGCACTCGGCCTGCAGCGCGAGGGCCATGAGGTGACCGTGGTCTCGAACCGCAGCGCCGAGGACATCGCGGCCGGCCGCGTGATGTCGAGCCAGTGCATGTTCGACAGCAGCCTGCAGATCGAGCGCGATCTTGGGCTCGACCAGTGGGGCGAGCGCTGCCCGCCGGTCGAGGGCATCGGCTTCACGGTGCCGCATCCCGAGAAGCCCGGCGAGAAGCTGCTCGGCTGGTCGCATCGGCTGGATGCGCCCGCGCGCTCGGTCGACCAGCGCCTCAAGGTGCCGGCCTGGATGAAGACCTTCGCCGAGCGCGGCGGGCAGCTGCTGTTCCAGGACGCCGGCATCGAGGACCTGGAGCGCTGGACCCGCTCGCACGACCTGGTGATCGTGGCCGCAGGCAAGGGCGAGATCGCCCAGATGTTCGAGCGCGACGCCGCGCGCTCGCCCTACGACAAGCCGCAGCGCGCGCTGGCCCTGACCTACGTGCACGGCATGACGCCGCGCGCGGAGTATTCGGCCGTCAACTTCAACCTGATTCCCGGCGTCGGCGAGTACTTCGTGTTCCCCGCGCTCACGCTGTCGGGGCCTTGCGAGATCATGGTGTTCGAGGGCGTGCCCGGCGGTCCGATGGATTGCTGGGCCGACGTGAAGACCCCTGAAGAACACCTCGCGCGTTCGCTCTCGATCCTCGAGACCTTCACCCCGTGGGAGGCCGAGCGCTGCCGCGACGTGCGCCTGACCGACGCCAACGGCATCCTGGCCGGGCGCTTCACGCCCACGGTGCGCAAGCCGGTGGGGCGCCTGCCTTCAGGGCGCACCGTGCTCGGCATGGGCGACGTGGTCTGCCTCAACGACCCGATCACCGGCCAGGGCTCGAACAACGCCGCCAAGTGCGCCGACGCCTACCTGCGCGCCATCGTCGCGCACGGCGAGGGCGCCTTCGACGCCGCCTTCATGCAGTCGGCCTTCGACGTCTATTGGCAGTACGCACGCCACGTGGTCGAGTGGACCAACGCGATGCTGCAGCCGCCGCCGCCGCACGTGCTCGAGGTGCTGGGCGCGGCGCAGGGCCATGCGGGCGTGGCGCGGCGCTTCGTCAACGGCTTCGACGATCCGCGCGACTACGCCGAGTTCTTCATGACGCCGGACGCGAGCAGCGCCTACCTGCGCTCGCTGGCGCCCCAGCCGGAGGCGGCCTGACCATGGGCCACGAGTTCCGGTCCATCGAATTGCTGCGCGGCGAGCCCAGCGTGGGCGCGGGCGATTTCCGGCTCGCCATGCGCTGCCTGGTCGGCGCGGTGACGGTGGTCACCAGCACCGACGGCGAAACGCCGGTGGGCCTCACGGCCACGGCCGTGACCTCGTTCTCGGCCGAGCCCGCGCGCATCCTGGCCTGCGTCAACCTGCAGGGCAGCAGCTTCCGCACCATCGCGCAGAGCCGCCGCATGGCCGTCAATTTGCTGTCGGTCGACCAGTCGGCGCTGGCGCTCGCCTTCTCGCGGCGCGGCGACGAGCCCGGCGACCGCTTTGCTTCGGCTCGGTGGGAGACGCTGGTGACCGGCGCTCCCGTGCTGCGCGGCGCCCTCGCGGTGTTCGATTGCGTGGTCGACGAAATGATGGTCGCCCACAGCCACGCCATGCTGATCGGCGAGGTCAAGGCAGCGCGCATCACCGATGCCCAGGACCTGCCGCTGCTCTATGCCTGCGGACAGTTCACCACCTTGCGCGACGGCGTGCCGGCCTGAGCGCGCAGCCAAAAAAAAGAGGAGATCCACGACATGACAGCTCAACAAGGCCGATGGCTGCAGGTGCCCGCCATCGACGGCAGCGGCAGCTTCCGCGCCTACCTTGCAGTGCCGGCCGCGGGCAAGGGGCCCGGCATCGTGCTGGCGCAGGAAATCTTCGGCGTCAACGCCACCATGCGGGAGGTCGCAGATCTCTACGCAGAAGAGGGCTACACCGTGCTCGCGCCCGACCTGTTCTGGCGCCAGCAGCCCGAGGTCGAACTCGGCGACACGCCCGACGACTGGCAGAAGGCCTTCGCGCTCTACCAGGGCTTCGACGAGGACAAGGGGGTCGAGGACGTCGCCGCCACGCTGGCGCTGCTGCGCTCTTTGCCCGAGCAGCAGGGCAAGGCCGGTGTGCTGGGCTTCTGCATGGGCGGCAAGCTCGCCTACCTCGCGGCCTGCCGCACCGACGCGGATGTCTGCGTGGGCTACTACGGCGTGGGCATCGAGCAGCGACTCGAGGAGGCCGACCGCGTCCGCGGCCGGCTCATGCTGCACATTCCCGAGCTCGACGGCTTCTGCCCGCCCGAGGCGCGAGCGCGCATCGTCGAGGTGCTGGGCGCGCGGCCGCACTGCGAACTGCACGTCTACCCGGGCGTCGACCATGCGTTCGCGCGGCTCGGCGGCGCCCACTACCACAAGCCTTCCGCGCTGATGGCGCACGCGCGCAGCGTGGCCGCCTTCCGGCGCGAGATGGGCCCGCACTACGACTTCTCGGCACTCTGGGACAAGCATTGCGAATACGAGTTCGCGACGCGCAACGTGGCCGACACCATGGCGACGATGGTCGCCGAGCCCTACGTCAACCACATCCCGACCCTGACCGGCGGCGTGGGGCACGAGATGCTGAGCCGCTTCTACCAGCATCATTTCGTGAACAGCAATCCGCCCGACACGCGGCTGGTGCCGATCTCGCGCACTGTTGGTGCGACGCAGATCGTCGACGAACTCCTGTTCAGCTTCACCCACACCTGCGAGATCGACTGGCTGCTGCCCGGCGTGGCGCCCACGGGCCGTGCGGTGGAGATCCCGCTGGTGGCGATCGTGCAGTTCCGCGGCGACAAGCTCTGCCACGAGCACATCTACTGGGACCAGGCCAGCGTGCTGGTGCAGGTCGGCCTGCTCGATCCGGCCGGCCTGCCGGTGGCCGGCGTGGAGACCGCGCGCAAGCTGCTCGACGAGACCCTGCCTTCCAACACGCTGATGGCGGCCTGGGCGCATTCGGGCTGACGCGGCGGCCTCCCGCGCGGGAGGCGGGGAGCCCGGCGGAGGCTCCCTACAATGAATCGCTCTTGCGATCCGATTCATGAAAACAGTCAACAAGTCCGTTCTCATCTGGTACAGCGCCGAAGAGATGTACGCGCTCGTCACCGATGTGGCGAAGTATCCGCAGTTCCTGCCCTGGTGCGACAAGGCCCGGGTCATTGAGGAAGACGAAGCCGGCATGACCGCCGAAGTCGGCCTGGCGTTTGCCGGCCTGCACCAGAGTTTCACCACCCGCAACACCCATGTGCCCGGCCGCGAGGTGCATCTCAAGCTCGTGGACGGGCCGTTCTCCAACCTCGACGGCACCTGGAAGTTCGTTCCCGTGGGCGAGCCCGGCGAACGCGCTTGCCGGGTCGAGCTGCACATGAGCTACGGCTTCAGCAACTTCGCGCTGCAGGCGCTCGTGGGGCCGGTGTTCGACACCATCGCTTCGAGCCTGGTCGAGGCCTTCGTGAAGCGTGCCGAACAGGTGTACGGCAGCGCCTGATGACGATCGAGGTCACGCTGAGCTGCTCGCCCGCGCCGCGCGAGGTGTTCGAGCAGGTCTTGCGGCTCGCGCCCGGCGCCACGCTGGCCGATGCGGTGGGCGCGAGCGCGCTGGCCGAGCGCTTTCCGCAGCTGGACTGGCGCGCCACGATGACGCCCGGCATCTGGGGCAGGGAAGCGGCCTGGGACCAGCCGCTGCAGGACGGCGACCGGGTGGAGCTCTGCCGGCCGCTCGCGGTCGACCCGAAGGTGGCGCGGCGCGAACGCTTCCAGCGCCAGGGGGCCCGGGGTACGGGGCTCTTCGCCAGGCAGCGGCAGGGCGGCAAGGCCGGCTACTGAACTCGCGACCTACTTGCAGTCGCTCTGGATGATCGACTGCAGCCGTTTCTGTTCCGCCGCGCGTGCGGTGTCGTCGAGGATCTCGCGCTCGCCGTTGGCGTTGACCCGCGCCACGCGCATGCCGCTGTCGTAGGTGGCCTTGGCCTGGCGTGCGCGCTCGCAGTTGTCCGCCTTGGCCTTGGCGACCTTCGCGGCCTCGGCGTCCTGGCGAGCCTTTTCCTCGTCCTGCGCCTTCTTTTTCTTCGCCTCGAGTTCCTTGTCGACGCCCGCGGGCTTGGGCGCCACAGCCTCGGTCGCACGCGCGGGCGCCATCTCGGCCGGCGCACCAGTGGCCCCGCGCGAAGGCGGCACCCCGGCGCGGCGCAGGATGTTCTTCTCGGGCACCTCGGCCGGTGGCGGCTGGTCGCTGAAGACCTTCTTGCCGTGGTTGTCGATCCACTGCCACTGTGCGCTGGCTGCGAACGGCAGCAGGCAGCAGGCCCATCCCAACAAGAACCGATGCGCGAATTTCATGAGCGGGAGTTTAGCTGCGCATTACGTTTTGCAACACCTGAGCGGGGGTACCCGTGCGGCAGGCTGCGGGTAAGTACCGGGTCTCGTTACAATCCTTCTTTTGGAGCTTCACCCATGCGCCTTCTCGGCAAAGCGCTCACCTTCGACGACGTGTTGTTGGTGCCAGCGTTCTCCCAGGTCCTGCCCAAGGACACCTCCCTCGCCACCAAACTCTCCCGAAACATCACGCTGAACCTGCCGCTCGTCTCGGCGGCCATGGACACCGTGACCGAAGCCCGCCTCGCAATCGCGATCGCGCAAGAGGGCGGCATCGGCATCGTGCACAAGAACCTCACCGCGCAGCAGCAGGCCGCCGAAGTGGCCCGCGTCAAGCGCTACGAGTCGGGCGTGCTGCGCGATCCGGTGGTCATCACCCCCACGCACACCGTGCTGCAGGTGATGCAGCTGTCCGAAGAACTCGGCGTGTCGGGCTTCCCGGTGGTCGACGGCGGCAAGGTGGTGGGCATCGTCACCAGCCGCGACCTGCGCTTCGAGACCCGCTACGACGTGCCGGTCAGCGAGATCATGACGCCGCGCGAGAAGCTGGTGACCGTGAAGGAGGGCGCCACGCCCGCCGAGGCCAAGGCGCTGCTCAACAAATACAAGCTCGAGCGTCTGCTCGTCATCGACGACGCCTTCGTGCTCAAGGGCCTGATCACCGTCAAGGACATCACCAAGCAGACCAGCTTTCCCAATGCGGCGCGCGACCCCTCGGGCCGGCTGCGCGTGGGCGCAGCGGTGGGCGTGGGCGAGGGCACCGAGGAGCGCGTCGAGGCGCTCGTCAAGGCCGGCGTCGATGCGATCGTGGTCGACACCGCGCACGGCCACAGCAAGGGCGTGATCGACCGCGTGCGCTGGGTCAAGCAGAACTATCCGCAGGTCGACGTGATCGGCGGCAACATCGCCACCGGCGACGCCGCGCGCGCGCTGGTAGAGGCGGGCGCCGACGGCGTCAAGGTTGGCATCGGCCCGGGCTCGATCTGCACCACCCGCATCGTCGCGGGCGTGGGCGTGCCGCAGATCATGGCGGTCGACAGCGTCGCTACTGCGCTGCAGGGCACGGGCGTGCCGCTGATCGCCGACGGCGGCATCCGCTATTCGGGCGACATCGCCAAGGCCATCGCCGCGGGCGCCAGCACCGTGATGATGGGCGGCATGTTCGCGGGCACCGAAGAGGCACCGGGCGAGATCGTGCTGTTCCAGGGCCGCAGCTACAAGAGCTACCGCGGCATGGGCTCGATCGGCGCGATGCAGCAGGGCAGCGCCGACCGCTACTTCCAGGAATCGACCACCGGCAATCCCAACGCCGACAAACTCGTGCCCGAGGGCATCGAAGGCCGCGTGCCGTACAAGGGCTCGATGGTGTCGATCGTCTACCAGATGGCCGGCGGCCTGCGCGCCAGCATGGGCTACTGCGGCTGCGCCACCATCGACGAGATGAAGAACAAGGCCGAGTTCGTCGAGATCACCACGGCCGGCATCCGCGAGAGCCACGTGCACGACGTGCAGATCACCAAGGAAGCGCCGAACTACCGCGCCGAGTGAGTTCTGGCTCGTTTAAAAATTCAGGCCAGATTGGTATAATCTGGCCTGTTTTCATTTCTGGCCAGATCATGCAGACCATCCCCGTGCACCAGGCGAAGGACCGCTTCTCGGCACTGCTCCAGGCGGTGGAGGCTGGCGAAGAAGTGGTCATCACGCGCCATGGCAAGAAGATCGCCCGCATCGTGCGCGAAGCCGACGCGCTGCCTTCCGGCAGCGAGCGCGAGCGCCTGCGGCAGGAAGCCCTCGAGCGCCTGCGCGCCTTCCAGGCGCGGGTCAAGCCCGACCCCGACTACAAGCCCGGCGACTGGAAGAACTACCGCGACGAAGGGCGGCGCTAGACCATGAAGCCGATCGTCATCGACGCCTCGGCCGCCGCGCCCTGGTTCATTCCGGAAGAGCGCTCGGCCGTCTCCGAGCAGGTCTATGCCGACGTCGTGACCTCGTCGGGCCAGTTCCGGGCGCCCTCGCTCTGGCTCTGGGAGACGAGCAACATCCTGCTCACTGCCTTCCGGCGCCGCCGCATGTCGCAGGACGAATTCGACGCCGGCCTGGCCTTGCTCGATGCCTGCCCGATCGAATTCGATCCCGCGCCCAACCTCCACTACCGCTCGCAGACCCTGCGGCTCGCGCAGGCCCACGGCCTGAGCTTCTACGACGCGAGCTACCTGGAACTGGCACTCCGCCTCAACGGTCAGCTTGCATCGCTCGACCGCGCCCTGGTCACCGCCGCGAAGAACTGCGGCATCCCTTGCCTCGACTTCTGACACCATGCAACACGACAAGATCCTCATCCTCGATTTCGGCTCGCAAGTCACCCAGCTCATCGCGCGCCGCGTGCGCGAGGCGCATGTGCTGAGCGAAGTGCATCCCTGCGACGTGACCGACGAATGGGTGCGCGAATACGCAGCCGACGGCCACCTGAAGGGCGTGATCCTTTCGGGCAGCCATGCCAGCGTGTACGAGGAAACCACCGACAAGGCGCCGCAGGCCGTGTTCGACCTCGGCGTGCCGGTGCTCGGCATCTGCTACGGCATGCAGACCATGGCGCACCAGCTCGGCGGCAAGGTCGAGGGCGGCCACAAGCGCGAGTTCGGCTTTGCGGCCGTGCGCGCGCATGGCCACACCGCACTGTTGAAGGACATCGCCGACTTCACCACGCCCGAGGGCCACGGCATGCTCAACGTCTGGATGAGCCACGGCGACAAGGTCACGGAGCTGCCCCCGGGTTTCAAGCTCATGGCCAGCACCGAGAGCTGTCCGATCGCCGGCATGGCCGACGAGGCGCGGCGCTACTACGCGCTGCAGTTCCACCCCGAGGTCACGCACACCGTGCAGGGCAAGGCGATGCTCGAGCGCTTCGTGCTCGGCATCTGCGAGGCCAAGCCCGACTGGGTCATGCGCGACCATATCGCCGAAGCCGTCGAGAAGATCCGTGCGCAGGTGGGCGATGAAGAAGTCATCCTCGGCCTTTCGGGCGGTGTCGATTCGAGCGTGGCCGCCGCGCTGATCCACCGCGCCATCGGCGACCAGCTGACCTGCGTTTTTGTCGACCACGGGCTGCTGCGCCTGAACGAGGGCGACATGGTCATGGAGATGTTCGAAGGCAAGCTGCACGCCAAGGTGATCCGCGTCGACGCCAGCGACCTGTTCCTCGGC
>JAESFO010000157.1_pt1 | contig 164248 bp, 139 predicted proteins | sample 9269421 | NCBI WGS metagenome assembly JAESFO01 (sample SAMN14502839, study PRJNA617101) | algae metagenome | isolation source: Nostoc desertorum CM1-VF14 and co-occurring heterotrophs from rocky... | place: USA: Clark Mountains, San Bernardino, California | collected 2000-06-05 | reverse complement strand
GCCTGAGCTACGTGGTGGGCACGCCGCCGGCCAATGGCTCCGTGGTCGTGAATGCCGACGGCACCTACACGTACACGCCGGGCGCGAACTTCAACGGCACCGACAGCTTCACCGTCGTCGTCAGCGACGGCAACGGCGGCACCGTGACCAGCACGGTGGACGTGACGGTCACCCCGACCCAAGACCCACCCACCGTTCCGAACTACACGGTGACCACGCCAGAGGACACGCCCGTCGCCGGCAAGGTGACCGGTGTCGACCTGGACGGCGACAGCCTGAGCTACGCGTTGGACACGTCGCCTGCCAACGGCACCGTCGTCGTCAACCCCGACGGCACCTACACCTACACGCCGGGCGCGAACTTCAACGGCACGGACAGCTTCACGGTCACGGTGAGTGACGGCAATGGCGGCACGGTCACCAGCACGGTCGACGTGACGGTCAGCCCGGTCAACGATGCGCCGGTGTTCATCGGCGACGACAACAACCCGACGGGCAGCTATTCGTTCTCGTACGACGAAAACAGCACGGAGACCGATGTCCTTGGTGTCGTGCGAACCACGGACGTCGACAGCCCTTCGGCGACTTACGCCATCACGGCGGGCAACGAAAACGGGTGGTATGCCATCGACGCCAATGGCCGCATCACCCTGACTGCGGCAGGCGTGAGTGCGCAGGCCAACAACTATGAAGCAGGGCCCAATGTCCACGCGCTGACCGTGCGGGCCAGCGATGGCGCCGGCGGCACAAGGGACATCACCGTCACCCTGTCGGAGCAGGACCTCAACGAAGCGCCGACTTTGAGCGCGACCTCGGCGGGCCCTGTCTACGAGGACGCCCTGCCGGGCGGCATCTACACAGGCTCGGACCACGCCGCCGTGACCCAGGGAACACTCTCGATCGCCGACGGCGACGCGGGCACGGTGCCCACCGATCTGATCGTGTCGCTCGGCGGGCCTGCAGGCATCACTGCGAAGGGCCAGCCCGTGACCTGGAGCTGGGATGCCGGCACCAGCACTCTGACGGGCAGCGCGGTGATCGGCGGGGTCGTGACCTCGATCATGACGGTGCAGGTGGGCGCGGTGACCCAGACAAGCGCCGGCAACTTTGCTGCGACGTACACCGCGACCCTGACGGGTCCGATGGACCACCCCGCGAGTGGCGAGGACGCGCTGTCCCTGGCCTTCACTGCCTCGGTCGGCGACGGTGTGAACAACAGCGCGCCCGCGTCGTTCAACGTCCGTGTGGAGGATGACGCGCCGGTGCTCGGCGACGGTCAGACTTCCGTGAACATCGAGCCGCTGCAGACGAACCTGATGGTGGTGCTGGACCTGTCGGGCAGCATGGCCAACGAGTCTCCCACCCGGCTCCAGCGCGCCAAGGAAGCCATCCAGAACCTGATCCAGGGCTATGACGATTACGGCGACGTGAAGGTCAAGCTGGTGACGTTCAGCACGAGCGGTCAGGCATACGCAACCTGGATGGACGCGGGAACCGCGATCTCGACCATCAATGCGCTGTCCTCCAATGGAACGACCAACTACTGGTCCGCGCTGCAGGCAGCCATGGGGGCCAACGGCTTCGATTCCGCTGGCAAGCTGGTCGGCCCCGACGTTCAGAACATCTCGTACTTCTTCACGGACGGCGAGCCCAACGCCGGCGCAGAAATCAACGCGACCCGAGAGGCGGCCTGGAGCACGTTTCTGGCCGATCGGGACATCAATTCGTACGCGATCGGCATCGGCAACAGCCTGAACGCCGGACACGCGGCGCAGGTCAACCCGATTGCCTACGACGGCAGCACGGAACCAGGTGGAACCGACAAGAACGGGCTGATCATCAGGGACACCAGCGAGCTCGACGACGTGCTCCAGGGCACCATCAGCCCACCGGCTGTGGGCAACCTGCTGACCGGCGGCCTCGGCGAAGGCCAGGGGTTCGGTGGCGATGGTGGCTATGTCTCGACCATGACGGTCGATGGCGATGTCTACACCTACGACACCCTTACCGGCAAGCTGACCGTGACGCCGGACGGCAGCGCACCCGACTACGTCTTCGACTCGGTCGCCAAGATCGTGACGGTGACCACGCAGGCAGGCGGGACGCTGTCCGTGGAGTTCGAGACCGGCGAATTCAACTATCAGGCGTTGCCGGCCAACTACTCGGAGACCATCACGTACGAGGTCACGGACCGCGATGGCGATGTGAGCAACGTGGCGACGCAGACGCTGAACATCACGTTCGGCAGCCCGCCAGTCTCCGCCTTCAGTTTCGCGGCCGCGGACTCACTGGGGCTGCAGGCGATCGACGCGCTCGAAGCACCCGACAACGCGGGCCAGCGGGACGATGCGGATTGGAAGACGGATCTGCTGAGTTCCGGTGGCACCACCGCGTCGTCGTTCGACGGCCTGCTCGACGCGGCATTTCCTCCGCTGCACACGACCACGCAAGCCAATGCGGCGACGGGCGTTGCATCGGGAGGCGAAGACGCGACCGCCTTCGTTGCACCGGTGGCCACCGCGCTGGACGACGAGCTGCACCATGCGGCTGCGATGTACGCCTAGCGGCCACTGAGAAGGGCAGCGCTGCTGCGCGGCGGCGCCTGCCGCTGCCGGCGGGCGCACGCTTTTCGCGCAGTCATTCGTCCGATTGTTTTTCCAGTTCTTATTCCATGCTTCCATTTCTTACTGGCGCTCCGCGCAAGCGCACGACTGCGCTTGCAGCGGTCGGTGCTTGCCTGCTGGCACTCGCGGGCATGGCACAGGCGCAGTCCACCCCATTGAGCCTGCCCCAGGCCATGCGCGCTGCCGTCGAATGGCATCCCAGCGTGCGCACCACCGCGCAACAGATCCTCCAGGCAAGCGAGAGCATCGAAGCAGCGCGTGCGGGCTACTACCCCCAAGTACGGGGCGGTATCAATTCGCAGCTGAGCAACCGGAACATCGGCGCCTACGAGAGCCGGCGCCTGAACACGATCGACCTGTCCGTGTCGCAGATGCTCTACGACTTCGGGAAGGTCGCGAGCGCGGTGAACCAGGCGGAGGCATCGGTCGCCGCCACCAAAGCGCAGTCTCAGCTGTCCGCCGACGAAGTGGCGCGAGAGACGGCGTTCTCGTGGATCGAGATACACCGCCAGAAGGAGATGGGCGAGATCGCACGCGAACAGATCCGAGGCGTCCAGGCGCTGACCGATCTGGTGCTCGAGCGCGGCCGAAAAGGCGCCAGCTCGCGCTCGGACGTCGTCCAGGCCCAATCGCGCGTAGAGGCAGCGCGTGCGCAGCAGCTGACCGCTGACGCGCAGCTCGCACGATGGCGGGTGAATCTGATGCACCTCACGGGCTCGCGCTCGCCTGTCGACATCACCGATACGCCCCCGGCCGCCCTGGACGGTGCATGCCGCGCAGGCATGGGCACGCAAGAGGTCAATCCACCTGCCGTGCAGCTTGCCGAGGCGCAGCGTGAAATCGCCAAGGCGGATCTTCGCGCGGCCGAGGCGCAACTGCTGCCCACGCTGTCGCTCGAAGGCTCGGTCGGTCGAGGGATCGATGCCCGTTCGCGGCTGCCCGGGGAAAACGGCCTGAATACCACCGTCGGCCTGAACTTCTCCGCGCCGCTCTACGAGGGCGGTGGCAACCAGGCGCGCAAGCGCGCCGCCGCCTACGCGCTGAGCGCGGCGGACGCAGCGCGAGCCCAGGCAGAGTTGGTTGCACGCCAGTCGCTGGAGGATGCCGTTGCCCAGTCGCAAGGCCAGGTCCAGCGCCTGCCCGTGCTGGCCGCCCGGGCCGACAGCATCCGTTCCACGCGTGACCTGTACAAGCAACAGTACCTGCAGTTGGGCACGCGCTCGCTCCTGGACCTGCTCAACGCGGAGCAGGAATACCACGCCGTGCGTTTCGAGCAGGCCGAAAGCGCGCACGAGTTGCAGCGCCTCTCAGTGCAATGTCTCTACCAGACCGGGCAACTGCGCGCGGTATTCGGCCTCGACGATCTGCATGTCCGTGCTTCCGGGAGCGTGCGATGAGTGCCACCGTCTCGCCCGTCGGCGACAACGACCAAGCCGCGGCCACCGCGGCAACGGCTGCGCGCGGTCTCTCCGGCCTCGCGCTGGGCTGGATCGATGCCGTGCTGGCCGTGGCCGCCCACTACCAGCTGGATGCTTCGCGCGAACGCATCCGCGTCGCGGCGGATTGGAGCGGCAGCCTGACGCTGGAAGAGAGCGTGCGTCAAATGGCGCAGCAGGCCGGGCTCGCACTGCGCCAGGTCGAGCCTCGCCTCGACGCACTCAGTCCGTGGCGTCTGCCGGTGGTCGTTCAGCTCGCCGGCGATCAGGTGGCCGTGGTGACGGCCATCACGGCCGACGGGCTGCGCCTGGCCTTCTGCGGAGACCAGGGCGCAGAAAGCACGCGCACGGTCGAAGAGCTGCAGCCTCATGTGCAGACGCTCACCGTGCTTCGCCCGCTGCAGTCCGCACCCGATTCGCGCGTGGACGGCTACATCAAGCCCGTCGAACGCCACTGGCTGCGCCGTATCGTGCTGGCCGATCTGCGGCCCTTCGCGCACATCCTGATCGCGTCGTTCATCACGAACCTGATGGCGCTCGGCGGCGTGCTGTTCTCCATGCAGGTCTACGACCGCGTCGTGCCCGCACAGTCCGAGCCGACGCTCTGGGTGTTGTTCGGCGGCGTTGTGCTGTCGCTGCTCTTCGCATCGATGATGCGCGGTGCACGCATGCGCATCACCGATGTGCTTGGCAAGCGTGCCGACCTGCGGATCTCTGACCGCGTGTTCGGGCATGCGCTGCGCGTCCGGAACACTGCGCGCCCGCGTGCCACCGGTACCTTCATCTCGCAAGTCAGGGAGCTGGAGCCGGTGCGCGAAATGCTCACGTCCACGACGATCACCGCCGCGGCGGACCTGCCGTTCTTCCTGCTGTTCAGTGTGGTGTTCTGGTTCATCGGCGGCCCGCTGGTGCTGGTGCCGCTTGCGGCGTTCGCGTTGCTGCTGCTGCCGAGCCTGCTGGCGCAGCGCAGATTGCGCGAGCTCGCACAGGCCAGCATGCGCGAGTCGTCGCTGCGCAACGCGATGCTGGTCGAGGCGGTGCAGGGCATCGAGGACATCAAGGTGCTCCAGGCGGAACCCCGCTTCCAGAATCAGTGGAACCACTACAACGCGGTCAACGCGGAATCGGGCCTGAAGCTGCGGGCACTTCTCAACGGCCTGAACAACTGGATGCAAACGGTACAAGGAGGCGCGTTCGCGGTCGTGATCTTCTTCGGTGCGCCGATGGTGATTGCCGGCGAGATGAGCACGGGCGTGCTGGTGGCCGCCTCCATCCTCGTGAGCCGCATGCTGGCCCCGCTGGCGGGCGTGACCCAGGTGCTCAACCGCTGGCAGCAAGCGCGCGTGGCGAGCCAGGGCTTGGACCAGCTGATGCAACTGCCGGTTGACCATGCGCCCGACAGTACGCGCATCCATCGGCCGGCCCTCCAGGGCGAGTACGAGTTCCGCGAGGCTGCTTTCTCCCATGACGGCCGAACGCAGGCGCTCAGCGTGAAGGCGCTGAAAATTCTTCCGGGCGAGCGCATCGCGTTGCTGGGGCGCAATGGCGCGGGCAAGTCCACGCTGTTGCAGGCGCTGTCGGGCTTGCTCGAACCCAAGGCGGGCATGGTCCTGCTCGACCGGGTGGCGCTGTCGCACATCGACCCTGCCGACGTGCGCCGCGACGTCGCGCTGCTGACGCAGAACGCCCGGCTTTTCCATGGGACGCTGCGGGAGAATCTCACGCTGGGTGCACCGCATGCCACCGACGCCGAGCTGGTCGATGCGTTGCAGGCCGTGGGCGCATGGTCGTTCGTGCGGCAGCTTGCCGCGGGCATGGACCATCCGGTGCAAGAGGGCGGGCTCGGCCTGTCCGGCGGGCAGCGGCAGAGCCTGCTTCTGGCCCGCCTGATTCTGCGCGAGCCGCGTGCGCTGCTGCTCGACGAGCCGACGGCCATGCTCGACGAAGTCTCGGAACGCGAGGTCATCGCGAAACTGCGCACGCTGGCGCCCGGTCGGACGCTCGTCGTGGCAACCCACCGTCCCGCCGTGCTGGATGCTGTCGACCGGGTCATCGTGGTCGACCGGGGCGCCATCGTGATGGACGGCGCGCGGGACCACGTTCTCGCGCAACTGCGCAAAGGTGCGTCCGCGGGCCATTCGGAAACTGGCGCGCAGGCGCAAGAGCCACGGGCCATTCATCGTGTGGAACTGCAAGGCCAGCCGGTGCGCAGGCAGGACGGGCCATCGGGGAGAAATGCATCGTGAACACCGTTCTGACAAAAAGGCCGGGCACCACGGCGGATCGCGCGCCGCGGGCCTCCGGGCTTCCCACGTTGGACGACCATGACGAAGTCCGCGCCAGGCAGTCGGGCCGCGTCGTATGGCTGGTCGCGTTGTTCCTGGCGGCGTTCTGCGCCTGGGCCTGGTTCTTCCAGATCGACGAGGTCTCCAGCGGCACCGGCAAGGTGATCCCGAGTTCGCGTGAGCAGCGCATCCAGTCGCTCGAAGGCGGCATCCTGACCGAACTGCGCGTGCGTGAAGGGCAGATCGTCGAAAAAGGCGAGGTGCTCGCCCAGCTCGATCCCACCCGCGGCGAGTCGAACGTCGAAGAAACCGCGGCGCGATACCGCGCGGCGCTTGCCAGCAGTGCGCGCCTGCGCGCGGAAGTCAACGGGCAGGGGGAGATCCAGTTCCCGGCGGAGCTCCAGAACTGGCCGCAGCTGACCTCCTCGGAGGCGGCCCTGTTTCGTTCGCGGCGTGCAGGTCTGGCCGAAACCGTCGGCGGGCTGAGCCAGGCCTTGGGACTGGTACGGCGTGAGCTGGAGATCACCCGTTCCCTGGTGGCCAGCGGGGCCGCCAGCAATGTCGAATTGATTCGCCTGCAGCGCCAGGGCGCCGAACTCGAACTCAAGATCGCCGAAGCGCGGTCCGGCTACATGGTGCGCAGCCGCGAGGAACTGGCCAAGGCGGATGCAGAGGTCAAGTCGCTGTCCTCCGTGGTTCGCGGGCGGGCGGACATGCTGGATCGCCTGACGCTGCAGTCCCCCGTGCGCGGCGTCGTCAAGAGCCTGGACGTCACCACCATCGGCGGCGTGGTGCCGCCCAACGGTTCGCTGATGACACTGGTGCCCCTCGATGACCAGTTGCTGGTGGAAGCGCGCATCTCGCCGCGCGACATCGCCTTTATCCATCCGGGCCAGAGCGCGCTCGTGAAGATCACCGCCTACGACTACGCGATCTACGGCGGCCTGGACGGTCAGGTCGTGAACATCGCGCCGGACACGCTTCGTGACGAGGTCAAGCCCGAGGTCGTCTACTACCCCGTGCTGGTGCGCACCAGCTCGGATGCGCTGGTCAGCAAGAGCGGGAAGCGCTTTCCCATCGTGCCGGGCATGGTCGCCACGGCCGACATCCGGACCGGCCAGAAAACCATCTGGGATTACCTGACGAAGCCATTGAACCGCGCGCGAGAAGCGCTGCGCGAGCGTTGATCCATCCAGCCATCACCTTGAAATGAGGACCTTTCCCATGAACTTCTTCCGAATCAATCATCTGTCCGGTTTCGTGCTGGGCGTTACGCTGGCCGCTGCCGCCATCCCGGCTGTGGGACGCGAGAACCCGGTCGATCCGGTCAGCAACCCGAACAAGCTCGAGTATCGGGACGTCGACGCCAGGCGTCCTGACTTCCGCGAGCCCTTCCTGCGCGACGGTGTGGTGACGGAGCCGGCGGCATTCCGACAGATCACCGTGGGTCTGGAGGCGGCCCAGGTTCGAAGCCGGTTGGGCCAACCGCTGCGCGAGGCGCAGGGGCCGCGTGGTCCGGAGTGGGACTACAACTTCAAGTTCCGTCTGCCGGCGTCCAGCAACTATCTTGTGTGCCAGTACAAGGTCGTGTTCGATGAAGGAAAGCAAGCGGTGCGGGAGGCCGTCTGGCGCCGCAAGCAATGCCTGGACTTGGTGTCCAGCGCGGCGGCGAAGCAACCGCGGCCTTGATTCTGGGCGCAGCCTCACCGAGATGGCCGTCCAGCATGTACGTGCTCGCACGCTCGAGAGCGCGAGGCTCCTGCGCCTTCAGGAAATTCGCGGGCTTGATGCTGCCGAGTGCACGTCGTCGACCGGGGCCGTTGCGAGCGGCCCGCTGCAGGTCGCGTCTTGGGGGCACTACGACTTTGCGTTGGATGGCAGCAACCTTGTGATCGTGAAGGGCCGGAGAATTCATCTTCACCCGCGGCAATTCGCCGTCGCCATCACGTTCTTCTGCAATCTGGAACAGACGGTCTCTCAGGAGACGCTGTTGAATTTGCACTGGAACGGTTCGCGTGCCTCCAATCGCTCGCGTGCGCTCATCGCGTGCATATCGCAATTCCGTTCTCGCTTGAGCCTCGGCGGCGAGAGCGGATTCACGCTGCTTCGGGCCCTTGGGCGTGGCTACAGACTGACGCTGCAACCGCTGAGTTGGCTGTGAGCGGGCCTCATCGCCCCGCCTCGCCCAGCAGGGCATCCAGATCGATCGCCGCAGCCATCGCCGCATAGCCGGCGTCACCGGGATGCAGGTGGTCACCGGAGTCCATGGCGCTGTGCATGCGGATCGGGCGCGCCGGGTCGCGCAGCAGCGCATCGAAGTCGACCACCGCATCGAAGGCGCCGCTCTCGCGAATCCAGCGGTTGACGGCTTCGCGCACCTGGTTCTTTTCAGGCGAGTGGTGGCCGACGAGCGGTGTGCCCTCCAACGCGCGTTCGTTGGGTGGGATCGTCGCACCCATGATGCGCACGTTGTGGGCATGCGCCATCTCGATCAGTTGGCGAAATCCCTGGATGACTTCTTCCGCGCGGACGGCGCGCTCTTGGGGCGCGAACGCGCCGCCGGGCCAGCCAATGTCGTTGGTGCCCAGCATCACCACCATGGCGCGCACGCCTGGTTGCGAGAACACGTCGCGGCCGACGCGTTCCAGTGCGGCGCGGCCCATGCCGTCCTTCAGCAGCCGGCCGCCGGAGATGCCGGCGTTGAGCACACCCACGTTCCGCTCGGCGAGGCGCTGGGCCAGCGCATCGGGCCAGCGGGTGTTGGCGCCCGGTGTCGAACCGTTGCCGTCGGTGATCGAATCGCCCAGGGCGACGACGGTGGTGGGCGCCCTGGGTGTCTCGACGATCAGGCCGCTGACATAGACGCGCGTCGTCCATTGCGTGGTGGACGCAGCGGGCAGGCGCGGTGCGGCGGTGAGATCGCCATCGGCCACGTAGGCGGTCTGCCGTGCGTCGAAGTGAAAGCCCGCGGGCTGGCTGGGCCTGGGCAGGTAGAGCGACACGGCGACTTCGCTGAGCGCGGGGAGCGGCAGGTCCACCGGATCGCTGATGAGCCGCGCGCCGGGCGGCACGGTGACCTCGCTCTGCCCGCCAAAGCGCACCGCCCGGTCGGAGCCCTCGACGATCGTCGAACCTTCGAGATGCCGGGCCACGCGGGCCGCGCCGATGTGCAGCGGCGAGTTGCCGCCTTCATTGCTGATCACCACGCGCAGCCGCGCGCCGCCGATGCTCAGCCGTGCCATCTGGCGAACCGTCTGGCGATGGAACTGCAGCGGAACGCCCGAAGGCAGCACGAAGCTGTCGTCCCACAGCGGCTGGGTGGCGGCCATCCAGCTGGGGCTCCAGTAGGCAGGGGGCGCCGCGGTTTGCGCCGTCGATGCGGCGGCCATGCCCGCCAGCGTGAGGGCCAGCGCCGCCTGGCGCACGATCGATCCGAGTGTGAATGCAGCAGTCATGTGGAATCCTTTTTTCGAGATGGTGGAGGGCCTGGGCTCGACTTTCATGGATTCGAAGTTCGATGAGTAGATGGCAAAATTGCATCCACTTCATTCCTGAATCGAATACACCGTGGACACTCTGCGTGCGTTGTCGGCCTTTGTTCATAGCGTCGATCTCGGCAGCCTCTCGGCCGCTGCGCGTGCGCTCGACACCACGCAGCCGACCATCAGCAAGCTCGTTGCGGGCCTGGAGCGCGCATTGGGCGTGCGGCTGCTGCGCCGTGCGGCCACCGGCCTGAGCCTGACGGAGGAGGGGCAGCGTTTTCACGAACGGGCCCGCCGCCTGCTCGAGGACTACGGCGACGCCGTGGCCGATGCGCGCGAGCAGGTCCAGCAGCCCCAGGGCCTGCTGCGTGTGAGCGCGCCGGTCACGCTCGGGCAGCGGCATCTCAACGCCATGGCGGTGGAGTTCCTGCGCCTGTACCCCGAGATCCAGCTCGAGCTGGTGCTCGACGACCGCTTCATCGATCCGCGCGAGGAGCGGATCGATGTCTCGCTGCGCGTGGGCGGCGCGTTGCCGCCGGACCTGGTCGCACGCCATCTGGGCGCATGGCCGCGCATCCTGGTGGCGTCGCCCGCGTACATCGCCGCGCGCGGCAAGCCGCGCAGGCCGCAGGACCTGGTGGCGCACGACTACCTGCGCTATGCGCCCGGCGATGACGGCGTGTTGCTCACGGGGCCCGAGGGCCCGGTGACCGTGCCGGTGCGCAGCCGCTACCGCGTGAACAATGCCGTGGCCCTGCTCGACAGCGTCATGGCGGGCGCAGGCCTCTCGCTGCAGCCCACCTGGATGGTGGCGGAACTCCTGGCCGACGGACGGCTGGTGCGCGTGCTCGGCCGCCACACCGGCCCGGCGCAGGAGCTGCACCTGCTCCATGCTCCGCGCCGCCACCAGCCGCTGCGCGTGCGCGTGCTGGTGGACTTTCTCAGCGAGCGGGTGGCGAAGCTGCCGGGCGCTGTTTCCTGAGCGCGCCGATCACCATGTCGATGAACACGCGCACTTTCGCGGGCAGGAAGCTCGCTGTCGGCGTCACGATGTAGATCGCGCCGGGCTCGCCGACTTCCCAGTCGCCCAGCACGGGCCGCAGCTTGCCGCCGAGCGGATGCTTCTCGACCAGCCAGTCGGTGGCGATGACGAGGCCCGCGCCCTCCGCCGCGGCCGTGATCAGCAAGTCGGAATCGTCGGTGTGCATCGCCAGTGCGACCTGGATGGTCACGCGCTGGCGACCCTTGCGCAGCGACCATTCCGCGCTGCGCTGATAGCCCGCGAAACCCAGGCAGCGGTGCCCGGCGAGTTCGCGCGGCTCGCCGGGCGTTCCGTGCGTGCGCAGGTAGGCGGCCGATGCGTACACGTGGCGGCGCACCTCGCCGATCTTGCGTGCGACCAGCGTGCTGCTCTGCAGCGCACCGAGACGCACTGCGACGTCGAAGTCATCGCTGACCAGGTCGACGAAGTGGTCGGAGAAGCGTACGTCGAGTTGCACCTCGGGATAGGCGGCCATGAAGCGCGGCAGCAGCGGCGCGAGCCAGAGCCGCCCGTAGGTGCGCGGCAGCGAGATGCGCAGCAGGCCCTGCGGCCGGTCGCCGCGCGCCGAAAGCTCGGCATCGGCATTCGCCATTTCCTCCAGGACCGCACTCATGCGCGCCAGGTAGCTCTTGCCGGCCTCGGTGATCGCAAGGCGGCGTGTGGTGCGCGCGATCAGTTGCACGCCAAGCCGCTGTTCGAGGGCGGCGATGCGCCGCGAGATGGTCGAGGCGTCCTTCGACAGCATGTCGGCCGCGGCGGAGAAGCTGCCGGCGCGGCCCACGGCGACGAAGGCCTGGATCTCGTCGAGCTGGCTGGCCTGCCGCAGCGCTGCCGGGACCGAATCCGACGCGGATGGCTTGGAAATCATGGCGGCAGTTTAGTGCGCCAGATGCAAAAGTGATGTGCATTGCGGGGAATTGCGGCAACAGGCGCATGAATTTCAAATGCAGGCTTGTTCTTTCATCGATCGCTCTCTGCGGCCTCACCATGACCCTGACTTCGCTCCCGCAGCCCGCCGCCGGCACCCTGGCGCCGCTGCGCACCGAGTTCCTCGCGTCGCTTTTCGCACCGCTCCACGCACCGTCGGCGCCCAGTGCCAGCCTGCTGGTCTTCACCCCCAGGGCCGGCGGCACGCTGCGCGGCCGGGTCAATGCCGAGGTGATCGATCCCACGGGCGACTGGGTGCGGGTGATGCCGAACGGCAGCATGCGCATCGACGTGCGGATGATGGCCCGGCTCGACGACGGCGAACTCCTGTACGTGACCTACGGCGGTGTGCTGCGCAAGCCCGACGAGGCGAGCTGGTCGCTGTTCATGGCCGGAGAACGGATCGATGCGCCGCGCTGGTACTACGTCGTCACGCCGCAGTTCGAGACCGCCTCGAGGAAGTACGCCTGGCTCAACGACGTGCAGGCGCTGGGCCGCTTCCTTTCGATCCAGACCGGTGCGCAGGCGCATGTGGCCTTCGAGCTGCTCGAAGTGAAGTAGGGCGCAGCCGAAGGACGCCGAATGACGAAGACCATCCTCATCACTGCCGCGAGCGGACAGACGGGCACGCGCCTCATCCGCCAACTGGTGGCGCGCGGCGTGTGCCCGCGCGCGCTGGTCAGGCGCGAATCCTCCGCGGCGCTGGTGCGCTCGCTGGGCGCGGAGCCGGTGATCGGCAACGAATGGGACAGTGCCGACCTGCTGCGGGCGATGCAGGGCGCCGACAGCGTCTATCACATTGCGCCGAGCCTCACGGTCGACGAGCCCGAACTGGGGCGCCGCGTGGTGGCGGCGGCAGCGCGGTCGGGCATCTCGCACTTCGTGCTGCACGGTGTGATCGCGCCCTATCTCGAGAACATCAACTACCACTGGGCCAAGCAGATCGTGCAGCGCGAGCTCTACCGCAGCGGCCTGCCCTACACGGTGCTGCTGCCGACCAACTTCATGCAGAACGTCGGCTGGACCTGGTCCGCGATCGCCAGGGACGGCCGCTGGCCGTTGCCCTACGACCCGGATCGACGGCTGACCTGGGTCGATCTCGATGACGTGGCGGAGGCGGCCGCGATCGTGCTCACCGAACCCGGGCACGCGCTGGGCACCTACGAGCTGGTCGGGTCCGACGCCTACCTGTCGCGAGCGCAGATCGCCGGGTTGATGAGCGAAGCGCTGGGCCGGCCTGTGGTGGCGGTGAAGGAAGCGCCGGAGGCCTATCTCGCCCATGCGCGGACGCAGCCGTTCTTCGAGCGCTTCCGCGACGAGGAGGTCGCGCAGATCCTCGCGATGTTCGAAGACTACGACCGCCACGGCATGCCCGCGGGCAATGCGCGCGTGCTCTCGATGCTGCTGGGCCGGCCCGCCCGCGGCTGGCCGGAGTTCCTGGCGTCGCTGCGGCACACGCACGGGCACGTCACTTCCTACGGCCTCGGCAGCGTCTAGGCATCATGGCCGCGCCCCATGGCAGGCGCCCGGCGCCGCCTCAGCGGCCTGAAGCCAGCGCCGCCCGCAGCTTCAGCGCCAGCTGCTGCGCCTGCGCGGCCGAGCCGACGTTGGTGAAGCCGATGAGCAGCCCCTGGTCGCGCAGGCTCGCCGTGCCGCGCGCCGAAAGCGGCTGGCAATTCAGGCCGTCGCGCTGCGCGCGGCGGGCCAATTCGACGTCGTTCTCGCGGTGCCGCCCGAAGCGTGCGATGAGGTGCATGCCGCCGCGCTTCAGGTCGATCTGCACGTCGCCGTCGAAGGCCTTCTGCAGCGCGGCCGCGAGCATGCCGCGGCGCCGCGCATAGAGCAGTCGCATCTTCTTGAGATGGCGCGGGAAGTGGCCGCCGCGCATGAAGTCCGCCACGACCGCCTGCGTCAGCTGCGGAATGCCGTTGGACCACGCGCTCGCCGCGTCGGCGAAGGCGGCGCGCAGCGATTCGGGCACCACTACGTAGCCGAGCGCAAGGCCCGGATACAGCACCTTCGAGAAGCTGCCCGCGTACAGCACGCGGTCGTGGTCGTCGAGGCTCTTGAGCGCGGGCAGCGGCGGACCGGCGTAGTGGTACTCGCCGTCGTAGTCGTCCTCGACGATCCAGGCCTTCGAGCGCGAGGCCCATTCGAGCAATTGAAGCCGCCGTGCCAGGGACATCGACACACCCAGCGGCGCCTGGTGCGACGGCGTGACGATGGCCATGCGCGCGCCTGACGCCTTGCGCATGCCGCGGTCGACGGCCATGCCTTCGGCGTCCACCGCCACCGGCACGGCGCGCTGGCCCATGCGGCGCAGCACCTCCCGGGTGGGCGGATAGCAGGGGTCTTCGATCCACACCGCATCGCCCCTGTCGAGCAAGGTGTGCGCGATGAGCGCGAGCGATGCGCGGTAGCCGCCCGTCACGAAGACCTGCGGAGGATGGCAGGGCACGCCGCGCGATACCCGCAGGTAGGCCGCGATCGCCGTGCGCAGCGGCGCGTAGCCGGAGGGATCGCCGTAGAACATGTCGGCCGCGGCGGTGGCCCGGGCGCGGCGCGCGGTCAGGCGCGCCCACAGCTTGCGCGGAAAGGCATCGAGCGCCGGAATGCCCAGCTGCAGCGGCGGCGGCGGCGCGGCCTCGGGCAGTGCCGCGGGGCCGTCCTGGCCGGCCTGCGCTCCGGCGGCCCGCCGCCGCGCGTGCCGTGCCGGCCGGTGCGGCGCCAGCGCGGGCGAGACCACCGTGCCCGCCTGCCCCTGCGATGAGAAATAACCTTCGCCCATGAGCAGGTTGTAGGCCGCCTCGATGCTTCCGCGCGAGAGGCCCAGCTCGCCCGCAAGGGCGCGCGCCGAGGCCACGCGGTCGCCCGGCTGCAGCACGCCTTGCTCGATGGCCGACCTGAAGCGCGCGTAGATCTGCCGGTAGAGCGGCATCGCCGTGCTGCGGTCGACCTGCAGCAGCGCCGCCGCCGCGGAAACCGTCTTCGTTGCTGGGTTCATGGCCTGGTCATTTTGGCAAATCTTGCCTCTTTTCGATGAGACATCGAAAACCTAGCATCGATCCGGTCGAACTGTCGCAACCGAAGGAGAAGTGCAATGGGCGAGAAGCTGTTCCTGGCCGGCGCGGCCGGTGCCATCGGCACCGTGCTGGTGCCACTGCTGATCGAGGCGGGCTACACCGTCTACGGCAGCACCCGCCGCGCCGACCGCGCGCGAGCGCTGCAGGCCCGCGGCGTCACGCCGGTCGTGGTCGATGTGTTCGACGCGGCGGCGCTTCGCGCGGCGCTGCTGCAGATCGCGCCCGCCGTCGTGGTGCACCAGCTCACCGACCTGCCGGCCGATCTCGATCCGAAGCTGATGGCCGAGGCCTCCAGCCGCAACGCCCGCGTGCGCACCGAAGGCACGCGCAACCTCGTCGCCACGGCGCTGGCTGCGGGCAGCCGCCGGATGGTGGCGCAGAGCATCGCCTGGGCCTACGCGCCGGGGACCGGGCCGCGCGTCGAGGACGATCCGCTCGATCTCGGTGCCGAAGGCATTCGCCGCGTGAGCGTGGACGGCGTGGCCGCGCTCGAGCGCAGCGTGCTCGGTGCCGCAGGCATCGAGGCCACGGTGCTGCGCTACGGACAGTTCTACGGACCGGGCACGTCGACGCCCGTTCCCAGGGGTGCGAGCCCGGTCCATGTGGAGGCCGCGGCCTGGGCGGCGCTGCTGGCGCTGCGGCACGCGCAGGGCGGCGTCTTCAACATCGCCGAGGACAACCCCGTGGTGAGCAGCGACAAGGCCAGGCGCGAGCTGGGCTGGTCCGCGGCGCTGCGGCTGCCGGCGGGGCTGGCGTCATGAAGGCGGCACGCGCATTCCATCGCGGCCGGGCGGGCGCCGGTGCAGCGGCACTGTCGCTGGCACTGGTGCTCGCGGCCGGCTGGGCGCTGATGCCGCGCGGCAGCCGGCAGCAAGCGGTGCAGTGGCTCGACGAGGTCTGCAGCAGCGCCGCGAGCCGGCCGATGTTCTCGTCCGCACCGGCGGCCGCGGGCGCCGGCGAGGCGGCACGGCCCGCGACCTCGTCGAGGGTGGTTTCGTGCGAAGCGCTCCCGCACGTGCCGGGCAAGTCGATCACCACGGTCGTCGTCGACTTTCCGCCGCGCGCCTATTCGCCGGCGCATCGGCATCCGGGCTCGGTGACGGCGATCATCCTCGAGGGCACGATCCGCTCGCAGCTGGGCGGCGGGCCGGTCGGCACCTACACCCCCGGAGAGACCTTCTTCGAGCCGCCGGGCACGCTGCACCTGTTCGCGGAGAACCCCGATTCGGTCAAGCCCGCGAAGCTGGTGGCGGTGTTCGTGACCGATGAGAACTGCGGACCGCTGCTGCTGCCTGCCGACCTGGACTGAGCAACCGTGAACCGCGCGTCCGACGCACCCGCGTCGGGCCGCATCAGGGTGCGCCCCGGTTGCCGCCTCCGAGAATACATGTAATATGTCAGTTGACTACTAGATGTATTAAGGAGACATCATGAGCACCGTATCCGGCGAGATTCCACTCGTGGACCTGCCCACGACCGCGCCCAGCCACGGACGGCGTGCCGCCATCGGCCATCGCCTCGAGCGGTTGCCCATGACGGCTTACCAGCGCCGCCTGTTCGCGATCATTGCCACGGCCTGGTTCTTCGATTCGATGGACCTGGGTGTGATGACCTTCGTGCTCGGATCGATCAAGGCAGAGTTCGGCCTCTCCGCCATGCAGACCGGCCTGCTGGCAAGCTCCAGCTTCCTCGGCATGTTCCTGGGCGCTGCCACCGCGGGCATGCTGGCCGACCGGTTCGGGCGCAAGCCGGTGTTCCAACTCAGCATGGTCTTCTGGGGTGTCGGCAGCCTGATGTGCGGCCTCTCGGACAGTGCCAATGAGCTGATGGGCTACCGCGTGCTGCTGGGCTTCGGCATGGGCATGGAGTTTCCGATCGGGCTGGCCATGGTCTCGGAGATCGTTCCTGCCAAGAGCCGCGGCCGCTATGTCGCCATCCTCGAGGGGTTCTGGCCGCTGGGCTTCATTGCCGCGGGCATCACGGCCTACTTCCTGCTCCCGGTGATCGGATGGCGCGGCATCTTCATCGCGCTGGCGGTTCCGGCGGTGTTCGTGTTCGTCGTGCGGCGCAACATCCCGGAGTCGCCGCGCTGGCTCGAAGACGCCGGCCGGACCGACGAGGCCGACAAGGTCATGACCGGCTTCGAAGGGCATGTGCTGCGGGCCTCGGGCTTGCGCGAACTGCCGCCGGTGGAAGTGAAGCCCGGCGCCGCCGGCCAGCTGTCGATGGCGCGCAGCGCGGCCTTCAAGGAACTCTGGAAGGGCGTCTACGCGAAACGCACATTGATGCTCTGGGCGCTGTGGTTCTTCGCCCTGCTTGGCTACTACGGACTGACGACGTGGCTCGGGGCGTTGCTCCAGCAGGCCGGCTACGCGGTCACCAAGTCGGTGCTCTACACGGTCTATATCTCGCTCGCGGGCATCCCGGGTTTCATCTTCGCCGCGTGGCTGCTCGAGAAATGGGGCCGCAAGCCGACCTGCATGCTGATGCTCGTCGGCAGTGCCGCCGCGGCCTTCATGTACGGCCAGGCCGCCGCAACGCAGGCGCCGGTGGCGCAGCTGATCATGGCCGGGCTGTGCATGCAGTTCTTCATGTTCGGCATGTGGTCGGTGCTGTATGCCTACACGCCCGAGCTCTATCCGACGCGCTCGCGGGCCACCGGCGCCGGCTTTGCCTCCTCGGTGGGGCGGGTCGGCTCGCTCGTGGGCCCGTATGTCGTGGGCATCGTGCTGCCGTTCACCGGCCAGGCGGGTGTCTTCACGCTGGGTGCGGCCTGCTTCGTGATCGCGGCGCTGATCGTGATGCTCTTCGGGACCGAGACGAAAGGCCAGTCGCTCGAAGCGCTGTCGCATTGAGCTACCGGTCGGGCATGACGGTGGCGCGTGTGTAGTTCTCGATGAAGTCGATGAGGCGGTCCAGCGATTCTCCGGCACCCTGCACGTCGGCCTTGGCGATGGTCACCGCCACGTCGGCGTGCAGCTTGGCCATCTGGGGCATGTCGGGCGATTGCTTGTAGTGCAGATACCAGAACCTGCGCGAGAGGCCGTGCAGCATGCGCATTGCGCCTTCGGCGAACTCGTTGCGCGCCGCGGCAAGGCAGAGCTCGTTGAAGTCCCGGTCGGCGCGGATGAAGGCCACCGAATCGTTCTTCGTCGACGAACGCCTGAATTCTTCCGCCAGTTTTTCGAACTGCTGGCGCTCCTCCTTCGAGGCCCGCTTGGCGGCACTGCGGCAGACCAGGCGCTCGATCTCGCGCCGCGTTTCAAGGAGCTTCAATTGCTTGCCCACGTCGACTTCGGCCACCAGCAGCCCGCGCTGCGGCAGCACGATCACCAGGTGCTCGCGGGCGAGCCGCTGGATGGCCTCCCGGATGGGCGTGCGGCCGATTCCGGTCATGTCTGCGAGGCCCTGCTCCGACACCGCGGAGCCCGGCGGGATGACGAGCGTAACGATGGCCTCTTCGATCCGTTCGTAGGCGAGGTCCGTCAGTCGCGTCTTCGGTTCGGCGAAGTCCATTGCCTTGGGCGCCGCACGGGGAGAGGCCTTGCGCGTGCGGCTCGTCGTTTTGGTAACCATCTTCTTGACTTTCGTAACAGGCATCCATCGTACTGCCTTTGGCGGTACGCGGAATCCGTCTGACATATCAGGTGTCCACAATGGATGTTGTCTTCGTGGGGGACGGTCCGACCACCGTGCTCACCCTGCACGGCATACAAGGAACCCGCGACGCGTGGCTTCCCGTCGCCGAGCGGCTCTCGTCCCGCTTTCGGTTCGTGCTGCCGAATCTGCGCGGCCGTGGCGCCGCGCGGCGCTGCAGCGGTGCAGGGGAGCACGACCTGCAATCGTTCGCGTCCGATGTCCGAGCGGTGGCTGAATCGCACCTGCAAGGCGTGCCATTTGCGCTGGCCGGATGGAGCATGGGTGTTTCGGTTGCGCTCGACTACGTTGCACAGGCGCGTGGGCCGCAGCCCGCAAAGCTGGCTCTTCTTTCAGGAACGCCCAAGCTGTGCGCGGCGCGATGGTTCCGCGGCGAAGGAGAAGCGCTTCTGTGCGAGATCGCGGCGCGCGAGGCGCGGCTCGGGCTGCGCCATGCCGCGGACCACGACGCGGTCGCATGGACCTGGCAAGCGATCCGCGACTCGGACCAGCGCCCGTTGCTGGGCCGCGTCAGGCAGCCGGCGCTGCTGCTGCACGGCGTGCAGGACGAAGACTCTCCCTGGGCGCACGCCGTCGAGCTTTCGTCGGCCTTGCCCGACGCCACGCTGGTGCCGATCGAAGGCGCCGGACACAGCCTGCTGACTTCGCATACGGCGCGCGTCGCCGATGCGCTGCTTCGATTTCTCGACCCTTTGGAATACCCCCGATGAGACCTGACGACCTGATCCATTTCTGCGCGCCATCGCGCCTGATCCTCGGCTGCGGCGCCCGCGCACAGTTGCCGCGCCTGGTGCAGAAGCTGGGCTGGAAGCACGGCGTGCTGGTCACCGACCGGTACTTCTCCGGATCGACGCCCTGGGTGCGCGAGTACGTCGACGCCGCGCAGGCGCTGGGCATCGATACCGTCGTGTACGACGGCGGCGAGCCCGACCCGACCACCGACCTGTGCGATGCGGCGACCCGTTCGCTGCGGCAGGCGTGCGCCGGCATTGCTGTAGACCATGTCATCGCGCTCGGCGGAGGCAGCAACATCGACCTGGCCAAGGCACTCTGCCTGACACTGCCGGCGGGCCTGCCGGTCCGGGAGTTCGTCGGTGGCATCGGCACCATGCAGCCGCTGCCGCTGATCGCGATGCCGACCACCGCCGGCACGGGCTCCGAGGCCACGCCGGGCGCGATCCTTCTCGATCCGCACAACGCGACGAAGGTCGCGGTCATGGACAACGCGCTGCGCCCTCAGGTGGCCCTGATCGATCCCGAACTGACCTATACCTGCCCGCCGCGTGTCACGGCCGATGCGGGGATCGATGCGTTCACGCACGCGATCGAATCGTTCCTCACTATCGACTCGTGCGCCTACGACCGGGGCGGCGATCCCGATCCGGGCTACAGCGGCCGGTCGGCGCTGACGATGCTGTTCGCGCGGGAGTCGATGCGCCTTTGCATCGCCTTCCTGGAGCGCGCGTTCAACGACGGCGCCGACCGCGAGGCACGCACCGGCATGGCCCATGCCAGCGTGTATGCGGCGCTCTCCTATGGAAGCGCGGGCCTGAACGCGGTCCACGGCATCGCCTACGCGGTCGCAGGCAAGACGCACCGCAGTCACGGCACCACCAACGCCGTGATGTTGCCGTATGTGCTGGACGCGCTCGGCGACGTGCGGGGCGAAGAGCTGCTCGAGGTCGCCAGGCTCATGTCACTGGAGGCATCGTCCGCGCGCGAGGCGAGCCTGGCTGTGCCGGTGGCGGTGCGCGCGCTGATCGGCCGCCTCGGCATTCCCACCGACCTTGCCGCGATCGGCATCGAGGACGGCGACCTCAGCGGCCTGGTGGACGACGCGCTGGGCGTCGCCCGGCTTGCGAAGGCGTTTCCCGTGCCCGACGCCGCGGCGCGGTACCGCGCGATCGTGCGCAATGCCTTCGCCGGCTACCTGCGGGCCGAAGGTGCGGGCGCGCGCGATTTCTGAGCCGGCCACGTGCCGGCGGGTTGACCACCTGTACTCAACTGATATACTAGTTGAACATCAGATGCCACAGGAGACTTTGCCATGATGACCGAGCGTCAACGGAAATTTCGAGAGCAATACAAGGCCGATATCAGCCCGCTGTACAACGGGCTGCTGCACATCGGCGTGATGTACGCCGTCGGCATTGCCGCCATCTGGTACTGCCTGACAAAAATCCAGGGCGCGCAATGGGAGTGGCTCATGGTCGTTCCGGTGTTCCTGGCGGGCAACTTCGTCGAGTGGTTCATGCATCGCTACGTGATGCACAAGCGCATCGACGTGTTCGCGCTGCGGGCCATCTACGAGCGCCACACCCGCCAGCACCACCAGTACTTCACCGACCTGGAGCCGACCATCGACACGACGCGCGAGTTCCGCATCGTGTTCTTTCCATGGCGCGTGCTGGCGACGCTGGGCGTGGGCGGCCTGACGCTGGGCTACCTCGCCTCGCTGGTCTTCAACCAGAACGTCGGCTACATCGTCTTCCTCACGATGGTGGCGCAGTACCTCGTCTACGAAACCTTCCACTACTGCTGCCATGTGCACGACAACTGGTTCGTGCGCAACGTGCCGTTCATCAACACCATCCGCCGCCATCACACGGCCCATCACAACATGGGCATCATGATGAAATACAACATGAACCTCACGTTCCCGATCGCGGACTGGGTCATGGGCACCTCCGACCTGCGCCGTGGGCTGCTGGGCCATCTGTTCAACGGCTACAGCGAACGGCACGTCAAGGAAGAGCTCCGGCCGATCATCCAGAAGTTCCGCCACGACCACACGCGCGTGACGCTGGACGGACCGGAACTCACCGAGACCGAGGCGCAGGCGATGGCGGGGCGCCACGCCGGGCACGGGGCCGCAGCACATTGAGCCGTGCCGCGCAGGGCGCCGCCCGCAGCGGCCTGGGCTACTGCGCCAGCGCGATCAGCGCGAACCGACCGTCCTGGTTCAACCGCGCCCAATACGCCGAGGCCTGCGCGTCGTAGCCGACGATCGTGCCTGCCGCGCACGATGCCGCCACGTCGCCGGGTGCCGCGCCGAGGTAGGCGCTCCGGTAGGCGGCTCTGCTCACGCAAGCCGGCGCGGCCAGCGGCACCCATTTTCCGGAGGCGTTGTCGTACCGCGCCAGCATCGTGTCGGCGGCCGACCGGCCCTCGGGCACGGAGAACTCGAGCACATAGCTGTCGCCGGCCTTGTCGTCGGAGAGGGTCCAGCCGCCCTTGGCGTGCGCGGGCAGCACCACCGGGGCCTTGCCCGCTTCGGTGCCGTCGCCCAGGCTGCCGGCAAGGCCGGTGTCCGCCTGGATGTCCTTCGTGCGGCCGTAGGCGTCGATGTAGGTGCCGTCCTGGCCGGCGATCCCGCTGACGACCAGCTGGTCGGACAGGGTGTCGGCAGCGGCCGGCTTCCAGTTCAGCGCCACCAGCTTCTTCAGGTCGATGGTGGTGCCGCGCACCTCGACCTCTTCGTCGGGCGTGCCCTCGTTGACGACGCGCGCCCGCTGGCTGTTGTTCAGGTTGGGGCTGAAGCTCGCGTCGCGCACGAACATGTAGCGGTACATCATCGACTCCATCTCGCGGTTGCTGGCGGCGAACGAGTAGCCGGGCGTGGCGCTCATGCTGCGCGTGCGCGTGTCGTGCCGGTTGAAGGTGTCGTTGCGCCCGTCGAGCAGGCGGGCGCGGCTGCCTCCGGCCGAGACGCAGGTGCTGGTGCGGTACGACGGGTCGTAGACGCTGTTGCGCTGCACGTGCGCCGGCACGCTCGAGGGGTACACCACCTTCTCGCAGCGGTCCTTGGTGCGCACGAAGCGGTCCATCATCTGCCACTCGGGCGCGGCCAGCTGCTGGGGCGCGTCGGTGTTGCTGAACACCGAGTGCGTCACGAAGTACGAGCGGTAGTCGATCGCAGGGCCGGTGATCTCGAAGATCGAGGCGTTGGCGTCGATGCTGCCCGTCGCCTCGTTGCGCACCTTCAGCATCAGCATGCTCTGGATCCGCTCGTGCTCGCCGAAGCGGCTTTCGTAGCCCTTGTAGGCCGCGTTGCCCGACACGATCTGCGTGAAGGCCAGGTCGTTGTCGTCGCGCACCACGCTGCGCGAATAGTGGTGCTCGTGGCCCGAGACGTAGATCACGTCGTGCGCGGCGAAGAGCTGGCGATACTTGTCGTAGACGTCGCGGAACTTCACGTCGTTGACGATCGAGATGCTGCCGTCGACGATGTTCTCGCGCACCAGCCCGTAGCGGTTGCCGGCAAAAGAGTTGTGGGTCTGCAGGATGATGTGGTCGACCTTCGGGCCGTGCCTGGCCACCATGGCTTCCACGAATTCGTAGGACCGCTCGAGCCACCCGTACGAGATGTTGATCAGCAGCACGTTGTCGCGCACGACCACGTAGTTCTTGTTGCGCGATCCGGGCATGTGCTCGGCGTCGGCGGGAATGAACGATTCCACGGTGTCGTACCAGTCCTGGTCGATGCCCTTCGGCTCATGGTTGCCCATGATCGGCAGGATCGTCATCTTGCTGCGGTACTTCTCGGCCATGTCGCGCCAGAGCTTGTATTCGCTCGCCGTGCCGTTCTCGACCAGGTCGCCCACGGCCAGCACGACGTTGACGCCGGATTTCTCGTACAGGTCGAGGATGGCCTTCATCGGCTGCAGCGCGACACCGGAGTCGCTGCCCTGCGTGTCGGGGAGGATGCCGATGCGCAATGTGGTGGCGGCCGGCGTGGCAGGTGGCGCGGGCGTGTCGGGGCCGGCGGGCGGCGCCGTGGGTGCGGTGCCGGGCGGCACGATCGGAAATGCGGTCCCGCCACCGCCTCCACCGCCGCAGGCGCCCAGGGCCAACAACGCCACCAGCGACAACGCGCCCACACCCGTCTTCGATCCACGCATACCGTTGCTCCAAGTGAAAGAGCGTGACGCTATCGGGGCCGTGTGTCAGACAAATGAAACAGAAGGTACTAACCCTCTTGTGTCCGCGCGGCAGTCGGTCCATGGTCGCTGCCGAGCCTCGCTCGAGCACTGCGCCCGGGAAAATACCGTGCGCAATGAGCGGGTTTGTTGACACTATTGGTTATCGCGCATAACAAAGGAGCTCCGATGTCCCGCCACCCTTCCCGCCACCTTCGCGGCATCGCCGCCGCCGTCGTGGTGACCTTCGCAGCGTCAGGCGCGAGCGCCCAGGACAAGCCGGTCGAACTCAGGTTCGCGCACTGGCTGCCGCCCTCGCACTCGCTCGCGAAGACCGGCTTCGAGCCGTGGGCCAAGTCGGTGGAGGCGGCTTCCAAGGGCAGCATCAAGGTGGCGATGTTCCCGGCCCAGCAGCTGGGCAAGGCGGCCGACCATTACGACATGGCGCGCGACGGCATCGCCGACGTGACCTGGGCCAACCCGGGCTACCAGGCCGGTCGCTTCCCGGTCTTCGCCGCGGGCGAACTGCCGTTCCTCGTCGGCAAGCCGGGCCCGGGTTCGGCCGCGCTCGACGCCTGGTACCGCAAGTACGCGGCGACCGAAATGAAGGACGTGAAGTTCTGCTTCGCGCACCTGCACGTCGGCACCATGCATGCCAAGAAGCCGATCACCGAGCCGGGCCAGCTCAAGGGCATGAAGATCCGGTCGTCGAACGGCACCAACGCCACTTTCATGTCGGCGCTGGGCGCCACCAACGTGCAGGTGTCGGCACCCGAGGCGCGCGACGCGCTCGAAAAAGGCGTGGCCGACGCGCTGGCCTTCCCGTGGGATTCGGTCATCAGCTTCGGCATCGACAAGGCCGTGAAGTACCACTCCGACATGCGGCTGTACGCGTCCGACTTCGCCTGGGTCATGAACAAGGGCTGGTACGACAGGCTCTCGGCCACCCAGAAGAAAGTGATCGACGACCACTGCAGCAACGAATGGGCCGCCAAGGTCGGCGCCGCCTGGGGGGACTTCGAGGATTCGGGCCGCGCCAAGCTCGAGAAGACCGCCGGCCATACGATCGTCGCGGTCACGCCCGCGCAGCTCGACATGTGGCGCAAGGCCGCCGAGCCGGTGTACACGCAGTGGCAGGCCGCGGTCGACAAATCGGGCGTGAACGGCAAGCAGGCGCTCGAGGAACTCCGCAAGGAAATCGCCGCCCGCAACGCCAACTGACGCAATGAAGCGCATCCTGTCGGCCACCGAAACGGTGGCCGCTTTCTTCCTGCTCGCCATCGCATTGCTCACGGCCGGCAACGTGCTGCTGCGCGACCTGTTCTCGGTCCAGATCCCCGACTGGTACGACGGCTCGCGCATGCTGCTGGGCATTGCGCTGTTCTGGGGCGTGGCGCTGGCCACCTTCTATGGCAGCCACATCTGCGTCGACCTGCTCTGGGAGCACCTGAAGGTGCCCGCGCGGCGCTGGCTCGACATCGCCGCCACGCTCCTGGTGCTCGCGTTCCTCGTGCCGCTGGCCTGGATGGCGTGGGTCAAAGTCGCGGGCACCGGCACGCAGGGCACGATGGACCTGCGCATGCCGCTGTGGCCTTTCTATGCGCTCGCTTCACTGGGCGCCACGTTCGCGGCGCTGCTGGGCATCGTGCGCATCGTCTATCTCTGGCGCGGGCGCGAGGCCGAACTGGAGCCGGCGCCCCTCGACACCGATGAAGACCTGAAAAAGGCCGCCGACCGTGGACCGTGATCTCGTCGCCCTGCTGGGCTTCGTCGGCATGTTCGTGCTGATGGCGGTGCGCGTGCCGATCGGCATCGCAATGGGCATCGCGGGCGTGTGCGGCTTCGCGGCGCTCACGAGCTGGAACGCGGGCCTGAACCTGCTGGCCAACGTACCGCTGTCGGTGGTGACCGACTACAACCTCAGCGTGATCCCGATGTTCATCCTGATGGGCGCCTTCGCCTCGCGCTCGGGCATGAGCCGCGAGCTGTTCTCGGCCGGCCGCGCATGGCTCGGCCACCTGCGCGGCGGCGTGGCCATGGCCTCGGTCGCAGCGTGTGCGGGCTTCGCGGCCATCAACGGATCGTCGGTGGCCACGGCGGCCACGATGTCGCAGGTGGCGCTGCCCGAGATGCGCCGCGCGGGCTACCACCCGGGGCTGGCGGCCGGGCTCATCGCGGCCGGCGGCACGCTGGGCATCATGATCCCGCCGTCGGTGATCTTCGTGCTCTACGGCATCATGACCGAGACCGACATCAAGAAGCTGTTCGCGGCCGGCATCCTGCCGGGGCTGATGGCGGTGGCCTTCTACTTCGTCGTGGTGCAGGTCATCGCGCGCATGCGGCCAGACGCCATGCCGCGCGGCGAGCCGCACAGCTGGAGCGAGCGCTTCGCATCGCTGCGCAGCCTCTGGGCCGTGGTGCTGCTGTTCCTGTTCGTGCTGGGCGGCATCTACGGCGGCCTGTTCACCGTGGAAGAGGGCGCGGGCGTGGGCGCGGTCGGCACGCTCGTGATCGGCGTGCTGCGCCGCCGGCTCGGCCCGCACGAGATCAAGGCGGCGCTGATCGACACGCTGCGCGTCTCGTCGGCCATCCTCACGATCGTGATCGGCGCGTTCCTGTTCGGCTACTTCCTCACCATCACGCAGTTCACGCAGAAGGCGGTGGAATTTTTGGTGCACCTGCCCGTGGGCGCCTACGGCGTGCTGGCGCTGGTGATGGTGGGCTATCTCATCCTCGGCGCCGTGATGGACGAACTGGCGATGATCCTGCTGACCGTGCCGATCGTCTTCCCGGCCATGATGCAGCTCGGCTTCGACCCGGTGTGGTTCGGCGTCATCGTGGTGATGGCGGTCACCTTCGGCATGATCTGTCCGCCGGTGGGGATCAACGTGTTCGTGATCAACTCGATTGCGCGCGACATCACGCTGGGGCGCATCTACGGCGGCACGATGCCCTTCATCGCGGTGGACATCGTGCGGCTCGTGATCCTCTGCGCCTTTCCCGCCATCTCGCTCTGGTTGCCGGGCTTTCTCTAATAGGGCGCTACCGCGGCCCGTGCACCTTTTGTGTCCCCGTTTCGCCGGCCGCCGGCGCGGGGTACTCGCCCGGGTCGAGCACCCGTATCGTGTGCGCGTCGGGGTCGATCTCCACCATGGCGCCATTCACGATGCGCTCGGTGATGTCGACGTCGAAGCCCGCGAGCATGGTGACGTCGCCGAGCGCTGCGCCCTGCGCGAGGATGGTGTTGACCGTGTTGAACACGATGGCGCGCGGCACCATGTTGCGCGAGCGCATCTCGTGCAGCATCCATGCCGTGGCCACGCCGCCCTTGGCGGTGTCGAGCACCAGGATCTTGTCGACGTACGACTGGCCCACCAGCTTGTGCGCGGGCCGCGAGAACACGCCCTGCAGCCGGTTGAGGTCGTAGCGCGCCGAGAAGCCGTCGTTGGCGACCAGCGCTTCCCCGACCACGCGGCGTCCCATGGCGTGGCGCGACTTGTAGGTGTTGGCAGTCATTGCAGCTCCCCGGTTTCGGCGGCCTGGACGCAGGCCTGCATGGAGGCGAGCATCGGCACGTAGCCGTAGCCGCCCAGGATGTTGACGAGCTTGGCGCTGTTCGTCGCGAGCCGCTTCCAGCCCTTCGCCTCGCTCATTTCCCGCGCGTACGACTGGTAGAAGCACATGCCCGCCAGCACCGTGCCGCCCGCATCCTCGATGCGCTTCGTGTAGCCGAAGCGATCGCAATCGGGCTTGACCTGCGGGCTCGTCACGGCGAGCAGCGGCCGCTTGAAGTTCTTGCCGCTGCAGAGCGCGGCCAGGTCGCGCAGTTCGAAGATGCTCAGCTGCGGGGCCGAGAAGACCACCACGTCGATCGACGGATCGACGCGATAGCTGCGCTTGAGGGCGATCACGTCGGCTTCGCCGATGCGGTGCGCCACGGTGAGCTTGTCGGCGCCCACGTCCGCCAGCGTCTGCGCTTCGGGCGTGATGCCCAGCAGGTGGAACAGCGCCGTCGAGCCGAAGCTCGCCATCGCCGCGCCGAAGTGCTTCAGCTGGTCCGAGGTGGGCGCGGCCTCCAGGCCCTCCAGCAGCGGCACCTGCCAGTAGTTGTTGGACAGCCGTCCGACGATGCCGCCGAGTGCGCCCCAGTCGTCCAGCGTGCGTGGCGTCCAGTCGGTGCGGATGCGCAGCGTGGCCTGGCGGTGGCGATCGAGGTGGTAGCCATAGCGCGGCGTGCGGCCGGTGAGGCCTGCCGAAAGCGCCGACGGGCCGCCTTCGAAGTTCGACCGCGCACCGCCCACCGAGTTGGAGTAGATCACCACGCCCGTGTCGCCGAAGGCCACATGCTCCCCGCGCGTCGCAGCGAGCACGGTCTGGTAGTTGATGCAGGTGTCGGTCATGCTGACGCCCAGGCGCACGAAGGCGTCGATCGCGCGCTGCTCGAGTTCGAGCATCCAGTCGGCCTGGCCGAGCATCGAGGCTTTCGAGAAATCGGTGCCGCGGGGGTCGGTGATCGTCGGAATCCGCACGCCGCCTTCCTCGGCATCGGCCAGCTTCTCGAGCCACATCACGCCGGCCTGGCCGAGGCTCTCGGTGTCGGCCATGATGTGGGCCTGCGTGACGGGCACGAAGTCTTCCGCCCCGAAGAAGCGGCCGACCTTGACCTGGTGTTCCATCGCGGTCTTGGCAACGCTGCCGGCTTCGCCGGCGAGCATGGCCTTCTCTTCATCGTCGAGTTTCATGTGTTCATTCCATGGTGACGCCCGAGGTGCGCACGGCCGCGCCCCACTTGGCAATTTCTTCCTGCTGCAGTTGTGCCAGCGGCACGTCGAGCGGCTGAACGCCGAGGTTGCCCAGGCCGCGTTCGAACTCGGGACCTTTGACCACGCGCTGCACGTCGTCGACCAGGCGCCGCGTGACATCCGGCGGCATCCGCGCGGGGCCGAAGAGCGCCCACCAGGCGATCATCTCGAAGCCCGGAATCGCCGCTTCGGCCACGGTGGGCGCGGTGGGCAGCGCCTTGGCACGCTGCCGGCTCGTGACGCCCAGCACGTTGAGTTTTCCGGACTGCACATGCGGCAGCACCGATTGCAGCGGATCGAACATCACCTGGATCTGCCCGCCGAGCAGATCGACCACGGCCGGCGCGCTGCCCTTGTACGGCACGTGGCGCAGCTTGATGCCGGCGGCCGCGCAGAACATGGCCCCGGCCAGATGGCCCGGCGTGCCGTTGCCTGCGGAGCCGTAGGTCAAGGTGTCGGGCTGCGCCTTGGCCTTGGCGACCAGTTCGGCCAGCGCGGTGATGCCGGTCGAGGGGTTGGCCACCACGGCCACCGGCGCACTGGCGACCGTGCCCAGCGGCGTGAAGTCGGCCACCGGGTCGTAGCCGAGCTTCTTGTAGAGCGCCTGGTTGATCGCGCTGGTGCCCACGGTGCCCAGCAGCACGGTGTAGCCGTCGGCCGCGGCGGTGGCCACCGTGGTGGCGCCGATCGCGCCGCCGGCACCGCCGCGGTTCTCGACGAAGACCTGCTGGTGCATCGCATCGCCCAGCAGCTTGGCGAGCGGGCGCGCGACGATGTCGGTGGGCCCCCCGGCCGGGAAGGGCACCACCATGCGGATGGGCTTCGACGGATAGCCGGCCGCCGCGATGGCGCCCAGCGGTGCCAGGGCGGACAAGGCGCCGAGCGCGGCCGGCAGCATCAACAGCGTTCGGCGCGGGATCTCTTCGTTCATCGGGTTGTCTCCTTTGTGGCTTGGATTTCCGTCGCTTCCCGGCCCGGTGCCTCCTAGGTGAGCGGCACCGGCTGGATCGCGGAGGCCAGCTTCATCGGCCCCGGCACGCTCATGCGGAACGTGTAGCGCTCCGGGACGATGTAGATGCGCATGTGCTCGCAGGCGAGCCCCGCCACGGTGTAGGAGGTGCGCTGCATCAGCAGCGCATGGCTGCGTGCGGGAAGGCCCAGCTCGGCCGAGATCCGGTTCTTCGGCTTCGCGCACTGGATCGCGATGTCGGCCCGGCCGATGCGCATGCCGAGAAACTGCTGAAGGATGTCGTAGACCGACAGCAGCTCGGCACGCGCCCGGCCCAGCGCCTGCGCTTCGGCCGGAAGAAAGGCCTCGACGATCGCGAAGGCCTCGCCGTCGACGCAATAGCGGCGGCGCAAGCGCACGGGCAGATTCAGGCCCGCGGGCACCTGCCCGTCGGTGCGTCCTGCCGACGCAGAGAACTCCAGCAGTTCGGTTTCGGGCTCGATGCCCTGCAGGCGCAAGGCTTCCTGGAAGCCCTGGAGACTCGACAGGTCCTGCTGGAACGAAGGCCGGGTCACGAAGGTGCCCTTGCCGCGCTTGGACACCACCTGGCCATTGCGCGCGAGCAGCTGGATGGCCTGGCGCACCGTGACGCGGCTGATGCCGTAGTCGCTCATCAACGTGGCCTCGGGCGGCAGTTGCTGCCCCGGCGCGTACACGCCGCCCGAGATCGCTTCCGCAAGCCGGTTGGCGAGCTGCACATAAAGCGGATCCTCGCTGGCAGGGGTGAGCGGCGCACCGGGCGGCATGCGTGAAGGGGGAAGCGGCTTGGGCATACTTGTATTGTGTTGTCTTAGGATGTATTGGTCAAGCCTGGATTGAACCGGGGCTTCCTGCCGCGTCGGCCGATCGCACGAAGTGAGGGGCCTTCGAGCCTCTGTTCACCCAATGGTGCGGTGGGATGCGCCGGGAGAATCCGCCATCTTTCCCTTCCGGCGATTCCATGCGACACCTCAAGATCGGCACCCGTCTCGGGGTGGGCTTCACCTTGCTGCTGCTCCTGCTGCTGGCCGTGGGCGCCATCGGCCTGCAGCAGATGGCTCGGCTTTCGGACCAGATCCGGGTCGTCAACGAGGTGGCGGGCGGCAAGCTCTACGCGCTCAACCGGGTGCGCTTCGCGATCGGCACGCGCGCCATCGCCGCGCGCAACCTCGCACTGGTGGCCGATGCGCCGCTGCAGAAGAAGGACCTCGAACTCGTGCGCACCTCGCAGGCCGAGATCGACCAGGGCATGGCATCACTGGCCACCTTGTTGAAGCAGGCCGGCGCGGGCGCCGAGGAGGAGCAGCGCCTGCTCGATCAGCTGCAGGCCCTCGAGGCGCGCTACCTGGTGATCGCGGGCAAGGTGGTGTCGCTCGCGACCGGCGGCCGCACCGACGAGGCCGTGCGCGCGCTGACGCAGGAATGCATGCCGCTGCTGACCCAGGTGATCGCCCATGTCGGCGCGTTCGAGCAGGCACTCAAGCAAGGCGCCGACCGCACCGCGGCCGACGCGGCCGAGGCCTACCGCGCCGCACGCGGATGGATGCTGCTGCTTTGCGGCTTCTCGCTCGCGCTGGGCATCGCCGCCGCCCTCTGGCTCACCCGTTCGATCACGCGTCCGCTCAACGACGCGGTGCGGGTGGCGCAGGCGGTCGCCGGCGGCAACCTCGCCACCGTCGTGCAGCCGTCCGGCCGCGACGAGACCGGCCTGCTGATGCAGGCGCTGCACGAGATGAACACCAGCCTCGCGCGCCTTGTCGGCGAGGTGCACCGCGGCACCGCGGGCATCGGCGAAGCCTCGGCTCAGATCTCTGCCGGCAACCGCGACCTCTCTTCCCGCACCGAGGAACAGGCCAGCTCGCTCGAGCAGACGGCGGCATCCATGGAAGAGCTCACGAGCACCGTCAAGCAGAACGCCGACAACGCGCGCCAGGCCAACCAGCTGGCCGTGTCGGCCTCGGAGGTGGCCGTGCGCGGCGGCGGCGTGGTGAGCAAGGTGGTCGGCACCATGGATTCGATCAACAGCTCGTCGCGCAAGATCGTCGACATCATCGGCGTGATCGACGGCATTGCGTTCCAGACCAACATCCTCGCGCTCAATGCGGCGGTGGAAGCGGCACGCGCCGGCGAGCAGGGCCGCGGCTTCGCGGTGGTGGCCTCCGAGGTGCGCAGCCTCGCGCAGCGCTCTGCCGCGGCGGCGAAAGAGATCAAGGGCCTGATCGACGACTCGGTGAGCAAGGTCGAGGCCGGCAGCCAGCAGGTGGCCGAGGCGGGCCGCACGATGGAAGAGATCGTCGCCAGCGTCAGCCGCGTGACCGAGATCATGGGCGAGATCAGCGTCGCGAGCCAGGAGCAGACCGACGGCATCGAGCAGGTGAACCAGGCGATCGCGCAGATCGACCAGGTCACGCAGCAGAACGCCGCGCTGGTGCAGCAGGCGGGTGCGGCGGCCGGTTCGCTGCAGGCGCAGGCCGGCACCCTCTCGCAGGCGGTCAGCGCGTTCAGGCTCTGAGCCCGGCGTCAGCCTCGCTTCACAGCCCGCCCGTCGCGCGGATCACCGTCGCGGTCACGTACGACGCGGCCGGCGTCATGGCCCAGACGATCGCCTCGGCGATCTCCTCGGGCTCGGCGAGGCGGCCGAGCGGGATCTTCGGTGCGATGCGCGCGGGCCGGCCGGGCTCGCCGGCCTTGGCATGGATCTCGGTCAGCGTCGAGCCCGGCGCGACGGCGCACACGCGGATGCCGCGCGCCGCCACTTCGCGGCCGAGGCCGATGCTGAAGCTCTCGACCGCGGCCTTGCTCGCGGCGTAGTGCACGTACTCGCCGGGGCTGCCGGTGGTGGAGGCCACCGACGACACGTTCACGATGACCTCCAGCGCGCCATGCCGCGCGTGGCGCACGAGCGCCTCGCGTGCGCACAGAAAAGTGCCGAGCACGTTGATCTCGAGGATGCGCCGCAGGTTGTCGGTGGCCGCGTCCTCGAAGCGGCCGATCGGGCCCGTGATGCCGGCGTTGTTGACCAGCGCCGCCACGGGGCCGAGTTCGGCCTCGGTGCGGTCGAACAGCGAGCGCACGTCCGATTCGCTGGCCACGTCGCCACGCACGGCCGCGGCGCTGCCGCCCGCGTCGCGAATGCGCGCGACCACCGACTCGGCCGCCGCCGTGTCCGTGGCGTAGTTCACTGCCACCGCGTAGCCGGCCCGGGCCGCCGCGAGCGTGGCCGCGGCACCGATGCCGCGGCTTGCGCCCGTGATGAGCACGACCTTCCGGTTCTCGCTCTTGTTCGTCATTCACCACCTCCTCGTTGGGGATGCTTCGTGTGGCGCGGATGCGCCGCAGGCGCTTTTTAGCATCCGTGCGCGCGGCACGAGGAGGGGAGATACACCGGAAAGGCAGTGCGGTCAGGCAGCCATTCGGCGGCATGCGGCCGCGCAGTCGCGGCAAGCCTTGGCGCAGGCCTGGCAGTGATCGTGCTTGTGTTTCGCGCATTCTTCCGCGCAGGCATCGCAGAGGCTTGCGCACAGCGTGCAGATGGCCTTGGCATGTTCGCTGCCCCGCGCCATGGCGGCGGCGGCGAAGTGGCAGGCGGCGGCGCAGTCGATGTCGAGCGCGATGCAGCGCGCCATCATCTTCACGTCGTCTTCCTTCAGGCAGGCGGTGGCGCAGTGATTGCACGCGATGGCGCAACCGTTGCACGCCTCGATGCAGGCGGCATGGGTGCCTTCATGCTGCATGGCGTTCTCCTTCTTCAAATCCGACATGCTCACGCGCCACCGGCGCACGCGTGTAGGAGCGCGTCGTATCGGTCCGTGCGAACGGACTTGGCATTGCACGCGCAGCGCATGCGCTCATCCATGGCGCGCTATGGGCGCTGTCCGACGAACCCAGGCGGCCTGTGCTTGCGCAGCCTCTGTGCACGCTGCAGATGCTGGGCTTCCTCTTCAGAATTTTTCAATCTGCCCACACGAGCAAGGAGCAAGCGATGCTGGCAATGAACTACCGCGGTCCGTACCGGATCCGCGCCGCGCACAAGCAGGAGCCCGAGATCGAGCATCCCGGCGATGCGATCGTGCGGGTCACGCGCTCGTGCATCTGCGGATCGGACCTGCACCTCTACCACGGCCTGGTGCCCGACACGCGCATCGGATCGACCTTCGGGCACGAGTTCACGGGCGTGGTGGAGGCGGTCGGGCCGGCGGTGCAGCACCTGAAACCCGGCGACCACGTGCTCGTGCCCTTCAACATCTTCTGCGGCAGCTGCTACTTCTGCCAGAAGGAGCTCTACAGCAACTGCCATGCGACCAACCCCGAGGCCACCGCCGTGGGCGGCATCTTCGGCTATTCGCACACGGCAGGCGGCTACGACGGCGGCCAGGCCGAATACGTGCGCGTGCCGATGGCCGACGTGGGCCCGACGATCATTCCGTCCGACATGCACGTCGACGATGCCGTGCTGCTGACCGACGCGCTCCCCACCGGCTACCAGGCCGCGGAGATGGGCGGCATCGACGAAGGCGACACGGTGGTGATCTTCGGCGCCGGGCCCATCGGCATCTTCGCGGCCAAGTCGGCGTGGCTGATGGGTGCGGGGCGCGTGATCGTGGTCGACCATCTCGAATACCGGCTCGACTTCGTGCGCGACTACGCGCAATGCGAAACCATCGACTTCAAGCAGGTCGGCGACATGGCGATCCACATCAAGAAGATGACCGACGGCCTGGGTGCCGACGTGTGCATCGACTGCGTGGGCTGCGAGGCCGCGGGCAACTTCGCGCAGACGCTGCTCGGCGTCAAGCTCAAGCTGCAGGGCGGCGCGGCCACGGTGCTGCACTGGTGCATCAACTCCGTGCGCAAGGGCGGCACCGTCTCCATCGTGGGCGTCTACGGCCCCACTTTCAATGCGGTGCCGATCGGAAACGCCATCAACAAGGGCCTCACGCTGCGCATGAACCAGGCCAGCGTGAAGCGGCACCTGCCGCGCCTCATCGAGCACATCCAGGCCGGGCGCATCGAACCGCGCCGCGTGATCTCGCACCACATCGACCTCGAGGACGTGGCCGATGCCTACCACCTGTTCTCGAGCAAGCTCGACAACTGCATCAAGACCGTGCTGGTGCCGCCCGGCGCCGCGCGCGAGGGCGCCGGCACCATGACCGCCGCGGCAGCGCACTGACGCCATGGAGCCGACCATGAACCACATTCCGGATTCATCGAACCAGGGCACCACGAGTGAAGCCGAAGCGCCGGTGCCCGCGCGCCATGCGCATATCGTCGGATGGGGCGCGGACCTCGACCGCGCCATGCGCCCCGGCGTGCCGAAGGAGCGCACGCCGCCGCGCCTGCCGAACCATCCCATCGCGCCGCCGCAGCAGCAGCACGCCCACGTCGAGGTGCTGCATTCGACCGAACGTCCCGGCATCACGCCGGTCTTCGGGTCCACGCTGCCGCCCTCGGGGCTCAGCGGCCGGCTGCGCCGCGCGGCGTTCCGCCATTCCGAGAACGACCTGCGCCACTGGATGCTGCTGCTCATGGCCGATCGCTTGCAGATGGGCGAGGCGCTGGTCGGCGATCTCGCGCGCGGGCATGTGCCGAACATCTATGCCGAGATGGGCGGGCGCGCCGAACTGCGGCACAACCCGATGGGCGCCGCGCGCAAGGCCGCGATCGGCATCGCGGCGGTGGCGCTGCTGTGCGTGCTGCTCAAGCCGCGCAGGCGAAGCAGGCGCCTGCGCGGATGAGCGCCGCGCCGGGCCGCCCCAAGCAAGCGCGCTTCCGCACGCGCGTCGATCAGGTGCTGCGCGAGGTTTTCGGCCTGCGCCAGCTGCGGCCCGGGCAGCGCCGCGTGATCGACCGCGTGGTGGGCGCCGAATCGACGCTCGCGGTCATGCCCACAGGGGCCGGCAAGTCGCTCTGCTACCAGGTGCCCGCGGTGCTCGCGGCGGGGCAGACGGTGGTCGTGTCGCCGCTGATCGCGCTCATGAAGGACCAGTGCGACAAGCTCGACGCGCGCGGCGTGCCCGCGGTGCAGTTCAACAGCCAGTGCAGCGCCGAAGCCATCGCGCAGGCCGAGCAGGCCATTGCCGACGGCCGGGCGCGCGTGATCTTCTGCACGCCCGAGCGGCTTGCGGATGCAGCTTTCGTCAAGCTGCTGCGGCAGCGGCCGGTGTCGCTGCTGGTGGTCGACGAGGCGCATTGCATCTCGCAGTGGGGCCACGACTTCCGGCCCGCGTTCCTCGAGATCGGACCGGCGGCGCGTGCGCTCGGCAACCCGGTGGTGCTGGCGCTCACGGCCACCGCCAACGACGAAGTGGCCGCCGAGATCATGGAGAAGCTCGGCATTCCGCGCGGCGGCCTGGTCGACACCGGCGCGTACCGGCCCCAACTCCATTACGCCGTCGAAGCCTTCGAGCGCGAGGAAGACAAGTGCCAGCGTGCGCTGGCGCTCGCGACCGGCTTGCAGGGCAGCGGCATCATCTACACCGCCACCGTGAAGGCGGCCGAGGCCCTGTTCGCCGCGCTGTCGGAGGCGCTCGGCGCGTCGGTCGGCCTCTATCACGGCCGGCAGCCGGCCCAGGAGCGGCGCAGCGCGCAGGAGCGCTTCATGGCCGGCGACCTGCGCGTGATGGTGGCGACCAACGCTTTCGGCATGGGCATCGACAAGCCCGACATCCGCTTCGTGCTGCACTACCAGCTGCCCGCCAGCCTCGATGCCTATTACCAGGAGTCGGGGCGGGCAGGCCGCGACGGCGAGCGCGCCCATTGCGTGCTGCTCTACCTGCGGCGCGACAAGGCCGTGCAGCAGTTCTTTCTTGCCGGCTGGCTGCCCGAACTGGCCGAGCTGCGCCGCCTGCAGCAGCTCTTTGCAGGTGCGCGCGACGAGCGCCATGCCGTCACCGATCTCCCGCAGCGCGCGGGCCTGCCGCGCGGCAAGCTGCGCGTGCTGCTCAACCTGCTGCGGCAGGCCGGGCTGCTGGTGCAGGACGACGACGGCCGGCTGCGCTGGGGCCGCAAGGCCGCGCTCGACGACGATGGCCTCGAGGCCTTGCTGCGCGGCCACCGCGACAAGCGCGAGCATGACCGTGCGGCGCTGGAGCGCATGACCTTCTATGCCACAACCGGCATGTGCCGCTGGCAGGTGCTGTTGTCGGGCCTGGGCAGTGAAGACGAACTGCTGCAGCGCTGCGGCGCTTGCGACAACTGCGCGCGGCTGGCGAAGCACGAGCGCGCGCAGCAGGCGGCCGAGACCGAGGCAGCGGCCGCTGAGGCGCAGAAGCCGGCCGAAGCGCCGCGCACGCCGTTCGCTGCCGGCGAATCGGTCCGGGTCGCGCGCTATGGCGTCGGCTGCGTGGCCAGCGCCGACGCGGTTTCGGTCACGATCGAATTCGCCGATGGCAGCGAACGCTGCTTCCGGCCCGAGTTCGTGCGCCCGGTGCCCGCGCGGCGGGCGCGCCGGTCCACCGAGGCGCAGGCCCAGGCACACGCCCAGGCGCAGGCCTGAGAATGGACGCATGCATCATTCCGCACGCCAACCATTCGCCCGTTTCCATCTGCTCTCGTCGCTGGCCGCGGCCGCCGCGGTGGGTCTTGCCGGCTGCGCCGCAGGTCCGGCTGTAAAGGCCCCGCCGCATGCACCGGCACCAGTGCCTGCGAGCCCGGCCGCAGCGCCGGCACCAGCAGCGCCCGCGCCAGCAGCGCAGGACGGCGCCCCGGTCGAGCAGCAGTTTGCGCAATGGGTCGCCGAGTTCCGCGCCAGTGCGCGCGCCGCGGGCATCGGCGAGGCCACGCTGCAGGGCGCCTTCGCCAACGTGCAGTACCTGCCGCGCGTGGTCGAGCTCGACCGGGCCCAGCCGGAATTCACGCGCTCGGTCTGGGACTACATCGACAACGCCGTCACGCCGCAGCGCGTGGCAACGGGCCAGCAGCGGCTGCAGCAGGTGCACGCCGAGGCCGAGGCCGCGGCCGCGCGCTACGGGGTGCCGCCCGCCATCGTTGTCGCCATCTGGGGCATGGAAAGCAACTACGGCGGCAACTACGGCAGCACCCCGGTCATCGATGCGCTCGCGACGCTCGGCTTCGACGGCCGCCGCGGCGACTGGGCGCGCCGCGAACTGCTCGCGGCGCTCAAGATCCTCGACAGCGGCGACATCGCGCGCGACCGGATGATCGGTTCCTGGGCCGGCGCGATGGGCCAGACCCAGTTCCTGCCGTCGAACTTCCTGGCCTACGCGGTCGATGCCGACGGCGACGGGCGGCGCGACATCTGGGGCAGCATGCCCGACGTGGTCGCTTCGACCGCCCACTTCCTCGCGCGCTCGGGCTGGCAGGCGGGCCAGCCATGGGGCGTCGAAGTCCGGCTGCCCGCAGGCTTCGAGCCGGGCCGCGCCGACATGGCCGTGCGGCAGCCGTCCGCGCAGTGGGCGGCCGAAGGCGTTGCAACCATCGACGGCCAGCCGCTGCCGGCCTTTGCCGACGGCGCGGTCCTGCTGCCAGCGGGCGCGCGCGGGCCGGCCTTTCTGATCGGGCCGAACTTCCGCACGATCCTGCGCTACAACAACTCGACCAACTACGCGCTCGCGGTCGGCCTGCTGGCCCAGCAGCTGGCCGATGGTACGGGTGTGCAGGCCGCGTGGCCGCGCGACCTTGCGCCGCTGTCGCGCAGCCAGACGGTCGAACTGCAGACGGCGCTCAACCAGCGCGGCTTCGCAGCCGGCGCGGCCGACGGCGTGATGGGGCCCGCCACGCGCGACGCGCTGCGCCGCTGGCAGCGCAGCGCGGGGCTGCCCGCGGACGGCTATCCGAGCCTCGAGCTGCTGCAGCGCCTGCAGCAGCAGTAGCAGCCCTGAGGGCAGCGTCCGCTAAAATTGCCGCCGGGTGCGAAGCCGCGAGCGCGGCAACGCAGGTTTCATGCGCTGGTCGGGCCGCCACGCGGTTCAACCACGCCATCGCCACCCATGCCTGAGTCCACCATGCAGTACATCGCTGCTGCACTGTTCGCCGTCGCGCTCATCCACACCTTCGCAGCCAAGCAGTTCGAACGGCTGTCGCATCGCTACCCGCGCCACGCGGGGCTGTTCCACCTGCTCGGCGAGGTCGAGGTCGTGTTCGGCTTCTGGGCCATCGTGCTCGTGCTCACGATGGGCCTGGTGGTCGGCGGCGACGCGGCGCTCGGCTATGCCGAATCGCGCAACTACACCGAGCCGCTGTTCGTCTTCGTCGTGATGGTGGTCGCGGCCTCGCGGCCGGTGCTGGCCACCGTCATGTCGGTCGTGGGCACCATCGCGCGGCTCGTGCCGGTGCCGACGCCCGTCGCCACCGCCTGGCTCGGGCTGGCCGCAGTGCCGCTGCTCGGTTCGCTCATCACCGAGCCTGCCGCCATGACCATCGCGGCGCTCATGCTCGCGCCGCAGATTTTTCGCCGCGAGGTGCCCGAAGCGGTCAAGTACTTTGCGCTCGGCGTGCTGTTCGTCAACGTGTCGATCGGCGGCACCCTCACCTCGTATGCCGCGCCGCCCGTGCTGATGGTGGCCACCACCTGGCAGTGGGACAGCGCCTTCATGCTCGCGACCTTCGGCTGGAAGGCCGCCGTGGCCGTGCTCATCAATGCCACGGTCGCCACCTTCGTGCTGCGCCGTCACCTGCCGACCGGCACCGGCGGCGGCCAACTCGCCGGGGCCCCCGTGCCGGCCACCGTGGCCGCCACGCACCTCGTGCTGCTCGCGGGCATCGTGCTGTTCGCGCACCATCCGGTCGCGTTCCTCGGCTTGTTCCTGATGTTCCTCGGGTTCACGCAGGCCTACGAGCGCCACCAGAGCCCGCTGATCATCAAGGAGGCCCTGCTCGTGGGCTTCTTCCTGGCCGGGCTCGTGGTGCTCGGCGGCATGCAGCAGTGGTGGCTGGAACCGGTGGTGTCGGGGCTCGAGCCGCTGGCGCTGTTCTTTGGCGCCTTGGGCCTCACCGCGATCACCGACAACGCCGCGCTCACCTACCTGGGTTCGCTGATCGCCAACATCTCCGACCAGTCGAAATACATGCTGGTCGCCGGCGCAGTGGCCGGCGGCGGCCTGACGGTGATCGCCAATGCGCCCAACCCCGCGGGCGTGGCGCTGCTCAAGCGCGGCTTCAATGACGAGACGGTCGGCGCGGGCGGGCTGCTGCTCGGCGCGCTCGGGCCCACGGCGGTGGCGGCCGCGGCGTTCATGCTGCTGTAGGCGGCACCCGGGCAGGCTGCGGCGCGTGGCCCCAGCCGGGATTTGCGAACCCCGCTCAGCCTGTCATCATTCGTGGCTGAATGACAAAAGAATTTACATTTCCAGGGGATCTGCTCGAACGCGCCCGACAGATCCTGGCCGCCCCCGACGGTACGCTCACGGCCGCTGCCGCCACCCCCGAGGCCGGCTGCGTGGCGTTCATCGCGCTGGGCGACGGCGCGAGCCGCGCACGCGTGGTGGCCGGCCGCGGCGCCACGGCCGGCGAGGCCTGGGAACAGGCCATGGATGCGGCCACGGCGCTTGCCAGGCGCATCGGCATGCAGCCCGTGCGGCTGCGCGCGGAACTGGTCGACAAGGTCGAGTCGATGCCGTGGGGCGTGCTGAAGGCCCGGCTCGCGCGGACCAAGCGCAACTACTTCAACCAGGGCGTGTCCTTCGATGCGCAGTTCGAAGTGGCGCTGCTTGCGCCCGAGATCAACGGCAGCGCCATCTTCTACAACGGCAGCGTGGAGCATGCCGAGCCGAACGCGAGCAACCTACGCCTGCATGCGAAGCGGCGCTTCGGGCGCGAGCTCGAATTTCCCGCGGACGACGATGCGGCTGTCTGGTGCTTCACCACGCGCGGGGCCTACGTCGATGCCGAGGGCGCATGGCCGATCACGGCCGAAGGGCAGGCCGCCGGGTACCGCACGTTGTCCGATTGGAATGCGCCGCAGGTGCGCCGTCTCATCGACAGCGCAAGCGACTATCTCGCGGCGCAGGTCAAGCCCACGGGCGAGTTCCACTACGGCTGGTTCCCGTGTTTCGACCGTGCGATCCCCACCTACAACACGCTGCGCCACGCCAGTTCGACCTATGCGCTGCTCGAGGCTTGGGAGCTGACCCGCAGCGACGTGCAGAAGGCCGCCATCGACCGATCGCTGGCCTTCCTTGCAGAGCGGCTCATCCGCCAGGTCGACCTGGCAGACGGCACCCGCGCCGCCTACCTGCTCGACATCGGCAACGAGATCAAGCTGGGCGGCAACGCGGTCTGCCTGCTGGCCTTTGTCAAGTACACCGAACTCACGGGCGACGCGCAGTACCTGCCCTTGCTGGAGCAGCTCGCGCTCGGCATCCAGGCCATGCAGGACCCGGCAACGGGGCGCTTCGTGCATGTGCTGAACCATCCGGCGCTCGACGTGAAGAGCGCCTTTCGCGTCATCTACTACGACGGCGAGGCCGCCTTCGGCCTCATGCGCCTGTACGGTCTCACACAAGACGCGCGCTGGCTCGCAGTGGTCGAGAAGGCGTTCACGCATTTCATCGCCGCCGGCCACTGGCAGGCGCACGACCACTGGCTCAGCTACTGCGTCAACGAACTCACGCGCTACCGGCCCGAAACGCGCTACTACCAGTTCGGCCTGCAGAACGTGGCGGGATACCTCGATTTCGTGCTCGAGCGCATCACCACGTTCCCGACGCTGCTCGAGCTGATGATGGCCGCACGCGAGATGGTGGCGCGCATCGACGCCGACCCGGCATTGCAGCCGCTGCTCGAAGGCTTCGACCGCGCCAAGTTCGACCGCGCGCTCGAGCACCGTGCGCGCTATCTCGCCAACGGCCACTTCTGGCCCGAGCTGGCGATGTTCTTCCGCAACCCCGACCGCGTCGCGGGCTCGTTCTTCATCAAGCACCACAGCTTCCGCGTGCGGATCGACGACGTGGAGCACTATTTGTCGGGGTATGTGGCGTACCTGCGCTTGCTGGAAAACCGCAAGGACGCCGCGCCGCCGCCGCGGCTGCTCGCGCCCGGCGACGGCCCGGTGGTGGCCTGGGGCGGCGACGTGAACCTCGGGCGCAGGCAGCACTACCGGACCGCGGAGCTGGGTTTGGAGGCGGTGCTCGGCGGCGTGCCCGTGCTGGCCGAGGCCGACCTGCGCATCGTCAATCTCGAATGCGTGGTGTCCACGCTCGGCGAACAGGGCGTGGCCAAGGGCGAGGCCACGCCGTACTACTACCGTGCGCGGCCCGAGATGCTGCGCGTGCTCACCGCGGCCGGCATCGAGGTGGTGGCAACGGCCAACAACCACAGCGGCGACTATGGCGTCCAGGCGCTGCTCGAACAGGGGCGGCTGCTCGATGCCGCAGGCATCGGCCACACCGGCACCGGCGCCTCGCGTGAAGCTGCGCTGCAGCCGGTGTTGCGCCGGGTCGGTTCGCTGAACGTGGCGCTGTTCGCGCTCGACGCGACCCAGCCGCACTTCGCGGCCGGCGATGCCACCGGCGGCAGCGCGTACCTGCCGTTGTCGACGCCTTCCGCGTGGTTCGAATGCCTCGTCCCGCGCATTGCAGCCGCGCGTGCACAGGCACACGTGGTGCTGGTGGCGGTGCATTGGGGGAACAACAACGAAGCCGCACCCGGCGGTGAAGAAATCGCCGTCGGCCACGCCATCGTCGAAGCGGGTGCCGATGCCGTGCTGGGCGCATCGGCGCACATGCTCCAGGGCGTGGAGATCCACCAGGGCCGGCCCATCGTGCACGATGCGGGCGACTTTCTTTTCGACGCCGTGCGGCGCGACGACGACGAGGGCGGCGTCTTCTCGCTGCAGCTGTCCGAAGAGGGCGTGCGGCGCGTGATGTTCACGCCCATCGGCACCGGCTTCGGTCAGACGGTGCAGCTCGATGGGGAAAGGGCAATGACCGCGGCGCGCCGCTTCGTGCAGAAATGCACCGATCTCGGATCGCGCTTTGCAATGGCACCGAGCGGCCAGTGCGTGCTCGACCTGCAGCCGCCGCCGCGGCCCGCCAGGAAGCTGCCGCCAGCGCCCATCGCGGCGCTGCGGCCAGAAGCGGTACGGCCGCTCGCGGTGCCGCAGGCGCCATGGTGCGTGAGCGAGGTGCCGCCAGACGCGCGGCTGGCGTCGCCGCTGTCGTTCGGCCCGCTTCGCCTGCTCGGGGTTCGCGCACCGGCTGCCATCGAAGGGCGGCAGTTGCTGTTCGTCGAAACCTACTGGCAGACCGACGCGCCGCTGGACGCCGACTGGCGCGTGGACATCCGCGCCATCGCCGTGTCCCCCGCCACCATGCCGTCGTGGGGCGTTTCCATGGACCACGATCCCTGCGACTGGATGTGGCCCACCAGCCGCTGGCAGCCGGGCGTGATCTACCGCGACCGATACGGACTGCGGCCCCCCGCGGGCAAGACGCTGCACGACGCGCAGCTGCAGCTTGCCATCGGGCTGGTTGGTGCCGCGGGAGCGCACAAGCGGGTGCCCGTGGCTGAGCCCATCGCGTTCACCGTTCGCAAGGGCAAGGCCACGCCACGGCCGCTGGAGGGGTTCCCGCCGCCGCCGCGCTACCGCGTGACTCCGCCGGACATGCTCCCGCCCGGTTTGCCTGACCAGACCTGGAATGCAGCGCAACTGGCCGCCGCGACCGGCGGCACCTGGCTGGTGGCGCCGCCGCCCGGTTGGTGGGTGCGCTCGGTGCCGCGCAGCGAAACCTTCCTCGATCTGCTGCCGGGTCCGTCGCTGTTTGTCGCATCCGGCGAGCCGGTGCGCGCGCTGCACGAGCGTTACGCCGTCTCGCCCGAGCGGGCCAAATACGACTGGACACAGCATCTGCCACGCTTTCAGCCCCGCCTGGCCGGTGCCGTGGTGTCCGGGCCCGTGGAAGGGCTCGCGCCAGATTTTCCGGTGCTGCAGGTGGCCGACCCGATCCATGCGCTGATCGAGCTCGGCGCCACGGCGCGGCAGCGCATGCGCGGCCGCGTGGTGGCCATCACCGGCAGCGCCGGCAAGACGTCGGTGTGCCGGATGCTCGCGCATGCGTTCTCCGCGTCGCACAAGGTGTTCTCCACGCTGGAAAACTACAACTCGCGCGTCGGCATGCTCGCGATGCTGGCGAATGTCTCGGCCGACACCGACCTCGTGGTGCTCGAAACCGCCGTGAGCGGCATCAACGCGCCCGAATTCCAGAACATCAAGCTGGTGCAGCCCGACCTTGCCATCGTCACCAACATCGCGCCGTCGCACCTGGCCGAGGGCCAGACGGTGCGCGACATCGCGCGGCGCAAGGCCAACATCTTCGAGGGCATGAAGCCCGGCAGCACGGCCGTGCTGTGCACGGACACCGATCACTTCGACTACCTGCTGCGCCGCGCGCGTGCGCGGCGCCTGCAGATCATCACCTATGGCACGGCCGAAGCGGCCGACGTGCGGCTCGAAGCGCACGATCCGGTGTCGGGGCAGGTCACGGCCAGCCATGGCGGGCGGCGCTTCTCGTACCTGCTCGGCGCGAAAGGGCGGCACATGGCCGTCAACAGCCTCGTGTGCTTTGCCGTGGCGCACGCACTGGCGCTCGACGAAGCCCAGGTGCCGGCACAACTCGCCTCGTTCGCTGCGGTGGCCGGGCGAGGACAGGTGCTGGAATTCGCCCTCGACGGGCGGCGCTTCCGGGCCATCGACGAGACCTACAACGCCAATCCGCTGTCGATGGAGATGGCGCTCGCGATGGTCGCCGAAGAGCCGGATGGCGAAGGCCGCAGGTTGCTCGTGCTGGGCGACATGCTCGAGCTGGGGCGCGATGCAAGTCGCTACCACGAGGCGCTCATCGCGCCGATCGCCAAGTGCCGGCCGGCCCTGGTCTTCCTGCGCGGGCCGCAAATGTGCGCGCTGCGCGAGCGTATTGCCGCGGCGCTTCCGTCAACGACCGTCCACGCGCCGGAGAATCTGGCGGAACTCGAACGCCTGCTGTTCGCCGCCATCCGTGATGGCGACCTGCTGTTGCTGAAAGGCTCCAACGGCATGCAGCTCTGGCGCCTCGTGCGGGCGTTGACGGCGCTGCAGCAACAGCAGCCACCGGTCGTGGTCCGCCGCGTCGGGGCCCAACCAGTGACCACCGGAAGCTCGGCATGAAGCCAAGGCGGTTGCCGCGGGTGCGCGCGCTCATTGCGGCGTGCATGCTTCTGGCGCAGGCCGCGCAGGCACAGTTCGACACCAGCGCCGATCCCGCGCCGCTGCCATGGAACCAGCCGCCCGTCCGCGCCGCCTGTCCCGACCGCCCCGGCTTCCTCTGGGTGCAGCCTGCCGAAGGCCCGGCATGCATCCGCTACTTCGCAAGCAGCGACGTCGACGGCGCGCGGCTGGCGATCGTGCAGTTCTCGGGCGACCGCCAAACCCTGATGAACCGGCCGCCAGCGCAGATCCCCGGAAACACAGAGGCGCTGCGCCTGCTCGACGCCGAGCGCAGCCGCGACCGCGCGGGCGTGCCATGGGTCTTCATGGCGCGGCCGGGCACCTACGGTTCGTCGGGCGACCACGGCAAGCGGCGCGAACTGGCCGAGGTCCGCGCCCTCGACGCGGCGCTCGATGCGCTGATGCAGCGCCACCGGCTGCAGCGCATCGTGATCGTCGGCCACAGCGGCGGCGCCACCGCGGGCGCAGCGCTGCTCACGCTGGGCCGCCAGCGCGTGGCCTGCGCGGTGCTGACCTCGGGCGCCTACGGCCTGCTGGAGCGCGCGCGCCGGCTCGGCGCATCGCGCGGCGGCCTCAGCGACACCACGGGCAGCACCCGGTTCTACGATCCGCTCATGCACGTCGACGGCATTGCGCCCGACCCGCTGCGGCGCATCGTGCTGATCGGCAACCGCGACGACCGGAACACGCTCTTCGACCTGCAGGTGCGATTCGCCGATGCCGTCGCCAAGGCGGGCCATCGGATCGAGATCAGGACGCATCCGGCCGAACCGCCGCAGTACCACGACCTCACCGACCGCATCGGGCTGCGCACCGCGTCGCTCTGCGCGCGCGAGGCGATGTTTCAATAGAGGCAGGTCACGACGACAGAAGGAAACCCATGGCTCCGCCCCTCCGCGGCATCACCTCGCGCGAATTCGGCCGCATGCCCGACGGCCGTGTGGTCACCGAATACACGCTCGACAACGGCCTCGGACTGCGCCTGTGCGCCATCAACATCGGCGGCATCGTGACCGCACTGCATGTGCCTGACCGCCATGGCGCGAGCGGCAACATCGTGCTGGGCCTGCCGACGCTGGCCGACTACCTGCGGCCGCATCCGCACCTCGGCACCATCGTCGGCCGCTACGCGAACCGCATTGCACACGGCCGCTTCACGCTCGACGGCCAGCCGCACCAGCTGTCGATCAACGACGGTGCGCATTCGCTGCATGGCGGCCGGCACGGCTTCGGCACGCGCTTCTGGCAGATCGCGCCCGTGCCCGCCGCTGAAACGCCGGACGCCATCGCGATCGACCTGCGCTACACCAGCGCCGATGGCGAGGAAGGCTATCCGGGCACGCTGAAGGTGGTGGTGCGCTACGCGCTCGAAACGCGCGCGAACACATGGCGCATCGACTATCGCGCAGAGACCGACCGGCCCACGGTGCTGAACCTGAGCCACCACGACTACTTCAACCTTGCGGGGGGCGGCACGGTGCGCGACCACACGCTGATGCTGGCCGCAAGCCGCTATTGCCCCGTCGACGCGGGCCTGATCCCGATCGGCGAGGCACCGGTGGCCGGCACGCCCTTCGACTTTCGCGCGCCGCGCACCATCGGCGAACGCATCGGTGAGCCGCACGAACAGCTGCATGCAGCGGGGGGCTACGACCACAACTGGGTGATCGATCGCGCCGCGCCCGGCGGCCTCGCGCTGGCCGCGCGCGTCGCGCATGCGCCCTCCGGACGCGTGATGGAAGTGCACACCACCGAGCCCGCGGTGCAGTTCTATTCGGGCAACATGCTCGACGGTCGCCTGCACGGCAGCCACGGTGAAGCCCTGCAACGCAATGCGGGCCTGTGCCTCGAGACGCAGCACCATCCCGATGCGCCGAACCGGCCGGAATTCCCGTCGACCGTGCTGCGGCCCGGCGAGCGCTTCGAGAGCGCGACCGAGCACCGCTTCGGGCTGATCGGCTGAGGCCGGCGGCCGCTTCAGCGCGGCGGCGGCGGCGCCTGCACCATCGCCGCCACCAGGCGCCGCACGATCGGCAGCACGCCGAGCAGCGCAGGAAAGGCAACCAGCCATGACACGCCCCATGCCGCCATCCACTGCGGCAGCAGGCCGTCGTTGAAGCCCACGCTCTTGAGCGTGGCGATGCCCGCGACGATGCACGACATGAAGACCGACAACAGCAGCGGCATGAGGACGCCGGCCCAGCGTGCCGGCAGCTTGCGCGCGATCATCGGGAAGGCTGGCTTGCGGCCAGTTCGCGGAGGTAGTCGCCGAGCATGCGCGGCGGGCGGCCGAGGATCGCCTCGAGCGTGAGCGCATTGCCACCGAGTCCGTGAGCCGCGTAGTGTGCATGCACCTTCGCGAGCAGGCCAAGCTGGCGCGCGTCGTAGGGCGGCCGCGCCACCGCGACCCAATCGTCGAACGGCAGTTCCGCCGCACGCACCGGTTTGCCGAGCGCCTCGGAGGCCATGGCCGCGATCTCGATGCGGTTGAAGCGCCCCGGTGCGCACAGCTCGAAGCTGCCGTAGGAAAGCCGGTCGCCGGTCAGCGCGATGGCGGCGGCTTCGGCCACGTCGCGGTAGTCGACGCGCGCGATGCGTGTGCCGACCGGAAAGGGCTCGGCGAAGACGCCGTCGCGCGCGATGGCGGGCCAGGCACCCTGCAGGTTCTGGAAGAAGTTGGCGGGATGCAGCAGCGTGTAGTCGAGCGTCGATTCGAACAGCGCGGTTTCCACCGGCAGCTTGCTCGCATGGTTCGCGAGCGTCGTGTGCGTGGGCTGGATCACCGACGAGAAGACGAACTTGCGCACGCCCGCGGCCTGCGCCGCCGCCACCATGCGGCAGCCCATCTCGGCCTCGTCGGGCTGGAATGCCGGGCCGATGTGGAACACGCCGTCGCAGCCCGCCGCCGCGCGGGCAAGGCTCGCGGCATCGCGCAGGTCGGCCACCGCCACCTGGTGCGCGCCGCGCTGCAAGGCCGCCGCGGTGTCGTCCGGTCTGCGCACCAGCGCGCGCACGGTGGCACCGCGCGCGGCGAGCGCCGGCACCACGAGGCCGGCGACGCGGCCGGTCGCTCCGACCACCAGCACCGTGGGTTTTTGTCGTTCCATGGATGATTCCTTCCTTCTTCATTGCTTGCGAAGCGGCCATCGCCGCGGAACCGCAAAGATAGGAAATGCGCGCGCGCCGGGGAATCCGCGCGCGGCGCCAAGAACCTTCATCCAGACCGGAAAGATGCATGGACCAGCTTCAGGACATCCGCGCCTTCGTGGCCATCGTCGACCACGGCAGCCAGAGCGCGGCGGCGCGGCAATTGGGCCGCTCGGTGCAGTCGATCAGCCGTTCGCTGGGCGTGCTCGAGCGCAGCCTCGGGGTCCAGTTGATCCGGCGCACCACGCGGCGCTCGTCGACGACCGAAGTGGGGCGCAGCTATTACGGCCGCGTGCAGGCCGCGCTGGCCGAACTCGACGCGGCGGGCGCCGAGGCCAGCAGCCAGCGCGATGCGCCGCGCGGGCTGCTGCGCGTGGCTGCGCCGGTGCAGTTTGCCGCGTCGTATGTGGTGCCGCTGGTGGGCGCGTTCATGCAGCGCTATCCCGGCATGGCGGTGGACCTCACGGCCTCCGACCGCTTCATCGACCTGATCGAGGGCGACATCGACCTCGCGATCCGCATCGGCGAGCTGCCCGATTCGGAGCTCGCGGCGCGGCGGCTCGGCGCATTGCGCAGGGTGGTGTTCGGTGCGCCGTCGTATTTCGAGCGGCATGGCCGGCCGGCGCGGCCGGAGGACCTCGCTTCGCATCAATGCCTGGTGCGCACCACGCATGGCAACGACGCGCACTGGCCGTTCTCGATCGATGGGCGGCGCGAGCGCGTGAAGGTGTCGGGGCGCTTTCGCGCCGACAGCACGGCCGCGCTTTACGCGGCGGCGGCCAGCGGCATGGGCCTGTTCTTCACGCCGGTGTCGCAGATCCGGCATCTGCTCGACAGCGCGCAGGTCGAACTGGTGCTCACCGCGTTCGAGGCGCCGCCGCTGCCGGTGCATGCCGTGTGGCCTGCCGCGCGCGGCAGTTTCGCGCGCGCGAAACTGTTCGCGGATTTCGCGGCGGACAACCTGCCGCCGCTCTGACCGATGGGCTCAGCGCTTCTCGAGTTCGCTGACCTGCAGCGACAGGTCGAACAGCTTCGACTTGCTCGCGTAATAGCGGTCGAGCCGCCATTCCTTCAGGATGTCGATCGCGAGTTCGAAGCTCTTGTAGTCGAGGTTGTAGAGGGTGACCAGTTCGAAGCTGCGCTCCGATTCGAGCGCCAGCACGAGTTGGGCCAGGATCTTGGCCGATTCATTGGCCGGGTCCGTTTCGATGAATCGGCGGGCGACCTTGATGGCATTCATTGGAAAGTGTTCCTCGGTGGGCAGAGACCGGGAACTATAGCTATCAGGCCGCCAGGCTTTATGACAGTACTGTGACAGCGCGGCCGCGCCTCGCGGCGACGGCCGCGCCGTCTCGCCCCGCGTTCAGCGCGCGGGGTACGGCGCCGGATAAGGTGCCGGGTAGGGCGCGGGTGCCGGCATGCGCTCGACGGGTGCGACGATCGGCGCCGGCGCGCGCGACGGTGCCGGCATCGGCGCGGGCATGGCCGCGGGGGCGGGCGCAGGCATCACGACCGTGGTGACCGACTCGCGGATCACGCCGCCGCCCATCACGCTGCCATTGACGTTGGCGTCGATGTTGCCGCTGTCGCCGAGCACACGCGCCTCGCAGGCCGAACGGTCGGCGGGCGGCTGCAGGTTGCAGCGCGCGAGCGCGTTGGCGCGGTAGTCGGGTGCGCTGGTCAAGCCGCCGCGTGCGGCCTCCTGGCGTGCGGCACCGGCTTCGCGGATGCAGGCCGCGCGGTCCTGCTGGTTGTGGCCGCAGACGGCGAGCTCCTGCTGGTAGGTGGAACCGCCCTGGCGCGACTGGGCCGAAGCCGGCGCCACGGCAGCAGAAAGACCGCCCACGGCAATCAGGGCGGCGATCATGGAACGGGTGCGAAGACTGTTCATGGTGTGCTCCTTGGAGTGACCTGAAATGAAATGAAGCGCCTTCAGCGCGCGGGTGCCGGTTGCGCCGGCAGCGGTGTCACCGTTTCGCGGATGACGCCGCCGCCCATCACGCTGCCCTCGGTGCTGGTGCGGGCGCCGCCTTGCAGGCGCGCTTCGCAGTCGGCGCGGTCGGCCGCGGGCTGTTCGCGGCAGCGTGCCAGGGCGTTGGCGTCGTAGCGGCCGGGGCTCGCGCTGGTCAGGCCGTTGCGCGCGGCCTCCTGGCGTGCGGCACCGGCTTCGCGCAGGCAGGCTGCGCGGTCCTGCTGCACGCCGTCGCAGGTGGCGCGCTCCTGGCGCAGCGTGTCGGCACCGCCGGCAGGGGCCTGCGCGCGTGCCAGCGAGGCGCCGGCCGCGAGAAAGACCACGCTCGCCGTGATGAAGGTCGCGGCGGAAAGGCGGGATACGGAACGGGCTCTTGTTCTCATTGGGTGCTCCTGGTTGGGCCGCGCCCTCCGAGAGAGAGCACGACCGGAGCGCCAGTGTGCATTCGCCTGTGCAGCGGCCCCTGTGGGACGGCGCATACAGCGGCCCCGGCCGGACTCGCCGCTGCATGTGGGACTGGTCCGGCAGCAAACGGCGCGCAGCCGCCCCGGAGACCAGTTCTCGATCAGGCCTCGGAAATCCGCTTCGCGAGGTGCGCGAGCGCCTCTTCCACCTGGTCGACCAGCACCAGCGCGAGGTCGCCCGGCTGCAGCCGCGCCAGCGCGGTGTCGATGGCGATGAACTCGCCGCGGATCTCGTCGATGTAGCTCGTGCGCTGCGCGTCCTGCAGGCCCTGGCGCAGCAGCGCCATCACCTCGCCGTCGGCGCGGCCGCGCTGCGCGGCGTCCTGGTAGAGGATGACCTCGTCGAAGGCCTGGCCGAGGATCGCGGTCTGGTCGCGGATGTCGCAGTCGCGCCGGTCGCCTGCGCCGCTGATCACCACCGAGCGCTTGTTCGCGGGCATGGTGTCGACCGCCGACACTAGCGCGCGCATCGCGTCGGTGTTGTGGCCGTAGTCGGCGATCACGGTGGCGCCGCGGTAGTCCATCACGTTGAAGCGCCCGGGCACGCCGGCCGCGTCGTTCATGAAGCTCGCGAGGCCGCTGCGGATCGTGTCCCAGTCGAGGCCCACGCCCCAGGCCGCAGCCACGGCCGCCATCACGTTGTCGACCTGGAAGCCGATGCTGCCGCCGCGCGTGATCGGCACGTCGCGCAGCGCGATGCGCTCGCGCCACGAGCCTTCGGCCGCGATCAGCGCGTCCCCGTCGACGTAGACGGTGCGCTTGCCCTGCGCGCGGTGCGTGGCCATCACCGGATGGTGGCGGTCGGCCGCGAAGAAGATCACGTGGCCGGGGCAGCCCGCGGCCATGGCGGCCACGTTGGCGTCGGTCGCATTGAGCACCGCATAGCCTTCGGGCTCGACGTTGCGCACGATCACGCGCTTGAGCACCGCGAGGTCTTCCACCGTGGTGATGTAGTTCAGGCCCAGGTGGTCGCCGCTGCCGATGTTGGTGACCACGGCCACCTGGCAGCGGTCGAAGCCGAGGCCCTCGCGCAGCACGCCGCCGCGCGCCACCTCGAACACCGCCGCATCCACGTCGGGATGCAGCAGCACGTTGCGCGCGCTCTTCGGGCCGCTGCAGTCGCCGCTGTCGGTCTGGCGCCCGTCGACGTACACGCCGTCGGTGTTGGTCATGCCGGTGCGCAGGCCGCTCGATGCGAGCAGGTGGTTGATGAGGCGCGCCGTGGTGGTCTTGCCGTTGGTGCCGGTCACGGCCACCACGGGAATGCGGCCGTCGTCGCCGGGTGCGAAGAGGGTGTCCATGACGGCCTCGCCGACCGCGCGGCCGCGGCCGAACGAGGGCGAGATGTGCATGCGCAGGCCCGGCGCGGCATTGACCTCGACCACGCCGCCATGCTGCTCCTCGAGCGGGCGCAGCACGTTCTCGCACACCATGTCGACGCCGCAGATGTGCAGCCCGACCATCTGCGCCGCATCGACCGCGCGCGCGGCCACTTCGGGGTGCACGGTGTCGGTCACGTCGGTGGCGGTGCCGCCGGTGGAGAGGTTGGCGTTGTTGCGCAGCACCACGCGCTGGCCGCGCTCGGGCACGCTGTCGGGCGTGAGGCCCTGCGCCTCGAGCCGGCCGATGGCGATGTCGTCGAGGCGGATCTTGGTGAGCGAGGTGGCGTGGCCTTCGCCGCGCCGCGGGTCGAGGTTGACGGCGTCGACCAGCTCGCGCACCGTGGCGCGGCCGTCGCCGATCACGTGCGGCGGATCGCGCCGCGCGGCCGCCACGAGGCGGTCGCCCACCACCAGCAGGCGGAAGTCGAAGCCCGGCAGGAACTTCTCGACCATCACTTCCCCGTACGCGGCGGCCGATTCATAGGCGGCCGTGAGCTGTTCGCGTGTGCCGATGTTGACGGTGACGCCCTTGCCCTGGTTGCCGTCCTGCGGCTTCACCACCACGGGCAGGCCGATCTCCATGGCCGCGGCCCAGCCGTCGTCGGCATCGGCCACGGGGCGGCCCAGCGGCACCGGCACGCCGGCGGCGTTGAGTAGCTGCTTGGTGAGCTCCTTGTCCTGCGCGATCGATTCGGCCACGCCGCTGGTGCTGTCGACTTCGGCCGCCTGGATGCGGCGCTGGCGCGAGCCCCAGCCGAACTGCACCAGGCTGCCGCTGGTGAGCCGGCGGTAGGGAATGCCGCGCGCCACGGCGGCATCGACGATGGCGCCGGTGCTCGGGCCCAGGCGCTCGGATTCGTCGAGGTCGCGCAGCTCGGTGATGGCGGCGGTGGCGTCGAACGGCGTGTCGGCCAGTGCGGCGGCGATCAGCGCCTCGGCGAGCGCGAGCGCGCGGCGGCCGACCTCTTCCTCGGTGTACTGGACCACCACCTGGTAGACGCCTTCTTCGAGCGTGGGCGAGGTGTGGCCGAAGTTGACCGCGCAGCCGGCCTGCGCCTGCAGCGCCACGGCCGCGTTCTCGAGCACGTGGGCCAGCGCCAGCGGCTGGCCCAGCACCATCGGATGCAGCTCGCCGATGGTGGGGAAGCGCGCGCGCAGGCGGGGCTCGAAGCCGGCCAGGCGGTTGATGGCGTTCTCGTCGCCTTCGCAGGCGACCACCGCCTCGATCGCGGTGTGGCGGCTCCAGAGATTGGGACCGCGCAGGGCGCGGGTACGTGTGACTTTCATGGACGGCGACGCGGTTGGATTCAGGCGAGCTGCGGTTGGAGGGGGAGCGGCGGGCTCTGCGACAGCTGCAGCGACGCGAGCGCCGCCTGCAGGTCGGCTTCGAAGGCCTCGACGCCGGCACCGATGAGGTTGAGCGGAATGCCCAGCGCCCAGGCCGCCGCCACGGCCGCGAGCAGGCTCTCGAGGCCGACGCCCGCATGCGTGGCGCGCCAAACGGCGAGACGGCCGAGCCCCGGCAGGAACGATTCGCTGCTGCCGCTGGCCAGCACTACGCGGTCCTGGCGCACCAGCACGGCCTTGCCGCCCGCGGCCTGGTGCGCGGTGAGCGCCGGCGCCTGCGCGTCGGCCGCATACAGGATGACGGCGCCGTCGCACAGCGGCGCAAGGCCGGCCACGCGCGGATCGCCGGCATTGAGCACAGCCGTGCCTTCGGCAAGCACCACGTCGACCTGCGTGCGCAGCACCTTGACCATCTGGTCGCTCTCGCTGATGTCGTAGTCGCCGAGCGCCTCGGCACCGTCGAGGTCGGTCACGATGCCGACTTCGCAGCGGTCGTAGGCGAGGCCGTCGCGCAGGATGGTCTCGGCGCCGTTCTCGATCACCACCGCCTGCACGGCGCGGTTCATCAGGAGGCGGCGCCCGGCGTCCCAGTGGGCGCTGTCGCGCGCATCGACGCGGCGGCGCTCGAGGAACAGGCCGTCGCGGCAGGCCAGGCCGGTGTGGCGCCCGCCCAGGTCGATGAGCCACGCGACCAGGCGTGCGAGCACCGCGGTGTCGCGCGAGCCGGCCACGCCCACCACCGGGATGCGGCCCGGCGCGTCGTTCGGGAACAGGTGGTCGCAGATCGCGCGGCCGACGGGGCGCGGCGAGCCGACGGCCGGCTTCAGGTGCATCAGCAGGCCGGGGCCGGCGTTGACCTCGACGATGGCGCCGCGCTGCGGCCCGAGCGGCCGCGCGATGTCTTCGGCCACGAGGTCGATGCCCGCGATGTCGAGTCCGACCACGCGCGCCGCCAGCACGGCGGCGTGCGCCACTTCGGGGTGGACCTGGTCGGTGCAGTCGTTGGCCATGTTGCCGTTGCGCTGGATCGTGACCACGCGGCCGGCGGCGGGCACGGAATCGCCGTCGAGCTCCTGGCGCTTGAGTTCGAGCTGCAGCTTGGCATCGGTGGCGAGCACGATCACGTCGAGCGGAAATTCCTCTTCGGCGCCGCGCCGCGGGTCGCTGTTGAGCTGTGTGTCGATGAGCTCGGCCACGGTGCTGCGGCCGTCGCCGGTCACGGTGATGATCTCGCCGCGCGCGGCGGCCACCACTTCGCCGCCCACCACCAGCAGGCGGTGCTCATGGCCGCGGATGAAGCGCTCGACCATCACGTCGCTGCCTTCGGGCTCGGCCACCGCGAAGGCGGCCATGACTTCCTCGCGCGTGCCCAGTTCGAGCGACACCCCGCGGCCGTGGTTGGCGTCCGATGGCTTGACCACCACCGGCAGGCCGATGTCCTCGGCCGCTTCCCAGGCCTCCTCGGCGCTTTCCACGACCCGGCCTTCGGGCACGGGCACGCCGCAGCTCGCGAGCAGCGACTTGGTGAGTTCCTTGTCGCTCGCGATCGATTCGCCGATGGCGCTGGTGTAGTCGGTTTCGGCGGTCCAGATGCGCTGCTGGCTGGCGCCATAGCCCAGCTGCACGAGGTTGCCGCTGTTGAGCCGCAGGTGCGGTATGCCGCGATCGGTGGCGGCCGAGACGATGGCCGCAGTGCTCGGCCCGAGGTAGCAGTCCTCGACCTTGGCCTTGACCGCATCGACGGCCTTCTGCACGTCGGCGGCCGTGAACGGATCTGCGTTGATGGCCGCCATCAGCAGCCGATGGCCCTCGGCCAGCGCCACGCGCGCCACCTGCTCGTCGCGCGCGCGGAACACCATGCGGTAGACGCCGTGGGCCGACGTGCTGCGGGTTTGCCCGAAGCCCGTCGGCATGCCGGCCAGGTTGAGCAGCTCGATCACCACGTGCTCGAGCACATGGCCCGCCCAGGTGCCTTCGGTCAGGCGCTGGATGAAGCCGCCGCGCTCGCCGACGCCGCAATGGTGCTCGATCAGCGCCGGCAGCAGTGCGGTGAGGCGGTCGGTGAAGCCGTCGATCTTGTTGGAGGGATGGTCTTCCAGCGCCCCCAGGTCGAGCCAGACCTCGAGCACGGGCCGGTAGGTCCAGAGATTCGGTCCACGCAAATAGTTAATGCGCAGCAGGCGGATGTCGTCGAAACGGGTCATGCAAACGTTCGATGTGCTTTGGCCGAGCACCGCGGCGCCTTCAAGCGCGCCCATGGCGATCGGTCAGAATCGGCGCCCCGCGAAGGGCGTCATGGCGCGGTTGTGGCGGACCGCGACGGGCAAGAGTCAAATCAACACGATGCAACATCACGATCCAGTCGGCACCCGGGAGGGCGAAGGTACAGAGACAGCGGCTTCAGCCGCGCTGAAAAGCCGCCTCGCAGCCGCCGAAAACGTTCTGGTCACACTGACGGTTGACCTCGACGAAGAACTTAGGTTTACCTCCGGCTTGGTGGCCCTGACCGACCGGCGCCTGGTGGCGCTCGGCCCGGCTGGCCAGTGGTGTGAGTGGCCACTGTCAGACCCTGAGCTGGCCCTGCAGCTGAACGACCATGCGGGCGTCGGCACGCTCGATCTGGCCGGCGCGGCGGGGCTGCTGGGGCGCTGGCGCTATACGCTGGTGCACCAGCCGGCCGCGCTGAAGCTGCTCAAGCTGTTCGGGCAGCGCGCGAGCGGCGCAGCTGTCGCCGAAGCGACAGCCGATGCCGATGGCGACGAGGCCGCGGTCGACACCGAACTGCAGACGCCGCCGTCGACCTGGGTGCTGCTGCGCCTCGGCCGCTTCGCGCGGCCCTACCGCAAGCAGCTGATCGCGGGCTTTGTGCTGACCGTGGTCTCCACGGCCGCGAGCCTGGTGCCGCCGTACCTGACCATCCCGCTAATGGACGACATCCTGATTCCGTTCCAGAACGGGCAGCAGATCGATCCGTCGCGCGTGGCGCTCTACCTCGTCGGCCTGCTCGGCGCGGCGCTGGCCGGCTGGGGCCTGGGCTGGGCGCGCACCTACCTGCTGGCGCTGGTGTCCGAGCGCATCGGCGCCGACCTGCGCACCAACACCTACGAGCACCTGCTGACGCTGCCGCTCGACTATTTCGGCGGCAAGCGCACCGGCGACCTGATGGCGCGCATCGGCTCCGAGACCGACCGCATCAACGTGTTCCTGTCGCTGCACGCGCTCGATTTCGCGAACGACGTGCTGATGATCGTGATGACCGCGGTCATCCTGTTCTCGATCAACCCGCTGCTCGCGGTGGTCACGCTGGTGCCGCTGCCCTTCATCGCCTGGATGATCCACGTGGTGCGCGACCGGCTGCGCACCGGCTTCGAGAAGATCGACCGCGTCTGGTCCGAGGTGACCAACGTGCTGGCCGACACCATTCCGGGCATCCGCGTGGTCAAGGCCTTCGCGCAGGAGCGCCGCGAGGCCGAGCGCTTCCGCGTTGCCAACGCCTACAACCTGCAGGTCAACGACAAGCTCAACCGCACCTGGTCGCTGTTCACGCCGACCGTGTCATTGCTGACCGAGATCGGCCTGCTCGTGGTCTGGGGCTTCGGCATCTGGCAGGTGGCGCGCGGCAGCATCACGGTGGGCGTGCTGACCGCGTTCATCGCGTACATCGGGCGCTTCTACACGCGGCTCGACTCCATGAGCCGCATCGTCTCGGTCACGCAGAAGGCGGCAGCCGGCGCCAAGCGCATCTTCGACATCCTCGACCACGTGAGCAACGTGCCCGAGCCCGCGAACCCCGTGAAGGTCGAGCGCGTGCAGGGCCGCATCGAGATGAGCGGGCTGGGCTTTCGCTACGGCTCGCGCGCGGTGATCCACGACCTCGACCTCACGATCGAGCCCGGCGAGATGATCGGCCTGGTGGGCCACAGCGGCTCGGGCAAGAGCACGCTGGTCAACCTGATCTGCCGCTTCTACGACGTGACCGACGGCGCGATCAAGGTCGACGGCACCGACATCCGGCGCTTCGCGGTGGCCGACTACCGGCGCCACGTGGGCCTGGTGCTGCAGGAGCCGTTCCTGTTCTTCGGCACCATCGCGCAGAACATCGCCTACGGCAAGCCCGATGCCACGCGCGAGGAGATCGTGGCCGCCGCGCGCGCTGCGCATGCGCACGATTTCATCCTCCGCCTCGCGCATGGCTACGACTCGCTCGTGGGCGAGCGCGGCCAGGGACTGTCGGGCGGCGAGCGCCAGCGCATCAGCATCGCGCGCGCGCTCTTGATCGACCCGCGCATCCTGATCCTCGACGAGGCGACCTCGGCCGTAGACACCGAGACCGAGAAGGAGATCCAGAAGGCGCTCGACAACCTCGTGCAGGGCCGCACCACGATCGCGATCGCGCACCGCCTCTCGACCCTGCGCAAGGCCGACCGGCTGGTGGTGATGGACCGCGGCGAGGTGGTCGAGGTCGGGCCGCACGACGCGCTGATGGAAAAGCAGGGCGCCTACTGGCGGCTCTACCAGGCGCAGTTGCGCCAGGCCGACGACGACGCGAGCGAAGGCGCTATCGACGAGCGCGCGGGCACCCTCGCGCCGCTGGTCAGCCACGCGGCCCATCCGGCAGGAGACGCATGAACGCCAACACCCATTCCTCCGACATCGAAGCGGGCTTCGCGCTCGAGCGCGACGGCTTCGGCCGGCTGGTGCTGACCGACGCGCGCGGCGAGCGCCACGCGGGCGTGACGCCGGTGCGCGCCTTTCCGCTCAGCGCGCCCGGCGAGGGCGTGTCGCTGGTCGGCAGCGACGGCCGCGAGCTGGTCTGGATCGACCGCCTCGAACAGCTCCCGGCGCCCGCGCGCGCGCTGCTCGAGGCCGAGCTCGCGGTGCGCGACTTCGCGCCCACGCTGCTGCGGCTGCACAGCGTCTCGAGCTTCGGCGTGCCGAGCACCTGGACCGTGAGCACCGACCGCGGCGAGACCCAATTCGTTCTCAAGGCCGAGGAAGACATCCGCCGCATCGACGGCGGCGCGCTGCTGATCGCGAGCGCTCACGGCGTGCAGTTCCGCATTCCCGATCCCAAGGCGCTGGACCGGGCCTCGCGCAAGCTGCTCGAGCGCTTTCTCTGAAGGAACCGAGATGAAACTGAATACCACGTTCAGCGCGCCAGACTCCTTCCCCCTCCGGGGGAAGGCTGGGATGGGGGCAGCCACGGCGCTCGCAGGTGCAGCGCCGCTGGCCCCCACCCCAACCCTCCCCCAGCGGGGGAGGGAGCAACTCCGACTTCCGCTTCATCGGCTGCGGATGGCGCGCAGCGCCATGGACAACTGACATGCCTCTTCACACCACCGCATTGGTCCTGTTCTCGGGCGGCCAGGATTCGACCACCTGCCTGGCCGACGCGCTCTCGAAGTACCAGCGCGTCGAGACGCTGGGCTTCGACTACGGCCAGCGCCACCGCGTCGAGCTCGACGTGCGCGGCACCGTGCTCGCGAAGATGCGCGAGCGCTTCCCCGAGTGGGCGCCGCGCCTGGGGCAAGACCACGTGCTCACGCTGGCCGCGCTGGCACAGCTCGGCGGATCGTCGCTGACCGAGGAAGTCGCGTTCGAGATGCAGGCCGACGGCCTGCCGAACACCTTCGTGCCGGGGCGCAATCTGCTGTTCCTCACGCTGGCCGGCGCGCTCGCTTACCGGCGCGGGTTGCAGGTGATCGTGACCGGCGTCTGCGAGACCGACTTCTCGGGCTACCCCGACTGCCGCGACGACACCATGAAGGCGATGCAGCTCGCGCTGTCGCTCGGCCTCGAGCGCCGCCTGGTCATCGAAACACCGCTGATGTGGATCGACAAGGCCGAGACCTGGCAGCTCGCGCACCGGCTTGGCGGTGCGCCGCTGGTGGAGCTGATCGTGGAAGAAACCCACACCTGCTATCTCGGCGACCGCGCGCACCGCCAGGCCTGGGGCTACGGCTGCGGCGAATGCCCCGCCTGCGAACTGCGCAAAAAGGGCTGGGAGCGCTACGTGGCGGCGCCGGCCGGTGCGCCGCCCGGCGAGGGCGTGACCTCGACCCGGTAGCGCGCCGCGGCGCCTTCGGTGGCGTCGGGCACCAGCGTCCAGCGCTGGGTGTGGAATTCGCCCACCGCCGCGCGGTGCGCGATCGACACCATCGCGCCGCCGCGGGCCTTCACCATCTGCGCGAGCCGCTGGTAGACGGTGCGCTCGGCCGTGCCATCGAGCGCGCTCGTGATCTCGTCGGCGAAGATCCAGCGCGGCTTCTTCAGCAGCACGCGCGCGATCGCCAGCCGCTGCTGTTCGCCGCCCGAGAGCTTCTGGCTCCAGGCGTCGCTGTCGTCCAGCCGCGCCGCCAGGTCGGGCAGCAGCGCGTCGTCGAGCGCCTGGCGCAGCTCGGCGTCGGTGTATTTCGCGGCGTCTTCGGGATAGGCCAGCGCCTGGCGCAGCGGGCCGTCGGGCACGTAGGGGCGCTGCGGCATGAACATCGCGTCGGCCGGCACCTGCACGCGGCCGCGCGCAAAGGGCCAGATGCCCGCGAAGGCGCGGAACAAGGTCGACTTGCCGCTGCCCGAGGGGCCCTGCACCAGCACGCTGTCGCCCGGGGCGGCCGAGAGCGCGGCGTCCGCGAGCAGCGGCCGGCCGGTCGGCAGGCTGAGCGAGAGGCCGTCGGTGTGCAGCAGCTCGGCGTCGCTGCGTTCCAGCGCCCGTGCCCGCTCGGTGCGCGCACGGATCGCGTCGTCGAAGCTCGTCAGGCGGTCGGCCGTGGCGCGCCAGGCCGCCACGTTGTCGTAGTTGTCGACGAACCAGCTCAGCGAATCCTGCACCCGGCCGAAGGCGGTGGAGATCTGCATCAGCTGGCCGAGCTGGATCGCGCCGCTGAAGAAGCGCGGCGCCGCCACGATGAACGGGAAGATCACTGCCGCCTGGCCGAAGAAGGCCGTGAAGGTGATCAGGTTCTTCTGCTGCTTGACCAGCGAGAGGTAGTTGCGCAGCACCGCGCCGAAGCGCAGGTCGAGCTGGCCGCGCTCCACGGCCTCGCCGCGGTCGAGCGCGATCGCCTCGCTGTATTCGCGCACGCGCACCAGGTGGTGCCGGAAGTCGGCTTCGAAGCGCTGCTGGCGGAAGTTGAGCCCGATCAGCGGCCGGCCGATGAAATGGGTGATGGCCGTGCCCACCACGCAGTAGACCAGCGCGAGCCAGACCATCGAGCCCGCGATCTCGTAGCTGCTGCCGCCGAACGGAAGCATCACCGTGCCCGACAGGCCCCAGAGAATGCCCACGAAGCTCACCAGCGTGACCACCGCGTTGAGCAGGCCCATCGACAGCGTCATGGTCGCGCTGGTGAACAGGTGCATGTCTTCCTGGATGCGCTGGTCGGGGTTGTCGGGCGTGGCGCCCTCGCCCTTGGCGTAGCGCGCGAGCTCCAGCTCGTAGAAGGTGCGGTTGGCCATCCAGCGGCCGAGATAGTTGCGCGTCATCCAGGCGCGCCAGCGCAACTGCAGCAATTGCGTCACGTAGAACTTGAGCACCTGCAGCGCGATGTTGAAGAAGGCCAGCACGCCGAACACCTGGATCTCGCGCCAGAAGACCGTGGCGTCCTTGTTCTGCAGCGCATCGTAGAAGCGCCCGTACCACTGGTTGAACAGCACGAGCGCGTACACGTAGGCGAGGTTCAGCGCGACGATGGCCGCGAACATGAGCCGGGCGCGCCATTTCTCCTCGGAGCGGAAATAGGGCGCCGCGAGCGCAAGGATGCGGCGCAGCACCTGGACGAAGCTCCGGGTGCGTTCATGGGCGGAAGATGACATGCAGGGTTTTCCTCGACAGGCGCTCGCGCGCGGGGGACCGTGAGGCAGCCATCGTAGACAGATTTCTTAAGCCGCCCTGAAACGCGCGGGCCGCGGCGATGCGCTTGTGACAGCGGCGTGACGCGGATGACAAACCCCTGTCACACGGCACTGCGAGCATCGCGCGTTCCAGGCCCTTGCGCTGCGTACTTTCTTCCGCGTTCCTTCTTCCCATTTCTTCGACGGATTCCCCACCATGCTGCTTCGTTTCATCCGCCGCGCCGCCGTGCCAGCCGCCTTGTTCTCGCTGGCCTTTGCCGCCTCGGCCCAGGGCCGCAGCACCGAACTGCTGGTCTACACCGCGCTGGAGGCCGACCAGGTGCAGGCCTACAAGGCCGCGTTCGAGAAGGAGAACCCCTCCATCGCGCTGAAGTTCGTGCGCGACTCGACCGGCATCGTCACCGCCAAGCTGCTGGCCGAGAAGGCCAACCCCCAGGCCGACGTGGTGTGGGGCTTGGCCGCCACCTCGCTGATGCTGCTCGACAAGGAAGGCATGCTCCAGCCCTACGCGCCCAAGGGCCTCGAGGCGGTCAAGCCCACGATGCGCGACCCCGCGAACCCGCCCAAGTGGGTCGGCATGGACGTGTGGTCGTCGGCCATCTGCTTCAACACCGTCGAGGCACAGAAGAAGAACCTGCCCAAGCCCACCAGCTGGGCCGACCTGACGAACCCGGCCTACAAGGGCCAGATCACCATGCCCAACCCGGCCGCGTCGGGCACCGGCTACCTGATGGTCTCGGGCTGGATCCAGATGATGGGCGAGGAGAACGCCTGGAAGTACATGGACGCGCTGCACCAGAACATCGGCATCTACAGCCAGTCGGGCAGCAAGCCCTGCCGCCAGGCCGGCGCCGGTGAATTCGCGCTCGGCATGTCGTTCGAATACCGCGCCAACAAGACCAAGCGCGACGGCGCGCCCATCGACATCGTGCTGCCCAAGGAAGGCCTGGGCTGGGACATGGAGGCCACGGGCATCCTCAAGACCAGCAAGAAGCAGGAAGCCGCCCGCGCGCTCGCCGACTGGGCCGTGACGAAGCAGGCCAACGAGCTCTATGCCAAGAACTTCGCCGTGCTCGCGCTGCCGGGCATCCAGGAGAAGCTCGAATTCGTGCCGGGCGACGTCGAGAAGCTGCTCGCCAAGAACGACTTCACCTGGGCCGCGGCCAACCGCGAACGCATCCTCACCGAGTGGTCGAAGCGCTACGAATCGAAGTCGGAAAAGAAGCCGATGTGATTGAAAGCGGACTACCGGACGCAGAAGAAAGACAAAAGCTACGCAGAAGTCGCAAAAGAAACCTGGAACATTTTTTTGTTGGATTTCCTTTTTGCGACTTCTGCGAAACCTTTGCGTCTTCTGCGTCCGGATGTCCGCTTCCGTATTCCCGTCTGCCTGACCACCATCGACTGACATGACCAGTTTCCTTTCCTTGCGCGGCATCGAGAAATCGTTCGGCGCGAGCCGCGTGCTCGACGGCATCGACCTCGACATCGAACCCGGCGAGTTCGTCTGCCTGCTCGGCCCGTCCGGCTGCGGCAAGACCACGTTGCTGCGCATCGTCTGCGGCATCGAGCGCGCGGACCGCGGGCAGATCCTGCTCGGCGGCCAGGACATCGCGGGTCTGCCGCCTGCGGCGCGCGGCTTCGGCGTGGTGTTCCAGTCGTATGCGCTGTTTCCCAACCTGACGGCGGCGCAGAACATCGCCTACGGGCTGCATCCCACGGGCGCGCTCGCGCGCGAGATGGCGAAGCGCTCGCGCGAGATGCTCGACTTGGTCGGGCTCGCGGCGCATGCCGACAAATACCCGGTGCAGCTCTCGGGCGGCCAGCAGCAGCGCGTGGCGCTGGCGCGTGCGCTCGCGCCCAATCCACGGCTGCTGCTGCTCGACGAGCCGCTCTCGGCGCTCGACGCGCAGGTGCGCGCGAGCCTGCGCAGCGAGATCCGCGCGCTGCAGAAGCGCCTGGGCATCGTCACGATCATGGTCACGCACGACCAGGAGGAAGCGCTCTCGATGGCCGACCGCGTGGTGCTGATGCACGACGGGCGCATCGCGCAGGCCGGCACGCCCGACGAGCTGTACCGCCAGCCGCGCACGCGCTTCGTCGCGGGCTTCGTCGGCCGCATGAACATGCTGCCCGCCACCATCGTCGCCGATGGCAAGGTGCGCGTGCGCGACGCCGAGCTCTTCTGCGCCCCCGGCGACCTGTGCGTCGGTTCGCAGGCGACGATCGGCATCCGGCCCGAGCATGTGGTGGTGCAGCGTTTCGGCGCGGAACTCGGCGCCAACAGCTTTGCGGCTCGGCTGGTCGATACCGAGTTCTTCGGCAACCGCACGTCGGCGCGCCTGGCCTGCGAGCCGCTCGGCATCGAGATCGAAGCCGAGCTGCCCGCCGACGCGCGCGGTGGCGGCCTCGAGCCGCTGGTGCCGAGCAGCATGGTGCACATCCAACTGCCGCGGCATGCGCTCGCGGTGCTCGCGCATTGACATGAACGCCCCCCGAAGTGCCTTCGGCACCTCCCCCCACTGGGGGGCAGGCCGGCCGCTTCGGGCGGCCGTGCGCGGCGGCCTCCGGCTTGGGCTGTCGGGCGATCACGTCGCGCGCGCCAGCGCCTTCGACCGCGAGCGCTGGCTGACCGGCGCCGCCGTGCTGCTGATGGTGGCGCTGCTGGTCGTGATCGTCGCGCTGCCCGTCGGCGCGCTCGTCGGCCAGAGCTTCTTCGACCGCGCGGGCGCCTTCGTCGGCCTGGCCAACTTCGCGCGCTACCTCGACAACCCGGCGCTCATGCAGTCGGCGTTCAACAGCCTCTGGATCGCGGCCTTGAGCGCGCTGATCTGCACGGCCATCGCCTACGTCTACGCCTACGGCCTCACGCTCTCGTGCATGCCCGCCAGGGGCGTGCTGCGCGCGGTGGCGCTGGTGCCGCTGCTCGCGCCTTCGCTGCTGCCTGCCATCAGCCTCGTCTACCTCTTCGGCAACCAGGGCCTCTTCAAGGGCCTGCTCGGCGACGCGTCGATCTACGGGCCGCTCGGCATCGTGCTGGGCTCGGTGTTCTGGACGCTGCCGCATGCGCTGTTGATCCTCACCACCGCGATGGCTACCTCCGACGGCCGGCTCTACGAGGCCGCGCAGACGCTCGGCGCCTCGCGCTGGCGCATGTTCCGCACGGTGACGGTGCCGTCCACGCGCTACGGGCTCATCGTGGCCGCGATGGTGGTGTTCGTGCTCGTGATCACCGACTTCGGCGTGCCCAAGGTGGTGGGCGGCCAGACCGGCGTGCTCGCCACCGACATCTACAAGCAGGTGGTCGGGCAGCAGAACTTCCAGATGGGCGCGGTGGTCGGGCTGGTGCTGCTGGTGCCCGCGGTGCTGTCGTTCCTGGTCGAGCGGTATGTGCGCGGGCGGCAATCGGCGGCGCTGTCCGCGCGCGCCACGCCCTACCGGCCCGAGCCGGTGCCGGCGCGCGACCGCGCACTGCTCGTGTTCTGCGCGCTCATCGCCTCTGCCATCCTCGTGATGATCGGCATGGCCGTGTTCGCATCGCTGGCCACCTACTGGCCCTACAAGCTCGCGCCCTCGCTGAAGAACTACGATTTCGGCAACATGGACGGCGGCGGCTGGGGTAGCTACTTCAACTCGCTGCGCCTCGCGCTCTGCGCGGCCGTGGCCGGCGCACTGACCACCTTCGTCTCGGCCTACCTGGTCGAGAAGCCGCGGCGCTTCGGCCTGCTGCGCGAGCTTCTGAACCTGCTGGCCAACCTGCCGCTCGCGGTGCCGGGGCTGGTGCTCGGCGTCGGCTACATCTTCTTCTTCATCTCGCCCTCGAATCCGCTGCGCGCCATCTACGGCAGCATGACGATCCTCGTCGTCTGCACGGTGGCGCACTTCTTCTCGGTGGCGCATCTCACCTCGCTCGCGGCGCTGCGCCAGCTCGACCGCGAGTACGAGCTGGTGTCGGAATCGATGGGCGTGCCGTTCTGGCGCACGCTCTGGCGCGTGCACCTGCCGGTGGCGCTGCCGACGGTGCTCAACGTCGGCGGCTACTTCTTCGTCAATGCGATGACCACCGTGTCGGCCGTGGTCTTTCTCTATTCGCCGCAGACCACGCTGGCCGCGATCGCGGTGCTCAACATGGACGATGCCGGCGACGTGGCGCCGGCCGCGGCGATGGCTTCGCTGATCATGCTCACGGCCGCCATCGGCCGCGGCGTCTTCGCGCTCGCCGGCCGCTGGGCGCTGGCGCGCACGCAGCAGTGGCGCCATCGTTGAGCGGCCGCCGATCGGCGCCGCGTCCGACTTGACCTGGCGCCGCACGGGCCTAGCATGCGGCCCATGCGAAGCCTTCTTGCCTCACTCCTGTGCTGCCTCGGCCTGCTGGCCGCCGGCTGTGACGACAAGCCGAAACCCGGCGGGCCGATGCCCAAGGCCGCGGTGACGAACGCCGCCACAGCGCCGGCGCGCTAAGCCCCGAGGCCCGCGCGAACGACGCCGCCGCCACGGCGGTGCGGTGTGCCGCTGCGCGAATCCGCCGCGCCTTGTATGCTCGACGCCCACGTTCGCGGCGCCCGCGCACACAAGAGGGAACACCATGGAGACCACGGCCGCAAGGCACCTGCCCGACTCCCGCTATGCCCTGGTGCGGCTCGCGCTCACGCTGCTTGTCATGACCGTGGGCAGCAGCGGCATGTACGTGGTGTCGGTGATGCTGCCGTCGGTGCAGGCCGAGTTCGGCATCGCGCGCGCCGATGCTTCACTGCCCTACACGCTGCTGATGCTGGGCTTCGGCGTCGGCGGCGTGCTGATGGGCAAGCTCGCCGATCGCTACGGCGTGATGTGGCCGCTGCTCGGTGGTGCGGTGTGCCTCGGCCTCGGCTACATCGCCTCGGGGCTCGCGGGCGGGATCGTGTCGTTCACCATCGCGCAGACGCTGCTCGTGGGCCTGCTCGGCAGTTCGGTGGCCTTTGCGCCGCTGGTGGCCGACACCTCGCTGTGGTTCGTCAAGCGCCGCGGCATCGCGGTGGCCGTGTGCGCGAGCGGCAACTACGTGGCTGGCGCGGTGTGGCCGCCGATCGTGCAGCACTTCATCGAGACCGTGGGCTGGCGCCAGACCTACATCGGCATGGGCGTCTTCTGCGGCCTCACGATGGTGGCGCTGGCGCTGTTCTTCCGCGCGCGGCCGCCGATCGCGGCAGCCGCACAGGCCGGCGGCGCGGCTGCCGGCAGCGCCGCGGTGCGCAACCTGATGCGGCCGTTCGGGCTCAGCCTGGGCACCGCGCAGGGCCTGCTATGCGTCGCGGGCGTGGCTTGCTGCGTGGCCATGGCGATGCCGCAGGTGCACATCGTCGCCTACTGCAGCGACCTGGGCTTCGGCGCTGCGCGCGGCGCGCAGATGCTGTCGCTGATGCTGGCTTTCGGGGTGGTGAGCCGGCTGGTGTCGGGTGCGATCTGCGACCGCATCGGCGGGCTGCGCACGCTGCTGCTCGGCGGCGCGCTGCAGTGCGTGGCCCTGCTCTTGTTCCTGCCGTTCGACGGGCTGGTGCCGCTGTTCGTGGTATCGGCGTTGTTCGGGCTGTTCCAGGGCGGCATCGTGCCCTCGTACGCGATCATCGTGCGCGAGCACTTCCCGGCCTCCGAGGCCAGTACGCGCGTGGGCACGGTGCTGATGTTCACGCTGTTCGGCATGGCGCTCGGCGGATGGATGTCGGGCAAGGTGTTCGACCTCACGGGCAGCTACCACGCCGCCTTCCTCAACGGCATTGCATGGAACCTCGTGAACGTGTCGATCGCGGCCACGCTGCTGTGGCGCGTGACGGCAGCCGGGCGCCGCCGCCTGACCGCGTAGCCGGCGCCGGCGGCGAGTATATTCAAGCCGAAACCACCGACCGCCGGACCACTTTCTCCATGCCCCAGCCGCCTTCGCTTTCCCGGCGCCCCGCGCGCGCCGCTGCGCGCCCCGCCGCGCCCGAGGAAACCGCCCCGCGCGGCGGCGACACGCTGACCGACCAGGTCTACCAGCAGCTGCGCGCGCAGTTGATGACCGGCGCGCTGCTGCCCGAGCAGGTGCTCACGGTGCGCGGGGTCGCCGAGAGCCAGGGGGTGAGCCTCACGCCCGTACGGGAGGCGGTGCAGCGATTGGTGGTGGAGCACGGGCTCGAAGTGGTCAACGGCCGCACCATCCGGGTGCCGCGGCTCGACATCGAGACTTACCGCGAGATCCTCAAGATCCGCATGGAGCTCGAATGCCTGGCCGCCAAGGAGGCCGCGCCGCGCATTTCGAACGACGAGATCGAGCGGCTCGACGGCGTGATGCAGGCGCACCTGGCGGCGATCCAGGCCGGCGATGCGCACCGCACGCTGGTCGAGAACACCGAATTTCATCTATCGATATATCGTGCCTCGAACCAGGCGATCCTGGTCCGGATGATCGAAAGCCTGTGGCTGCGCGTGGGCCCCACGCTGAACCTGCTGTTCCCGCAGTACTGTGGCAGCCTGACGGGGCACGAGACGCATCGCGTGGCCATGGATGCGCTGCGGCGGCGCGACGGCGATGCGCTCGGCCAGGCCATGCGCGACGACCTGACGCACGGCTCGCGCTTCCTGATCCGGTTGCTCAAGCCCTGAAACTGGCGCGGATTCGGGTTATTGCGTACTCAGAATATATTCTGATCGCCTAAAGTGCGTGCCAGGCCCCCGGTGTGCGGGGCGCCAGTTCCTTGTTTCTCCAGGAAAGGCCGTCGCATGAAGCTCAATCTCTCCCGCCGCGAATTCCATCTGGCGAGCGCCCACATGCTGCTTGCGTCGTCCGCGGGCGCCGTGCTGATGGGGGCTTCGGCGCCGGCCGCCGCGCAGGCGCGCGCGGTCCGGCTCGGCACCTTCGGCGCGATAGATGCGCAGAACTACATCCGCGCGAAGAACATGGTCGCCAAGACCTTCGGCGCGGGCGTGAGCGCCGATTTCGTCACCGTGCGCGCCGGCTCCGAGGTGATCTCGGCCATGGCCGGCGGCAGCCTCGACATGTGCAACATCGGCTCGAGCCCGATGATGGTCGGCTACGCCAATGGGCTGAAGGCCTCGATGGTCTACGTCTACAAGAACATCGTCGACAGCGAATGTCTGGTGGTGCAGGGCAACTCGAACATCACGAGCGTGGCGGGGCTGAAGGGCAAGAAGATCGGCCTGCCGTTCAACACCTCGGTGCACTTCGCCGCGGTGGCGGCGCTCAAGACCGCGGGCCTGGGCCTTGCGGACGTGCAGCTCATCAACATGCGCGCCGACCAGATCGCCTCGGCCTGGCAGCGCCGCGAGATCGATGCGAGCTACATCTGGGTGCCGGTGGTGCCGCGGCTCACCGATGACGGCGGCAAGATCATCTTCAAGACCGGCGACCTCAACAAGAACGGCCTCGTGATCTTCGACGGCCTGTTGGTGCGCGACGAGTTCAAGCAGAAATCGCCCGACCTGGTGCTCGCCTTCCTGAAGGACTACGAGCAGATCGCGCGCACCTTCAAGCAGGAGCCGAAGGAAGTGGTCGAGACGATGACCAGGTTCCTCAACGTCGACGAGGCCGCGGTGATGCGCTCGCTCAACACCTTCTATCCGGTGCCCGCGCGCGAGCAGCTGACGCGCCAGTGGATGGGCAAGCCCGGCGAGAAGGACACGGGCGTGCTGAAGACGCTGCAGACGCAGGCGCAATTCCTGTTCGAGTCGGGCCAGATCACGGCGATGCCGAAAGACCTGAGCGGGCTCGTCGATGCGAGCTTCGTCGCGAAGATGGCCGCCTGAGGCCATGGGAGCGGCACACACAGAAACGGCGCAGCCGGCGCCGGCCGCCGGCGCGCCCAAGGTTCGCTTCGAGGGCATCTCCAAGCGCTTCGGCGATGGGCCCGATGCGGTGCAGGCGCTGGAGCCGATCACGCTCGACATTGCGCATGGCGCCTTCACCTGCCTGCTCGGTCCGTCGGGCTGCGGCAAGAGCACGCTGCTGAACATTGTGGCGGGCTTCGAGCAACCCACGAGCGGCCGCGTGTTGATGGACGGCCTGCCGGTGCGCGGCCCCGATCCGCGCCGCGGCGTGGTGTTCCAGCAGGGCGCGCTCTTCACCTGGATGCGGGTGATCGACAACGTGGCCTTCGGCCCGCTCGCCACCGGCAAGACGGCGGCCGAGGCCACGCGCATCGCGTCGCAATACCTCGAGATGGTCGGGCTCACCGGCTTCGCGAAGCGCTACCCGTACGAGCTTTCGGGCGGCATGCAGCAACGCGTGGGCATTGCGCGCGCGCTCGCCAATTCGCCCGAGATCCTGCTGATGGACGAGCCCTTCGCGGCGCTCGACGCGCAGACGCGCGAACTGCTGCAGGAAGAGATCAAGCGCATCTGGCAGGAGACGCGCAAGACCGTGTTGTGGATCACGCACAGCATCGACGAGGCGCTGTTCCTCGCGACCGAAGTGGTCGTGATGTCGGCGCGGCCGGGGCGCATCAAGGCGAAGTTCCATCCCACCTTCGCGCAGAGCGAAGACCCGGCCGTGGTGGCGAGCGCGGCGTTCGCGCGCATGAAGGCCGAGATCTTCGGGCTGCTGCGCGAAGAGGCGCTGGCGGCGCAGCACCAGGAGGCCGCGCGATGAGCAGTGCCTCCAATCCGGCGCGCCGCGCGCGCGGGCGCTCGCGCTGGATCAACCTGGGCTCCTTCGCGGTGCTGCTCGCGCTGTGGCTGCTGCTGACGCTGCCGCTCGCGGGCGACAAGCCCCTGGTGGCGCCGCTCTTCCTGCCGTCGCCGATGTCGGTGTGGCAGACCTTCTGGCAATTGATGGAGAACGGCTACCAGGGCAAGACGCTCGCGCACCACCTGGGCATCAGCCTGTTCCGCTTCGGCGTGGCCTTCGGGCTCACGGTGCTGGTCGCGGTGCCGCTCGGGCTGTGGATGGGCATGAACGAAACGGTCAAGGCCGTGCTGGATCCGCCGATCGAGATCACCCGGCCGATGCCCAAGCTCGCGCTGCTGCCGCTCTTGATCATCTGGTTCGGCATCGGCGAGGTGTCGAAGATCGTGATCATCGTGCTCGCGCTGTTCCCGATCTTGTCGATCAGTGCCATGCAGGCGGTGCGCGCGGTGGGCCGGCGCAAGGTGCAGGCGGCGTTGGCGCTCGGTGCGTCGCGCGCCATGATCTTCCGGCGCGTGATCTTTCCCGCGAGCCTGCCGGGCATCTTCACCGGCATCCGCGTGAGCATCGGCCTGGGCGTGACCATGCTGGTGGGCGCCGAGATGATCGCCACCAACGCGGGCATTGCGTACATGGCGATGTCGGCCTCGGACTTCCTGCTCACCAACGTCGTGATCGTCGGCGCGCTGATCATGGCGGTGCTCGGCTACCTGCTCGACCTGCTGGCGCGGGCGCTCGAAAACAAAATCGTCCACTGGGGCGGCAAGGAAGGATGACCCTCTCATGACGACAACACTCCCGGTGAGCGGCACGCCCTGGCCCGAACTTCAGCGGCAGCTCAAGGAAGCCGGCGAAGGCGACGCCGACTGGCGCCGCGGCCGCGTGCCGATGTTCATCCACTACGCGGGCGACGACGTGCTCGACGTGGCCAAGCAGGCCTACCTGATGTACTTCTCCGAGAACGGCCTCGGGCCGCGCGCGTTCGCGAGCCTCGCGAAGTTCGAGCGCGAAGTGGTGGAGATGGGCCTGGCGCTGTTGCACGGCGGCCCCGGGGCCTGCGGCGCGATGACCACCGGCGGCACCGAAAGCATCTTCCTGGCGGTGAAGTGCGCGCGCGACCGCGCACTGGCGCGCCGGCCCGGCATGGGACGGCCGCAGATCGTCATGCCGCACAGCGCGCACCCGGCCTTCGACAAGGCCGCGTACTTCCTCGGCCTCACGCCGGTGCGCACGCCGCTCGCGGCCGACTTTCGCGCCGATGTGGCGGCGATGCGCGCGGCGCTCACGCCCGACGCCGCGATGGTGGTCGGCTCGGCGCCGGCGTTCCCGCACGGCGTGGTCGACCCGATTCCGGAGATCGCGGCGCTGGCGCGCGAACACGGCACCTGGATGCACGTCGATGCCTGCGTGGGCGGCTACTTCGCGCCGTTCGCACGCACGCTCGGCGCGGACATCCCCGACTTCGACTTCGCGGTCGAGGGCGTGACCTCGATCTCGGCCGACCTGCACAAGTACGGCTACACCGCCAAGGGCGCGTCGACCTTGTTCTTCGCCGACCCCGAATCGTTCGCGCTGATGGGCTACTACTTCGATGACTGGCCGCGCGGCCAGTACTTCACGCACACGCTGGTGGGTACGCGCGCGGGCGGTGCCATCGCCGCGGCATGGGCGGTGATGAACTACCTTGGCCACGAAGGCTACCTGCGCGTGACCGAGCGCGTGCTCGCGACGCGGCGCGCGATGCAGCAGGGGCTCGACGCGCTGGGCCTGCCCACCTTGGGCCGGCCCGAGCTGTCGATCTTCGCCTTCGGCTCGCCCACGCGAGACATGGGCGCGATCGGCCGCGGCCTGACCGAGCGCGGCTGGACCGTGGGCTACGTGCAGCAGCCCGCGGGCATCCACCACATGCTGAACCTCACGCACGAGCCCGTCGTCGGGCAGTACCTGGCCGATGTGGCCGCGGTGCTGCAGGATCCGGCGACGCTGGCGAGCGGGACCGTGCCCGAGGTGAAGGCGCAGTACTGAGGCGCAATGTTCAGCCCTCGCCCATGCCCATGGCGGGGTCGCTGACCGAATGCCGGCCCGTCTCGACGCGGCCCGCGAAACGGCGCGCCCAGGCCGCGTCGGCGTCGCAGGTGACGGCGAAGTCGTACCAGGCGCCGCTCGACGCCAGGTCCCAGTGCTGCTCGGCCTTGCCGCCGGGCTGCACGGTGGCGGTCCATGGGCCGTCCTCGCGGTAGGCCTTGGCGCGCACCGTGAACCTGCAGGCTTTGGCGCCCGTGTTGCGCATCTCGAGGTAGACGTTGCCGTTGGCGATGTCGTAGCACACGCGCACTTCGGGGCCCGGCGCATCGGCGGCGCGCAGGCTGCCGAGGTCGCCCTTGAAGTGGCGGTGGAAGCCGTTCGGCCCGAGCACCCAGAGGTCGTAGAAACCGCTGTTGTCGCGCCCGGCCATCCAGAGGTCGTCGAGCGTCTTGCCGGGCTCGACCATGTAGCGGCGCGGCAGCCGGTCGAGGTTGAGCTTGTCGTACACATGGAACACCGCGGCCGCCGTGCCGGTGTTCGCCATCAGCAGCTGCACCGTGCCGTCGAGCGGCGCCACGCGCGCGCTGGTGTGCAGCTCGTACGGCAGCGCGCGCGAGGGCCGCGTGCCGGTGGCCTGGCGCGGCAGCTGCGGGTCGAGCGGCAGCGGCACCTGCGCCAGCTTCTCCTGGTTGATGCGGATCTGGTCCGCCTCGTCGCGGCTTGCGCGGCCGGTGAGCGCGGGCAGGGGCTCGTCGTTGGGGTTGGCGAAGTTGAAGGCGCTCGTGAGGTCGCCGCACACCGCGCGGCGGAACGCGCTGATGTTGGGCTCCTGCACGCCGAAGCGGGCCTCGATGAAGCGCAGCACCGAAGTGTGGTCGAAGGCCTGCGAATTGACCCAGCCGCCGCGGCTCCAGGGCGAGATCACGTACATCGGCACGCGCGGGCCGGGGCCGTACACGCGGCCGTCGGGCTTGGGCTGCCGGGTGCTGCCGATCGGCGCGGGCTGGGTGAAGTACTCGGGAAGCATCGCGCTGTCGGACAGCGTGGTCTTGCCGGCGTAGCTGCCGTCGCCGTTCACCGAGGGCGGCGAGGGCGAGGGCAGGTGGTCGAAGTAGCCGTCGTTCTCGTCGAAGTTGACGATCAGCACGGTCTTGCTCCAGACCTCGGGCACGGCGGTGAGCGCGTCCAGCACCTCCTGCACGAACCAGGCGCCCTGCACCGGGCTCGACGGCCCCGGGTGCTCGCAGTAGATCGACGGCGCGCTCATCCAGGCGACCTGCGGCAGCGTGCCTTCGCGCACGTCGCGCCGGAAGGCGTCGAGATAGTCCTCGGGCTTGGTGCCGGGCAGCGTGTTCGCGATGCCCTTGTAGAGCGGGTTCTTCGCATCGTCGGTGCTGCGGTCGTAGGCCTTGTAGGGCAGCGGCTGGCCGGTGTCCGCATAGGGCGTGTTGGGTTCGCCGCCGCTCGACACCGGATAGCCCGAATCGAGGTTGGCCTGACGGAACTGACGAAACGCGCCGAGCATGTTGTCGCCCCACTCGTCGGGCATGTTCTGGTAGCTGATCCAGCGCACGCCGGCGTCTTCGAGCCGCTCGGCATAGGTCTTCCAGGTGTAGCCCACGTTCGGCGAATCGGGCAGGCCGCTGATCCAGTCCCACTCGTTGGTCACGAAGGCGCGGTTGGAGGCGGTCGGTCCGTTGGTGCCGGTCAGGTGGAAGGCGCGGTTCGCGTCGGTGCCGGTGTGCATGCTGCAGTGGTAGGCGTCGCAGAGCGTGAAGGCATTCGCCAATGCGAACTGGAACGGGATCTCGGCCTCACGGTGGTAGCCCATCGACTTGCTGGTCTTGTAGCGGGCCCACTGGTGCATGCGTCCGCCGTCCCAGGCGTTCTGGCTGTCTGCCCAGTCGTGCGGCGTGCCGCCGTCACGCTGGGCGTTGCCCTTGGAGCTGTCGAGGTGGTAGGGCAGCACCGGCTTGCCGGTGGCGTCGCTCTGCTGCCAGACGCTCATGCCCCTGGGCAGCGGAATGGTGAAGCGGTCGCCGAAGCCGCGCACGCCCATGAGCGTGCCGAAGTAGTGGTCGAACGAACGGTTCTCCTGCATCAGGATGACGATGTGCTCGACGTCCTTCAAGGTGCCGGTCTTGTTGTTGGCGGGGATGGCGAGCGCGCGGCGGATGCTCGGCGGAAAGGCCGAGAGCGCGAGCGCGGCAGCACCGGTGGTGGCGGTGCCGGTGAGGAATCGGCGGCGGGTGCTCATCTCGGTCGTGCGCCTCACAGCTCGGCCAAGCCCATGGCGGGGTCGCTGACGGTGTGGCGGCCGGTTTCGACGCGGCCCGCGAAGCGACGCTGCCAGCCCGGGTCGGCATCGCAGGTCACGACGAAGTCGTACCAGGCGCCGCTCGATGCGAGGTCCCAGTGCAGCTCGGCCTTGCTGCCGGGTTGCACCGTGGCGGTCCAGGGGCCGTCGTCGCGGTAGGCCTTGGCGCGCACCGTGAACTTTGCGGCGCTGCCGCCGCCGTTGAGCATCTCGAGGTACACGTTGCCGTTGGCGATGTCGTAGCACACGCGCACTTCGGGCACCGCGGCGCCCCCGGCGCGAACACGGCTCAGGTCGCCCTTGAAATGGCGATGGAAGCCGTTGGGGCCGAGCACCCAGAGGTCGTAGAAGCCGCTGTCGTCGGCCATGGCGTTCCATGCGTCGTCGAGCGTCTTGCCGGGCTCGAGCATGAAGCGGCGCGGCAGGCGGTCGAGGTGCAGCTTGTCGTAGACATGGAACACGGCCGCGGCGGTGCCGGTGTTGGCGAACACCAGCCGCACCGTGCCGGCGACCACGTCGCTGCGCGCGCTGGTGTGCAGCTCGTAGGGCAATGCGCGCGAAGGGCGCGTGCCGGTGGCCTGCCGCGGCAGTTGCGGATCGAGCGGCAGCGGCACCTGTGCGAGCTTCTCCTGATCGCTGCGCAGCTGGTCGGCCGCGCTGCGCGTGGTGCGGCCCGCGAGCGTGGGCAGGGGCTCGTCGTTGGGGTTGGCGAAGTTGAAGGCGCTCGTGAGGTCGCCGCACACCGCGCGGCGGAACGCGCTGATGTTCGGCTCCTGCACGCCGAAGCGGGCCTCGATGAAGCGCAGCACCGAGGTGTGGTCGAAGGCCTGCGAATTGACCCAGCCGCCGCGGCTCCAGGGCGAGATCACGTACATCGGCACGCGCACGCCGGGGCCGTACACGCGACCGTCGGGCGCGGGCTGGCCGGTGGTGCCCGGCGGCCTCGGGTGGTTGAAGTACTCGGGTGCGAGCGCCTCGGCCGGCAGCGTGGTCTTGCCCGCGGGCGTGCCGTCGGGATTGATCGAGGGCGCGGCCGGCGAGGGGTAGTGGTCGAAGTAGCCGTCGTTCTCGTCGAAGTTGATCAAGAGCACCGTCTTGCTCCACACCTCGGGCACGGCGGTGAGTGCATCGAGCGTTTCCTGGATGTACCAGCCGCCCTGCACCGGGCTCGACGGCCCCGGGTGCTCGGAATAAGTGGCGGGCGCGATGAGCCACGACACCTGCGGCAGCTTGCCGGCCTTGATGTCCTGGCGGAACTGTTCGAGGAAGCCGCCGTCGCCCATGGTGTTGGCGATGCCTTTGTAGAGCGGATTGCCCGCATCGTCGCTGGCCGGGTCGTACACGGGCGAGGCGACGCTCGAGCTGTTGCTGACAGGCTTGCCCGAGGCCTCGTTGGCCAGGCGGTATTGCTTGAAGCCCGCGAGCGGGTTGTCGCCGAAGTTCTCGGGCATGTTCTGGTAGACGATCCAGCTGACCTTGGCCTCCTGCAGGCGTTCGGGGTAGGTCTTCCATTCGTAGCCCCTGGCCGAGCTGTCGATCGAGTCCCATTCGTTGTTCACCGTGGCCACGCCCGCGCCCGTCGGGCCGTTGGTGCCGGTCCAGTGGAACATGCGGTTCGAGTTGGTGCCGGTGTGCATGCTGCAGTGGTAGGCGTCGCAGAGCGTGAAGGCATTGGCCAGCGCGAACTGGAACGGCAGCTCGGGTTCCTTGTAGTAGCCCATGGCCGCGTTGGTCTTGTAGCGCGCCCATTGCCAGGTGCGGCCGCCGTCCCATGCGTCCTGGCCGTCGTTCCACGAGTGCGGCGTGCCGCTCACGCGCTGGGCATTGCCCTTGGCGCTGTCGAGGTGGTAGGGGAGCACGGGCTTGCCGGTGGCGTCGCTCTGCTGCCAGACGTTCATGCCCTTGGGCAGCGGAATGGTGAAGCGGTCGCCGAAGCCGCGCACGCCCATGAGCGTGCCGAAGTAGTGGTCGAACGAGCGGTTCTCTTGCATCAGGATGACGATGTGCTCGACGTCCTGGATGGTGCCGGTCTTGTTGTTGGCGGGGATCGCGAGTGCGCGGCGGATGCTCGGCGGAAAGGCCGAGAGCGCGAGCGCGGCGGCACCGGTGGTGGCGGTGCCGGTGAGGAATTGGCGGCGGGAGGGCATGGTCATCGGAATGCGTCCTGGGCGTTGTTCTTGAATCGATTCCGGACGCATTCAGGGGGCGCAGCGCATCACCGGCTCGGGCGTGGCGGGCGGATTGGGCACGGGTTCCGGGGTGCCGGGGTTGCCCACGACGGGCGGGCCGCCGAAGAAGCCGCCGCCACCACCGCCGCCGCCGCCGCAGGCGGACAGCAGGCAGGCCAGCAGGAGCGCCGGGACGACGCGTGGCAGGTGCGCAGGGAGAGAGCGTTGTTGCATGGTGGCTTTCCTTCTTGGGGTTGTGTTCCTGGTGCTCAGGGCGCGAGCGTCGACAGCGGCTGGCCCGACTTGAAGATGCTCGCGAGCTCGTCGGCCGTGAGCGCGCGGTGCCAGATCGCGACGTCGTCGAAGTCCATCGCGCCGCGCGGCGAGCGGGTCTCGCGCTGGTAGTACTGGCCGGTGCCGTCCTCGTTGAGGCCGATGCCGTTGCCGAGGCCGCCGAGCTGCGCGACGAGCTCGGCGTTCAGCGTGGCGCTGCCGGTCTGCGCGGCGCGTGCCGCATCGAACACGTAGGGCGTCATGCGCAGGTTGGCCTTGTCGATGACCACCGCCACGTAGGCCCACTGGCCCGCGCTGATGCGGTAGCCGTTGCTGTCGGCGCGGGCGCCGCCGGTGCCGACGTTGAAGCGCAGTTCACAGCTGCCGAACAGGCCGATCGCCAGGCCGGCGTTGGCGCCGGTGGTGTAGTTCTTGTTCGCGATCACCGAGGCGCCGTTGCTCACGCCCTGGCTGCAGGTGGCGTCGGTGCGCAGCCAGAAGCCGATGGTGAAGGCGGTGGCTGCGGGCGACGTCGCGACGTCGGTGGCCTGCAGCAGCCGATGGCCTGCGGTGCCGTTGGCGTTCTTCACGCTGCTGTCCACGCGCAGTGCCTTGCCCTGGTGGGGTGCCTCGAAACCGTCGTCCACCAGGCTGGCGCCATCGGCGTCGGCGGCCCACGGTGCGAGCGTCGAGGCGCCCCGCAGGTCCGTGGCCGGAAGCCCGTCGAACGGGTAGTAGTTCGCCAGGCCGTTGCGCAGCGTGGGCGCGAGCGTGACGGGCTTCACGTAGGCGATCCGTGCCTGCAGGGCGAGGCGGGCCTTGCCGGCCACCACCGTGTAGTCGAAGCTGTAGAGACCGTCGCTGTCGGCTTCGATCGGGTCGGTGTAGGCGGTGGCGCCGGCAGCGAGCGTGGCCACCAGCCTGCCGTCGCGCAGCACCTGCACGGCTGCATCGGCATCGCCCGACAGCGTCCACGAAAGCTGGATGCTGTTGCGGTCGGGGCCGGCTTTCGCCGTGAGGCTGCGCAGCGCCGTGGCGGCTTGCAGCGCCTGTCCGTTGAAGCGGTAGGCACCGTCGTCGATCGGCACGCCGAGGTGGTGCAGCACGGTCGGCGCGATATCGGTAGCCGCGGCAAGCCGCGCGAGCGCGCCGAAGTCGGCGGGCGCTGCCTCGCCGGCGGCGGGCAGTGCAGCCAGTGCCTTGTTGCTGGCGACGAAGATGGTCTTCTCGCCGAGCGCCTGCACGCCCGTGGCAGCGCCGAAGGCGTCGAGGCCGTGGCCGGTGGTGAGCAGCACGAGCCAGTCTTCGTTCGCATCGTTGGTGCTGCGCCGGGCGATGCGCGCGAGCAGTTCGCCCACCGCGGCCGCAGTGGCCGAGACCGCGCGCCGGTAGCCTTCGCTGCGCAAGCCGTCGGCGGCTGCGGCGGCGGGCGCGCCGTACTGCGCGACGAGCAGGTCGTAGCCCTCGTCGATGAGCTGGCCGGTGCGTGCCGTCACGCAGGCATCGGCGCCCGCGCAATCGACGCTGGCGTCGAGCGTGCCGCGCTCGCCGGCGAGCAGTGCGGCATACGAGGCGTCGGATGCCACCGCCGCCGTGAGGTAGGCCGCGCCGGCCTTCTGCTTCGCGAACGCGAAGACCGAGGGGGCGAGCGTGGCGTCGATGCGCTGGTCGGGCGTGTCCCATCGCACCGCATGGCGCTGTACCCAGGTGCCGGTCACGAGCGTGGCCCAGCCCGGATGGCCGGTGGTGCGCTGCTCGGTCGGGGTGCCGTTGGCGCCACCGGTCCAGGCGGGTGCGAGCGTCAGGCCCTGCAGCGCGGGCGCCTTGCCCTCGGCGATCGCATCGCGCAGCGCGGCGTGCGTGAGCCCGTCGATCGTGACGACCAGGGCCTTCGGGCCGCTCTTGCCCTGGTTCGTGGCCGGCGGTGGGTTGTCGTGGTCCGAGCCGCCGCCGGCCGCGGGCGGCAGGACGATCGGCGCGAACGCGCCACCGCCTGCGCCACCGCCGCCGCAGGCAGCGAGCGCGATCGCCGCGGCGAGCGGCAGCAGCCAGTCGCGTGGCGACCGGCGGATTGGAAGGGGATGGGAAGAGCGCGATGGAAAACGCGGACGCATGGAGGACCCTGGGTGTTCTTCGAGGTGGGTGTCGCGCAAAAAAAAGTGCCCTGAAGGCACGAGCGCGGACAGCCGCGAAGACTAGGGAATCCCCGTGACGCTGGAATGAAGCGACGGTGACAAAGCGGGCACCCGCATGGCGGCGCCCGAGGGGGAATGCCCCCTACGTCTCGTTGCTGATGCCGCTGGAGACGTGGCCCGCGGGCACGTGGCGCGCCGCGGCATCGACGTGGCCGGTCTGGTCGTCGAAGAAGAAGTCGGGTTCGAACTCGCGCAGGAACTCGCCCTTCGGCAGGCCGCCGAGGAACATGGCCTCGTCGACCTTGATGTTCCAGTTCATCAGTGTGCGGATCGCGCGCTCGTGCGCGGGGGCGCTGCGTGCGGTGACGAGCGCGGTGCGGATGCGCATCTGCGCATTGCCGGCCAGCTGCAGCCGGTGCAGCGCGGCGAGCAGCGGCTTGAACGGGCCTTCGGGCAGCGGCAGGTCGGCCTTGCTGAGTTCGTGCGCCTGGAAGGCATCGAGGCCCTCGGCCTGGAACACGCGCTCGGCTTCGTCGGAAAACAGCACGGCATCGCCGTCGAAGGCAATGCGCACTTCATTGGGCCAGGCATCGCTGGCCTTGACCGATTCGACCAGCACGCGCGCGGCCGGAAAGCCCGCGTTGAGCGCCTCGCGCACGTCCTCGGCATTGACCGAGAGGAACAGGTGCGCGCGCAGCGGACGCAGGTAACCGAAGGGCGGCCGGCCCTGCGTGAACACGCCGCGCTGCAGCTTGATGCCGGCCATCGTGCTCGAGCGGAAGATGCGCATGCCCGAGACCGGGTCGTTGCGCGACAGGATCACCACCTCGACGCGCTGCATCCCGTCGTCGTTGAAGCGCAGCAGCTTGCGGATCAGCGAGTACGCGATGCCCGGCGCGGCCGGCACGTCGAGCCGATCGAGCTGCAGTTTCATGTAGCCCGCGTCGTCGCCCGACTCGAACACCAGGTTTTCTTCTTCGAGGTTGAAGAGGGCGCGCGAGGAGATCGCGACCACGAGCTTGTCTTCGAGGGTGACGGGCATCGGAGCGGTTATTTGACGAACTGGTTGAGCTGGATGATAGGCAGCATCACCGCGAGCACGATCAGCATGACCACGCCGCCCATCGCCACGATCAGCAGCGGCTCGAGGATGGTGGCCAGGTGCATGGCGCGGCGCTGCACCTCGGCACCGAGCTGGTTGGCGGCGCGCTGCAGCATCAGCGGCAGCGTGCCGGTCTGTTCGCCGAGCCGCGCGAACATCGAGACCAGGCCGGGGAAGCGCTTCTTCTGCGCCAGTGCCGACGCGAGCGGTGCGCCTTCGCGCACCAGCACCAGCGCATCGAGCGCGTCGGCGCGCATGGCGCGGTTGCTCAGCGTTTCGGAGGCGGCCTGCAGCGCGCGCAGGATCGGCACGCCCGCGGTTGCGAGCATCGCGAGCGTGCTCGCGAAGCGCGCCGCGTTGTAGCCGCGCGCGAGCTTGCCCACGAGCGGCAGGTTGAGCCAGGCCGCATCGAACTTCAGGCGAAACGCCTCTTGCGCCAGGGCGATTCGCGCGGCGATGGTGGCCAACACCACGCCGCCGAACATCCACCATCCATAGCTGCGCACCGCGGCGCTCAGCGAAAGCATCACGGTGGTGAGAAAGGGCAAAGAGCGCTTGGTGCCTGCGAACACCTGCGCCACCTGCGGCACGACGTAGCTCACGAGGAAGATCACGATCACGATCGCCACCAGCGTGACGATGGCCGGATAGAGCGCCGCGCCGACGAGCTTCTGCTGCAGCGCCTGCCGTTCCTCGAGGTCGTCGGCGAGCCGGTCGAGCACGAGGCCGAGGTTGCCGCTCTGCTCGCCCGCGCCGATCACGGCCGTGTAGATGGGCGAGAACTCGCGCGGATGCGCGGACAGGGCGCGCGCGAACGGGGAGCCCGCATTGACCTCGGCGCGCAGCGACGCGACGAGGTTGCGCTGCGCCTCGGACTCGGCTTCGTCGGTGAGTGCGGTCAGCGCGCGCTCGAGCGGCAGGCCCGAGGACACGAGGCCCGCGAGCTGCCGCGTCCAGACCGCGAGGCCGGTGGAATTGAAGACGCGCTTGCCGCCACCGAGCCAGCGCGCGAGGCCGGTGCGTTGGCCGTTGGCGTCGAGCGCCTCGCCGCCCACCGGCTTGACCGACAGCGGGATGAGCGACTGCGCGCGCAGCATGCTGCGTGCGCTGCGCGCGGTGTCGGCCTCGAGCACGCCTTCGCGCGACTGGCCGGCGGCATCGATGGCTTCGAAGGAATAGGCGGGCATGGCGGCGAGCGGCTGTCTATTCGCGCGTCACGCGCAGCAGCTCGGCGCGCGAGGTGATGCCGGCCTCGACCAGCCGCTCGCCGTCGTCGCGCATTGAGCGCAGTCCGCCGCGCGTGCCGGCTTCGAACAGCGCGCTCTCGGCGGCCTTGCCGTGGATGAGCGCCTGCACCTCGTCGTCGGCCACCAGCAGCTCGAAGATGCCGGTGCGGCCCTGGTAGCCGGTCTGGCCGCAGATGTCGCAGCCGGTACCTGCGCAGGCGGTGCAGACCTTGCGCACGAGGCGCTGCGCGAGCACGCCGAGCAGCGACGAACTCAGCAGGAACGGCTCCACGCCCATGTCGGTGAGCCGCGTGACGGCGCTGACCGCGTCGTTGGTGTGCAGCGTGGCGAGCACGAGGTGGCCGGTGAGCGAGGCCTGGATCGCGATCTGCGCGGTTTCGAAGTCGCGGATCTCGCCGATCATGATCACGTCCGGGTCCTGCCGCAGGATCGCGCGCAGTGCCTTGGCGAAGGTGAGCTCGATCTTGGCATTGATCTGCGTCTGGCCCACGCCCGGCAACTCGTACTCGATCGGGTCTTCCACCGTCATGATGTTGCTGCGGCTCGCGTCGAGCCGCGCCAGCGCCGCGTAGAGCGTGGTGGTCTTGCCCGAGCCCGTGGGGCCGGTCACGAGGATGATGCCGTGCGGCTGCGCGATGAGCTTCTCGAAGCGGTCGAGCGTGTCGCCCTGCATGCCCACCGATTCGAGCGTGAGCTTGGATTCGGTCTTGTCGAGCAGTCGCAGCACCGCGCGCTCGCCGTGCGCGCTTGGCAGCGTGGAGACGCGCACGTCGACCGCGCGCGTGCCGATGCGCAGCGAAATGCGCCCGTCCTGCGGCAGCCGCTTCTCGGAGATGTCGAGGTCGGCCATGATCTTCAGGCGCGAGATCAGCGCCGCGTGCAGCGCGCGGTTGGGCTGCACCACTTCGCGCAGGGTGCCGTCGATGCGAAAGCGCACGGACGAGGTGCGCTCGTAGGGCTCGATGTGGATGTCGCTCGCGCCGTCGCGCGCGGCCTGCGTGAGCAGCGCGTTGAGCATGCGGATGATGGGTGCGTCGCCCGCGCTTTCGAGCAGGTCTTCGACCGCGGGCAGCTCCTGCATCATGCGCGAGAGGTCGGCGTCGCTCTGTACTTCGCTCACCACCGCGGCGGCGCTCGATTCGCCCTGCGCGTAGGCGGCGCTGATGCGCTGCGCGAGCGGGCCGGGGTCGAGCACCTCGAAGGCATGCACGCCGTACTTGCGCGCGACCTCGCCGAGCGCGCTGCGCGAGGGCTGGCGCGACATCCAGAGCGTGCGGCGGCCGTCGTCGGCTTCCTCGAGCAGCAGCTGCTGGCTGCGGGCGAACGCGTAAGGCAGGGGATGGCGCATGGCGGTGTCGGTGGGCGTCAGGGCAGTTCGCGCGCGGAGCTCGGATCGGACGTCGGCGGCAGCGCGCCGCGCAGCGGGCCGGGGCGCAGCGTGCGGGTGTCGGCTGCGGGCTCGGGCGGCGGAATGAGCCGCGTGCCGTTGATGCCGCCATGGCCGCCGCTCTGGCGCGCCGCCGGGGAAGGCAGCGGCACTTCGGGCAGCACCGGCGCCGAATCGACGCCGCGCAGCATGATGTTGTCGGTGTTGGGCTGCGTCTGCTGCTGCAGGCCGCGGATCTCGCCGTAGCGGTCCTGCGCGAAGGCTTCGGTCGACGCGCCGTCGCGCATGACCACGGGCCGCAGGAACATCATGAGGTTGCTCTTGACCCGGCTGCGAATCTCGTTCTTGAAGAGGTTGCCGAGCACCGGGATGTCGCCCGCCAGCGGCACCTTCTCGACGGTGTTGCTGTAGTCGTCCGACAGCAGGCCGCCGAGCATGACGAGGCCGCCGTCTTCGACCAGCACGTTCGTCTCGATCGCGCGCTTGTTGGTGGTGGGGCCGTTGGGATTGTTGATGGTGTTCCCGGCGACCGTGGAGATCTCCTGGAAGATGGTCATCTTCACGGTGCCGTTCTCGTTGATGGTCGGCCGCACGCGCAGCGTGAGGCCCACGTCCTTGCGCTCGACGGTGGTGAACGGGTTGATGCCCACCGAGCCCGAGGTGCTCGCATACTGGCCGGTGACGAAGGGCACGTTCTGGCCGATGACGATCTTGGCCTCTTCGTTGTCGAGCGTGAGCAGGTTGGGCGTCGACAGCACGTTGGCATCGCCGTCGCTGTTGAAGAAGTTGGCGATGGCGCCGAGGATGTACTGCCCGCCGATCTTGCCGGCGATGCCGAGGTTCAGGCCCGACGAGGGCCGGATGCCGGCCACGTCGCGTGTGGCCAGCGCTTGCGTGAGCGCGAGGAGGTTGGCGCCCGAGAGGCTCGAGTTGGTGCCGATGACCGCGTTGTTGCCGAGCGCGCTTTGCCATTGCACGCCGAAGTTGGCCGCCTTGTCGGCGCGCACCTCGACGATCAGCGCCTCGATCATGACCTGCGCGCGCCGGCCGTCGAGCCGGTCGATCACGGCGCGCATCTGCCGGTATTGCGGCTCGGGCGCGGTGATGATGAGCGAGTTGGTCGAGGGGTCGGCCTGGATCTGGCCGCCGGTCGAGGGCTGGTTGGCATTGTTGAGCGGCGCATTGGCGGCCGGCGAGCCGCTCTGGCCATTGAGGCCGACCGGCAGGGCCTGGGGCAGGTTCGCTTGCGGCTGCGGCGCGCCGCCGGCCGCACCGGCAGCGCCCGGCGCCCCCGGCATGCCGGGCATCTGGTTGGCGGCCATGGCCGCACGCAGCGTGGCCGCGAGGCGCACCGCGTCGGCGTTCTTGAGATACACCACATAGATGTTGCCGGCCGCGCCGTTGCTGCTTTCGGTGGGCGGCCGGTCGAGCTTCTCGACCAGCGTTCGCACCAGCGCGGTCCGCGCGCGGTTGGCCGCGCGCAGGATCAGCGAATTGCTGCGCGGGTCGGCCAGCAGCGTGGTGCGGAAAGAGGTGTCGGCCCGGCCCGGGGCGGGCGCGCCCGGCGCACCCGCGCCGCTGCCGTCGACCAGCCGCGTGATCAGCGGCACCATGTCGGTGGCGATCGAATGCTTGAGCGGAATCACCTCGATGTCGGATGCGTCGGGCACGTCGAGCGCCGCGATGATCCGTGCGAGCCGGCGCATGTTGCCCGCGTAGTCGGTGATCACGAGGGAGTTGTTGCCGGGGTTCACGTTGATCGTGTTGTTCGGCGGGATCAGCGGCCGCAGCACCGGCAGCAGGCTGTTCGGCGATTCGTGGTTGAGCCTGAAGATCTGCGTGACGATCTGGTTGTCGGCCACCGAGGCACCGGGCGTGGCGGTGCTGACGACCTGGGTCTGCAGCTTGGCCTCGGCTTCGGGCACGATCTTGTAGAGCCCTTCGGCCTCGACCACCGCGAAGCCCTGCAGCCGCAGCGCCGAGGCGAACTGGTTGAACGCGGCCATCGGCGCCAGTGGGCGGTCGGTGACGAGGTTCATCGTGCCTTTGACGCGCGGGTCGACCACCACGTCGCGGCCCGTGACCACCGCCATGGTGCGCGCCACGGCCTCGATGTCGGCATTGGCGAAATTGAGCGTGATGGGTTCGCCGCGCCGCGGCGCGCCGGTGCCGCCCGCTTGCGCGAAGGCCGGCGGCACGGCCTGCACGAGGGTGGCGGCGATCAGCATCTGCGCGGCGAGTGCAACGATGCCGAGCGTGGTCGGTGGCTTCTTCATGATCAACCCAGGGTGATGATCGAACGCGCGTTGTCGCGGCGTCCGATGATGTTCAACAAATTGGAGAGCGCGTCCTCGCGCCCCGCTGCAGCGCTCGCTTCGCCGTTGAAGCGGAAGGCGGTGCCGTTCCAGCTTCCGCTGCCGTTGAGCAGCAGGCTGCCGTCGCGCGTGTTCAGCAGCAGCGTGGGCCGGTTGCCGCCTTCGAGCGTGAGGCGGTAGCTGCCCAAGGGCTTGAGGGTAGACAGGCTTGATGAAACGTCGGTGGCATCGAGCGTGGCCTGGCCCGCAATGCGCAGCGCCGGCCCGTCCCACTGCAGCGCGAGCCCCCGCGTCGAGAGGTCGAATGTGCCTTCGAGCCGGAGCGTGTTCCACGGCGCGCCGAGCCCGGCCAGCAGGCTCGCGGGCCAGCGCGAGCTGCCGTCGCCCCATTGGAGCTGCATGCCGTCGGCGCGCGGGCTGGCCTGGAGCTGCAGCGGCCGCGCCGCGCAGCAGGGCAGGTCGAGCGCGGCGGACAGGCCGCCCCAGCCCGGCCGCATGCGCCAGTTGAGCAGGCCCGGCAGCGAGACCGCCTCGGTGCCGCCCGCACCGCTCGCGAGCACCACGGCCGCGGTGCCGTTCCAGACCGTGCCGCGCGGATTGACGAGCAGCAGCCGACCCTGGCTCCAGTTCGACAGCCCCGCGGCGAGCCAGCGTGCGGGCGCGAACAGCACTAGCGCGACCAGCGCACCGATCACGATGCCGAGCAGGGCCCAGCGCCAGCCGCGCCGTGGCGACGATTCGGAAAGGGGAGCGCGCGTCAGCATGGCATCGGGTTCAGCAAGCCTGGCTCATCGGGCGGCGGGCAGCGCCATCACGAAGGTGCCTTCCCAGCGCACGGCCGGCGCGCCGGGTTCTTTGCGGCCGGCGGCCGGCGGCGCAGCGGCGGTGCGCGTGAGATGGGCTTCGCGCGGCACGGCATGGGCATTGCCGCGCGCCTGCGTGAGCCACTGCGCGACCGCATCGGCGGGCGCGGCGCGCAAGGTGATGGTGGCCGCGCCGTCGCCGCTCGCGGTCATGAGCTGTGCATTGCCGCCGAGGCTCTGGCGCACCGAGGCGTCGAGCGCGCGCAGTGCATCGTCGCGCGTGAGGCGGGGCTGGGCCTGCAGCGCCTTGGCGCGCGCCTGCAGGCTCGCCATCTGCTGCAGCTGTGCGTCGAGCTTTGCATGCTCGGTGCGCGCTGCCGCCAGCGTGCGCAGCGCGGGGGCCAGGCCGAGCCACCACAGCAGCGCGAGCGCGACGAGGCTGGCCGCGATGGCGACCATGCGCCGCTCGCGCGGCGCGAGCGCGGCCCATCGGGCGCGAATCTGTTCGCCGGCGCTCATCGCGCGGCCTCCGCCTGCACCAGCAGGAGATCGCCTTCGGCGCGCACGCTGTAGCCGCGCGGGCCCATGGTGCCCGCGAGGCGGGAGAGTTCAGGCGGCTGCAGGGCCAGGCCGCGCAGGCGCAACTGGCCGGCGCTGAAGTCGATGGCGGTGGGAATGCGGCCCGGCGGCAGGTTGCCCGCGAGCGCGCCGATCATGGGTTCGAGGTCGCTGCCGGCGACGTCGCCCACGGCCTGCTGCAGTGCCGCGACTTCGCGCGCCATCTGCAGCGGTGCATCGACCACGAGTTTCACGGACGGGAAGGTCTGGGTCAGCATGGTGTTCACGGCCTGGCGCTTGGCATCGAGGGCTTGCCGTTCCTTCCAGGCCCAGGCATTGAGGCCGACCAGTTGGACCAGCAGCAATGCGGCGAGGCCCCAGCGTGCGGCGCGAAACTCGGGTGCGTGGCGCAGCGTCTGGAGCAGCGAAGCGAACTTTTTGCCGGCGCGGGCGCGGCCGGTGGCGGCGAGGTCGAACTGCGCGAGCTCCCATGGCGAGCGTGTGGCCTGGAGCCAGCGCTGCGGCGCCTGCACGATCGGCAGCCGGCGCTCGAGCAGATGTTCAGCGGCTTCGGCGACGGCGGGTTCGGCGGTGATCACGGCCGTGTCGAGCGGCAGGCTGCCCGAGAGCGCAAGGCCGGCACCAGCGAGCGGCAGCGACACCACGCCATCGGCATCGCACACCGTGAGCGTGGGCGCATCGGCCTCGCCCGTGACCTGCAGCAGCGGCGGGGCATCGGGCGGCTGCGGCGTGAATTCGGGAACGATGCGCACGACGCGCCGGCCGGTGGATTCGAGGCCCTGCACGAGTCCGCGCAGCCAGATGCGGTTGCAGGCCGCGACCCAGACCGGCACGCCGGCCTTGGCTTCGGGTTCGAGCGCGAAGTGCAAGGTCTCCGGCTCGTCGAGCAGGTGTTCCTCGAGCAGGCCGTCGAGCACGGCGCGCAGTTTCGACGCGCTCCCCATGCTGCCCTTGGGCAGCGTGGCGCGATGCCACGAGAGCGCCGCGGCAGGAATGCCGAGCGCGACTTCGGCGCCGGCAGGCAGCAGCGCGCGCAGTGCGCGGCCATGGTCGCGCAACGCGATGCCGTCGTCGCCCGCCTGGGCCCAGTCGTACTCGCCCGCGGCATCCGCCGGGGGGAGGGGGGCAATGAGCAGCAGCGGAGTCATTTCGAATTCGGAAGGGCCGGTGATTGTAGGCGCGCGCACTGTGAAAGCGCTACTTTTTCGATAGCTGATAACCCAGGTGTGGCGCGCGCTGGAAGGTTAATCAATGCAAAAAAATGTGGGAGCGAAACCCCGCTTCAGGGTTTGGCCTGCGCCGCTGCCGCGAGGCCGGCACCGCGATGGCGCCAGATGGTCTTGACGGTGTTGCCGTCGCGTTGCAGCAGCGAGCGCTCGTCGACCCAGGTGCGGTCGATGCGCAGCCGGCCATGGACCTCGAAGTACTGCGTCTTCACGTCGTGCTGGGCGGCATTGAATTGCGAGCCGACGTTGGGCAGCACGCCGTTGGCCTCGGAGATCTGGCGGAAGAACGCGCGTGTGCGCTTCTCGACCACCTGGCGTGCGTCGCTGATGCTCAGCGATGGCAGGCTGGCGCTGATGGCCTCGGCGCTCGCGGTATTGATGTTGAGCCGCGTGCGCACCGGCAGGACCGTGACATAGGGCTCGAGCGCGGCCACGGTCGAGGGCGAGAGCCCGAGCCATGTGAGCTGCGACATTTCCTGCGGCATCAGGGGGGCCGCGCCGCCATCGCCGCCGGCATCGGTGGCCGTCGCGCGCAGCAGCGAGGCGGTCATCGCATTGAGCTCGGAGGCTGGCAGGCCGAGGATGTTGAACAGCCTGGTGAACGTGGCGACACTGGCCGGCACCGGCTTGTTGCCGTCGACCAGCGACAGGATGTTGAGCTTGGACTGCGCGTCGACGATGCGGCCCGACAGAAAGGCGTCGGGAAGTCCTTCGAGGTTGTCGCTCGCTACGTTCTTCTCGGCCGACAGGAAGCTCGTGAGCCGCGCCTCGGCGAGCGGCACGGCCCAGGGTTCGGCCAGGTGGTCGGGCCCGCCGGTCATCGCGTCTTCGCGCAGGATGAGCCGTGACCAGTCGAGCGCGCCGACCAGCACCCATGCGGCCTGCACGCGGCCGCGCTCGGCGGCCTCGACCTCGGAAGCGCGCCATTGCTGCCAGAGTGCCGCGGCCGAGAAGGTCGCGACGAGCATCACGGTGAGCATGGCTGCGAGCAATGCGGCGCCATGCTGGCGCCGACGGTGCGCCAGGCCGTGGCGGTGCGCGCGCTTGAAAGACGTGCTCATGATGACCTTGGCGCGCCCACCGTGGGTTTGACCCAGTCGCGCGCGAGCATGCCCGCGAGTCCTGCGCCCGGCGAAAGGTTCAGCACCAGGCGCACGCCGTCCGGCATGTTCACTGTGGCCTGCAGCGGATTGGCGGGGTTGGATGGCGTGGCAGGCGTGGCCGGGAGTTCGCCGGCGGGCGTCCAGGCGTTCTCGCGAAAGTAGTAGAGCTGCCAGCTGTCGACCGGCATCAGCGCGACCTCGCCGCCGCTTGCTGCACCGCCATCCTGCGCCCAGGCGGCCGCCATGTTCCAGGCCTGCTGCCACTCGCCGCGCGTGGTGAAGGGCGGCGATTGCCAGCGTCGCCAGCGCGTGCCGTCAGGGCCGCTGCGCAGCGTCCAGGCCACCACCAGCACCGTCGGGGATGTCTCGTCGCCACCGCGCCGGGTGAGCCGGAGCACGCGGCCGTTCCAGTCGATGGGGCGCGTCTGCGCGAGCGCAGTGGCGGCGTCGAGGTCGGCGCTCCATTGCGCGAGCGTGGTCTGCAGCGTGAGCACCGCGTCGGCACGCTGCTGGTTCAATGTGGTGGCGCGCGACATGCTCTCGAGCCCGCGCCAGCTCACCAGCGCGAGCAGCGCCATGACGGCGATCGCCACCAGCAGTTCGATCAGCGTGAAGCCGCAAGGGCGGCGTGGAGCGCAAGGGCGCGCGGAGCGGCGGGACATCAGAAGCGGCCCACCACGGTGGAAACGCGCAGCACCGGCACATCGGCCTCGTCGCGCACCTGCACGTCGACACGCCGGAAGTTCGGGTTGAGGGTGGCGATGGTGGCGGTGGTGACGTTGAACGAGACGCCGGCCTGCACGCAGGTCGAACCCGCGTCGCCCACCGGCGGCATCTGCCGCGCCAGCCGCACCTTGGCGAGCTCGTTCTCGGCGCAGATGTCGGCCAGCAGCAGGTCGGATTGGCGCTGGGCATTGCGCGTGAGCGACATCGTGGCCTGCGAACCCGCCGCCAGCGCAAGCGCCACAATGCCGAGCGCGATCAGCACTTCGATCAGCGTGAATCCGCTGCAGCCGTGGGCGTGCCGCACGGGGTTCACTGATGCACCCTTGGCGCGGCGCTCATGGCGTGGACACGGTGAAAGGACGCAGGCCGTCCGTGGCGATGCGCAGTGCGCGCGGGGGCGGTCCTTCGGTCTGCAGCAGGATCTGCTGGGCCGCGATGATCGGATCGGGCCCCAGCTGGACGGCAGCGATGGGGGCGCCATTCGCCAGCGTCGGCTGCGCACTGATGCCGCTGGCAGTCCAGCCGTGGGGCAACGCATCGGGTGGCAGGCCCTCGAACACGAAACCGCCGCCCTCGACGAGGCGCCAGCGCACCGCGACGCCGCTCGCGCGCGACTGGGCGCGGGCCGACTCGAGCAGTGCGGCCAGGCGGTCGGCTTCGCGGTCGAGCCGGGCAGCGCTGCTGTCGCGCATGGCGAAGCTCACGCTTGCCGTGGCGATTGCGATGATCGCGATCACCACGATCAGCTCGAGCAGCGTGAAGCCGCGTCGATGCCTATTGCCAGCTGCCGATGTCGGCATTCTTGCCTTCGCCGCCGGCCTGGCCATCGGCACCGAGCGAGAGCACGTCGATCTCGCCTTTGATACCCGGATTCATGTATTGGTAGGGATGGCCCCAGGGATCGCTCGGCAGCTTCTCGACGTAAGGCTTCCAGTTCGGTGCGGCAGGACCGGCGGTGGGCCGCACGAGCAGCGCCTGCAGGCCCTGCTCGGCCGTGGGATAGCGCTGGTTGTCGAGGCGGTAGAGCTTCAGCGCCTGCATCAGGTTGTTGATGTCGGTGCGCGCGGCAGTCACGCGGGCATCGTCGGCGCGCTCGATCACGTTCGGCACGATCAGCGCGGCGAGCACGCCGATGATGACCAGCACCACCATCAGCTCGATCAGCGTGAAGCCGCGCTGGGCGGTGCGGATGGTCTCGTGAAGGATTTTTTTCATAACGGGAAGTACATGTCTCGGAAGGTCCGCTGCATGATAATCCGCGCCCATGACAAGTCCCTATTTCGCTGCACGCTGGCATGCCCCGGTTGCGACCACCGGCCTTTGGGCACTGGCCGCCGGAGCGGCCGTGTTCTGGGGGCTGCGGCTCGCGAGCCCGGCCGAACCCGTGGCCGCGGCGGCGGCGTTGCCGCGTGCGGTCGCTGCCGACGCCGACGCGATCGCACGGCTGTTCGGTGCGCTTCCGGCCGAGCAGGTGGCGCCCGAGGCGCCCGCGGCGGCAAGCCGCTTCGCGCTGTCGGGCGTGGTGGCCGACCCGTCCAATCGGGGCGCGGCATTGATCTCGATCGACGGCAAGCCGCCGCGCCCGTTCCGCGTCGGTTCGCGCGTCGGCGACAGCTATGTGTTGCAGTCGGTGGATGTGCGTGCTGCGACGCTCGGCACCAGTGTGGACGGGCCGGCGGCGTTCACGCTGCAGCTGCCCGTGCGTGCGCCGATCGCCGTCGGAAGCGCTCCAGCAGTGGTTCCGACGGTGCCGGCAAGCATGCCGGCGCCGGCGGCAAGGGCCGAGCCCGCGCCGTCGGAACAGGCGCCGGCGGGTCTGCTGCCGGCCACGATGCCGGCCGTTATCGCGCCGCCGCCCGGGCAGCAGCAGCCCGCGCAATAGCGATAGCCGGGCGGTATCGGCCGGGTGTCGGGCTCAGGCCTGCAGGAACAGGCGGTACGCCGGATTCGCGGTTTCTTCCACCCACGGATAGCCGAGCGTTTCGAGGAACGCCTCGAAGGCCGCGGCGTCGCTGGCCGGCACTTGCAGGCCCACGAGGATGCGGCCGTAGTCGGCACCCTGGTTGCGGTAGTGGAACAGGCTGATGTTCCAGTTCGGCCGCATCAGGCTCAGGAACTTGAGCAGGGCGCCCGGTCGTTCCGGGAAGATGAAGCGCAACAGGCGTTCGTCGTGCGCCAGGCCCGTGCGTCCGCCCACCATGTGCCGCAAGTGCTCCTTTGCGAGTTCGTCGTGCGTGAGGTCGAGCGCGTCGAAGCCGTGGGCGATGAAGGTTTGCGCAATCGTTGCCGATTCGCCGCGCGTCGATGTCGTCAGTCCGACGAACACATGGGCCTTTGCGGCATCGCTGATGCGGTAGTTGAACTCCGTGACATTGCGCAGGGCGCTGCCCGTCGAGCCTGCTTGCGCGAGCTCGATCGCCGGCATCTCGCCGACCAGTTCGCAAAAGCGGCGGAAGCTGCCGCGCTCTTCGGGAATCGTGACCGCGAACAGCGCCTCGCGTTCCTCGCCGACCTCTGCGCGCTCGGCCACGAAGCGCAAGCGATCGAAATTCATGTTGGCGCCGCACAAGATGGCCGCGTACGTTTCGCCTTGGCGGCCATGCTCGGCCACATACTGCTTGATCGCGGCGACCGCCAAAGCGCCCGCCGGCTCGACAATGCTTCGGGTATCGACGAAGACGTCCTTGATCGCCGCGCACACGGCGTCGGTGTCGACCGAAATGTAAGCGTCAACCAGGTTGCTCGCGATTCGGAACGTTTCCTCGCCCACAAGCTTGACCGCGGTGCCATCCGAGAACAGACCGACGTCCTGGAGGCTCACGCGTTCTTTTGCGGCAACGGACTGCATCATGGCGTCTGAGTCGTTCATCTGCACGCCAATGACCTTGATCTCCGGACGCAGCGCCTTGATGTAATTGGCCACGCCGGAGATCAATCCGCCGCCGCCGATCGCGACGAAGACGGCATCCAGCCGCCCTTGATGCTGGCGCAAAATTTCCATCGCAATGGTGCCCTGGCCGGCAATCACGTCGGGATCGTCGAAAGGATGCACGAACGTCAGGTTTTGCTGCGCCTGCAGTTCGATCGCGCGCAGGTAGGCGTCCGAATAGCTGTCGCCATGCAACAACACTTCGCCGCCAAATCCGCGCACTGCATCAATCTTTAAACGCGGCGTGGTGGCGGGCATGACCACCACCGCGCGCGTCCCAAGTTTGCGTGCCGCGAGCGCCACGCCTTGCGCATGATTACCAGCGGATGCACAGATGACCCCACTCGCCAGCTGCTCCGGTGAGAGGTGCGCCATCTTGTTATAGGCGCCGCGAAGCTTGAAGCTGAACACCGGTTGCTGGTCTTCGCGCTTGAGCAGTACCGTGTTTTGGAGCCGCTTACTAAGTGCATCGGCTCTCTCGAGTGCCGTCTCTGTTGCTACATCGTAAACGCGGGCATTCAGGATTTTTCTGAGATAGTCGGCGGGCGTTAGCGCCACAGGTTCATCGCGCACGTTTTTTCCAGGGGAGTTTTCAATTGCTAATGCACGATGATAAGAGGCATCGGGATTGCTTACGGATATGACATGCACACAAATGTCATAAATCTCTTCCAAAGGGCCCCAGCCGCTAACGATTCGGGTTTTTTGGAGCGCGCCTATCCCGCGATCCATACGTCCGCTGTTCGGCTAACAGATGGGCAAAATTTGTTATCAGTTTTTGTCAGTGACCTCGCTCGTGGACTAATGCAAGCAGAAGCTGCACGTGTGCAGCGAGGTGAAATTGGCCGGCCGACGTGGCAGGTGATGGGCAACAGGTTGCGTGCCCACATCCTTCCGCTGCTGGGTTCGGTGTCGGCGCACGAATTTGCGACTTCGGATGCACAGCGCTTGATCGATCACCTCGGGGAGCAGGGCTTCACGAGCACGACGATCGCGCAGTACCTCGTGTTGCTGCGAAAGGTGGTGATGCATGGCGTGAGCACAGGCGTGCTTCGAGATGCGCCACCTTTTCCGAAGGTCAAAGTGCGAAGCCAGCCGCGGGGTAGCTTCAGCGTTGCGGAATACCGCACAGTCGTGGCGGCCGCTCGCAGGCTGCGCGGGCATTCGCATCCGGTGCTCGACGAACTCGTTGCGGGAGAGCGTTTCTGGATTGCGCGGGAATTGCTTGTGATGCCCGAAGAACTGCCGTGGCTGATTCGCTGGATGGTCAATACCTTCGTGCGTCCGAGCGACATCAAGCTCATGAAGCACAAGCACATTGAAGTCGTGCGCGGCAAGCATGTCTATCTGCGCATGAACTTGCCCGAAACCAAACGCCACAGCCAGCCCATCGTGAGCCTGCGTCCAGCTGTGCGGGTTTACGAATGTCTGCTTGCGCACCGTCGCAAGGAGGGCACTGCGGCACCCGATGACTACATCTTCATGCCGCATCTCAAGAATCGCGAGCACGCTTTGGCGGTGCTCAACTTCCTGTTCCACTGGGCGCTCAAAGTCACACGACTCGAGAAGGGACCGTTGGGACAGGCGAGAACTCTGTATTGCCTGCGCCATACCGCCATCACTTTGCGGCTGCTGTATGGACAAGGCATCGACATGCTGACCTTGGCGCGAAATGCGCGCACAAGCGTGAACATGGTCGAACGTTTCTACGCATCGGTGCTGAGCGGAGAAATGAATGTGGGGCTGCTGCAAAGCAGGCGAGGCCGAACGAACTGAGAAAAGCCAAAAAGCCGCCCGGCTTTCGCAGGGCGGCTTGGATCTGACGCAACGTGAACTGGCGAGAGCCAGCATGGCGTCAGGTCGCGATCAGAACGCGTGGCGGATGCCGAAGTCGTAGCCCGTCGAGCTCTTCGGGGTGAACACGCCATCGGGGTTGTAGAACGCCGGGCCACCCACGGTGATGCTTGCGCCATCCTTGTTGTTCAGGCGCGCGACCGTCGCGTACAGCGCGGTGCGCTTCGACAGGTTGTGCACGTAGCCAAGCGCCAGCTTGTTCACCTTCGGCTTGATATCGTTGTTGAAGTCGAATTCACCGCCCGAGTAGGATGCGCGGATCAGACCGGCGCCTACGGGAACGGTCACGCCGAGCAGCCAGCCGGTGAATTTGCCAACCGTTTGCGAGTTGGCCGTATCCGCAAAGAAGTTGTCGCCGAACCTGCTCGTCTTAGGGATGAAGGCGCTGCCGAATTCGTTGCGACGACGGCTTTGCGACACCTTGCCGAACAACTTTGCGGGGCCGAAGTCATACGAAGCGCCGAGGTTCGCCGTGTTCAGTTTTTGGGTTGTGCCAGCAAAGTAGTTGTCATCCACCGTGAAGGTGCTGAGTGCCAATGCAACGTCCAGAGGGCCATTTGCGTAGCCCAGACGACCGCCGATGTAGCGACCGGTGCGGCTATCCGGGGCAGCCTTGACAACCATTTCGGTCTTTCCCGTGCGTTCGTTCACAACATACTTGAAGCCATCCTGCGGCGTAGCACCGCCGGGGCTGTACTTGGTCTGCTCGTGGAAGCCGTACTGCACCTGACCGTAGAAGCCGCCGAGGTTCGGGGGCAGGAAGTAGCCCACCGTGTTGCTGGCGCGGGTGGGGTGGCCGTAGGCGCTCGAGGCCGAGTGGGACACGCTGGTGCCGACACCGTTGGTGCCGAACGGATCGAACACGGTGTTGTTCCAGAAGGACGGCGTGTAGTCACGGCCGAGGCGGATTTCACCGAAGCCACCCGACAGGCTCACGGTCGAACGGCGGTTGAAGGTTGCAACACCTTCCGAGCCGTCGTCGTTCTTGATCGGGGCTTCGAGCCAGAAGCTGGCAGCCAGACCGCCACCGAGGTCTTCGGTGCCACGGAAGCCCAGGCGGCTCGAGTTATAGCCCGAATTTCCCAGCTCACGGCGCTTGACGTTGACACTGGTGCCGGACGGGTCGTGACGCGAGGTGTTCGAATAGCTGCTGATCGAAGCGTCGACCACGCCGAACAGGGTGACGGACGACTGAGCCGAGGCAACACCGGCAACAGCCAGGGCAGCCAGAGCAACTGCCCTTTCGAGGGGAAAAACTGCCCTTTCGACGCAAGAACTAGAGTGGAAGCCGCCGCGCCGAGCCGCATCGGGCAAGAAAAAAGCCCCGAGCCTTGCGGCTCGGGGCTAAATCCACCAATTGGAAGGGTGGAGGAGACAACCGGTGCGCACAACGCGGTGCGCGATGAAATAAAGTATATCGGCTGTTTGCTGCGTTGCAACAAGCAGTGACGCTTTTCCCACACACAAATGAATGTCAGCAGACTTTTTGCTGAACTTTCCCCGACTGGACCCCGACGAAGATGGAATGCACAGTGAGTTGGACCGGCGACGCCGGCACCCGTTCGGCCATGGGTTTCGTGGCCGAGACCGGCAGCGGCCATGTCCTGACGATGGATGGCGCGCCGGATGCCGCCAAGCCCGAAAACGGAGGGCAGAACCTGGCGCCGCGGCCCATGGAGACCGTGCTCGCCGGTACAGGCGGCTGCACCGCCTATGACGTGGTGCTGATCCTGAAGCGCGGGCGCCATCGCGTGGAGCGCTGCAGCGTCAAGCTGACGAGCGAGCGCGCGCCGGCCGATCCGAAGGTCTTCACCAAGATCCACATGCATTTCACCGTGGCCGGCAAGGGCATTCCGGCCGCCGCGGTCGAGCGCGCCATCGCGCTCAGCCACGACACCTATTGCTCGGCCAGCATCATGCTGGCCAAGACGGCGGAAATTACCACGAGTTTCGACTTGGTCGAGACCTGAACCAGTTTCAGATGCGGTGCGCGACCGTGGTCATGACACGGGAGGCTATCCGCATCAGCGCCTTGGCCGGCGCCGGCAACTCGGCCGCGCCCGCGTCGATGGCCTGAGCGGCATGCCGCGCCTCGTCGACCTTCATCTGCGCGACCACCGCCCGCGAGGCGCTGTCGGCGACAGGCAGACGGCCGAGGTGGCTTTCGAGGTGGGCTTCGACCTGGCGCTCCGTCTCCGCCACGAAGCCGAGGCTCAGCGGATCCCCGAGACGTCCCGCCACGAGCCCGAGACCAAAGGCGCCCGCGTACCAGAGCGGATTCAGCAGCGAAGGCCGGGCGCCGAGCGCGTCCAGCCGGTCGCGCGTCCAGGCCAGATGGTCCGTCTCCTCGTGCGAGGCTTCGCGCAACTGCGCCCGCAGCACGGGATCGCGCGCGACTGCGGCCTGGGCGGTGTAGAGCGCCTGCGCGCAGACTTCGCCCACATGATTGACCCGCATCAGCGCGCCGGCTTCGCGTCGCTCCGAGTCGCTCAATTCACCGGGCGGTTGGGCCGGGGCGGGCAGGGCGCGGCTGGCGCGATGGCGGGCAAAAAGGGTGCGCAGCGCCGCATCGGCCGTGGTCAGGACGGGGTCGAGCGAAAGGGACATGCCGATATTTGAACCCAAGCGCGGAGGCCGCAAGAAAACACTTGCTTCCATTTCGCATGGTGGTTTTCGAGGGCGCTTGCGGCCTTTGTTGCACTCCCGCAACGAAACGCAGGGGGCACCGGAGATTTCAGGAGATTTGTTTTGCCCTGCCGCAGCGCCTCTGGTGCAATAGCAACAACTTCCCAAAAGGAGGTTGGCCCGGGGTCCGGTGGGAGCACAAAGTGCCAGTCACGGTGAGCCCTTCGCACCGGAGCCCTATGTTTAACCTTGGAGAAACTTGCAATGAAAAAATCTCTAGTTGCTCTGGCTGCCCTGGCTGTCGCCGGTGTTGCCTCGGCTCAGTCGTCCGTCACCCTGTTCGGCGTGGTCGACGCTTCGATCAGCAGCTATTCGAGCACCTCGCGTGACCTGAACGGCGCCACCTTCCTGAACCCGTTCTACCTGAACCAAGGCAGCGTCAAGGTCAGCCGCCGTGAACTGGCCAACTCGGGTTACAACTCCAGCCGTCTGGGCTTCCGTGGTACGGAAGACCTCGGTGGTGGCCTGGCTGCCAGCTTCTGGCTCGAAGCCCCGATCAAGAACGACGACGGCTCGGAAGGTGTTGCAACCTTCAACCGCCGTTCGACCGTGAGCCTGTCGGGCGGTTTCGGTGAAATCCGCCTCGGCCGTGACTACACGCCGACGTTCTGGAACAACACCGTGTTCGATCCGTTCGGCACCAACGGCGTTGGCACCAACCTGATCCAGACGGCTGCCGTCGACTTCGGTCACCCCACCCGCGCAAGCAACACCATCGGCTACTTCCTGCCGCCGAACCTGGGTGGCTTCTACGGTCAGCTGCAGTACGGCTTCCACGAGAAGACCAAGTACGATCCGGGCCTTGCTACGCCGAACGCCGCGAACAACTCGCGCACCGGCCGTAACATCGCTGGCCGCTTCGGCTACGCCAACGGTCCTCTGGACGTGGCTGTGGCCTATGGCAGCAGCACCGTGGGCGACCAGTTCTACGCTGGCACGACCACCAAGGTCAACACGCTGAACCTCGGCGCTTCGTACGACTTCGGTCCCGTGAAGCTCTTCGGTGAAGTGTCGCGCCTGAAGAACAAGGTCGACTACGAAGTGACCCCGTTCCTGGCTGACGCCGACGTCGACCTCACCGGCTACCTGCTCGGCGTGACCGTGCCGGTCGGTGCTGGCCTGATCCGCGCTTCGTACTCGCACGTCAAGTACGACTTCAACGAAGTCCAACTGCCGTTCGAGCCGAGCGTTGCCGACCCGAAGGCCAACAAGCTGGCCATCGGCTACGTGCACAACCTGTCGAAGCGCACGGCCCTGTACGCCACGATCGCTCGCGTCAGCAACAAGAACGGTGCTGCTCTGACCGTTGGCGGCCCCGCCTTCATCAACACCGGCGTCTTCACCCCGAAGAACTCGACCGGCTACGACTTCGGTATCCGTCACGCTTTCTAATTCGAGGCTGGCCTGAGCCAGCTTTGATCGAAAGTTCAAAAAGCCACTCGACGCAAGTCGGGTGGCTTTTTTTTATTGCGCTCCCGCTTTTCCGCGCATGTGGCAAAAGCGCACCATGGAGGCGCACCCCCGGGGAACCACCGTGCAGGCACGCACCTTGCACTGCTAGCATGCCTGCTCACTTTGTTTGCTGAATGATTGCCTTTGTCCTGCGTCGCCTGATCCAGGCCGTGATCGTGATGATCGCGGTCGCGTTCATCGCCTTTCTTCTCTTCCAATACGTGGGCGACCCGGTCGTCTTCTTGCTGGGACAGGATGCCAAGCCCGAGCAGATCCGCGAAATGCGCGCCGCATTGGGGCTCGACCAACCCTTCTTCGTGCAGTTCTGGCGCTTTCTAGGCAACGCCGCGCAAGGTGAGTTCGGCCTGAGCCTGCGCCAGGGTGCCAAGGTCTCGCGGCTGATCGGCGAGCGCTTTCCGGCGACGCTCGAACTCGCGCTGGTGGCTGCCATGCTGGCGCTGTTCGTCGGCATTCCGATGGGCGTCTACACGGCGCTGCGCCGCGGCACCTTCTTGAGCCAGGTGTTCATGACCGTGTCGCTGCTCGGCGTGTCGCTGCCGACCTTTCTCATCGGCATCCTGCTGATCCTGGTGTTTGCCGTGACGCTTGGCTGGTTCCCGAGCTTCGGGCGCGGCGAGACGGTGCAGTTCGGCTGGTGGACCAGCGGCCTGTTCCGCGCGGATGGCTGGCACCACATCATCCTGCCCGCAGTCACGCTCGCCATCTTCCAGCTCACCTTGATCATGCGGCTGGTGCGCGCCGAGATGCTCGAGGTGCTGCGCACCGACTACGTCAAGTTCGCGCGGGCCCGCGGGCTCACGAACCGGGCCATCCACTTCGGCCACGCGCTCAAGAACACGCTGGTGCCGGTGATGACGATCACCGGCCTGCAGCTCGGCGGCCTCATTGCTTTCGCGATCATCACCGAGTCGGTGTTCCAGTGGCCCGGCATGGGCCTGCTGTTCATCCAGGCCGTGACCTTTGCCGACGTGCCCGTGATGGCGGCCTACCTCTGCCTCATCGCGCTGATCTTCGTGGTGATCAACCTCGTGGTCGATCTGTTGTATTTCGTGGTCGACCCGCGGCTGCGCGTCGGCAAGGCGGGAGGGCATTGAAGTGACGACGACCAGCGCTGTTGCGCCGCGACTGCGCGCCGCCGGCAGGGCGTTCGCCCAGATTGCGAGTTTCTATCCCGAGATCGAGGCCTTCCGCCGCGACCTGCATGCGCATCCCGAGCTCGGCTTCGAAGAGGTCTACACCTCGCGGCGCGTGCGTGAGGCGCTGCGCGCCTGCGGCGTGGACGAGATCCATGAAGGCATCGGCAAGACCGGCGTGGTCGGCGTCATCCGCGGCCGCTCCACGGCGAGCGGGCGGATGATCGGCCTGCGCGCCGACATGGACGCCCTGCCGATGCGCGAGGACAACGATTTCGGTTGGCGTTCGGCCCACGACGGCCTGATGCACGGCTGCGGCCATGACGGCCACACCGCCATGCTGGTCGGCGCGGCACGCTACCTGGCCGAAACCCGCCACTTCGACGGCACCGCGGTGCTGATCTTCCAGCCCGGCGAAGAAGGCCTGGCAGGCGCCCGCGTGATGATCGAAGACGGCCTGTTCGAGCGTTTCCCGGTGCAGTCGGTCTACGCGATGCACAACTGGCCGGGCCTGCCCGCGGGCACCGTGGGCATCAACCGGGGCGCCATGATGGCCGCGGCCGACCGCGTGACCATCGAAATCAAGGGCAAGGGCGGACATGGCGCACATGCCTACCAGACGATCGATCCGGTGGTGGTGGCGGCGCACATCATCACGGCCGCGCAAACCATCGTCTCGCGCAACGTCCGGCCCATCGATGCGGCGGTCGTCAGCATCTGCGCCGTGCAGGCCGGCGACCTCGGCGCCATGAGCGTGATCCCGGGCGAGGCGACGCTGGTGGGCACGGTGCGCACTTTCAGCGCGCGCGTGCAGGCGCAGGTCGAGCAACGGCTGACCGAGCTCTGCACCGCCGTGGCCACGGGCTTCGGGGCCACCGCCACCATCAAGTACGAACGCATCTATCCGGCCACCATCAACACCGCACCCGAGGCGATGTTCGCGGCCGACGTTGCCGAATCGCTGGTAGGCGCTTCGAATGTCGAACGCAGCATGGAGCCCAGCATGGGCGCCGAGGATTTCTCCTTCATGCTGCAGAAGAAAGCCGGCGCCTACCTGCGCATCGGCCAGGACGCACGCAACGGCGCCTTCCTGCACAACAGCCGCTACGACTTCAATGACGAGATCCTGCCGCTCGGCGCCGCGCTGCACGCCGGGCTGATCGAGCAGGGCATGCCACTGGCCGCCACCCGCGGCGAGTCGACCGAGAAAGCTGCCGCCACCGCGGCGTCTTGAGATCCTTATTCCAACCCGAGGAGTGTTCCCATGAGTTTCAGGAAGAACGTGGCTGCGGCCGCCGTGTTGTGCGCCCTGGGCGCCGTCAGCCTGGTCGCCAGTGCGCAGACCATCCGGATCGCCAACCAGGGCGACGCGCTGTCGCTCGACCCGCATTCGCTCAACGAATCACTGCAACTCAGCGTGACGGCCAACGTCTACGAAACGCTCGTGGGGCGCAACAAGGACCTGAGCCTGGCGCCGCTGCTCGCCACCAGCTGGAAGCAGAGCTCGCCGACGGTCTGGCGCTTCGAACTGCGCAAGGGCGTGCAGTTCCATGACGGCACGCCGTTTACGGCCGACGACGTGGTGTTCAGCATTGCACGCGGCAAGGGCGAAGGCTCCGACATGAAGGCGTCGCTGTCGGACATCAAGGAAGTGCGCAAGGTCGACGCGCACACCGTCGAGATCGAGACCACCGGTCCGCAGCCGATCCTGCCCGACGCGCTCACCACCTTCTCGATCATGAGCAAGAAATGGTGCGAGGAGAACAAGGCAGTGCAGCCGGTCGACCGGCGCAAGGGCATCGAGAATGCCGCCTCGTTCAAGGCCAACGGCACCGGCCCGTACCGCGTGCGCGAGCGCCAGCCGAACGTGCGCACGGTGTTCGAACGCAACGCCAAGTACTGGGGCAAGATCGAAGGCAACGTGCAGCAGGTCGTCTTCACGCCGATCGCCAACCCGTCCACGCGCGTGGCCGCGCTGGTCTCGGGCGAGGTCGACGTGATGGAGCCGGTGCCGCTGCAGGACATCGGCCGCATCAACGCAAGCCCGAACTCGCGCGTGATCGTCGGCCCCGAACTGCGCACCATCTTCCTGGGCATGGACCAGAAGCGCGACGAGCTGCTCTATTCGAACATCAAGGGCAAGAACCCGTTCAAGGACAAGCGCGTGCGCCAGGCCTTCTACCAGGCCATCGACATCGCCGGCATCCAGCGCACCGTGATGCGCGGCGCCTCGCGGCCCACCGCGCTGATGATCGGCCCGGGCATCAACGGCTGGAGCGAGGACCAGGACAAGCGGCTGCCCTATGACGTCGAGGCCGCCAAGAAGCTGATGGCCGAGGCCGGCTATCCCCAGGGCTTCGAAGTCACGATGAACTGCCCCAACGACCGCTACGTGAACGACGGCCAGGTTTGCCAGGCCGTGGCCGCCAACCTCGCGCGCATCAACGTGAAGATCAACCTCGCGGCCGAGACCAAGGGAACCTACTTCCCGAAGATCCTGCGGCGCGACACCAGCTTCTACATGCTCGGCTGGACCCCCACCACCTACGACGCGCACAACGCGCTCGCTTCGCTGATGGCCTGCCCCGACGACAAGGGCGCAGGGCAGTTCAACCTGGGCGCGTACTGCAGCCCGCAGGTCGACGGGCTGACCAAGCAGATCCTGTCGGAGATCGACAAGGCCAAGCGCAACGACCTGATCAAGCAGGCCTTCAAGGTCCATTCCGACGACATCGGCCATCTGCCGCTGCACCAGCAGTCGCTGGCCTGGGGCCTGAGCAAGAAGGTCGAGCTGGTGCAGCTCGCCGACAACTTCATGTTCTTCAAGTGGATGAGCATCAAGCCCTGAGCGGGCCGACGACAGCCCCGGCGGCCTGACCCATGGGCCCGCTTCTTGCGGGCCCATTCCTTTTGCTTCCCACGATGTTAAAAAAAACGCTTGTTCGCTGGTTCGACAGCGATGTCGGCCACAGCTTCCGCACCTCGCCGGTGGCGATCGGTGCGGCACTGATTGCCCTGGTGTGCGTGTTCTGCGCCGCGTTCGCGGGCTGGGTGTCGCCGCACAATCCCTTCGATCTCGCCGTGCTCGAGCTCGGCGACGCCCGGCTGCCGCCGGCCTGGGTGGCCGAAGGGTCGAGCAAGTACCTGCTCGGCACCGACGACCAGGGGCGCGACATCCTGTCGGCCGTGATCTACGGCGCGCGCATCTCGCTCATCGTCGGCGTGGTTTCGGTGGTGATCTCGATGCTCGTCGGCGTGGTGCTCGGGCTCGCGGCCGGGTTCTTCGGTGGCTGGCTCGACAGCTTCCTCATGCGGCTGTGCGACGTGATGCTTTCTTTCCCGCCGATCCTGGTCGCGCTGCTGATCGCCGGCGTGGGCCGCGCGCTGTTTCCGAATGCGCACGAATCGCTGGCCTTCGGCGTGCTCATCATCTCCATCGCATTGACCGGCTGGGTGCAATACGCGCGCACCGTGCGCGGCTCCACGATGGTCGAGCGCAACAAGGAATACGTGCAGGCCGCCCGCGTCACCGGCGTGGCGCCGCTGCGGATCATGCTGCGCCACGTGCTGCCCAACGTGATGGGGCCGGTGATGGTGCTCGCCACGATCCAGGTGGCGACTGCGATCATCACGGAAGCGACGCTTTCGTTCCTCGGTGTCGGCGTGCCGCCGACCTCGCCGTCGCTCGGCACGCTGATCAACATCGGCAACCAGTACCTGTTCTCGGGCGAATGGTGGATCACGGTGTTTCCGGGGGCGATGCTGGTGTTGATCGCACTCAGCGTGAACCTGCTTGGCGACTGGCTGCGCGACGCGCTCAACCCACGCCTGCGCTGAGGCAAGGAAAAACACCATGACACTGCTCCAGGTCAGAGACCTCGTGGTCGAGTTTCCGCACCGCCGCGGCACATTGCGGGCACTCGACGGCATCTCCTTCGACATCGCGCCCGGCGAGATCCTCGGCGTGGTCGGCGAATCGGGCGCCGGCAAGTCGCTCACGGGCGCGGCCATCATCGGGCTGCTCGAGCCGCCGGGCCGCGTCGCCGGCGGGGAGATCGTGCTCGAGGGGCAGCGCATCGACAACCTCGGCTTCGAGGCGATGCGGCCAATCCGCGGCCGCAAGATCGGCGCGATCTTCCAGGACCCGCTGACTTCGTTGAACCCGCTCTACAGCGTCGGTCGGCAGCTGATCGAGACCATCCGCACCCATCTGCCGGTGAGCGAGGCCGAGGCGCGGCGCCGCGCCATCAGTTTGCTGCAGGACACCGGCATTCCCGCGGCCGAGCAGCGCATCGACCATTTTCCGCACCAGTTCTCGGGCGGCATGCGGCAGCGCGTCGTGATCGCGCTCGCGCTCGCGGCCGAGCCCAAGCTCATCGTGGCCGACGAGCCCACCACGGCGCTCGACGTGTCGATCCAGGCGCAGATCATCCAGCTGCTCAAGCGCGTCTGCAGGGAGCGCGGCGCGGCCGTGATGCTGATCACGCACGACATGGGCGTGATCGCCGAGACCTGCGACCGCGTCGCCGTGATGTATGCGGGCCGCATCGCCGAGATCGGCCCGGTGCACGAGGTCATCCACCAGCCCGCGCATCCCTACACCTCGGGCCTCATGGCCTCGATTCCGGACATGGCGAGCGACCGCGAGCGGCTCAACCAGATCGACGGCGCCATGCCGCGGCTCAACGCCATTCCCGAGGGCTGCGCCTACAACCCGCGCTGCCCGCGTACCTTTGCACGCTGCCTCTCGGAGCGGCCCGAGCTCATGCATGCGGGCGCTACGCGGGCCGCATGCTGGCTGCACGATGCCACCGATCCGCACCGCGGCCAGGCCGAACTGGCCGCCCGGCACCACGACGCGCAGTTGGCCGGCGAACGCGCCGTGCCCGATGCCGCAGCACCGCTCGACGAGGTGAGCCGATGAACACAGCCACGCTTCCCAGGCCCGATAAAACCCACGAAACCGCAGGCAACGCGCCGCTCGTCGTCGCGCACGACCTGGCCCGCACCTTCGACGTCTCGCCGCCCTGGCTCAACCGCGTGCTCGAGCGCAAGCCGCGCGTGCTGCTGCATGCGGTGGATGGCGTGAGCTTCTCGATCGAGCGCGGCAAGACGCTGGCGCTGGTCGGCGAATCGGGCTGCGGCAAGAGCACCGTGGCGCGGCTCCTGGTCGGCCTGTATGCACCCACGCGCGGCGACTTCCGTTTCGACGGGCAGGACGCGCACGCCACCTTCAAGACCCCCGAAGGCCGTGCGCTGCGCCGCCGCATCCAGATGATCTTCCAGGACCCGTATGCGAGCCTCAACCCGCGCTGGATCGTCGAAGACATCATCGGCGAGCCGCTGCGCGAGCACGGCATCCTGAGCGACAAGGCCGAACTGCGCGCGCGCGTGGACGAGCTGCTCCAGTCGGTCGGCCTTTCGCCGCTCGACGGCGTCAAGTACCCGCACCAGTTCTCGGGCGGCCAGCGCCAGCGCATCTCGATCGCACGCGCACTGGCCACCGAGCCCGAGTTCCTGGTCTGCGACGAGCCGACCTCCGCGCTCGACGTCAGCGTGCAGGCGCAGGTGCTCAACATCATGAAGGACCTGCAGCGCCAGCGCGGCCTGACCTATCTGTTCATCTCGCACAACCTCGCGGTGGTGCGGCATGTGGCCGACGAGGTCGGCGTGATGTATCTGGGCCGGCTGGTCGAGGTGGCCGACAAGCGCAAGCTCTTCGCCGAACCGCAGCATCCCTACACGCGCATGCTGCTCGACGCGATCCCGCAGATGAAGCACACGGGACGCGCGCGCACGCCGGTGCAGGGCGAGGTGCCGAACCCGCTGAATCCGCCCACGGGCTGCGCCTTCCATCCGCGCTGCCCCAACGCCAATGCCCGTTGTTCGGCGGAGCGTCCGGCGCTGCTGGAGATCAACGGCGTGAAGGTCGCCTGCCACGCCGTGGAAGAGGGCCGGATCTGAGGCCTGAGCTAAGGGCCTATTGCTCCTCGCTCCACGAGAACCCGTCGCGCGCGATCATCGCGCTCGAGGCGCTCGGCCCCCAGGTGCCCGCGGCATAGGGGCGCGGCGCGCCGTCCGAAGCCCAGCTGTCGATCAGCGGCTCGACCCAGCGCCAGGCTTCTTCCTGCTCGTCGCTGCGCACGAACAGGTTCAGCCGGCCGTCGATCACGTCGAGCAGCAGCCGCTCGTAGGCGCCCACGCGCTCCGAGCCGAAGCGCTTGTCGAAGTCGAGGTCGAGCTGCACCGGCGCCAGTTGCGTGGCGCTCTGGTGGCCGTTGCCGCGCCGGTTGTCCTGCGCCTGCGCGAGCATGTGCAGTTCCAGGCCGTCGCGCGGCTGCAGGTTGATGACCAGCTTGTTGACCGCGCCGGCTGGCGCGCGATAGATCGCATGCGGCGTGGGCCGGAAGTTGACCTCGATGCGCGCGTCGCGCGACGCCAGCCGCTTGCCGGTGCGGATGTAGAGCGGCACGCCGGCCCAGCGCCAATTGGCGATCTCGGTGCGCAGCGCGACAAAGGTCTCGGTGCGGCTCTCGGGGTCGACGCCGGGTTCGTCCTTGTAGCCCTGCACGCGCTCGCCGTAGGCCGTGCCCGCGGTGTATTGCCCGCGGATCGCGTGCAGTCCCAGCGTCTCGGGCGTCCATGGCTTGAGCGCGCGCAGCACCTTGAGCTTCTCGTCGCGGATCGCGTCGGCATGCGAATTGATCGGCGGCTCCATGCCGATCGCGCAGACCAGCTGCAGCGCGTGGTTCTGCACCATGTCGCGCAGCGCGCCGGTCTGGTCGTAGAAGGCGCCGCGCTTCTCGACGCCCAGGTCTTCCGCGATCGTGATCTGGATGTTGGCGATGTGCTCGCGGCGCCAGATGGGCTCGAACAGCGCATTGCCGAAGCGCATCGCAAACAGGTTCTGCACCGAGGGCTTGCCCAGGTAGTGGTCGATGCGGAAGACCTGCTTCTCGTCGAGCACCTTGCGCACGGCCACATTGATCGCGCGGTTCGAGGCGAGATCGTGGCCGAGCGGCTTTTCGAGCACCACCCGCGTCGACGGGCCGTTGAGGCCGGCCGCGGCGATCTGCTCGACCACCTGGGTGAAGAGCGCCGGCGCAGTGGCCACGTACATCACCACCGTGTCGGCGTTGCGCTGCTTCAGCAGATCGGAAAGCCGCGCGTAGTCGGCGGGCTTCGAGAGGTCCATGCGCAGGAAGTGCAGCAGCGAGGCAAACTTCTCGAACTCTTCGGCCGACGGGCGCTTGGCGCCCTCGACGGCGTTGAAGCGCGACTGGATCAACTCGCGGTACTGGTCGTCCGAGAGATCGTCGCGCGCCACGCCGACAATGCGTCCGTCCTTCGGCAGGCTGCCGTGCCGGAAGGCCTGGAACAGCGCGGGCATCAGCTTGCGCCATGCAAGGTCGCCAGTACCGCCGAACAGAACGAGATCGAAGCTCATGGGTCGAATTTCCTTGTGTCTGGATGCAGAGGGGCTCTGTCTTCCACCGAATGGTACTTGTACCGATTCATGGTGCCCGCACGGGGGCTACGCTGCACCACGGCCGCGAGCCTGTTCTAGTATCAGCGCGGCAAGGTTCCGGATGAATAAGCTTCTTTTCGCCGCCGCATGCATGGCGTGGACGGCCGCCCCGGCGCAGGGCACGGTCGACGTGATCTGCTCGGTGCCGGCCGCCTGGTGCAGCGCGATCGCCGCCACCTATGCGCGCAGCACCGGCACGCACGTGAGGATGTCGCTCAAGGGGGCAGACGACGCGCTGGTCCAGCTGGTCGCCGAGGCGGGCCGCCCCGGCGCCGACCTCTGGTTCGGCGGCGCGGCGGCGGCGCATCTCGCAGCGGCCGCGCAAGGCCTGACGCTCGAGCACCGGTCGTCCCTGCTGGCGCAGCTGCATCCCTGGGCGCAGCAGCCGGCGCAGCAGTCGGGCCACAGGACCGTGGGCCTCTACGCGGCGCCGCTGGGCTTCGCCTACAACCCCGCACTGCTGGCCGGCAGGAAGCTCCCGGTGCCCCGGACCTGGGCCGACCTGCTCAAGCCCGCATACCGCAGCGCGATCCAGGTGGTCGACCCGGCCCCTGGCGGCCCGGGGGACGCGCTGGTCGCCGCGCTGGTCTGGCGCATGGGGCGGGACAAGGCAGCCGACTATCTCGAGGCGCTCGATCGCAGCGTGGCCCGGTATACGCGCTCAGCCGCCGGACCGGTCAAGGCGGTGGCGCGCGGGGAGGCCGCGGTGGCGATCGGCTTCATGCACGACGCCATCGCTGAAAAGATGCAGGGCTTGTCGGTAGAGGTCGTGGCCCCGGCCGACGGCACCGGCGCCGAGGTCGGCGCCATGAGCCTCGTGAAGGGCGCGCGCAACCCCGATGCCGCCCGGCAATTCTATGAATGGGCGCTCACGCCGGCCGCGCAGGCCCTGGCCGCGGCCCAGGGCCAATTCCAGGTCCCGAGCAACATGAACACCCGGCACGACCCGCGCATTCCCGACGCCGGGAAGCTCACGGCAGGCCCATGAAACAATGGCGCCATGAACGTGGTTTTCGATCTTGGCGCGGTGCTCCTGGCCTGGGAGCCCACCCGGCTGGTGCAGGCCCATCTTTCCGAGCATGCACCGACCGAGGCCGCTGCAGCGGCGCTCGGCCGCGCGCTGTTCCATCATGACGACTGGCTGAGCTTCGACTGCGGCACCCGCTCGCTCGACGAGGCCATTGCGCGCATGGCGCTGCGGCTGTCGCTGCCGGGCGAGAAGCTCGACGCGATGCTCGGGACGCTGGGCGAGCGGCTCGAGCCGATCGCCGTGGCGGTCGAACTGCTCGAGGGCCTGTTCGCCCGCCGGGCGGCCGGGGAGGCGCTTCGCCTCTACTATCTTTCGAACATGCCGGCGCCCTATGCGCGCGCCATCGAGCGGCGCCATGCCTTCATGCGCCGCTTCGACGGCGGTGTCTTCTCAGGCGACGTGAAATTCCTGAAGCCCCACCGCGAAATCTACGAACTGCTTGCGGTGCGCCACGCGCTCGACCCGGCGCAGACCGTTTTCATCGACGATTCGGCCGCGAACGTGGAGGCGGCGCGGGCCTTCGGCTGGCATGCGATCCATTGCACCCACCCGGCCGCGCTCGGCGCGCAGCTCGGCCGCTACCTGGCGCCTATCGGCCGGTGAGCACGACCTTCGAAGTGTCGAAGCCGAGGCTGGCCGCGTAATCGAGCTCGGCCTGGAGCGCGTCGTCCTCCAGGCGCGGCGCGCGCGACAGCACCCACAGGTACTCGCGGTCCGGCGTGCCGACCAGGGCCACCTGGTAGTCGCGGTCGAGCTTGAGGATCCAGTAGTCGCCCCAGACCATCGGCAGCCATCCGAGCCACGCCGGTGCGAAGCGCACTTCGAGCCGGCCCGCGCCGGGCTGGCCCGCCACGGGCACCACGCGCGCCGTTCCCACCGCTTCGTCGAAGTTGCCGTCGGGCCGCACGCAGCGGTTGCGCACCTGTACCGTGCCGTCGGGCTGCGGCGTGTATTCCGCGGTGACGGGGCCGGTGCACTGTTTCTGGAAGCGGTTCGGCAGGCGAGCCTGTTCATGCCAGATGCCTGCGTAGCGCTGGAGGTCGACCGGCGCCACCACCTGCAGCGGCGCGCGCATGAGCGGCGCGCCATCGGGCGGGCCCGGCAGTTGCGCGCGGGCCGTGCGGCCCGCGCCGAGCGCGAGCCAGGTGACGACGCCGCCCACGACGAAGGCGGTGGCCAGGGTACCGATGGCGCGGCTGGTGCGGCGGTCGTCGAAAGGTGCGCGGCTGTCGGCGGCGGATGCCGCGGAGCGATGACGGAAAGGCATGGGCGAGGCACTCCTGTGTGTTACGGGTGCGAAAAGAAAGCATGAAGCCGGCGAATACAAAGGGTAGCCCGCAGCGCGGTAGGCCAGCCGTCAGCGACGGACCACAGCCCGTGTAGGGGAGGGCAGCGCCGGCGCCGACAACCTTGTCGGCACAAGGCCGATGGAGAGGGGCCGAAACCCGTGCTACGGTATGGAACGAACCCATCGGCCCTCGCGCAGCGGCGCGCAGGACTTGTCATCACCCGGACTGGATAATCTTTCGCCATGAATCAACTCGATGCCCTCCGCCAATGGACCACCGTGGTCGCCGACACCGGTGATTTCAAGCAACTCGCCATCTCGAAGCCGCAGGACGCAACCACCAATCCGTCGCTGATCCTCAAGGCAGTGCAGAAGCCCGAGTACCGGCCGCTGCTCGACGAGACGGTCGGCAAGCACGCGGGCAAGCCGCTCGACGAGGTCATCGACCGCCTGCTGGTGCGCTTCGGCAGCGAGATCCTCTCGATCATCCCGGGCCGCGTGTCGACCGAAGTCGATGCGCGCCTGTCGTTCGACACGGCCGCCACCATCGCGCGCGGCGAGCGCATCGTGGCGCTCTACAAGGCCGAGGGCATCGACACCGAAAAGCGGCTGCTCATCAAGGTGGCGTCGACCTGGGAAGGCATCCAGGCCGCGCGCGCGCTCGAGCAGAAGGGCATCCGCACCAACCTGACCTTGCTGTTCTCGTTCGCGCAGGCGGTGGCCTGTGCGGAGGCCGGTGTCCAGCTGATCTCGCCTTTCGTGGGCCGCATCTACGACTGGTACAAGAAGTCGGCCGGCAGCCAGTGGGACGAGGCCGCCAACGCGGGCGAGAACGACCCGGGCGTGAAGTCGGTGCGGGAAATCTTCACCTACTACAAGCAGCACGGCATCAAAACCGAAGTGATGGGTGCGAGCTTTCGCAACGTGGGGCAGATCCGCGCCCTGGCTGGCTGCGACCTGCTGACCATCAGCCCCGAACTGCTCGCCGAACTGGCTGCGAGCAACGAGCCGCTGCAGCATGCGCTCGACGCCGGCAAGGCCGCCGCCCAGGCCAAGGTGCAGAAGCGCGGCTACGACGAGCCCGCATTCCGCTTCGCGCTCAACGAGGACGCCATGGCGACCGAGAAGCTGGCCGAAGGCATCCGCGCTTTCGCGGCCGATGCCATCAAGCTCGAGAAGCTCATGCAGGAAAGCGGCAAGTAAAGATGGCCATGACCCTCCGCTGCGACCGCGCACCTGCCTGGGCCCAACTCCAGTCCTGCTTCGACACGGCGGGCAGGCAGTTCGACGTGCGCCATGCCTTCGTCGATGACGCGGGGCGCTTCGAACGCTTCAGCCAGCAGGCGCCGCATGTCTTTGCCGACCTCTCGAAGAACCTGATCGATGCGCGCACCGAATCGCTGCTGTTGCGGCTGGCCGGCGAGTGCGGCCTCGAGGCGCACCGCGACGCGATGTTCGCGGGCGAGCACATCAACAGCACCGAGGACCGCGCGGTGCTGCACACACTGCTGCGTGCGCCGGCTGGCGCGAAGGTGGGAAACACGGCCGCCGAGCTGCGCGACGTGCACGCCACGCTCGGAGCCATGCTGGCCTATGCCGAGAAGGTGCGCGCGGACCACACCATCACCGACGTGGTCAACATCGGCATCGGCGGCTCCGACCTCGGTCCGCAGATGGCGGTGCTGGCGCTGGCGGAATTCGTCGCGCCGGGCAAGCGGTTCCATTTCGTCTCGAACGTCGACGGCCATGAGCTCGCGGGCGTGCTGCGCGGCCTGGCGCCCGAGCACACGCTGTTCCTGATCGCGTCGAAGACCTTCACCACGGCCGAGACGATGGCCAACGCGCTCTCGGCCAAGCGCTGGTACGCGCAGTCGGGCGGCAACGACATCGCCGGCCATTTCGCCGCGCTCACCACCAACGTGGACGCCGCGAGGGAGTTCGGCATCGAGACCACTTTCGGCTTCTGGGACTGGGTGGGCGGGCGCTACTCGCTGTGGTCGGCCATCGGCCTGCCGATTGCGCTCGCCATCGGCGCCGAGGGCTTTCGCGGGCTGCTCGCGGGCGCGCATGCAATGGACGAGCACTTCCGCACCGCGCCGCTCGCGCAGAACCTGCCGGTGCGGCTCGGCCTGCTCGACGTCTGGTACCGCAACTTCCATCGCTTCACGAGCCGCGGCATCGCGCCGTACCACAGTGCGTTGAAGCGCCTGCCGGCCTACCTGCAGCAGCTCGAGATGGAAAGCAACGGCAAGCAGGTCGATGCGGGCGGTGCGGCACTGCCGCCGGGCCTGGGCACCTCGCCCGTGCTCTGGGGCGAGCCCGGCACCAACGGCCAGCATGCCTACTTCCAGATGCTGCACCAGGGCACAGACGTGATCCCGCTCGAATTCGTCGCCGTGCGCGATGCGGCGCACGACCTCGACGGCCACCATCCGAAGCTGCTGGCCAATGCGCTCGCGCAGGCGCAGGCGCTGATGGTCGGCCAGCTCGACGCCGGCGGCCACAAGAACTTTCCGGGCAACCGGCCGAGCACCTTCTTCGTGCTCGAGAAGCTCACGCCCGAGTCGCTCGGCGCCTTCCTCGCGATGTACGAGCACCGCGTGTTCACGAGCGGTGCGCTCTGGGGCATCAACAGCTTCGACCAGTGGGGCGTGGAGCTCGGCAAGGTGCTCGCCAGGGACATCGAGCCGCGCCTCGCCTCGGGCGACATCACGGGCCTGGACGCCTCGACCGCGGGCCTGCTCGAGCGGCTGCGGACGTAGGCCGTCCGGCCGGCCGCGGCCTTTCGTTCGCGGCCTGGAACCCTCCAAAAGCTGTATTCGTTCTTGAATGACGCACCGATATGATCGGCCCGGGAACTTTCCCGGGGGTCAAACAAGAGGAGTCGATCCATGGATTTCCAGACAGCCGTCAAGACCTGCTTCGCCAAGTACACCGATTTCAGCGGGCGCGCTTCGCGTTCGGAGTTCTGGTGGTTCATCCTGGCTGAAGTGGCCGTGCTCATCGTCGCGAGCCTGATCCACCAATATGTCTATTTCATCGCGGCGCTGGGTTTCCTGCTGCCGGTGCTCGCCGCGGGCGCACGCCGCATGCACGACATCGGCAAGAGCGGATGGCTGCAGCTGCTGATGGTCATTCCGCTGATCAACCTCGTGCTGATCTATTTCTTCGTGCAGCCCACGCAGCCCGAGACCAACGCCTACGGCGCACCGCCGGCAGCCTGAGCACCCGGGCCCGACAAGCAGCGCCACGCTGCGTTTCGCACCCACCATGCGCATTGCAGTCACGGGCGAAGCGTTGATCGATTTCACCGCTGGCGAGGCCGGCACGCTGGCCTTCGTGGGCCACGAGGGTGGCTCCCCGCTCAACACGGCCGTGGCGTGCGCGCGGCTCGGCGAGGCGGCCGGTTTTCTCACGCAGCTGTCGACCGACCTGTTCGGCGAGCGGCTGATGGACTTTCTCGAACGCAACGGCGTGGACACCCGGTTCATCGTGCGCAGCGACGCGCCGTCGACCCTGGCCTTCGTCGAGCGCACCCCGGCGACCAACCGCTACGCCTTCTACACCCGGGGCAGTGCCGATGCGACCTGGGCACCCGAGCCGCTGCCGCGGCTGCCGACGGAATGCCGTTTCCTTCACTTCGGTTCGATCGCGCTGCTGCAGGAGCCCGCGGCGACGCGCATCGTCGAACTCATCAAGGCCCATGCCGGGCGCTGCGTGACCGTGTTCGATCCCAACGTGCGGCCGAGCCTGGTTGCCGACATGGCGTCCTATCGCGAGTGCGTCCGAGGCTGGGTCGAGCTGGCCGACGTCGTGAAGCTCAGCGACGAGGATGCCGCGCTGCTCGCGCCCGGCCGGTCCATCGACGCGCTCGCGGCGCAGTGCCTGCAGGCCGGGGCTCGCGCCGTGGTCGTCACGCAGGGCGGGGCCGGCGCCACGCTCTGGCGCACCGGTCATGCGCCGCTTTCCGTGCCGGCGCCGCAGGTCGAGGTGGTCGACACCATCGGCGCGGGCGACACCTTCACGGCCGGGCTGTCGGTCGCGCTGCTCGCCGCGGGCGTGGCGCATCCGGCGCAACTCGGCACGCTGGCGGACGACGGATGGCGCACGGCGATGCGCTTTGCCGCCACGGCCGCGGCGCTCAACTGCGCCCGCGAGGGCGCCGATCCGCCGACCCTCGCGGCCGTCGAAGCCGCGCTCGGCACCCTTTCCGAGCGCCCATAAAAAAACCCGCCTTTCGACGGGTTCTCTTGTTCGCGGCAATCGCGGACCGGGGCTGCCGGTCCGCGGGCGAAATTACATGCCCATGCCGCCCATGCCACCCATGCCGCCCATGTCGGGCATGCCGCCGCCGGCCGGTGCCTCGTCCTTGGGTGCGTCGGCGACCATGGCTTCGGTCGTCAGCAGCAGCGAAGCCACCGATGCGGCGTTCTGCAGCGCGGTGCGGGTCACCTTGGTCGGGTCCAGGATGCCCAGCTCGAGCATGTCGCCGTAGCTGTCGTTGGCCGCGTTGAAACCGTAGTTGCCCTTGCCGGCGAGAACCGCGTTCACCACCACCGAGGCTTCGCCGCCGGCGTTGTTCACGATCTCGCGCAGCGGCGCTTCGATGGCCTTGAGCACCAGCTTGATGCCGGCGTCCTGGTCGGCGTTGTCGCCCTTGACCTTGTCGCCCACAGCTTGCTTGGCGCGCAGCAGCGCCACGCCGCCACCAGCCACGACGCCTTCTTCCACTGCAGCGCGGGTGGCGTGCAGGGCGTCTTCGACGCGGGCCTTCTTTTCCTTCATTTCGACTTCGGTGGCTGCGCCAACCTTGATCACTGCCACGCCGCCGGCCAGCTTGGCCACGCGCTCTTGCAGCTTCTCGCGGTCGTAGTCGCTGGTCGCTTCCTCGATCTGCACGCGGATCTGCTTCACGCGGGCTTCGATGTCGGCAGCAGCGCCGGCGCCGTCGATGATGATGGTGTTTTCCTTGCCCACTTCGATGCGCTTGGCCTGGCCGAGGTCGGCCAGCGTCACCTTCTCGAGGGTCAGGCCCACTTCTTCGGCGATGACCTTGCCGCCCGTCAGGATGGCGATGTCTTCGAGCATGGCCTTGCGGCGGTCGCCGAAGCCAGGTGCCTTGACGGCCACGACCTTCAGGATGCCGCGGATGGTGTTGACCACCAGCGTCGCCAGGGCTTCGCCCTCGACTTCTTCGGCAATGATCAGCAGCGGACGACCGGCCTTGGCGACTTGTTCCAGCGTGGGGAGCAGGTCGCGGATGTTGCTGATCTTCTTGTCGAACAGCAGCACGAACGGGTTGTCGAGCAGCGCCGATTGCTTCTCGGGGTTGTTGATGAAGTAGGGCGACAGGTAGCCGCGGTCGAACTGCATGCCTTCGACGACGTCGAGTTCGCTCTCGAGCGACTTGCCGTCTTCCACGGTGATCACGCCTTCCTTGCCGACCTTGTCCATCGCGTCGGCGATGAGCTTGCCGATGGTTTCGTCGCTGTTGGCCGAGATCGAGCCGACTTGCGCGATTTCCTTCGAGGTGGTGGTGGGCTTCGAAGCCTTCTTCAGCTCTTCGACCAGGGCCGTCACGGCCTTGTCGATGCCGCGCTTCAGGTCCATCGGGTTGATGCCTGCGGCCACGTACTTGAAGCCTTCGCGAACGATGGCCTGGGCCAGCACGGTCGCGGTGGTGGTGCCGTCACCAGCGTTGTCGCTGGTCTTGGAGGCCACTTCCTTCACGAGCTGGGCGCCCATGTTCTGGAGCTTGTCCTTGAGTTCGATTTCCTTCGCGACCGACACACCGTCCTTGGTCACGGTGGGGGCGCCGAACGAGCGCTCGAGCACCACGTTGCGGCCCTTGGGACCCAGGGTCACCTTGACGGCGTTGGCGAGAATGTTGACGCCTTCGACCATGCGTGCGCGGGCTTCACCGCCGAAGACTACGTCTTTTGCTGCCATGTTGATTAACTCCGAATGGGATCTGATTGGATTGAGAGAGACGGGAGAAGAAGAAAAGCCGGCGGCTTACTTCTCGACGACCGCGAACAGGTCGTCTTCCTTCATCACGAGCAGCTCGTCGCCGTCGACCTTCACGGTCTGGCCGCTGTACTTGCCGAACAGCACGCGGTCGCCGACCTTCACGGTCAGGGCCGAGAGCTCGCCCTTGTCGTTGCGCTTGCCCGGGCCCACGGCCAGGACTTCACCCTGATCGGGCTTCTCGGCGGCGGCGTCGGGGATGACGATGCCAGAGGCGGTCTTGGTTTCGCTGTCAACACGCTTGACGATCACGCGATCGGCCAAAGGACGAAGTTTCATTGCATCTCCTGGATAAGAAACGGGGTTGTGGTCGGCGCCCGCGGGAACGCAGGCAGCCATCGACTGGAAGCGAGGCCTGGTTGTTAGCACTCAACAGCAGCGAGTGCTAATCATAAGGGCAATCGGCGGAGTTTCAAGGCCGTACGTCAGGATGGCCGGGGCCGCACCGCCACGGCCTCGATCTCCACCTTGACCGGGGCGATCAACCCGGCGATCACCGTCGAGCGCGCGGGTGCGCGCGCTGCCGGAAAGCATGCTGCGTAGGCCGCGTTGAAGGCCGGGTAGTCCGCGGCATCGGTCAGCCACACGGTCGTCTTCACGACGTCTGCCAGCGTGCAGCCGGCCTCGGCCAGGATGGCGCCGATGCGCTCGATCGTGTCGCGCGTCTGTCCGGCGACATCCGGTGCGCTCGGGCGGCCGTCGGTCATCGGGACCTGGCCCGAGACGAACACCAGCCGGTCCCAGGCCACTGCCGCCGAGATGGGCTGGCGCCGGCCGGCACGGACGACGGCGCCCAGGTGCTCGATGTCGTTCGGCGACCTGCTCATCGATCAATCCGCCCTGGCGCCCGACGCCTTCACGATGGCGCCCCACTTCTTCACCTCGGCCTCGAGCAGGGTCTTGAATGCCGCCGGCGTCGTGCCGTCGATGAGGAAGCCGCGGGCGCTGAAATAGTCCTTGATGTCGGGCGAATTGACGGCCTTGTGGACCTCGGCGCTGATCCTGGCGACGACGTCGGGCGGTGTTCCCGCCGGCGCGAACAGGCCTTGCCACGACAGCGCCTCGAAACCGGGAAAGCCGTTCTCGGCCACCGTCGGCACGTTGGGCAGCAGCGGGTGGCGCTGCCTGGACGTGACCGCCAGCGGACGTATCTTGCCGGCTTCCAGCTGCGGCATAAGCACCAGCAAGTCGCCGAAGCTGGCATCGATCTGGCCGCCCATGAGATCGTTCAGCATGCCGGCGCTGCCGCGGTAGGGGATGTGCACCATCGACGTCCCGGTCGCCTGCTTGAACATTTCACCGGTCAGGTGCATGGACGTGCCGTTGCCGGCCGAGCCATAGGAAACGGCGCCGGGCCGGGCCTTGGCCAAGGCGATGAACTCGGCCAGGGTCTTGGCTCTGACGGCCGGGTTGACGGCGACGACCAGCGGCGCGCTCACCACCATCGAAACCGGCGCGAAGTCCTTGAGCACGTCATAGGGCAAGTTGGCATAGAGCGACTGGGCAATCGCGTTGCTGCCGGTCACGCCCATCAGCAGCGTGTTGCCGTCGGGTGCCGCCTTGGCGACGTAGGCGGCGCCCACCGTGCCGCCGGCGCCGGCGCGGTTTTCCACGATCACTGTCTGGCCCCAGGCTGCGGCCAGCTTGTCGCCGATGCGGCGGGCCAGCAGGTCGGTGCTGCCGCCCGGCGGAAACGGCACGACGATGCGCATGGTCTTGCCGCTGTCCTGCGCCTGGGCGGGCAGCGCTGCGAGCCAGGTTGCGGCCAGCAGCACGGTGGCGCCGGCAACGAGGCGGCACAGCGACTGTCGGCAAGACAACGGGTTCTTCATGGGGCACTCCAGGTCAAGGGGGGGAAGGAAGATGGCCGCCACGCAGGAAACGTGCGGGCCTCACGGTGCATGAGAGAGAAGCGCCGCGGCGACCGGCTGTCCCCAGCCGCCGCCGCCGGCGGTCTCGATGACCAGGCGGTCGCCAGCCTGCCAATGCGCGCGCGCCTTGGCGGGCAGCGGCTCGACACGGCCGTCCGCGCGTTCGATGCGTGCCGCGGCGCACGCGCCCGGCAGGCCGCCGGCTGCGCCCTGCGGCGCGATGCCATGCCGTTCGCCGCGGTACGAAATGCTGCCGCTACCGTGCAGCAGGCGGTAGATGCGCACCACGCCGTCGCCGCCGCGGTGCCGGCCGGCGCCGCCCGATCCGGCGCGCACGGTCACCCGTTCCGCGCGCAGCGGCGCTTGCGCTTCGATGGCCTCGGCGGGCGTGCTGCGGGCATTGCCGACGTCCGTGGAGACGCCCGAACCGCCCGGGCCCCAGGGCGCGCCGCCGGCGGCCGACGCGATGATTTCCGTCAGCAGCCAGGACCGCCCATCGGCATGCGCGCCGCCCAGCGACAGCACCACCACCTCGCCCGCGTTGGGCGCCGGCATCTGCGCCGGCAAGGCGCGCGACCAGGCGCCCAGGAACGCATTGGCCAGCAGCTTGACGAGGTTGGTGCGCGCGTTGAGCGCCGCCGGAAAAGCCGGCTCGACGATGCTGCCGGGGCGGGTGCGCAGCGTCAGCGGCGCCAGGCTGCCGTCGTTGCAGGCGGCCTGCGGCGCCAGCATGCGCGCGAAGTAGGTCACTGCGGCCTGCACGGCGCCGAGGGACGCATTCACCGGCCCGGTCGTCTGGTCGGCGCAGCCCGTCAGGTCGAGCGTGGCCGTGTCGCCGCGCTTGCGGATGCACACCGCCACGCGCACCGGCGCGGTGTCGATGCCGTCGCCATCCAGTGCGTCGTCGAAGCTGTAGTCGCCGTCCGGTGCGGCGGCGAGCGCGGCGCGCGCGGCGGCCTCGGACTGCGCGAGCAAGGCGATGCAGCGCCCGGCCATGTCGGGCGTGGCGCGCCACAAGGCCGCCAGTTCGGCCGTGCCCTGCGCCAGGCAGGACCACTGCGCCGCCAGGTCACCTTCGAGGTTGTCGGGCATGCGGCTGTTGGCGCGCAGCAGGCGCATCAGCGGCGCGTCGGGTTGGCCGCGGCGGTACAGCGGCATGGGCGGGATGCGCAGCCCTTCCTGCTGGATGCTGGTGGCATGGGTGGGCACGGATCCCGGCGCGATGCCGCCCACGTCCTGGTGATGCAGCACGCAGGCGGCCAGCGCCACCACGGCGCCGTCGACGCGGACCGGGCGCACCAGCGTGAGGTCCGGCAGATGGGTGCCACCGTGCCACGGGTCGTTCAGCACGAAGCCGTCGCCATCGGCCATGGCCGCCACCGGCACCACGCCCAGCAGGCCGGCCACCGCGGGCGACAAGCTGCCCAGGAGCAGCGGCAGCGTGCGCGCCTGCGCGACCAGGCGGCCGTCGGGCAGGAACAGCGCGGCGGCGCAATCCATCGCCTCGCGCACCACGCTGGAGACGGCCTGGTCGACCAGGCGCTGCTGCATGCGGTCGGCCAGTTGCTCCAGCTGCCGAGCCAGCGGGTCGGCGGGTGCCGGATCGCCGCGGCGCCCGGGCGGGGGCGGCGGCTGCAGGCCCAGCGCCTGCACGGTGGCCAGGGTGCGCTCGTACTCGCCGTCGTGCGGCCAGACTTCATGGGAACAGCGCACGACGATGTCCGGCCAGCGCTGACGGATCTGCTGCGACAGGGCCTGCTCATGCACCGGGTTGCGGTGCGCGAACAGCAGGCAGATGGCGATGCGCTGCGGCAGCCGCGGCAGCGCGGCAAGCGCGTGGAGCACGCCATCGGCGTCCAGCGGCTCGGCCTCGGCGCCGGTCGCGTCGATGCGCCCACGCGCCTCGATGCGCCGCGCGGCCGGCAACAGCTGCGGCCACGGCGACGCCGGCACATGCAGCGCATACGGATCGGCACGGTTCTGCCGCGCCAGCGTCAGCACGTCGGCAAAGCCTTGGGTGCAGATCAGGGCGAGGTCGTGCATGGCGGCTTTCAGAACCGGTCGGGGCGGAACGGCGCGAGGTCGACCTGCGGCCGCCGGCCGGCCACCAGGTGCGCCACCTCGCGCCCGGTGCTCGCCCCCATGCACATGCCCATGTGGCCATGGCCGAAGGCCAGCCAGGCGTTGTCCGCGCCGCGCGTGCGGCCGATCACCGGCAGGCTGTCGGGCAGGCAGGGGCGGTGGCCCATCCACTGCGTGGTGTCGCTGGTGTCCAGGTGCGGGAACAGCTGCCGCCCCAGGCGCAGCAGCGCCTGCGCGCGCTCGTAGCGCGGCGGCGCCTTCAGCCCCGCGAACTCCACCGTGCCCGCCAGCCGCAGGCCCATGGCCATCGGGTTGACCATGAGGTTGCTTTCCACCGCCATCACGGTGTGGCGCAGTTGCAGGTTGGCGCTGCGTACCGTCACGTGGTAGCCGCGCTGCGTTTCCAGCGGCACGCGCGAGCCCAGCTGCGCGGCCAGTCCCGCCGACCACGCGCCGGCTGCCACCACCACGCCGTCGACCGGCGTGCGCGTGCCGTTGCCAGAGCGCACGGCCGTGACCTCGCGGCCCCGGCGCTCGAAGCCGCTGACCGCCTCGCGCACGAAGCCCGCGCCCTGCGTCATGCAGTGCGCATGCAGCGCCTTGACCAGCGCCGACGGATCGAGCGTCGACCCGTTCTCCGGGGCGCGGATGCCGAACCGGAAGCGGCCTTTCAGGTCGGGCTCCAGCGCCTCCAGTTCGTCCTGGCCCACGTCGACCATCTGCACGCCGAGCGAGCGCCGCAGGTCCATGCCCCAGGCCCATTGCGCTGCCTTCTCGCGCGACGAATACACGTACAGGCAACCGGTGCGGCGCACCAGGTCTTGTGCGCCGGCTTGCGCCAGCAGCGGCTCGTAGCAAGCGAAGATCGGCTCGAGCAGGCTGCGCAGCGCCGTCGCGATGCGCGTGACCTCTTCGCGCGACGAATGCCGCAGCATGCGCACCAGCCAGGGCACCACCGCGGGCGCATAACGCCAGCGCACCGTGAGCGGACCGAGCGGATCGAGCAGCCAGTTGGGCACCCGCTTCCACATGCCGGGCATGCCCACGGGAAGGCAGGCGCTGGGCGACAGCGAGCCGGCGTTGCCGAACGAGCAGGCCTCGCCGGGCGCCTGCGGATCGAAGAAAGTGACCTGGTGACCGTCGCGCTGCAGCCAGGCGGCGGTGCAGGTGCCAACGATGCCGGTTCCGATGACGGCGACATGCATGCGGCCGATTCTGTGGCTCCTTTCAGAATCACGCCAACGAATTCATTTGATCGTTGCATCAAATTTATTGATGGCCGCTGCTGGGCAGCGCCACAATGGTGCGCCATGAATCTCACCCTCCGCCAGATGCGCGCGTTCTCCGTGGTGGCGCGCACCGCCAGCTTCACCCTGGCCGCACGCCAGCTGAACCTGACGCAGTCCGCCGTCAGCATGCTGGTGCAGCAACTGGAGGACGAGCTCCACCTCAAGGTGTTCGACCGCAGCCGCCACGCCGTGACGCTCACCGAATCCGGCCGCCAGCTGCTGCCGCTGGCGCGCCGCATGCTCGACGACCTGCGCCAGATCGAGGAAGGCGCAAGCGACCTGCGCACGCTCAGAAGCGGCGTGCTGCGCGTGATCGCACCGCAGCTCATGGCCTGCACCTGGGTGGCCGGCGTGCTGGCGCGCTTCGAACAGGCGCACCCCTCCGTCGGCCTGCGCATCCTCGACGGCTCGGCCGACGACGTCGTCGCGACCGTGCGGCGCGGCGACGCCGAACTGGGCATCGGCCCCGAGCGCACGACCGGCGACGACGTGACCCGCACCTTCCTCATGCACGTGCCGATGCGGCTGGTCTGCGCCGCCTCGCATCCGTTGGCGCAGCGCCAGGCCGTGTCATGGCGCGATCTGCGCGACGAACGCTGGGTGATCTATTCCGGCGATTTCACCCGCTACGTGGAACAACGCCTGCACGAGCACGACGCATCACTGTCGATGCAGACGGCCACCGAAGTGCGCTACCTGACCACCGCGCTGGCGCTGGTCGGCACCGGCCTGGGCGTGGCGCTGGTGCCGGACTACGCGCGGACCTTCGCCGAGAACTTCGGCGTGCGGTTCCTGCCGCTGCGGGCGCCAGCGTTGAATCGGGAGTTCTTCGTGTACCAGCGAAGAAGCCTGGCCTTGTCGCCTGCGGCCGAGGCGTTTGGGCGGATGTTGAAGGGGCTGGCGCGGGGGAAGTGAGGAGCGCGATCGAGAGCACGCGCAGTGGTTGCGCGATCCGCTGGATTTCTTGCCCGATCCCCTCGCCATATCCGCGGTTTTGTGGAAGGTGGGCCGTCTCGCGGGTAGAGTCCGCCGCGGAGGTTCCCCGCCGCCCATGGTCACCGCACATCCTCACGACACGACCGCCGCCCAGCACCTGCGGTCGCCGCAGGCCGCGATGACGCGGATCATCGCCGCCCACGCGCCGCGCACGGGCGATTTCGAGACGCCGATCCCGGGCCTCTGCTTCTTCCGGCGCGACGCCCCGGCGGCGCCCGTCGTCTGCATGATCGAACCCAGCATCGTGCTCGTCGCCCAAGGGGCGAAGCAGTTGTGGGTGGGCGGCGCAGCCTATGCGTACGACCCGTCGCGCTTCCTCGTCACCTCGCTCGACGTGCCCGCCAACTCCGAAGTCCTGGCGGCGAGCCCCGAGGCGCCCTGCCTCGGGCTGGTGCTGAAGTTCGACGTCCGCATGCTGGCCGAACTGATCGCGCAGGGCAGCCTGCCGCCGCAGCGCGAGCGCCCGGCCGGGCTGGGCGTGGAGATCGGCACCGCGACGCCGGCGCTGTGGGCGCCGTTCGAGCGGCTGGCTGCGCTGCTCGAGGAGCCCGAAGCCATCCCGGTCCTCGCCCCCTTGATCCAGCGCGAGATCCACTACCGCCTGCTGATGAGCGACCAGGCGGGCCGGCTGCGGCAGATCGCCTCGGTGGACGGGCACGGCCGTCGCATCGCGCGGGCGATCGACTGGCTCAAGCTGAACTACGCTTCCTCGCTGCGCGTGGAAGAGCTGGCGGCCCGCGTGCAGATGAGCGCGCCCACCTTCCACCACCACTTCCGCCAGCTCACCGCGATGAGCCCGCTGCAGTACCAGAAATGGCTGCGGCTGAACGAGGCGAAGCGGCTGATGCTGAGCGAGCATGCCGATGCGGCGAGCGCCGCGTTCCGGGTCGGCTACGAAAGCCCGTCCCAGTTCAGCCGCGAGTACAGCCGCCTGTTCGGCGCCCCGCCCAAACGCGACATCGGCCTGCTGCGCGACAACGCCAGGGGCAGCGCCCCCGCCGCACGCGGGCGCATTTAAGTCTTTAGCGCACAGCGCCTCGCGAGCGTCACAGGATCAGGCAAGAAATGGCGCGGAATGCGCTATCGGCGGGCGCCCCGCCTCGCGAAGAATGGCCAGTCCGGAACACCCGCCGGGAGCGCTTCGCTGACTCGGAAAGTAGGCAATGAACTGCGCGCCGGCGCGGCCGCAGCCATTCTGCTGTCGCAGCCGTCCACCACGATGCATGCAGGCACGAACTTCGATCAACAACAGGAGTTGACATGAACAGTACCACGACCCAGATGATCTCGCGGCGCGACGCCCTCATCGTCGGCGCCGCGACCGCCGCCACCGCCGCGGCGGTCTCGTCCTCGGCGCCGGCCGCTGCCGCACCCGCGGCCTCTTCCTCGGCCGCCGTGCCCCGCGCGAAGCTCACGTTGAACGTCAACGGACAGGCGCATGCGCTGGAGCTCGACACCCGCACCACCTTGCTCGACGCGCTGCGCGAGCACCTGCACCTGACTGGCACCAAGAAGGGCTGCGACCACGGCCAGTGCGGCGCCTGCACCGTGATCGCCGACGGAAGGCGGATCAATTCGTGCCTGACGCTCGCGGTCATGCACGACGGCGGGCAGGTGACGACCATCGAAGGACTGGGCACGCCGCAGAACATGCATCCGCTGCAGGCTGCGTTCGTGAAGCACGACGGTTACCAGTGCGGCTACTGCACGCCGGGCCAGATCTGCTCGGCGGTGGCGGTCATCGACGAGGTCAAACGCGGCGTGCCGAGCCATGTGAGCGCCGACCTCACGGCGCGGCCCATCCTCTCGGCCGAAGAGCTGCGCGAGCGCATGAGCGGCAACATCTGCCGCTGCGGCGCCTATTCCAACATCGTCGATGCCATCACCGAAGTGGCCGGGAGCCCGACATGAAGCCATTCAGCTACGAACGCGTGCAAACGCCGGCGCACGCTGCGGCGGCCGTGGCGGCCCGCCCGGGCGCCAAATTCATTGCGGGTGGCACCAACCTGCTCGACCTGATGAAGCTCCAGATCGAGGCGCCGGCGCACCTGGTGGACGTGAACGGCCTCGCGCTCGACAAGATCGAAGCCACCGCCGACGGCGGCCTGCGCATCGGTGCGCTCGTGCGCAACACCGACCTCGCCGCCGACGAGCGCGTGCGGCGCGACCACGGCGTGCTGTCGCGTGCGCTGCTGGCCGGCGCGTCGGGGCAACTGCGCAACAAGGCCACCACCGCCGGCAACCTGCTGCAGCGCACGCGCTGCCCCTATTTCTACGATACCGACCAGCCCTGCAACAAGCGCCGTCCGGGCAGCGGCTGCAGTGCCATCGGCGGCGTGACGCGGCAGCTTGCGGTGGTGGGCGGCAGCAGTGCCTGCATCGCGACGAATCCGAGTGACATGGCCGTCGCCATGCGGGTGCTGGACGCGACCGTCGAGACCGTGCGTCCCGACGGGCGCACGCGCGTGATCCCGATCGCCGACTTCCACCGCCTGCCCGGCGACACGCCGCACATCGAGACCGCGCTGGAGCGCGACGAGCTGATCACCGCGGTCACGCTGCCAAAACCGGTCGGCGGCACGCACATCTATCGCAAGGTCCGCGACCGGGCCTCGTATGCCTTTGCCCTGGTGTCGGTGGCGGCGATCGTGCAGCGCGACGGATCGGGGCGGGTGGCGCTCGGCGGCGTCGCGCACAAACCCTGGCGCGTGGAGGCCGCCGAGGCGGCCATGCCCGAGGGCGCGCGGGCCGTGACGGCGCGGCTCCTCGCCGATGCGAAGCCCACCCACGACAACGCCTTCAAACTGCCGCTGGCCGAACGCGCGCTGGCTGCGGCCATCGCCCAGGCGAGGAGCTGATCACCATGAAATTCGACACCCCCGCCACCACCAACCCGATCGACCAGCTGAAGGTCATCGGCAAGCCGACCGACCGCATCGACGGGCCGCGCAAGACCACCGGCACCGCGCGTTACGCCTACGAGCGCCATGCCGAGGTTCCGGGCGCAGCCTACGGCTGCGTCATCGGCGCAGGCATCGCCAAGGGCCGCATCGCCTCGATGGACCTGCGCGCCGCGCGAGCCGCACCGGGCGTACTGGCCATCGTCACCGCGCGCAATGCGGGCAAGCTCGGCAAGGGCAATTTCAATACCGCCAAGCTGCTGGGCGGCCCCGAGATCGACCACTACCACCAGGCCGTGGCGGTGGTGGTGGCCCAGACCTTCGAGCAGGCGCGCGCCGCGGCCCAGCTGGTGCGCATCGACTACACCAAGGCGCCCGGCCGCTTCGACCTGGCCGCGGAAATGGGTTCGGCGCAGATGCCCGAGCCCAACCCGTTCTCGGGCCAGCCGGAGACCCGGACAGGGGATTTCGCAGGCGCCTTCGCCGCGGCGCCGGTGCAGCTCGATGCCACCTACACCACGCCCGACGAGTCGCACGCCATGATGGAGCCGCATGCCTCCATCGCGGAATGGAAGGGCGACAAGCTGACCGTCTGGACATCGAACCAGATGATCGCCTGGGGCGTCGGCGACGTGGCCAAGACGCTCGGCATCCCGAAGGAAAACGTGCGGCTGGTCTCGCCTTTCGTCGGCGGCGGCTTCGGCGGCAAGCTGTTCGTGCGCGCCGATGCCGTGCTGGCGGCGCTGGGCGCGCGGGCGGCGGGGCGGCCGGTGAAGGTGGCGCTGCAGCGCCCGCTGATGGCGAACAACACCACGCACCGGCCCGCCACCATCCAGCGCATTCGCATCGGCGCCTCGCGCGACGGCAGGATCACCGCCATCGCCCATGAGGGCTGGTCGGGCGACCTGCCCGGCGGGCAGGCGGAGACCGCGGTCAACCAGACCCGGCTGCTCTACGCCGGCGCCAACCGCCTGACGACCACGCGCCTGACCGTGCTCGATCTGCCCGAAGGCAACGCCATGCGCGCGCCTGGCGAGGCGCCGGGCATGATGGCGCTCGAGATCGCGATGGACGAGATGGCCGAGAAGCTCGGGCTCGACCCCGTCGAATTCCGCATCCGCAACGACACCCAGGTCGATCCCGAAAAGCCCGGGCGCCCCTTTTCCCAGCGTCGGCTCAATGAATGCCTGCGCACCGGCGCCGAACGCTTCGGCTGGAACCAGCGCAGCGCGGCACCGGCCCAGCAACGCGACGGCCGCTGGCTCGTCGGCATGGGCGTGGCCGCGGCGTTTCGCAACAACCTCCTGACGAAATCGGCCGCGCGCGTGCGCCTGGACGACCGCGGCATCGTCACGGTGGAAACCGACATGACCGACATCGGCACCGGCTCGTACACCATCATTGCGCAGACCGCGGCCGAAACCATGGGTTTGCCGCTGGAGCGCGTGCAGGTGCGGCTCGGCGACTCGGCCTATCCCGAGTCGGCCGGATCGGGCGGGCAGTGGGGCGCCAATAATTCGACCTCGGGCGTGTTCGCCGCCTGCATGAAGCTGCGCGAGGCCGTCGCGGCCAGGCTCGGCTTCGACGCGGCGCAAGCCGAGTTTTCCGATGGCATGGTGCGCGCCGGCGGGCGGGAAGTGCCGCTCGCCCAGGCAGCCGGCGCCGAAGGCCTCGCGGCCGAAGACGGCATCGAGTATGGCGACCTCGACAAGAAGTACCAGCAGTCGACCTTCGGCGCGCATTTTGTCGAAGTCGGTGTCGACGCGATGACCGGCGAGATCCGCGTGCGGCGCATGCTTGCCGTCTGCGCCGCAGGGCGAATCCTGAATCCGAAGTCGGCACGCAGCCAGGTGATCGGCGCCATGACGATGGGCGTCGGCGGCGCCTTGATGGAAGAGCTGGCGCTCGACAAGCGGCACGGCTTCTTCGTGAACCACGACCTCGCCGGCTATGAGGTGCCGGTGCACGCCGACATTCCGCACCAGGAAGTGATCTTTCTCGACGAAACCGATCCGATCTCGTCGCCCATGAAGGCCAAGGGCGTGGGCGAGCTCGGCATGTGCGGCGTCGCGGGCGCCGTGGCCAATGCGGTTTACAACGCCACCGGCGTGCGCGTGCGCAACTATCCGATCACGCTCGACAAATTGTTGGATCGCTTGCCGCCGGTGGTGTGAGCAGAGGCTTGGCGGGTGGCAGCCAGATTTGTTGACAAATATTATTCTTTATTCAGGAAATTGAATATTTTCGATTTTGCTGCGGACTGTAGAAAACTCTTTAGCAGGTGATGTGAAATCATTGACAGGCGTGCAGGTTTTTCATACGAGGCGTGCGCGAATCTTTATTCGTCAATTCAATTTCCCGAAATAGAGTTGCTGCGTTGCCCGCCTTTGGTGCAGTCCGTCAGTCCTGATTGCGCGCTGCATTGCCTAACGTCGGCCTGACGCCGGGTTGCCATTGGTGAATGTGTTCGGCGCGTGCCGGACAGGTATGGCGAGGGGGCTTCGACCCATCCAGCCGGGCCCGTCCGTTCCATGCCTCAACGCCTCACACGAATACAGCGCTTCAGCACGCAAGACCTTCCCGCAGAAAGCAGGCTGGCCCATTGGTCGCTGCAGTTCGGCACGACGCTCGGATATGCGAGGCTCGAAAGTCCCGACGGCCCCAATTTCCACCAAACCCTCACACGGGTCGACGTCGGCCACACGCGCTTTCTTCGCTTGCGGGGCAGCGAAACGAGCTCCCATGCGGAGGCCGGCCACTTGCCCGAATCCGAGCTTCGGCCATTCCACCTGCTGATCCGCCTGGGCTACGGTGAGACGACGCTCATCCAGGAAAGGGAAGTCACCATCGAGCCGGGCGACATGGTCCTTCTCGATGCCCGGCGCGAGTTTCGGCTGGTGTCGCAACCGACCACCGACTTTCTCGCGATCGGCTTTCCCGAGTCGCTGGTGGCGCGCTGGCTGCCCTGCGCCAAGGACGCCGTCGCGCGCCGCCTCGAAGGCCGGGCCGGATGGGCCGGCACGCTGTCCGCCTACCTCCGGGCGCTGGACGCCAGCCTTCTCGAGAGCATCGAAAGTGCGTTCGAGGCCGAACTCGTCGGCGAGCACATGCTGTCGATGCTGTGCTTCGCGCTGGCGCAGCGCGGCTTCCCGATGACGGACGACGACCGCGTTCCCGCGCGCGACCGCGTGCTGCACGCACGCATGTGCAGCTGGATCCGGGACAACTACGGCAACCCGGAAGTCAATGCGACGGTGCTTGCGCGGCAGTTCAACGTCTCGGTTCGCTATGTGCACAAGGTGTTTGCCGGGGCCGGAGGGGGCGTGACGTTCCGCGACACGCTCAAGCATGAACGCCTCGAAGCCGCAGTCCGGATGCTGCGAACTGCCGCGGTGTCGCGCACGTTGGTCGCGCAGATCGCCGAGCGCTGCGGCTTTTCCGACCCGGCCTACTTTGGCCTGGTTTTTCGCAAGGAGTTCGGCTGCTCTCCAGGGATCTTTGCACGGCGCATGGGCCAAACGCCTGGTGCGCCGACTGCCATGAAACCAAGGGAATACCCTGATAACGACAAGCAGGCATTAAACGAATAACCTTCGTGAAAATTCTGCAAGTCGCCCCACCGAAGCACACGGTGAATTCCTCTCCGCCCCCCGCCCATGAGACCCGAAGCCGGAAGCGGGGGGAACTCGCCGCCTGGGCCGAGGAACTGGAAGCCAAGGCCGGGGCATGGCAGGGCGATGCCGCCCCGCCGAGCCCCGTCAACCTGCAACTCGTCCTCGTCGATCCGGACGGGCTGGCCTTCATGCGATCGCAGGGCGATGCCGTGGACATCTACAGGCCCAAGGCCAGCGTCCCGAAGGAAGGGCGCATGTACCCCTTCCACTTGCTGCTGAAGCTGTCGCCCGGCGCCACCTTCGTCGAGCAGAACGGCCGCGTGCTCGAACTCGAAACCGGGGACATGACGCTGCTGGACTCGAACGAGGCCATGCACCTGCGGTCTTCCGAAGGGAACGATGCCTGGATCATCGGGCTGTCGGCGTCGCTGGTCACGCGGTGGCTTCCGAACGCGAAGGATGCAACCGCGCTGCGGCTCGACGGCCAGGCCGGCTGGGCCGGCGTGCTCTCCAAGTACATCCAGTCGCTCGACGTGCGGCAGGTGCAGCGCCAGGGCGGCAGGTTCCAGCGCGAATTCGTGGCGGAACACCTGATGTCCATGCTTTCGTTCGCGCTGTCGCAGACCGGGGTGCCGCGCGGCGCGGCTGCCGACGTTCCGCCGCGCGATCGGGCCATGCACGCGCTCATTCACCAGTGGATCCGCGACAACTACGCGGACGCGGAGGTGAGTGTGGCCAAGGCCGCGGCGCATTTCAATCTCTCGACGCGTTATGTGCACAAGGTTTTCGCGAGCGCGGGCGACGGCGTGACGTTTCGCGAGGCGCTGCAGCACGAGCGGCTCGAAGCCGCCAAACGCCTGCTGCGGACGGCCGCCGCAGGCACGGGTTCCGTGGCGCAGGTGGCGTATCGCTGCGGTTTTGCCGACCCAGCCTACTTCGGGCTGGTATTCCGCAAGAAATACGGCTGCCCCCCGGGTGCCTACGCGCGGGCCATCGGAGCGCCCTAGCAGCCCGACTCGCAGCGGTCGCGCTGCATCGTTCCCCCTCCAAAGAATCGATCGTGCGCCGGTCTCCGGTGCAGCGCAGCGTTGGCTACGGCTTCGCAGCGCACGGGATCGAAATGCGCTCACACCGAACCGTCTGTTCCGCTGCGCGACGGGTGACTTGTACCAAGGATGCGAGAGCTTCGTGCAATGCTGCCGCTGCGTGCACGATTTTTATGTTCGACGGGCTCGCCATTCCTAATGGAGGTTTTTTTTAATTACTAAAGTACACGACTGGCTGGCACAGCCCGCAAGACAAATGTTTCTTCTTTATGGCTGGAAATAAAAGCCGTCTATTTGTGACTTTTTTGTGTGAGAACCATGAACAACGACGAAATCCCTTTCACGTCCGGGCGCATCGCGATCCTGGGCCAGGAAAACCGCTCGCGCGAAGCCGTGCGACGCATTGTTCGCCGGCTCGGCTTCGAGCCGGTGGTTCTATGCAGCAGCGCCGCGAGCGCCTCGGGCTCCGACAATTCCGAAGCATTCAAGTTGCTGATCCTGACTGGCGAAAGCGACAGCCTGTCGTCCATGGCGCTCATCCGTGAAACCAAGGCCATGTTCGATCCACAGACGCCCATGCTGTGCCTGCTTCCGAAGGAGCAGTTCGACGACGTCAGCGCCTTGCGCCAGGACACCACGGACGAGTTGATCGCCAAGCCATCGTCGTTCACCGAACTCTTCAGCGTGCTTCGGCTCTTCGTGAGCAACTTGCCGGGGAAGATCCCGCCGCTCGAGCGTCGATGGGGTGGCTACCGTTTCCTGATGCAGAGCAACACGGTGGAGTTCGGCGGCAGGCGGGTGCAACTGCGTCCCGACGAGTTCGACCTTGCCATCGAGCTCTTTGCCCACGAAGGCTGCACGGTCGCTAGGGACATGCTCTGGGACGCGGTCTGGGCGAAGCCGTGGGACGGGAAGTCGCGCATGCTCGACACCTGCGTCTCGGTGCTCCGCCGGTCGTTGAAGTTGCCTACGAATGGCTGGGAACTGCGCGCCGTCTGGGGTGCCGGCTATCGCCTCGACGGTTCGTCCGGCCGCGAGGGTTCTGCCATTCCCTACTGGACGCCTTCGTCGATCCGGGCGTGATGGCCGGCGGCGACGGACGCTCCGTCTGGAGCGCGTCGCCGCCTCCTCGCAGCCAGTTCGTTTCAGTTGCGCCGCGCGGCTTCCTCTGCCCCGGAAAAGCTCTGGAAACCATAAAGACTTAACTATTAGAATGCGAATCGTTCTTAGTAAGTTTATGGAGTGGAGCAGGAATGACGAGGTTCACGGCACGGCGCAAGGCCGCATCTGTCTTGGCGGGCTGCCTGGCCATCTACGTGCAGCAGCATGCAGTGGCGCAGCCGGCAGCGCCGGCGACCGGTTCGCTGCCGGAAGTGCGCGTGGACGCGAGCACCGAAGCCGAGACGGCGACTTCGCCCGTCATCGGCTACCGTGCAAGGAATGCCGCGACCGCCACCAAGACGGACACGCCGCTCGCCGAAACGCCGCAGTCGGTGACGGTGGTCACGCGCGACCAGATCGTCGACCAGGGCGCCACGAACCTGCAGGATGCGCTCAACTACGCGGCCGGCGTGCGCTCCGATGCGTATGGTGTCGACTCGCGCACCGATTCGATGCGGGTGCGGGGCGCCTCGCCCGATATCTACCTCGACGGTCTTCGCCAAGCCTACGGCTACTACACCAGCACCACGCGCACCGAACCCTACACGCTCGAGCGGCTCGAAGTGCTGCGCGGCCCTTCGGGCATGCTGTTTGGCGCTGGCACGGCAGCCGGCGTGATCAACATGGTCAGCAAGCGGCCGCTGCAGGAAACCCAGCGTGAAGTGGGCGTGCAGTTCGGCAGCTTCGGCCGCAAGCAGATCCAGGCCGACCTGACGGGGCCGCTCAATGCCGACGGCAGCCTTTCTTACCGACTGATCGCGCTGCAGCGCAAATCGGACACGCAGGTGGACTATGTACCCGATGACCGCAGTCTCATCGCGCCTTCGCTGACCTGGCGGCCGAATGCCGCCACCTCGCTGACGCTGCAGGGCCTCTGGCAAAAGGACAAGAGCGGCAGCAGCTCGCAGTTCCTGCCCTGGGAGGGCACCCTGCTGCCGAACCCGAATGGCCGCATTCCGAACAGCCGCTTCATCGGAGAACCGGGCGACTACTACGACAGCGAGCGCAAGACCTTCGGCTGGCAGTTCGAGCACAAGTTCAACCAGAACTGGACCGTGCGGCAGAACTTCCGCTATGCGCAAAACGAAAACGACAACCGCTATCACTACGGCGGCGCATTCAGCGGTGCGGAGAGCTGGGATGCGACCGACCCGATCTTCAAGCGTGTGCTCAGCCGCTACTACGACAGCCAACTGACGCTGAACCGCACGCAGACGCTCGACAACCATCTCGAGGGCCATTTCGAAACCGGCGCCCTGAAGCACACCCTGCTGGTGGGCGCGGATTTCGCGCGCCAGCGCGAGAACGTCTGGGTCGGGACCACGCTGGACACCATCGACGTCTATGCGCCGGTCTATGGCCACGTGGACGAACCCGAGCGCGCGCCGCGCCCGCGCACGCGGCAGCGGCAGACCGGCATCTACCTGCAGGACCAGATCAAGCTCGGCAACTGGATCTTCGTGGCGGGCCTGCGCCACGACCGGGCGGTATCGAGCGCGGCCGGCAGCGAAAGCGAAAAGAGCAGCGCCACCACGAAGCGCCTTGGCGTGATGTATGCCTTGCCTTCGGGCTGGTCGCCGTATGTGAGCTACAGCGAATCGTTCACGCCGCAGTCGCCGCGCGACGGCCGGATCTTCACGCCCCTGCGCGGCGAGCAGTGGGAAGTCGGCGTCAAGTACGAACCCAAGGACCGTGCCGTGGCATTCAGCGCCGCGGTCTACGACCTGCGCGAGAAGAACCAGATCGTCGAGGAACAGCCGAACGTCTTCTCGCAGCGCGGACTCACGAAGACCAAGGGCGTCGAACTCGAAGCCAAGGGTTCGGTGGGACCGAATCTCGACCTGGTCGCCCACTACAACTACACGGACGCCGACGCGCAGATCGAGGGCCTGCCCGAGCACCAGGCCAGCGTCTGGGCCAAGTACCGCTTCTCGCTCGGCGGCATCAGCGGTTTCTCGGCCGGTGCCGGCCTGCGCGTGATGAGCTCGTTCCGCGATACGCAGTTCGGCGTCGGGCCGCGCATCCCCGGCGTCGCTTTGGCCGACCTGGTCTTCGCCTATGAGAGCGCACGCTGGCGGTATGCGCTCAACATCAACAACGTCACCGACAAGAAGTACTTCAGCACCTGCCTGTCGCGCGGCGACTGCTGGTATGGTGCACGCCGCAACATCGTGGCAAGCGCGACCTATCGCTTCTAACAGTCCACTTTTGACGAAAGCCGCAGCGACATGAACAGCCGAAAGATTAAGACCTGGGCCTGGGTGCACAAGTGGAGCAGCCTGGTGTGCACCGTGTTCATGCTGCTGCTGTGCATCACCGGCCTGCCGCTGATCTTCCACCACGAGCTCGGGCATCTGCTGGGCACCGAGGTCGAGTCGCCCGCCATGCCCGCGGACACGCCGCGCGCAAGCCTGGACCGTGTGCTCGAGGTGGCCCGCGCCAAGCATCCCGACCGCGTGGTGCAGTTCGCGTCGCAGCCCGAGGACGACAAGGGGCTGTGGTTCGTCACGCTGACGCCCACGCCCGATCCCACCGACGACTTCAAGTCGGTGGCCGTCGATGCGCGCACCGCCGCCGTGCTGGCACAGCCCAAGTTCGACGAAGGCTTCATGTACGTGATGTTCAAGCTGCACGTCGACCTGTTCGCCGGACTCGCGGGCAAGCTGTTCCTGGGCTTCATGGGCCTGCTGCTGCTGGTGGCCGTGGTCTCGGGCGTGGTGCTCTATGCGCCGTTCATGCGCAAGCTCGAATTCGGCACCGTGCGCCGCGAGAAGCGCCCCCGCCTGAAGTGGCTCGACCTGCACAACCTGCTGGGCATCGTCACGCTGGTGTGGGTGTTCGTGGTGGGCGCCACGGGCATGATCAACACCTGGGCCGACCTGCTGATCAAGTACTGGCAGTACGACCAGCTCAGCGCGCTGCTCGCACCGTACAAGGGCGAGCCGACCGTGCCGGTGGCCGAGCGCGCCTCGGTCCAGCGCTCGATGGAGGCCGCTCTCCAGCAGGCACCCGGCAAGGAACTGTCGTTCATCGCGTTTCCGGGCACTGCGTTCTCGAGCCCGCACCACACGACCTTCTTCATGCGCGGCAACGAGCCCTTCACCTCGAAGCTGTTGAAGCCGGTGCTGGTCGACGCCAAGACGGCGCAGGTCACGGCCGCACCGGAGCTGCCGTGGTACCTGACGGCGTTGCTGGTGTCGCAGCCGCTGCACTTCGGCGACTACGGCGGCATGCCGATGCAGATCATCTGGGCGCTGCTCGACATCGCGACGATCATCGTGCTGGGCAGCGGACTCTACCTGTGGCTCAAGCGCGGCAACACGGTGCCCACGCCCGCCGGGCCTGCCGCGGCGCCGGGCGCTGTCGGGCGGGCGCCGGGTGGAAAGCCGGGCGAGCCGGCACCGGCGATGAAGGTGCAGGCATGACGAAGCCGCCGCGCCATTCGCAGTCGTTCGGGCGCATGTGGGGCTGGCCGATCGCGCTTGGCCTCCTGACCGGCATCGGCCTGATCTCGGCGCTGTTCAGCGACGGCGGCGCGGGCGATGTCGTCGCCTGGTTCGCGCTAGGCCTTCCGGTGGCGGTCTGCGCCTGGTTCGGCTGGCGCAAAGGCAAAAGCTGATCCCGACCCGGGCGGGTGGTTGCCGGTAGGCGGGGTGGTGCGCGCCGAAGCAGAATCGGCGCAATGAACCCCGCCTTCTTCGCCACGGTCGCAGCAACCCGTTTCTTTCTGCTCGGCATTCCGCTGGTCGCGCAGGCGCAGCCACAGGCGCTGTCGCCGGGCGAGCGCGGCCAGTTGCCAGAAGTCACGGTGTCCACGCCCCGCGGCGAGGTCGCGCCTTTCAGGGTGCCGGGCTCGGTCGACCGGGTCGACGGCGCGGACATGCGCGACAGCCGGCTGCAAGTCAACCTCTCAGAGGGCCTGGGCAGCGTGCCGGGCCTGCAGGTGCAGAACCGCATGAACTATGCGCAGGACCTGCAGCTCTCGATCCGCGGTTTCGGTGCGCGCTCCACTTTCGGCGTGCGCGGCGTCCGGCTCTACGTCGACGGCATCCCGGCGACGCTGCCCGACGGACAGGGGCAGACCTCCAACATCGACATCGGCTCGATCGACCGCATCGAGATCCTGCGCGGGCCCTTCTCGGCGCTCTACGGCAATTCGTCCGGCGGCGTGCTGCAGGCCTTCACCGCGTCGGGTGAAGGCGCGCCGAGGCTGGCTTATTCGGCGGCGGGGGGCAGCTTCGGCACCTGGCGCCAATCGCTGCAGGCCAGCGGCGCGCGGGGTGCCGTCGACTACCTGCTGAATGCGAGCCGGTTCCGCACCGAGGGCTGGCGCGAGCACAGCGCGGCGCGCCGCGACATCGTGAACGGCAAACTCGGCGTGGCGCTCGACAATGGCGACCGGTTGACGCTGGTGCTCAACAGCGTGCGCATCGACGCGCAGGACCCGCTGGGCCTGACCGCGAGCCAGTACGCGCTCGCGCCGCGCGGCGCGCCGCTCGCCACGCAGTACGACACGCGCAAGACGGTCGCGCAGACCCAGATCGGCCTCTTGTACGAGCGCCGGATCGATGCCACCCAGGGATTGCGGCTGATGGTCTACGGCGGTGAGCGCAAGACCGTGCAGTACCAGTCGATCCCACCTTCCGCGCAGCAGAGTCCGCAGCAGGCGGGCGGTGTCATCGATCTGACGCGGCAGTACAGCGGTGTCGACCTGCGCTGGAGCGCCGCCTGGACCCTGGCCGGACGGCCTTTCGACCTGGTGGCCGGCCTCGGCTACGACAGCCTGCGCGAAAGGCGGCGCGGCTACGAGAACTATCTGGGCCCTGCTTCATCGGCAGTGCTTGGCGTGCAGGGCCGGCTGCGGCGCAACGAGCGCAACGAGGTCTGGAACCTCGACCCGTATGCGCAGGCTACCTGGCGGCTGGCGGAGCGATGGACGCTCGAAGCCGGCGTGCGCCGCAGCAGCGTGCACTTCGACTCGCACGACCGCTACATCGTCGGCGCCAATCGCGACGACAGCGGCAGCGCGAAGCACGCCAAAACGCTGCCGGTGGCCTCGTTGCGTTTCGAGGCCACGCCCGACCTCGCGCTCTACGGATCGATCGGGCGCGGCTTCGAGACCCCGACCTTGAACGAGCTTTCGTACCGCGCCGGCGGCGCCAGCGGACTCAACTTCGCACTGCGCCCGGCCGTCAACGACAGCATCGAGCTCGGCGCCAAGGCCCGCCTGGGCGGTGGCCTGCTGACGGCGGCTGTGTTCCAGACGCGCACGCGCGACGAGATCGTGACGGACACCAACAGCGGCGGCCGCGCCACGTTCCAGAACGCAGGCCGCACGCGGCGCAACGGCCTCGAGCTCGCCTGGCAGCACGAGACGGCCAACCACTGGCGCACGCAGCTGGCCTACACCTGGCTCGATGCGCGCTACCGCGATGGCTTCTGCTCGCCATCCCCGTGCACTGCCTCGAGCGAGGTGCCGGCCGGCAACCGCATCCCCGGCATCGCGCGGCAATCGCTTTTCGCATCGCTGGGCTGGGTGCCGCCCGAAGGCTGGCGTGCGGGCATCGAGCTGCGCGCGCTCGGGCGCATTCAGGCCAATGACGCCAACACCGCGAGCGCGCCGGGCTATGCGGTGACGGCGCTGTATGCCGGCTATCTGAGGAAATGGGAGCGTTGGGAGTTCAACGCCTTCGCGCGCGTCGACAACGTGTTCGACCGGCGCCACGTGGGCTCGATCATCGTCAACGAAGGCAACGCGCGTTACTTCGAACCCGCGCCGGGCCGTAACTGGACGGTGGGTCTGAGCGGCGCCTACCGCTTCTGACCCGGGCCCGCCAGCGCGTCCGCGTGTTCAGTTCAAGCCGGCCGCCGCGCGCAGCGCCGCAGCCTGCGTGGTCGCTTCCCAGGTGAACTCGGGCTCTTCGCGGCCGAAGTGGCCGTACGCGGCGGTCTTCTGGTAGATCGGGCGCAGCAGGTCGAGCATCTGGATGATGCCCTTGGGACGCAGGTCGAAGAACTCGCGCACGAGCTCGGCGATCTTCTCGTCGGGGATCACGCCGGTGCCTTCGGTGTAGACCGTGATGTTCATCGGCTGCGCCACGCCGATCGCGTAGGCCACCTGGATCTGGCACTGGCGCGCCAGGCCGGCAGCCACCACGTTCTTGGCCACGTAGCGCGCGGCGTAGGCGGCCGAGCGGTCGACCTTCGAGGGGTCCTTGCCCGAGAACGCGCCACCGCCGTGCGGGCAGGCGCCGCCGTAGGTGTCGACGATGATCTTGCGGCCCGTGAGGCCGCAGTCGCCCTGCGGACCGCCGATGACGAAGCGGCCGGTCGGGTTGATCAGGTAGCGCGTGTTCTGCAGCCATTCCTTGGGCAGCACGGGCTTGATGATCTCCTCGATGATGGCCTCGTTGAACGAGGCCTTCATCTTGGTGGGCGTTTCGCTCTGGTCGGGGCTGTGCTGGGTGGAGAGCACCACGGTGTCGATGCTGTGCGGCTTGCCGTCGACGTAGCGCATCGTGACCTGGCTCTTGGCGTCGGGGCGCAGGAAGGGCAGGCGGCCGTCCTTGCGCAGCTGGGCCTGGCGCTCGACGAGGCGGTGCGCGTAGTAGATCGGCGCGGGCATCAGCTCGGGCGTCTCGTCGCATGCGTAGCCGAACATCAGGCCCTGGTCGCCGGCGCCGGTGTTGAGGTGGTCGTCGCTCGCGTGGTCCACGCCCTGGGCGATGTCGTTGGACTGCTTGTCGTAGCAGACCATCACCGCGCAGCCCTTGTAGTCGATGCCGTAGTCGGTGTTGTCGTAGCCGATGCGCTTGATGGTGTCGCGCGCCACCTGGATGTAGTCGACGTGCGCGTTGGTCGTGATCTCGCCGGCAAGCACCACCAGGCCGGTGTTGGTCAGGGTCTCGGCGGCCACGCGGCTGCGTGGGTCCTGCTCGAAGATCGCGTCGAGGATGGCGTCCGAGATCTGGTCGGCGACCTTGTCGGGATGGCCTTCGGAGACGGATTCGGAAGTGAAGAGAAAGTCGTTCGCCATTTTTGATACTCCTGGAAGTGACTTGGCGCGTTGCCAACTCTGCGGAGCCCTGGCGAACGCTTTAGCAGATGCCGATGAATCGGCGGGGCACAATCGCTTCGCGCTTGTGTTTGTCGCCCTGCAAGTTGTTCCGTAACTCGGCGACAATTTCGATTGTATTCGAGCCGCGCAATATCATGCGCGCGCGTCCCGTTTTTGACACCCCTTCCCACCCGTTGATGATCACCCTGTTCCGCTTGCTCGCCCGCGTGCCGATGCCGCTGATGCATGGCCTCGGCAGCCTGCTGGGCTGGCTGGTCTGGTTCTGCGCGCCCGGCTATCGCCGCCGCTTCAAGGCCCATGCCGAAGGCGCGGGCTTCTCGCCCGCGCAATACCGCCCGGCCATTGCGGCGGCCGGCCACATGGTGTCGGAGCTGCCCTGGCTGTGGCTGCGGCCCCAGGGCGAGACCGTGCTGTCGCGCGTGGTGCGCTGGGAGGGCGTCGAGGCCTTCGAGGCCGCCATGCACGCGAAGAAGGGCGTGATCCTGGTGGCACCGCACCTCGGCAGTTGGGAGATGTGCGGCCAGGCCATCGGCGAGCGCTTTCTCTCCACCTTCGGGCCGATCACGGCGCTGTTCCGCCCGGCGCGCAAGAAGTGGATGGCCGAGCTGATCGCCGCCGGCTCGCGCGACCGCCCCGGCCTGCAGACGCTGCCGACCAACAACACGGGCGTGCGCGGCCTGATCCGCACGCTGCGCGGCGGCGGCTACACGGGCATCCTGCCCGATCAGGTGCCGCCTGCAGGGCAGGGCGTCTGGGCGCCGTTTCTGGGGCGGCCGGCCTACACCATGACCTTGCTGCCGCGCCTCGCGCAACAGACCGGGGCAGCGTGCTTCCTGAGCGTGTGCGAGCGCCTGCCGCGCGGCGCGGGCTACGTGATCCGCTTCGAGCCGATCGTCGGCACGGCACTCACCGATCCGAAGGCATCCATCGAAGAAGCCGCCACGGCCATGAACGATGCCATCGGCAGGCTGATCCGCAGCCTGCCGGGCCAGTACGTGTGGGACTACGCGCGCTACAAGGAACCGCGGGCCGAGCGCGTCGCCGCTGCGGTCGCGGGGGAGGCGCCATGAGTCTTGGTTCGCGACTCGGCATCGGCTTCATGCGCGCGATCGCGCCCTTGCCCCTGCCGCTCGTGCGCGGTTTCGGCGCGGTGCTCGGGCGCGTGCTGCACACGCTCGCCGTGCCGCGCCGGCGCGTGGTCGACCGCAACCTCGAAGTCTGCTTTCCGCAGAAATCCGAGGCCGAGCGCCGTGCCATCGCGCGCCAGACCTTCGTGTACGTGGCGCAGTCGTGGCTCGACCGCAGCTGGCTCTGGCATGCGCCCGAGAGCGTGGTGGCGCGCCGCCTCAAGGTGGTGGGCTCGGCGCCCGAGATCCGCGAGATCGCCGACGGCGAGGCGCCGATGATCCTGTTCGCGCCGCACTTCTACGGCCTCGACGCCGCAGCCACCGCGCTGACGATGCACACCGCGCGTCCCTCCGCCACCATCTACACGACCCAGCGCGATCCGATGGTCGACGAATGGATCCGCAAGGGCCGCACCCGCTTCGGCGACGTGGCCGCGCTCAACCGCGTCGACGGCATCAAGCCGGTGCTCGCGGGGCTGCGCAAGGGCGGCCTGCTCTACCTGCTGCCCGACATGGACTTCGGGCGCGACCAGACGATCTTCGTGCCGTTCTACGGTGTGCAGGCCGCCACCGTGCCTTCGCTGTCGCGTTTTGCGCGGCTGGGCAAGGCGAAGGTGGTGCCGATCGTTTCGAAGCTCACGCGCGAGGGCTACGAGGTCGAGGTGCTGCCGGCCTGGCAAAACTTCCCGACCGACGACGTCGCCGCCGACACCACGCTGATGAACCTGCGGCTCCAGGGCTACATCGATGCGATGCCATCGCAGTACTACTGGGTGCACCGGCGCTTCAAGACCCGGCCCGACGGCGAGGCGCCGATCTATTAGGGCCTGTTCACCCTATTTACGAGGTCGCGAAGGCATGCCTTCCCTCCGGGTTGGTCCGCCTTGGGGCCGTCTGCGGCGTTGCCCGCGCTTGCAATGCTTCAGCATTGCTGCGCGCGGGCGCCTTGCAGCCAGCCCCAAGGCGGGCCAACGCGATCCCCGTAAATAGGGTGAACAGGCCCTAAGGGCGCACGAACGCGCCGATCTCGGCGGCCACAAGCTGTGGCTGCTCGTGCACGATCCAGTGCGTGGCGCCGGCCACCTTTTTCACGACAAGGTTCGGGACATAGTCATCGAGGCCCTCGAGCAGGCCCGGCAACAGCGCGACGTCGTCGAGCGCCCAGAGCACCAGCGTCGGTACGTCGACGGTGAGGCGCTCGCGCGGCGGCACCGGAATGCTGTCGGCGCTCTGGCCGGCTGGCGGAGGCTTCAGCGGCGTCACGCGGTAGAGGTTGCAGCCGCCCGTCAGGCCCGCGTTCCAGACCTCGCGGTACTGCTGCTTCACGTCGTCGGTCAGCCAGCCGTGGCCGTCGGGGCCGGCCTTCATCAGCGTGAAGAAGGGCCACATGCGCCGGTAGTCGTCCTCCGCGAGCAGCGCCTCGGCGTCGGGCCGGGCGAGGAAGTTCATGTAGGCGCTGGCTTGCTGCTGCGCCGGGTTGTCGCGCAGCTCGCGCGCGAAGGTGCCCGGGTGCGGTGAATTGAGGATGACCAGCCGCTCGACCTGCGCGGGGAACGCGTTCGCATAGCCCCAGCCGAAGGCGCCGCCCCAGTCGTGGGCCACCAGTGCGGCCAGCGTGCCGGCCGGGTTCTCGGAAGCGACGAGCTGCTGGATGTCCTGGATCATGAGGTGGGCCTTGTACTGGGCCACGTCGGCGGGTGCGCTCGATTGCTCGAAGCCGCGCAGGTTCGGTGCCACGCAACGGTAGCCGCCGTTCGCCGGGTCCGCGAAATGCACGAGCAGCGCGTCCCAGATGAACGCAGCCTCGGGAAAGCCGTGCAGGAACACCATCAATGGCCGCCCGGGCTCGCCGGCCGCGCGGCAGCTCAGGGTGGTGCCGTTGGGCAGATGGCGCTGAAAGGTCTCGATCATGGTGGCCTGGCCTCTTTTGCTATGGTTTCGATAGCTGCGGGCCGCGAGCGCCAGGCCGAGTCCGGTTGGCTACGGGCCTTCGGTGGTCTCGGGCGGCGGCGCCGCTGCCTGTGTCTCTTCGGTGGGATGCGCCCAGCGCCAGAGCAGCTCGGCGGCTTCGCCGACGCCTTGCTTCTTGAGCGCGGAGAACAGTTTGACCTCGCCGCCGCCAGCCTGCAGTCGCGTGATGGACAGCACCTTGGCGCCTTCGCTTCGCGTGAGCTTGTCGGCCTTGGTCAGCAGCACAAGGAACTTGAGCCCCTGCTGCACGCGCGGGCGGATCACGTCGAGCAGGATTTCGTCGAGCTCGGTGAGGCCGTGGCGCGGGTCGCACATCAGCACCACCCCACGCAGGTTCTCGCGCGTCATCAGGTAGTTGCCCATGACGCGCTGCCAGCGCAGCTTGGCCTCGCGCGGCACGGCGGCATAGCCGTAGCCAGGCAGGTCGGCCAGCACGGCGTCGTCTGCCTTCTGCTTGCCGACGCCGAACAGGTTGATGTGCTGGGTGCGGCCCGGCGTCTTCGAGGCGAAGGCCAGGCGTGTCTGCTGCGTCAGGGTGTTGATGGCGGTCGACTTGCCTGCATTCGAGCGCCCGACGAAGGCGATCTCGGGCAGCTCGAGCGGCGGCAGATGCTCGAGCTGCGGCGCGCTGGTCAGGAAGTGGGCGGTGTGCAGCCAGCCGAGCGCAATGCGCTCGCGCTCGGCGGCAACGGGGTCCACGGCCGGGGTCGCGCGGGAAGGGGGGGCGGCGTGCTTGCGCGACGGGCTGGTCATCAATGGGCTTTCGGTACGGGCCGCCATTGTAGAATCGCGGGGTTTTGCGCCAATAAATCGAGCCCCCGATATGAAGTTGTTTGCCAATTTTCTGCTTGCAGCCCTCATGGGCGTTGCAGCCAGCGCGAGTTTCGCAGCCGAAGAGCCTGCAGCTGCCCCTGCGGCGGCGGCCGCAAAACCGGCCAAGCCCGACCCTGCCAAGGGTGACACGCTGTTCAATGCAACGCCGGCAAACAGCCAGAGCTGCGCGTCGTGCCACAACGCCGACGGCAACTCGGCCATCGCGGCGAACCCGAAGCTGGCGCAGCAACACCCCGAATACATCCTCAAGCAACTGCAGGACTTCAAGTCCGGCAAGCGCAAGAGCCCGATCATGCAGCCGCTGGCCGCGAAGCTGTCCGAGCAGGACATGCGCGACATCGCCTGGTTCGTGGGCTCCAAGAAGATCAAGACCGGCTTCTCCAAGGAGAAGGACCTGGTGGCGCTCGGCGAGCGAATCTACCGCGGCGGCATCGCCGACCGCCAGATCCCGGCCTGCGCCGGCTGCCACAGCCCCAACGGCGCCGGCATGCCCGCGCAGTACCCGCGCCTGGGCGGCCAGCACGCCGACTACACCACGGCGCAGCTGGTGGCTTTCCGCGACAAGGTCCGCCTGAACAGCGTCCCGATGAACGACGTTGCCGCCAAGCTGAACGACCGCGAAATCAAGGCCGTGGCCGACTACATCGCCGGCCTGCGTTGACAGCCCCGCGTGCGCCCCGGCGCATGCACCGCGTGAACTGACCGCCGATAAAAATCTCAAACAGAGGGCGGGCCGATCCAGCTGGATGGCCCGCCCTTTTGTTTTTTTCCTCTTCCCGCCCGTTCCTTTCTTTCACCTCGCTGCCCGATGTCTGTCTCCACCCACGGCCTTCGCGTCCATCGCGGCCCGCAAGTGCTTCGCGCTGCGGTGGAGCTGCTGTCCTCGATGCGCTTCGCGATCGCGCTGCTCACGGTCATCTGCATCGCATCGATCATCGGCACCGTGCTCAAGCAGCACGAGCCCATCAACAACTACATCAACCAGTTCGGGCCTTTCTGGGCCGAGCTGTTCCGTGCGGCCCGGCTCGATTCGGTCTACAGCGCCTGGTGGTTCCTGCTGATCCTGCTGTTCCTGGTGGTCAGCACGTCGCTGTGCATTGCGCGCAACACGCCGCGCATCCTGGTGGACCTCAAGACCTTCAAGGAAGACATCCGCGCGCAGAGCCTCAAGGCGTTCGGCCAGCGCGCCGAGAGCCAGCTCGACGAGGCGCCCGCGGCCGCGGCCAACCGCATCGGCCAGCTGCTGGTGAGCGGTGGCTGGAAGGTCAAGCTGCAGCAGCGCGAAGGTGCCGACGCACGAGGCGGCGCGGGCTGGATGGTGGCGGCACGCGCGGGCGGCGCCCACAAACTTGGCTACATCGCCGCGCACAGCGCGATCGTGCTGGTCTGCATCGGCGGCCTGCTCGACGGCGACCTCGTGGTGCGCGCACAGACCTGGTTCAACGGCAAGAGCGTGTTCACCGGCGGCGGCATGATCGCCGACGTGGCCCCCGAGCATCGGCTGTCGCCGCGCAACCCCACCTTCCGCGGCAACATCCTGGTGCCCGAGGGCGGGCAGGGCAGCGTGGCCATCCTGCAGCAGTCCGACGGCGTGCTGTTGCAGGAGCTGCCGTTCTCCATCGAGCTCAAGAAGTTCATCGTCGACTACTACTCGACCGGCATGCCCAAGCTGTTCGCGAGCGAGGTGGTGCTGCATGACCGCGAGACCGGCGCCCAGGTGCCGGCACGCATCGAGGTCAACCATCCTGCGAGCTACAAGGGCGTGGAGATCTACCAGTCGAGCTTCGACGACGGGGGCTCGCGCGTGAAGCTCAAGGCCGTGCCGATGGCCGCCGCGGCCAAGCCTTTCGAGGTCGAAGGCGTGATCGGCGGCCCGAGCACCGAGATCACCAACGGCACCGAGAAGCTCACGCTCGAGTACGCCGCATTGCGCGTGATCAATGTCGAGAACTTCGCAGACGGCGGCGCGCTGGGCAGTAGCGTGGACGTGCGCAAGGTCGACCTGCGCCAAGACATCGCGTCGCGCTTCGGCGCGGCCAACAAGACCAACAAGCCGAAGGAACTGCGCAACATCGGCCCGAGCATCGGCTACAAGCTGCGCGATGCCGCCGGCCAGGCGCGCGAGTACCAGAACTACATGGTGCCGGTCGACATGGGCGACGGCCAGCCCGTGTTCCTGCTCGGCATGCGCGAGAAGCCCGAGGAGCCGTTCCGCTACCTGCGCGTGCCGGCCGATGAACAGGGCGCGATGGACGGCTTCGTGCGCATGCGCACCGCGCTGGCCGATGCCGACACCCGCGCGCGCGCGGTGGAGCGCTATATCGCCAAGGCGGCCGATCCGAAGCGGCCCGAGATGGCCGAGCAACTGCGCGTGTCGGCGGCGCGCGCGCTGGCCCTGTTTGCCGGCAGCGAGCGCGCCAAGGCCGACGCGAGCACGCTCGGCGGCTGGCAGGCGATCGCGGAATTCATGGAGGCCAATGTGCCCGAGGCCGAGCGCGAGCGCGCTGGCGCGGTGCTGGTTCGCATCCTCAACGACGTGCTGTTCGAAGTGCTCAACCTGAGCCGTGAGAGCGCGGGGCTTGGGGCATTGCCGAGCGAGCCGAAGTCGCAGGCCTTCCTGACCCAGGCAGTGCTCGCCATCAGCGACGCCTATTTCTATCCGGCACCGGTCGCGATGATGATGACCGACTTCACCCAGGTGCAGGCCAGCGTCTTCCAGGTGGCGCGTGCGCCCGGCAAGAACGTGGTCTATCTGGGCTGTCTGTTGCTGATCATCGGAATTTTTGCCATGCTGTACGTGCGCGAGCGCCGTCTCTGGGTGTGGCTGACACCCGCCACCGGCGCCGGGGACACCGCTGCCGCGACCGCCGCGACGATGGCCTTCTCCGTCAATCGCAAGACCATCGACAGCGACCGCGAGTTCGAGCACCTCAAGCACAAGCTGCTCGCCCTGAAAAAAGAAGAGCCGGCCTCACCATGAACACCACCACTCTCACGCTCAACGAAAGCTGGCTCTCGCGGCGCAGCCTGTTCGACTGGCTCTTCGCCGCGCTGGTCATTGCGGGCGGCCTGTTCGCGCTGGCCCAGTATGCCGGCGCGATGGACAACTACGAGAAGCCCATCCTCGTGGGCGCGATGATTTCCATCATTGCCATCTGCTGGTTCTGGCGGCCGCTGCGCGTGCTGGCGATCGTCGTCGCGGCGGCCTCGCTGCTGGCCATCGCGTCCTACCAGGGCGACCTGGCGCGCGCCGAGACGGTGTTCTGGCTCAAGTACTTCCTTTCGAGCCAGTCGGCCATCCTCTGGATGAGCGTGCTGTTCTTCATGAGCACGCTCTTCTACTGGCTGGGCCTGTTCGGCGGCAAGCAGGGCGATGCGCTCGAGACCATCGCGTCGCGGCTGGCCTGGGCCGCCGTCACGATGGCGCTGATCGGCACCATGGTGCGCTGGTACGAAAGCCACCAGATCGGCCCCGACATCGGCCACATCCCGGTGAGCAACCTCTACGAGGTGTTCGTGCTGTTCTGCTGGCTCACCACCGCGTTCTACCTGTACTACGAAGAGCGCTACCGCACGCGCTCACTCGGCGCCTTCGTGATGCTCGTCGTGAGTGCCGCCGTTGGCTTCCTGCTCTGGTACACGCTGGTGCGCGAAGCGCACGAGATTCAGCCGCTGGTGCCGGCGCTGCAGAGCTGGTGGATGAAGGTGCACGTGCCAGCCAACTTCATCGGCTACGGCACCTTCGCGCTCGCGGCCATGGTCGCCTTCGCCTACCTCGTCAAGGAGCAGGCGAGCGAAACACGCTGGTACAAGCTCACGCCGATCTGGCTTTTGGGCGTGGCACTGTGCTTCGTGCCCGTGGCCTTCCGCCAGCGCGCACAGGAAGCCGGCGGCAGCTACTGGGTGGTGTACGCCGCCATCTCCGCGCTCATCGCCGCGGGCATCCTGCTCGGCCGCAAGCGCATCGCCGCGCGGCTGCCGGCCAACGAAGTGCTCGACGACGTGATGTACAAGTCGATCACGGTCGGCTTCGCCTTCTTCACCATTGCCACCGTGCTCGGCGCGCTGTGGGCGGCCGATGCCTGGGGCGGCTACTGGAGCTGGGACCCGAAGGAAACCTGGGCCCTGATCGTCTGGCTCAACTACGCTGCCTGGCTGCACATGCGCCTCGTCAAGGGCCTGCGCGGCACCGTGGCCGCCTGGTGGGCGCTGGCGGGGCTGGCCGTGACCACCTTCGCCTTCCTTGGCGTGAACATGTTCCTGAGCGGGTTGCACAGTTACGGCACGCTTTGAGCGGCAGGAGGGTTTTTCGCGAAGAATGAAACCGCGCACTGTGAAAGTGCGTAACCGAAGCAGGGGGAGTCGCGAACTACCCCGAGCAAACGATTCACGCGAAAGGCCACATCATGACGTTCCATTTCCGTCCGCAGGATCGCAGCAGCGGTTTCATCCACCCGGTTGCCAGTGAAATCACGCCGCGCGAGGTCTACGAGCGCCGGCGCGACCTGCTGAAGCTCATGGCCGGCGGCGTGGCGGGGGCTGCGCTGGCCAGCTTTGCGGCGCGCGAGGCTTTCGCCCAGGGCACGGGGCCGCACAAGCTGGCGTTGCTGCCCGGCGTCAAGTCGGCCGTGCCCGGTGCGCAGACCATGGAAAAGCTCACCGACTACAAGGAAGCCACGACATACAACAATTTCTACGAGTTCGGCACCGACAAGAGCGATCCCGCGCGAAACGCCGGCACGCTCAAGACGCGTCCCTGGACCGTGGAGGTCGAAGGCCTGGTCAAGAAGCCCGGCAAGTACGGCATCGAAGACCTGCTCAAACTCAGCGCGCAGGAAGAACGCATCTATCGCCTGCGCTGCGTCGAGGGCTGGTCGATGGTCATCCCGTGGGTGGGCTATTCGCTTGCCGAACTCATCAAGCGCGTCGAGCCGCAGGGCAACGCAAAGTTCGTCGAGTTCGTGACGCTCGCCGATCCCAAGACCATGCCCTACGTCGGTTCGCGCGTGCTCGACTGGCCCTACGTCGAGGGCCTGCGCATGGACGAGGCCATGCATCCGCTCACGCTGCTGGCCTTCGGCATGTACGGCGAGGTGCTGCCGAACCAGAACGGCGCGCCGGTGCGCCTCGTCGTGCCGTGGAAATACGGTTTCAAGTCGGCCAAGTCGATCGTGAAGATCCGCTTCGTCGAGAAGGAACCCAGCACCGCCTGGAACAAGGCCGCAGCCAACGAGTACGGCTTCTATTCGAACGTGAATCCGAACGTCGACCATCCACGCTGGAGCCAGGCCACCGAGCGCCGGATCGGCGAAGGTGGCGGTGGCTTCGGCGGGCTGTTCGCCAAGCGCCACAAGACGCTGATGTTCAACGGCTACGAAGCCCAGGTCGGGCAGCTCTACGCCGGCATGGACCTGAAGAAGAACTTCTGAGACTGCGCCGACCTTCGGGCTCGGCGCGCATCGCCCCATGAACAAGCTGCTCTTGCACCCGGCGGCCAAGCCGCTCGTCTTCCTGCTGTGCCTGCTGCCGTTTGCCTGGCTGGTGTATGGCGCCTTCACGCAGCAATTGGGAGCCAATCCCCAGGAGTTCCTGATCCGCGCCACCGGCGACTGGACGCTGCGCTTTCTCTGCATCGTGCTCGCGGTGACGCCGCTGCGGGTCATGGCCAAGCTCAGCGCGCTGGCGCGCTTTCGCCGCATGCTGGGGCTGTACGTGTACTTCTACGTGGTGCTGCATCTGCTGTGCTACAGCCTCTTCGACAAGGGCTTCGACTGGGGCGAGATCGCGAGCGACATCGTCAAGCGGCCGTTCATCCTCGTAGGGTTCTCGGCCTTCGTGCTGCTGACGCCGCTGGCCGCGACCTCCTTCAACCGCGCGATCAAGGCCCTGGGCGCGAAGCGCTGGCAGATGCTGCACAAGCTGGTCTACCTGATCGCCGGCCTCGGCCTGCTGCACTTCTTCTGGATGCGCGCCGGCAAGAACAATTTTGCCGAGGTGTTCGTCTACGCGGGCATCATCGCGGTGCTGCTGGCCTGGCGCGTGTGGCATGCGATGCGCACGCGCAGGCCGAAGCCCTCCGCGGCAAGCGGTGCGCGCGGCAGCAGCGCCGGTTGAGCGTTGCCGGGCCGGCGTGCGGGCCGCTCAGCCGTCGATCTGCTGCTCGGTGCGCAGCTGGTCTTCCATCGTTTCGCGGCGGCGAATCAGCCGCGCCTCCTGGCCGCTCACGAGCACTTCGGCCGCACGCCCGCGCGTGTTGTAGTTGCTCGCCATGCTCATGCAATAGGCGCCGGCGGACAGCACGGCGAGCCGGTCGCCGGCCACCGCGTTGAGCGCCCGGTCGCGTCCGATCCAGTCGCCGCTCTCGCAGACCGGGCCGACCACGTCGTAGGTCGTGCTCTCGCCGGCGCGCGCGCGCAGCGGCACGATCCGCTGGAACGCCTGGTACATCGCGGGCCGCGGCAGGTCGTTCATGGCGGCATCGACGATGCAGAAGCTCTTCTCCTGCCCGGGCTTGGTGTAGAGCACCTCGGTCACGCAGACACCCGCATTGCCGACCAGCGATCGGCCGGGCTCGATGACCAGCTTGCGCCGGCCGAAGCCGCGCGCATCGAGCCTGGCGAGCAGTTGCTGCCAGAGCGCATCGGCCTTGGGAGGCACTTCGCCGTTGTAGTCGATGCCCAGGCCGCCGCCGAAGTCAAGGTGGTGGATCGGCACGCCGGCCGCCTCGATGGCCTCGACCAGGTCGAGCACCCGGTCGCAGGCGTCCAGGTAGGGCGACGCCTCGGTGATCTGCGAGCCGATGTGGCAATCGATGCCGACCACCTCGATGCCCGCAAGCCCCGCGGCATGCCGGTAGACGTCGACCGCGCGGTCGTGCGCGATGCCGAACTTGTTGCCCTTGAGGCCGGTCGAGATGTACGGGTGCGTCTTCGGATCGACGTTGGGATTGATACGGATGCTGATCGGTGCGCGCTTCTTCTCGGCCAGCGCGACCTCGTTGAGCACGTCGAGCTCGGCTTCGCTCTCGACGTTGAAGCAGGCGATGCCGGCTGCGAGCGCCTGGCGCATCTCGGCGCGGGTCTTGCCGACGCCCGAGAAGATGATCTTCGCGGGATCGGCGCCGACCGCCAGCACGCGCGCCAGTTCGCCGCCCGACACGATGTCGAAGCCGCAGCCCGCCTCGGCGAAGACGCGCAGCACGCCGAGCGATGAATTCGCCTTCATTGCATAGCAGATCAGCGCCTCGCGCCCCTCGAAGCCGCGCTGGTAGGCCGCCAGCGCGTCGAGCATCCATTGCTTCGAATAGACGAAGAGCGGGGTGCCGTGTTCTCGGGCCAGCGCGTCGAGGCTCAGGCCCTCGACGTGGAGCGTGCCGCCGTGCTCGGCGATGTGCGGATGGCCGGGGAGCGGGATGTTGGCAGTCATCGCGTGGCTCCGCTGCCGGCTGGCGCACTGCTCGCCGCGGCGGGCGGGGGCGCCGCCCGATCGCCCGGCGCGCCGCCGGGAACCAGCAACTGCGGCAGGGTGGCGCGCTGGGCAGCGGCCGGATCGGTCGGCAGGAACAGCGGTCCGCGCTGCCCGCAAGCCGACAAAACCGCGAAGGCAGCCGCGAGGCCGGCGACCCTGAGCGCAGCACGGGTGCGGGCGCTCACTAGAATTTGGCGAACATTCAACATGACGAAATTGTAATGACCGACTCCGAATACCTGGACCGCGCCGAAGCCGCGCTCGCCGCCATCGAGCAATGCTGCGACCGCATCAACGATGCCACCGACGCCGACATCGACAACCAGCGGGTCGGCGGCATGATCACGATCTCATTCAGGAACGGCAGCCAGTTGATCGTGAACCTGCAGAAGCCGCTGCAGGAAATCTGGCTCGCGGCACGTTCGGGCGGCTATCACTACCGCCACGACGGCCGTGCCTGGGTCGACACCAAGACCGGCGAGGAGTTCTTCGCCAATCTCACGCGCGAAGCCAGCCTGCAAGCCGGCCAGCCATTGGAATTCAAGGCGGCCTGACTCTCCACGCACCAGGCCCAACCCAGTGCACCCGTGGAACGGGATTTGCCCGGCCACCGGGTGCGCCCCCCAGTGGGGGGAGGCGGCTACACGAAGTGAGCCGCTTCGGGGGGCGTCTTAATTCCTGAAGAGGTCGAGGATGCGGTTGCGCTCTTCGGGCGGGGGCGGCGGGGCGACGGGCGCGCCGGTCAGGGCCTCGACGGGCGCGGCTGCCGGGGTTTCGACACCCAGGCTCGATACGCCGCGGCCCGGCGCATAGTCGTCGTAGTACCACTCGCCGCCCACGCTCACGACGCCGCTGGGCGGGGATGCGGAAAGGTCGGTGACCGGCACGCCCTTGAGCGCGGTCTGCATGAAGTCGATCCAGATCGGCAGGCTCAAGCCGCCGCCGGTCTCGCGGTCGCCGAGGTTGCGCGGCGTGTCGTAGCCGATCCACGAGATGGCCGTCATGGTCGGCTGGAAGCCCGCGAACCAGGCATCGAGCGAATCGTTGGTGGTGCCGGTCTTGCCGTAGAGGTCGGGCCGCTTCAGCAGGGCCTGCGCCTTGGCGGCGGTGCCCGCGCGCGTCACCGACTGCATCAGCGTGTTCATGATGAACGCATTGCGCTGGGGAATGGCGCGGATCGTCTCGTTGAGCAGCGGTGGCTGCTTCTCCACCAGCACCCGGTCCTTGTGGTCGGTGATGCGGGTCACCAGGTAGGGGTTGACGCGATAGCCGCCATTGGCGAACACCGAGTACGCGGTGGCCATCTGCATCGGCGTGACAGAGCCGGAGCCGAGCGCCATCGGCAGGTACGCAGCATGCCGCTCCTTGTCGAAGCCGAAGTTGGTGATCCAGTCCTGGGCATAACGCGTGCCGATGGACTGCAGAATGCGGATCGACACCAGGTTCTTCGACTTCATGAGCGCGGTGCGCATCGACATGGGGCCGTCGTAGCTGCCGCCGTAGTTCTTGGGTTCCCAGGGTTGGCCGCCCGTGGTGCCGGCGTCGAAGAAGAGCGGGCCGTCGTTGATGACCGTGGACGGCGTGAAGCCCTTTTCGAGCGCAGCCGAATAGATGAACGGCTTGAAGCTCGACCCCGGCTGGCGCCAGGCCTGGGTGACGTGGTTGAACTTGTTCTTGCCGAAATCGAAGCCGCCCACCAGCGCCTTGATGGCACCGTCGCGCGGGTCCATGGCGATGAAGGCGCCTTCCACTTCGGGCAGCTGGGTGATTTCCCAGGTGTTCTTCGGCGTCCTGGCCACGCGGATCACGGCGCCGCGGCGGATCTTGATGTTCGGCGGGGCCTTGTCGGAAAGCCCCGACTGCGCGGGCTTCAGGCCTTCACCGGTGATCTGCACCAGGTCGCCGTTGCCGCGCACGGCGGAGATTTCCTTCGGGCCGGCCTTGAGCACCACCGCGGCCATCACGTCGCCGTTGTCGGGATGCTCCGCCAGGGCGTCGTCCACGGCCTCGTCGAGTTCTTTCGGGTCGCCGGGCAGGTCGACGAACTTCTCGGGCCCGCGGTAGAACTGGCGCCGCTCATAGTCCATGATGCCCTTGCGCAGGGCCTTGTAGGCAGCCGCCTGGTCGGCGGCCACGAGCGAGGTGTAGACCTTGAGGCCGCGCGTGTAGGTGCTGTCGCCGTATTGCGCGTACATCAGCTGGCGCACCGTCTCGGCCACGTACTCGGCGTGCAGCCGGTCCGGGTTGGCCGCATCGCGCAGATGGAGTTCTTCCTTCTTGGCTTCGGCCGCCTGCTCGGCCGTGATGAAGCCGGCGTCCTGCATCCGGTCGATCACGTAGAACTGCCGCCCGCGTGCGCGCTGCGGATTGTTGACCGGGTTGTTCGCGCCCGGCGCCTTCGGCAGGCCCGCCAGCATTGCGGCCTCGGCGATGGTCAGCGCGTTCAGCGGCTTGCCGAAGTAGGCCTCCGACGCGGCGGCGAAGCCGTAGGCGCGGTTGCCGAGATAGATCTGGTTCAGGTAGATCTCGAAGATTTGGTCCTTGGTGAGCAGGTGTTCGAGCTTGAAGGTGAGCAGCACCTCGTAGATCTTGCGGGTCAGCGTCTTCTCGGAGCTCAGGTAGACGTTGCGCGCCACCTGCATGGTGATGGTCGATGCGCCCTGGCTCTTCACGCGGCTCAGGTTGGCGATGCCGGCGCGCACCATGCCCTTGTAGTCCACGCCACCGTGGTCGTAGAAGCGGGTGTCCTCGGCGGCCAGCACTGCGTCCTTCACGAGCTTGGGGATCGCCGAGATCGGGGTCAGGTTGCGGCGCTCTTCGCCGAACTCGCCGATCTGGATGCCCTCGGCAGAGAAAACCCGCAGCGGCAGCTTCGGCCGGTAGTCGGACAATTCCGAGATGTCGGGCAGGTTGGGGTAGGCGACCGCGAGCGCGACGGCAATGACGCACAGGATCGCCAGCGCGCCGGCTGCAGCGATGCCGAAGCCCCAGGCAAGAAAGCGCAGCAGCCACTTCAGCCAGGCTGGGCGTGCGGAAGGGGGGGTCTTGGCTGGCCCTTTGGGGCGTGGAGTTTCTTGCATGGGGGCCCGGAGAGTCACCGCACATTATAAAAAGCGGACTACGCTGCACGGGTTCAACTGTGAGCGGAAGGTTTCCAGTAGATCAAAAGTTACCGAATGTCTTGGTAGCGTCAGCTTTTGACAACGCTCCCGAGGGCGAGCCGGCTGCTCGGCTTGGATGCCGCTACGCCTGCTGCTAGCATGCAACCGAACGCAAATCTTTCCATTGGTTACAAATGCAGGGCTAGAGGAATCTAACTTGGCTTCTTTCGGATCATTGTTTCGTCGGCAAAGCGCACCCATGCTCGGCCTGGACGTCAGCTCGTCCAGCGTCAAGCTGGTCGAGCTCGGTCGCGAAGCCAGCGGCAAGCTGGTTCTCGAGCGCTGCGCGATCGAACCCCTGGAGCGGGGCTGGATCACCGACGGCAACGTCGAGAAGTTCGACGAAGTGGCCGAAGCCGTGCGCCGCGTCGTGCGCAAGAGCGGCACCCGCACCCGCAACGTCGCGCTGGCGCTGCCCCCCTCGGCCGTCATCACGAAGAAGATCATTCTCCCGGGCGGCATGAGCGAGCAGGAGCTCGAGATCCAGGTCGAGTCCGAGGCCAACCAATACATCCCGTTCTCGCTCGACGAGGTCAGCCTCGATTTCTGCGTCACCGGCCAGAGCACCGCGTCCGCCGGCGACGTCGAAGTGCTGATCGCTGCGTCGCGCAAGGAAAAGGTCCAGGACCGCGAGGGCCTGGCCGAGGCGGCCGGGCTGAAGGCCGTGATCCTCGACGTCGAATCCTTCGCCTCCCGGCTTGCAGCCGCCCGCCTGATCGAACAACTGCCCGGCAAGGGGGTCGATGCGGTCGTGGCGCTTTTCGAAGTGGGCGCCTTCACCACCAGCATGCAGGTGCTGCGCAACCAGGAGGTGCTGTACGACCGCGACCAGGCCTTCGGCGGCGCGCAGCTGACGCAGCTCATCGTTCGCCAGTACGGTTTCTCGGCCGAGGAGGCCGAGGCCAAGAAGCGCAGCGGCGATCTGCCCGACGACTACGGCTCGGGCGTGCTCAAGCCCTTCGTCGAGAGCATCGGCCAGGAAATCGCTCGCGCGCTGCAGTTCTTCTTCACGAGCACGCCGCACAACCGCGTCGACTACGTGCTGCTCGCGGGCGGGTCGGCGTCGCTGCCGGGCCTGGCCAGCGCGGTGACGCGCCAGACCTCGTTCGCGTGCTCGCTCGTGAACCCGTTCGACGGCATGGAAATCGGGCCGAACGTGCGCGAGAAGAAGGTCCGGCGCGAGGCGCCTTCGTACCTGACCTCCTGCGGCCTGGCCATGCGGAGGTTCGTGCAGTGATCCTCATCAATCTGCTTCCGCACCGCGAGGCCGCGCGCAAGCGGCGGCGTGAGGCGTTCTACGGCGCGCTCGGCGCCGCGGCGGTCCTGGGCGGCGTGATCGCCGGCCTCGGCTATCTGTGGTTCGAGGCGCAGATCTCGGCGCAGCAGGACAAGAACAACTTCCTCAAGGCCGAGATCACCAAGCTCGAGGTCGAGATCAAGGAAATCTCCACGCTGCAGGAAGAAATCGCCGCGCTGCGCGCACGCCAGCAGGCCGTCGAAGACCTGCAGGGCGACCGCAATCTGCCGGTCCACCTGCTCAACGAACTGGTCCGGCAACTGCCCGACGGCGTCTACCTCACGAGCATGAAGCAGGACAACCAGACCGTCACGCTGCAGGGCATGGCGCAGTCCAACGAGCGTGTCTCGGAGCTGTTGCGCAATCTCGGCAACAACAGCCCCTGGCTGGTCAAGCCCGAACTGGTCGAGATCACCTCCGCCACCGTGAGCCTGAGCCAGCGCGACCAGCGCCGCGTGGCGAACTTCACGATGCGCATCGGCCTCACGCGGCCGACCGACGCCCAGAAGGCCGCGGCCGACAAGGCGCTGGCCGCACCGGCATCGGTCAAGAGGTAGACGGACATGGCAAGCAATCGCCCCTCCCGGAAAGTCGACGTCGGCGCCGCGCTGCGCAATGTCGGCGACCAGTTCCGCAACCTGAATCCGAACGACCCCTCGGTGTGGCCGCCGGTGCCGCGCTATGCCCTGTGCCTGGCGGTCACGCTGCTGGTGCTCGTGGCGCTGTGGTTCGTGTGGCTCACCAACGCCAACGACGAACTCGAGAGCGAGCGCGCCCGCGAAGTCGCGCTGCGCGCCGACTACAAGAAGAAAGTCGGGCTGGCCGCCAACCTCGACCTGCTCAAGAAGCAGCGCGAGCAGGTGCAGCAATACGTGACGCTGCTCGAGAAGCAGTTGCCCAGCAAGGCCGAAATGGATGCGCTGCTGTCCGACATCAACCAGGCAGGCCTGGGCCGCAGCCTGCAGTTCGAGCTGTTCCGTCCGGGTCAGGTCTCGGTGAAGGACTACTATGCGGAACTGCCGATCGCGGTCCGCGTGACCGGCAGCTACCACGATATCGGCGCCTTCGCGGCCGACATCGCGAGCCTCTCGCGCATCGTCACGCTGAACAACCTGACGATCACGCCGCAAAAAGAGAAGGACGGCAACCTCACGATGGACGCCACGGCACGCACCTACCGCTACCTCGACGACGAAGAGCGGGCAGCCCAGAAACGCGCCGCAGCGCCAAAGGCAAACAAGCAATGAGGACGCTGGCGAACCTCCTCTGGCCGCTGGTGGCCGCGTTGGGCCTGAGCGCCTGTGCCGATTCCGAGCGCGAAGAGCTGCAGCGCTGGATGGCCGAACAGCGCGCCCAGGTCAAGCCTACGGTGCCGCCGATCACCGAGCCCAAGAAGTTCGCGCCGCAGGCCTACACAGAGGGCGCGGCCTTCGAGCCGTTCAACCTGCTGAAGCTGACCCAGGCATTGCGCCGCGAATCGAACCAGCCGAGCACGTCGGAACTGATTGCGCCCGAGCTGGCGCGCCGCAAGGAGGCACTGGAGGCCTTCCCGCTCGATGCGATGGCCATGGTGGGCAGCATGAACCGCAACGGCCAACCGGTGGCGCTGATCCGGGTGGACAAGCTGCTCTACAAGGTGCGCGTCGGCGAATACCTGGGCCTCAACTACGGGCGCATCACCCGTATCAACGAAACCGAAGTGACCCTGCGGGAGATCGTGCAGGACGCCGCCGGTGAATGGATCGAACGCGTGGCGACACTGCAGCTGCAAGAGAGTGCGAAATGAATCACAAGAAACTATCGTTGGTACAGCGGCTGCGGGCTGCCGGCCTGGGCCTGCTGGCCTTGGGCGCGTTCGCCGTCGCGCATGCGCAGAACGCCATTGAAGCGGTCACCAGCTCGACGCAGTCCGGTTCGGAGGTGATCCGCATCGACCTGGCCCAGCCGCTTGCGGCCGTGCCGACCGGCTTCACGGTCCAGACGCCGGCGCGCATCGCACTCGACTTTCCGGGCGTGACCAACGCCATCGGGCGCTCCGCCATCGAGGTGAACCAGGGCAACCTGCGCTCGGTGAACGTGGTCCAGGCGGGCGAGCGCAGCCGCGTGGTGCTCAACCTCAAACAGGCGACCGCCTACAAGGCCGAGATCCAGGGCAAGTCGCTGCTCGTGATCCTCGAGCCCACGGCAGGCACGGCGCTCGCGTCGTCGACGCCCACCGTCTTTGCCGAGAACCGCAACCGGGACACCCTGCCGCTGCGCGATGTCGACTTCCGCATGGGCCCCGACAATTCAGGCCGCGTCATCGTCGATCTGGCCAACAACCAGGTCGGCGTCGATGTCCGCCAGCAGGGCAAGAACCTCGTGGTGGAATTCACCAAGTCGACACTGCCCGAGGGGCTGCGCCGCCGCCTCGATGTGGCCGACTTCAACACGCCGGTCCAGCTCATCACCTCGCAGCAGTCGGGCGACCGCGTGCGGATGACGATCGAGGCGCGCGGCGACTGGGAGCACAGCGCCTACCAGAGCGAGAACCAGTTCGTGGTGGAGGTGCGCGCGCGCAAGGTCGACCCGACCAAGCTCACGCAGGGCGTGGGCTACAACGGCGAGAAGCTTTCGCTCAACTTCCAGAACATCGAGATCCGTTCGCTGCTGCAGGTGATCGCCGATTTCACGAACTTCAACATCGTGACCTCCGACTCGGTCACCGGCGCACTGACGCTGCGCCTGAAGGACGTGCCCTGGGACCAGGCGCTCGACATCATCATGCAGGCCAAGAACCTCGGCATGCGCAAGAACGGCACCGTGCTGTGGATCGCGCCCAAGGACGAGATCAACGCCAAGGAGAAGCTCGAGTTCGAAGCCAAGGCCGCGATCGAAAACCTCGAGCCGCTGCGGACCCAGTCGTTCCAGCTCAACTACACCAAGGCGATCGCGATCGCCCAGGGCCTCACCGGAACCGGCGCCTCGGCTGGCGGCGGTGGCGGCGGCTCCGGCACCACCACCCGCATCCTGAGCCCGCGCGGCAGCGTGATCGCCGAAGCGCGCACCAACCAGCTGTTCGTGTCCGACATTCCGTCGCGGCTCGCGCAGGTCGCCGAACTGATCCAGAAGCTCGACGTGCCGGTGCGCCAGGTGCTGATCGAGGCGCGCATCGTCGAGGCCTCCGACACCTTCGGCAAGTCGCTCGGCGTGCGGCTGGGCGGCGGCATCTCGCGCGAGCGCGTGGCGTCGTCGAACGGCAATCCGGCCTACGGCACCTTCGGCGTCATGCCCACCACCACCGCCGGCGGCGGCGTCGGCGCCGCAGCCGCGACCTGGACCAACTCCAACTTCATCAACCTGCCCGCAGGCGATGCCGGCGGCACCGGCAATGCGCCCGGTACCTTCGCGATCTCGCTGTTCAACTCGAGCCTGTCGCGCATGCTGAACCTCGAGATCTCCGCGCTCGAGGCCGACGGCAAGGGCAAGCTGGTCTCGAGTCCGCGCGTGATCACGGCCGACCAGACCAAGGCGCTGATCGAGCAGGGCGAGGAAATCCCCTACCAGCAGGCCACCTCGAGCGGTGCCACTTCCATCTCGTTCCGCAAGGCGGTGCTGAAGCTCGAAGTCACGCCGCAGATCACGCCCGAGGGCAACATCATCCTGACGCTCGACGTCAGCAAGGACGCCCGCGGCGTGAACACCTCGGCGGGCCCGGCGATCAACACCAAGCACGTGCAGACCGAGGTGCTGGTCGAGAACGGCGGCACGGTCGTCATCGGTGGTATCTTCGAACTCACCGAAACCAATGACGAATCGCGCGTGCCGGTGCTGGGTGAAGTGCCCTACCTCGGGGCACTGTTCCGCAAGCGCGAACGCGTTGCCAACAAGACCGAAATGCTCGTCTTTATCACGCCGAAGATGATTACCGACCGCAACGCCGCGCGCTGACGCGCAAGGCGTAGCAGCTATCGCGTGGCGATCGCACTCGTCGGTTTGCCCGGCGCCGGCAAATCTGCAGTGGGCCGGCGCCTCGGCGCACGCCTGGACCTTCCCTTCGTCGACACCGACCATGTGATCGAGCAGCGCATCGGCTGTTCGATCCGGGACTACTTCGAGCGCGAGGGCGAAACGGCATTTCGCGATCTCGAGCAGGCCGTGATCGAAGACCTCGGCGCGCAGCCGCTCGGTATTCTCGCCACGGGCGGCGGCGCGGTGCTCAGGCAGGCCAACCGCACGCAGCTGCGCGAGCGCTTCCATGTGATCTACCTGCGCTCCTCGCCCGAAGATCTTTTTCGGCGCCTGCGCCACGACGTCAAGCGGCCCCTGCTGCAGGTGGCCGATCCGCTCGGCCGGCTGCGCGAACTGCACGACGCGCGCGACCCGCTCTACCGCGAGACCGCCCACGACGTGGTCGACACCGGCCGGCCCTCGATCACGATGCTGGTGAACGTCATCGTGATGCAGCTCGAACTGGCCGGCATCGTTTCGCCTGGCGCCCATCCCGCACCCACCGAGCCCTGATCCGACCTGCGCGCGCGCAGCGCCTAAACTCGCTGCCATGTCCCTGCCCGCATCTTCCGCCACGACAGAACGCGTCGACATCGAGCTCGGCGATCGCAGCTATCCGATCCTGATCGGCACCGGCCTGCTCGACGACCCCCAGAGCTATGCCGCGGTGCCTTCGGCCGCCAGCGCGCTGATCGTCAGCAACACCACGGTGGCGCCGCTCTATGCCCAGCGGCTGCGTGCCGCGCTGGCCGGCCGCTTCCAGAGCGTGCACCTGCTCGAACTGCCCGACGGCGAGGGCCACAAGAACCTGCAGACCCTGAACCTGGTCTTCGACGAACTGCTCGGCCGCGGCAGCGACCGCAAGACGGTGCTGTTCGCCCTGGGCGGCGGTGTCGTCGGCGACATGACGGGGTTCGCCGCCGCGAGCTACATGCGCGGCGTGCCCTTCGTGCAGGTGCCCACCACGCTGCTGGCGCAGGTGGATTCGTCGGTCGGCGGCAAGACCGCCATCAACCACGCGCTCGGCAAGAACATGATCGGCGCCTTCTACCAGCCGCAGCTCGTGCTGTGCGACCTCGGCACGCTGCAGACGCTGCCGCCGCGCGAACTGAGCGCGGGGCTGGCCGAAGTGATCAAGTACGGCCCGATCCACGACATGGCGTTCCTGGACTGGATCGAGGCGAACGTCGACGCGCTGGTGGCGCGCGATCCCGCTGCGCTGGCGCATGCGGTGAAGCGCAGCTGCGAGATCAAGGCGCTGGTCGTCGGGCAGGACGAGCGCGAGACCGGGCTGCGCGCGATTCTCAATTTCGGCCATACCTTCGGCCATGCGATCGAGTCGGGGCTTGGCTACGGCGAATGGCTCCATGGCGAGGCGGTCGGCTGCGGCATGGTCATGGCGGCGCATCTTTCGCAGCGGCTGGGCGGCGTGGACGCGGCCTTCGTCGAGCGGCTCACGCGGCTGGTCGAGCGCGCCGGCCTGCCGACCGTCGGACCCGCGCTGGGCGCCGACCGCTACCTCGCGCTGATGCGGGTCGACAAGAAATCCGAGGCCGGCGAGATCCGCTTCGTGGTCATCGACCGGCCGGGCTCGGCCGCGGTCCGCAGTGCGCCCGATGCGCTGGTGCGCGAAGTGCTCGCGCAGTGCTGCGCCAGCGAATGAGCGCCGCGCACCCATGACTCTCGCGGCCTTCGCGTGCCATCCGTCGCGCTCGCGCGGGCGCCGGCATGCCGAGCCGCCGGCGCCGACGCGCGACGCCTTCCAGCGCGACCGCGACCGCATCGTGCATTCGACCGCGTTCCGGCGCCTGGTCTACAAGACGCAGGTGTTCCTGAACCATGAGGGCGACCTGTTCCGCACCCGGCTGACGCATTCGCTGGAGGTGGCGCAGCTGGGCCGCTCGATCGCCCGCGCGCTGCGCATCAACGAGGACCTGGTCGAAGCCATCGCGCTCGCGCACGACCTCGGCCACACGCCGTTCGGCCATGCCGGCCAGGACGCGCTCGACGCCTGCATGGAAGGCCATGGCGGCTTCGAGCACAACCTGCAGAGCCTGCGCGTGGTGGATGCCCTGGAGCATCGCTATCCGCAGTACGACGGGCTGAACCTGAGCTTCGAGACGCGCGAAGGCATTCTCAAGCACTGCTCGCGCACCAATGCCGAGCGGCTCGAGGCGGCCGAGCCCGGGGGCGTGGCACGGCGCTTCCTCGATCGGACGCAACCGGGGCTCGAGGCGCAGCTGTGCAACCTGGCCGACGCGATCGCCTACAACGCGCACGACATCGACGACGGCGTGCGTTCCGGTCTCATCAGCGTCGAGCAGCTCGGCGAGGTGCCCTTGTTCGAGCGCTATCGCCGCGAGGCGCTGGCCGAGTATCCGGACCTGCAGGGGCGGCGCATGCTCTACGAAACCATCCGGCGCATGCTGAGCGCCCAGGTGTACGACGTGATCGACGCCACCGGGGCGGCGCTCCGGTCGGCGCAGCCGGCCGATGCGGACGCGGTGCGCCAGTCGCCGCCGCTGGTGCGTTTCAGTCCGGGCATGCAGGCGCAGTCCGATGAGCTCAAGCGCTTTCTGTTCCGCAACCTGTACCGGCATCCGCAGGTTACCCAGACCACCGACCAGGCGCAGCAGGTGGTGCGGGCGCTGTTCGACGCCTACCTCGAGCGCGCCGCCGAGATGCCCGGGTCCTTTGCGGGGCGCCCCGACCGCTTTCGCGCGGTGGCCGACTACATCGCCGGCATGACCGACCGCTTCGCCATGCGCGAGCATGAACGCCTGACCGGGCGCCGGGCGATCGAATGAGGGGGCACCAGTGAACGCGACAGCCGCCGCGCCGGCGCGTGTTCCGCTCGCCGCCTTTGCCGTGGTGCTGGGCGGCGTCAGTGCTGCGCTGCACCTCGGCAAGCTGCCCCCCGCAGTGCCGGCGCTGCAGGCCACGATGGGCATCGACCTGGTCGAGGCCGGGTTCCTGCTGTCGCTCGTCCAGGTCGCGAGCATGACGCTGGGCCTGGCCGCGGGGCTGGCCGCCGACTCGATCGGCCTGCGCCGCAGCATGCTGGCCGGGCTGGCGATCCTGACGGTCGCGAGCCTGCTGGGTGGTGCCGTGGGTGCCGGCTGGCTCGGCCGGTCGTTCGCGCTGCAGTGGCTGCTGGGCCTGCGCGCCCTCGAAGGCGTCGGCTTCCTGATGGCCGTGATGCCGGGGCCGGGATTGATCCGGGCGTTGACGCCGGCCGGTGCCGACAAGGCTGCGCTCGGCGTATGGGGCGCCTACATGCCGTTCGGCGTCGCACTCGCGCTCCTGGCGGGCCCGGCCTTGATCGCCGGGGGCGGATGGCCCGACTGGTGGTGGACGCTGTCCGCCGTTTCCGCCGGTGCGGCGCTCTGGTTGTGGCTGGCCGTGCCGCCGGACGCACGGCGGCACGGCGCGGCCGCAAATACGGTGGGCGGGGTGGCCGTCACGGCATGGCCGGCGCGGCTGCGCGCCACCGTCGGCGCGCGCGCGCCCTGGCTGACGGCCGCGACCTTCGCCGTGTATTCGGCCCAGTGGATGGCGGTGATCGGCTTCCTGCCTGCCATCTACGCGGGGGCGGGCGTGGCGGCCGGATTCAGCGCGGTGCTGACTGCGCTGGCTGCCGCGATGAACATTGTCGGCAACCTTGCGGGCGGCCGCTGGCTGCAGCGCGGCGTCGCGCCCGAGCGCCTGCTGCGCTGGGGTTTCCTGGCCATGGCGCTGGGCGGCATCGCCGCCTTCGCCCAGGTGGGGCAGGGCGCCGACGCGCTTGGGTTGCCGCCGGTGCTGCGCTACATCGCGGTCTGCATGTTCTCGCTCGGCGGCGGCATGGTGCCGGCCACGCTCTTTCTGCTCGGCGTGCGGCTTGCGCCGGGTCCTTCGACCGTGTCCACCACCGTCGGGCTCATGCAACAGGCCTCGTCGCTGGGGCAGTTCCTCGCGCCGCCTGCGGTCGCCTGGATCGCGCTGCGCGCCGGCGGCTGGCACTGGACCTGGATCGCCACGCTCGCCTGCTCGCTCGCCGGCGTCGCGCTCGCGGCCGGCCTCGGGCGAATACGCCTGGCGAAAGAAGTGGCATGACGGACGCGGCGACAATCGGCGCCATGCAAGCCGAAGCCGACACCCGGCGCTGGCTGGAGCGCGCGGTCATCGGGCTCAACCTGTGCCCCTTCGCGAAGGCGGTGCATGTGAAGCGGCAGATCCACTATGCCGTCTACCCGGACGCCGACGAAGGCCCCCTGATCGACATGCTCCTGGCGCAAGCCCGGGAACTCATTGCGCACGATGCCTCCGTGCGCGACACCACATTGCTCATCGCACCCAACACCTTGGCGGATTTCCTGGACTTCAATGACTTCACGGCGCGGGCCGAACGCCAGCTCGCGCGCGCTGGCTTCGACGGCGTGCTGCAACTGGCGAGCTTTCATCCGCAGTTCCAGTTTGCCGGCAGCGCGCCCGACGACATCGCCAACGCGACCAACCGCGCGCCTTATCCCACGCTGCACCTGCTGCGCGAAGACAGCGTCAGCCGTGCGGTCGACGCCTTTCCCGAGGCCGAGGCCATCTTCGAGCGCAACATCGAGACGCTCGAAGCGCTGGGCCAGGCGGGCTGGGATGCGCTCGACGTCGGCGCCGGGAGTGCGAAGCCATGAGCGCGCAGCCATCAAGCGGGGCCGGGAAGACCAGCAAGGCCGCCAAGACCGCCAAGGCCGAGAACGAGCTGTCCGAGGTGCTGCGGCCCGGCCAGTCGGTCGAGCTCCTGAAGGAGCTGCACATCCTCACGCGCGAAGGCCGCCTCAACCAGGACTCGCGCCGCAAGCTCAAGCAGGTCTACCACCTGTTCCAGTTCATCGAGCAATTGCTGCGCGAGCTGCCCGCGACGGGCACCGGCGCCACGCTGGCCGACCACGGCGCGGGCAAGTCGTACCTCGGCTTCATCATCTACGACCTGTTCTTCCGCTCGCACGCGGGCGGCCACGTCTACGGCATCGAGACGCGCGCCGAGCTGGTCGAGAAATCGCGTGCGCTGGCCGCGCGCCTCGGCTTCGACCGCATGTCCTTCCTGAACCTCACGGTCGCGGAGTCGGCCAATGCCAGTGAGCTGCCCGAGCGCATCGACGTGGTCACCGCGCTGCACGCCTGCGACACGGCGACCGACGACGCCATTGCGTTCGGGCTGGCGAAGAAGGCGCGCGCGATGGTGCTCGTGCCCTGCTGCCAGGCCGAGGTCGCGGCCTGCCTGCGCGAGACCAAGGCGCTCGCGCTGGCGCGCACGCCGCTGGCCGAGCTCTGGCGCCACCCGCTGCACACGCGCGAGATCGGCAGCCAGCTCACCAATGTGCTGCGCTGCCTCTACCTCGAGGCCAACGGCTACAGCGTGACCGTCACCGAGCTGGTCGGCTGGGAGCACAGCATGAAGAACGAGCTGATCCTGGCGCGCCACACCGGCCAGCGCAAGGCCGCCGCGGCGGCGCGGCTCCGGGAGCTGCTGGCGCAGTTCGGACTCGACGCCCTGGGCGATACGCGTTTTCGCCTGCACTGAAATTTCGCCAACGCAAGCGCGCCGCCCGACGCCATGGCCCGTCTTCCCCGCCTCACGCTGCCCGGCATGCCGCACCACGTGATCCAGCGCGGCAACAACCGGCAGCCGATCTTTGCCGACCGGGCCGACCACGAGCGGCTGCTCGCGCTGATGGTGGAGGCGGCCACGCGCTTCGGCGTCGCGCTGCACGCCTATGTGCTGATGGACAACCACTTCCATCTGCTGGCCACGCCGGCCTCCGACACCGGCCTGCCGCAGTTCATGCAGTCGGTCGGGCGCAGCTACGTGCGCTACTTCAACGACCGCCATGGCCGCAGCGGCACCCTGTGGGAAGGGCGCTACAGGTCCACCTTGATCCAGACCGACCGCTACCTGCTGACCTGCATGGCCTACATCGACCTCAACCCCGTGCGCGCGGGGCTGGTGTCGGATGCGCGCGACTTTCCATGGTCCAGCCACGGCCACTACGCCGGCCTCCGCCACGACAGGCTGCTGACGCCGCACCCGCTGTATTGGGAGCTCGGCAACACACCGTTCGCGCGCGAAGCCGCCTACGTCGAACTCGTGCGCGCCGGCGTGCGCAGCGCCGACCAGGCCACGCTCACCGATGCGACTTTGCGCGGCTGGGCAGCGGGCGATGCGGCTTTCCTCGCCTCGCTTCAGCAATCGACCGAGCGCCGGGTGACCAAGGCCCGGGCCGGCCGGCCGCCATCCGCTCCGACCCACTGAGACGCCGCCGGCAGCAGAGGCAACGGCAGGTGCGGCACTCCGTGAGTTGGTTAATCTGTCCCCAATTCCATCCTCACCAAAACAGTCAAGAACAAATCAGACTCTGACCCCAAATAAAGTGTTTGGCATTCTTTGTGCATCGCAATATCCTCACGTTCCCTGCGAAAACTGAAGGAGTGCGCCATGACGACGGCTGCCGAGATCGAACATCTCCAAAAACACGGTCTGTATTCCGCTGCCGACGAGCACGACGCCTGCGGCGTTGGCTTCGTGGCGCACATCAAGGGCGAGAAGAGCCATGCCATCGTGCTGCAGGGCCTGAAGATCCTCGAGAACCTCGATCACCGCGGCGCAGTGGGCGCTGACAAGCTGATGGGCGACGGCGCGGGCATCCTGATCCAGCTGCCCGATCGCCTCTACCGCGAAGAAATGGCCAAGCAGGGCGTGACCCTGCCGCCGCCCGGCGAGTACGGCGTCGGCATGATCTTCCTGCCCAAGGAACATGCCTCCCGCCAGGCCTGCGAACAGGAGATGGAACGCGCGATCAAGGCCGAGGGCCAGGTGCTGCTGGGCTGGCGCGACGTGCCGGTGAACCGCGACATGCCGATGTCGCCCACCGTGCGCGAGAAAGAGCCGCTGCTGCGCCAGGTCGTCATCGGCCGCGGCAACGACGTGATCGTGCAGGACGCGCTCGAGCGCAAGCTCTACGTGATCCGCAAGACCGCCAGCGCGAACATCCAGCGCCTGAAGCTCAAGCACAGCAAGGAATACTACGTTCCGAGCATGTCGAGCCGCACCGTGGTCTACAAGGGCCTGCTGCTCGCCGACCAGGTCGGCACCTACTACCTCGACCTGCAGGACAAGCGCTGCGTCTCGGCCCTGGGCCTGGTGCACCAGCGCTTCTCGACCAACACCTTCCCCGAGTGGCCGCTGGCCCACCCGTACCGCTACGTCGCGCACAACGGCGAAATCAACACCGTCAAGGGCAACTACAACTGGATGAAGGCGCGCGAAGGCGTCATGTCGTCTCCCGTGCTCGGCGCCGACCTGCAGAAGCTCTACCCGATCAGCTTCGCCGGCCAGTCCGACACCGCCACCTTCGACAACTGCCTCGAGCTGCTGACGATGGCCGGCTACCCGATCAGCCAGGCCGTGATGATGATGATTCCCGAGCCCTGGGAACAGCACAGCACCATGGACCCGCGCCGCCGCGCGTTCTATGAATACCACGCCGCCATGCTCGAGCCCTGGGACGGCCCGGCCTCGATCGTGTTCACCGATGGCCGCCAGATCGGCGCCACGCTCGACCGCAACGGCCTGCGTCCCTCGCGCTACTGCGTGACCGACGACGACCTGGTCATCATGGCCTCCGAGTCGGGCGTGCTGCCCGTGCCCGAGCAGAAGATCGTGCGCAAGTGGCGCCTGCAGCCCGGCAAGATGTTCCTGATCGACCTCGAGCAGGGCCGCATGATCGACGACGAGGAGGTCAAGGCCACCC